>ERZ791903.1086-NODE-1086-length-29251-cov-3.692698_pt1 | contig 29251 bp, 25 predicted proteins | sample MGYA00510148_ERZ791903 | MGnify/ENA primary metagenome ERZ791903 (study PRJEB30046, sample SAMN00792080) | human gut metagenome | study: EMG produced TPA metagenomics assembly of the A metagenome-wide association study of gut microbiota in type 2...
TCTGGAAGCCTCCATCTGTCCCTTGTCGATACTTTGAATACCGGCGCGGAAGATTTCTGCCACATACGCACCGCTGTTAATCGAGCAGGCGCCGACCGCGGCGACGAACGGGTCGATTCGGTGTCCGATAATTTGAGGAAGAGCAAAGTAAACCAAGAAAATCTGAACCAGCAGAGGCGTACCTCGGATACAGTCAACGTAGACAGAAGCGAGTCCCCGTATGAGTCGGTTGTCAGAAAGTTTGGCAACGCCGACAAACATACCGATCAGTAAGCCCAATCCCACGGAAAGAGCAGTAATTTCGAGCGTGATACCGGCGCCCTTTAAAAGGAGCGGCAGGTTCTCCGTGATGATGCTCAGGTTAAGTTCCAAAGCCATTGTGATGTGATTTTCTCAGTGTTTAGATATAACAACAGGCAGGAACTGTGCATTCCTGCCCTCTCTTTCTACAGCGCAGTCAGATTAAGCTCCGAACCACTTCTTATAAATTTTATCGTATTCTCCGTTCTTTTTAAGCGCCGCTAAAGCTTCATTTACTTGTTTTACAAGCGCTTTGTTTCCTTTTTTAGCGGCGATGCCGTAGTACTCAGCTTCCATGATGTCACCGACCATCTTACCTTTGCCGCCGTTGACGAGATAGTAAGCAACGACAGGCTGGTCATTGATGACAGCGTCAACGCCCTTGTTGTCGAGCTCAATGAACGGTTCATTGGCATTGTTGTACTGCTTGAGGTCAGCACCTTTAACAGAGCTTGCCTTCGTGGCGCCTGTCGTTCCGATCTGGGCACCGATTCTCTTACCGACTAGGTCATTGATGCTCTTGATGTTAGTTTCATCCGGACGAACCAAAACAATCAGACCGGATGTGTAATAAGGATCGCAAAAGTCGACAGCGTTTTTACGTTCTTCGGTAATGGACATCCCGGAGACAGCCAGGTCGATGTTGCCGGTAGAGAGCGCAGGGATCAGACCGTCGAAGCCGAGATTAACGAGTTCAACCTTGTATCCCATCTGTTTGCCGAGTGCTTTAGCCAGGTCGATGTCAAAACCGGTCAGGTCATTGGATCCTTTAGCCTGGAATTCGAATGGTGCAAATGTGGGGTTGGTACCAACGCGCAGAACCTTTTCTTCCTTGGCCGGGGTTGCGGCTTCTTTCTTATCGCCACAAGCTGTCAAGAGACTCATGGAGAGCATAGCCACAAGCGGAATGGCCAAAAACGAACGTTTTAACATTTAGACTCCTAATTCTTAAATGAGGTTAAATTTTTTAGGTGGTAATCCAATAACCTTAAGTCTAATTGATTAAGGTGTCAAAAGAAAAACAGGTGATAGATAAATGTTTCTGGGCGTGCTGTACGGAATACTCGGATGTTCCCTTTGGGGTTTTATTTACATCATTCCGTTGCTTTTACCTGAGTATTCGCCCGCGACTGTCGCGATGGCGAGATTTACTGTCTATTCGATCGGCAGTTTAGTGATTTGCTATTACTGCCGAAAGACCCTGGCACTTCTCACAGCTTCGGACTGGGTTAAAGCCTTCTGTTTAGGATTTTTCGGGAATGCTGTCTATTACGTTCTTCTAACCAAGGGGGTTCGACTTGCCGGGGTTCCGACTTCCGGGATGCTCATGGCCTTAATTCCACTGAACGTTGCTCTGCTGACAAACCGTCCCGGCGCAGAGACTACCGTGGTTGTTCCATGGGGCAGGCTCTCGCTGCCCCTAGCGATGATTATGATCGGTTTATGGATAGGCAATATTGACGAATTTTCTGAAATTTCACTGGTTACTTCTTCTGCCGAGTATTGGCTGGGATTTCTGTGCAGTTTCGGTGCGATGGCGTTATGGACGTGGTTTCCGATCAGAAACAGCCAATGGCTGCTGAAGCACCCCAATGTGTCTCCTCTGGCATGGACAACAGCGCAAGGCGCTTCCATACTGCCTGCGACGCTTATTTGCTATGCAGCGGCAAACTTTGAGAGTTTTCTTCACGAAGGAGCAGTATTGGGGCCGACACCGGTGAAGTTCGTTTTGCTGATGATTGCAGCAGGTTTAATCTGCGGTTGGGCCGGAATGGCGCTTTGGAACATGATGAGCGCTCGTTTGCCGGTTGCCTTGAGCGGACAGATGATCGTCTTTGAGACGATTTTCTCCGTTATCTATTCATTGATATATAAACAACAAGCGCCCAAATGGACGCTTGTTGCGGGTGTTTTTCTTCTTCTCGGAGGAGTCCTGCTGTCTTTGAAAGTCTTCAGAGACTCCGAGAAAAAATCAGCTCAACCAATTAGAAATTAGTTTCCTGGAGCTGGAAGAAGGCCTGGGGATGAGAGCAGACGGGGCAGATCTCGGGAGCGCGCGGGCCGATCACGAGGTTGCCGCATTCACGGCACTGCCACATGACGATTTCGCTCTTTTCGAAAACTTTCTGCATTTCGACGTTGTTTAAGAGCTTCAGATAGCGTTCTTCGTGATGTTTTTCGATAGCGCCGACACCGCGGAACTTAGCGGCAAGTTCGGGGAAGCCTTCTTCTTCGGCGTCCTTAGCGAACTGGTCGTACATGTCGGTCCATTCGTAGTGTTCGCCGCCGGCTGCAGCTTTCAGGTTTTCAGCGGTATTGCCGATGCCCTGGAGTTCTTTGAACCAAATCTTGGCGTGGGCTTTTTCGTTAGCAGCTGTTTCTTCAAAGATTGCAGCGATCTGCTGGAAGCCTTCTTTGCGAGCTACGCCTGCGAAGTAGTCGTACTTGTTGCGAGCCTGGGATTCACCGGCAAAAGCTGTCCACAGATTTTTTTCGGTCTTTGTACCGGCTAAAGGTTTAGACATATTTAAATTCTCCATTTATGAAGCTTAAAGAAATAGGGTTTGCGGCGATTATAACGACAACCATTTGTTTTGTTAACCAATTCGAACAGAGGTGCACGAAACGCAAAATTGAATCCTTTAAAGTAAAACAAAGGGCATTAAATGGTAAGGAAATATGAAGAAAAGATTTATGTTTATAGGTCTCTTCGCTTTTGCTTTAGCTATGTCAGGATGCAGCTGGACAGACCGTCAGATCGGGCCGAACGATTATGAGATCTCCGGTTATTTTGACTTTACGATGAAAGGTGAGGTTGTCGTGCAGGGGTTGGAAGATCAAGCTCGTTTGTACTGCAAGGGAGTAGGCAAGAATTTAGTTCCTCAGATCTACTACATCACGGATAAGAACAGAATCTTTAATTACGAAGCTCAGAGAGCCAGCGCGGTTATTCGTTTCCACTGTATTCCGGACAACGGAAGTTAGTCCGATAAAGCTCAGACTGTGTGCGTTTGTAATTTTTGCGCCTCGTTTGCAAAAATAAAACTTTATCTATAGAATACGCTTTCCTGATCGTGATGATCGATGTGCGGAGAAGTGGCCGAGTGGCTGAAGGCACACCCCTGCTAAGGGTGCAGACTGGCAAAAACCGGTCTCGAGGGTTCGAATCCCTCCTTCTCCGCCATTTTCATATCTACAGAGAATTTCTCTGAACTCCTATGAGTTATTTAAACTCATAAAATCAATAAGTTATCGGAATTCACCCTTTCTTGGGTGGACCTTCCTGAACCTCAGGGAACAGCTAAAAACACCAAACGATTGGTACACTAAATGGTACCCATTTCTGAATTTAAAACGATGTGTTCCAGTTTAGTTTCTAGTACCTTTGAGTTTCTCAAGGAGGTCCAATACTTCTCTTGAAAAACGCGGAGTTACGGATTATTTAATTAAAACTGACAAATGTTTGCAATACCGTGTTTTGTAAGTTTTGAACTGTGCGGATTCGGAAACCGGTCAACTAAAACAAGCGAAGTAACGAAAAAACAGCGACAAAGGTCAAAATTTCTCCTGTCGATGTCAGATTTGAATTTTATTGCAGAACTATTCTGATGAAATCTTCATTTTGATATCAAACGGACGCCCAAAATAGACCCAAGAGGTGACTAAAACATCTGCCCCCGTCTGAGCGTATTCGTATGCGTTAGAGTCGTTAATTCCACCGGCGGCATTGATGATGACATCCGGTCTTATTTGTTTAGCCGTTGCGACGAAGTTTCTCAACATTTCCGGGCTGAAACGCTCGCACTGAATGATGTCTGCACCGGCATTGATGTATTGAATGCCTTCTTCCTCATTGTCTACCTCCACCGCGATTTTCTTTTCAGGTTCTTGCTCCTTTGCAAGGTGCACAGCCGCGACAGGATACGAACAAAAAACGCGATGCTGATCAAAAACGAGGATGGATTCAGACAATCCTGCTCGATGAACGATAGCACCTCCCAAGAGAGCCGCATTCAAGGAAATGGCCTTTGTTCCCGGGAAATGCTTTCTCGTAACCGCAACCTTAGCCTTAGATCCGGCGGCTTCGATTTGTTTTGTCATCGCTCTGACGCGATTTGTAATTCCGGAGGAGTATTCCAAAATATTTTGAACTGTCTTATAGACGGAATGAATTTTTTCTGCAGAACCATGGGCTTCCAATACTGTTTGGCCGGCGCCGTAAAAAGCTCCGTCTTTTCCAGAAAAAGTCACTTTCATGCCCACTTCCTTGAAAAGTTTGGCGCCCATTTCAATGCCGCTGACAAAGCCGTCCTTTTTGGGAAGACAAGTGATTTTTCCGGGAACGCCCGTAATGCCGAGTGCCTCTGTGGTGCTGTCATTCCACGGAATGTCTTCTTTAAGGATGTTTTCTAAAAATGAGGTTGGTACATAAAACATGAGCTAAATCCTTTTAGGCTGCAGAAAGTAAAGGGCGACATAAATGAGGGCTGCAAATGCTGCCAAGATTGTGCACAGAAAAGCAGCTGAATCAAAATCTCCCCTAGAGACGCTGTTGAAAATTTCAAGCGATAGCGTGTTTGTTCTTCCCGAGATGTTGCCTCCGAGCATCATCGTGATGCCGACTTCCCCCGAAGCGCGAGCTAGCCCGAGGAGTAAGGCGGCTAGGAGAGTTTTTGTACACAGCGGTACGGAAATGAAAAAGAAGGTCTTGAAATTCCTCAGGCCGCAAACACGGGCAGCCTCCTCAAGGTCCCTGGCTTCAGGAGTGCCAAATGCTGCTTGAAGAGGTTTGACGACGAGCGGTAGTCCAGCCACAAATGCGGCAAGAATTACGCCCGTCTGAGAAAACACCATCTTCAGTCCGAAAGTTTCCAGGAACTGTCCGATCCAACCGTTTCTTCCCAAGACTACCAACAGCATGTACCCAAGAGCGATAGGCGGGAAAACAAGCGGCAGAGTGACGAAAAGCTCTACGGCTTTTGCAAAAATACCTCTTTTCCCGGCAAGCCAGTAAGAAAGCGGTACCGCCAAAAGCAAGAACAGTAACAGGGAAACTGCACAAGTCTTTGCCGTGAGCAGCAGAGGAAAAAAGACGGTTTCGGGATTCATAACTTACTGAATGCCGTGTTTCATCAGGATCTTCTTGCCTTTTTCCGATTGCAGGAATTTGAGGAACTGAGCTACATCTTGGTCTTTCTCATGTCCCTTAACAACGCCGACGATCATGTGAATCGGAGTATATCCGTTAAGCACTTCTTCGCTTCCGCCGATTTTGTCCTTATTTGCTTTAGCAGCAGTGCGGTTGACAAAGCCGGCATCGATTTCACCTTTGACTACGTAGGCAGTAACTTGAGGAACGGAAGCAATCTTCATCACTTTCTCTTTGGGGAACTGATCGGTGCCGAGGTTGTCCAAATATTGTTGAGCAGCTCTTCCGTAGACAGCAGCTTTCGGATCCGGATAGGCAAACTGCTTAATCTTGTCGGATTTCAGCTCTGACACTCCTTTAATGTCGAGACCCTTTCTCCAAATGAAAACGAGCGGTGTGTTGCCTAAAGACTGCACATTGGTCAACTGGACCGGAGTCTTCAAATTCTTCAACGTACCTTCGTCCGAAATGACAACATTAGCGCCGTTTCCATTGGCAATCTGAGCCATCATTTGGCCGATGTTGCCGCCGTAATTTTCGGTGACTTTGCTTCCGGAAGTTTCGCTAAAAGTTTTTGCCAGTTCTTTTGCCATGTTGGCGTATCCGGCGCCGGTTGTCAGTGAGACTTCGGCGTAAGCGTGGCAGCTAAAGAGAAGAGAGACGGCAAGCAGTGCGCCAATACTGATTTTCATTATTCAGTCCTTAAAAATAGAGATTGATTTAAAACATCGCGGGTTTTTCCCAGAAGAATGTTTTTTCCTTCCGAGATCAAAAGCGCTTCTTCGGTTAGACGCAAAGCCTCATTTGGTCTATGCGTGATATAGAGGAAGGGAAGTTTGGCGAAGGAATGAATCCTTTCCAGATACCCCTGAAGGGATTCGCTAAGCACTGGATCCAGACTGGAGAGAGGTTCGTCTAAAACAATAAAGTTTTCAGCGCAGAGCAAAGCTCGGCCTAAGGCAACTCTTTGAGACTCTCCTCCGGAAAGCCTTAGCGGGCTTTTTTCGAGAAGAGGCGTGAGTTCCAAAAACTTCACGACCTCTTCAAAAGATAAAGCGTTCTGCCGCTTTGCAAACAAGCGGCCGAAGAGAAGGTTTTTTCTCACACTCAAAAATGGAAAGAGGCGGTGATTCTGGAACACAAAACCGATTCCTCTTTTCTGCGGCGCGAGATTGATGCCTTTTTCGGAGTCAAAGAAAACTCGATTTCCAAATTTGATATAGCCGGAATCAGGTTTTATTAGTCCGGCAACGGCTTTGACAAGCGTCGATTTTCCGGCACCGCTTTTCCCTAAGATGGCGGTTGTGCCGGAGAGAAGATCAGCTGCAAAACGGAATTGCTTTTCTTCAACACTAATCGAGATGTCAAAAGAGATCATGAAATCGTTATTCAATTAAAGTATAACGATAATAGCAAAAAGGATGTTTAGGAGTCAGCGCTCTATTTAGTCGGATAGCGTTTTGATAAGTCGAGAAGGAAATCGGATCGGAGCGCTGGCAGTTATAGGTCTTTAATCCGAATTTCATATCTTGTTGTAAAAACTTCGCCGGTACCTAAGAGCAATGTGGAGGATTGATCAAATAGATACACAGGCGATAGGACCTTATGTCTGTCCAGCAATTCTTTGAGTTTTTTCTTGAAAAATTTTTGATGCTCGTCAATGTTGCCTCTGAAAAACCACGAGGCGTAGATTCCGCGCTCCAACTTTACTAAGCTGCTTCCATATTTCCGCAGCGTGAAATCTAAGCTTCCGATAAATGAAAGTTTGCCTACTTCATTAAACTGCGCGACGTATCCCCACGGTAGGACAGTGGATGCTCCGCGTCTGGAGACGGAGATGAAGTCCGTGTACTCACGAAAAGAGCTGAAACTGTTTGGTTCGGAAAATCTGCTGAACTGGAATGTCCTTTCTTTTTCATACTTGTAAGTTATCGTTCCGTCGGGACAGGCCAAAGCTTCTCGACTTAATCTTAAAATTCCGTCGGTATAGAGGAGAAATCGCTTTGCCTTTTCGATCTCTTCTCGAAAAGCTTCCGACCGCTCCTTCAATCGTCTTAGGAAGTTTTCTTCATTTGGCTGATGGATGAACTCCTTGATTTCTTCGAGGCTGAAACCGATGTCTCTCAGATGAGAAAGAAAGGCAAACTGGACAGCCTGACGGGCCTCGTAATAACGGTATTTTTTGTTGTCGACAAAAGCAGGTCTAAAGACGCCGAGGCGGTCGTAGAAAATAAGCGTGTCCTTGGTTGTGTAGCACAATTTTGCAAATTCAGCGGTCTTGAGCATCTTTTGATTTGACTATGGAGTTAGTCCATACTCTACCATTCCGCTCCGGTGTTTTTAACTCCTTGAAAAGTTTTATGTTTCATCCTCTGCTTTCCAAATTAACCTGTTGTGTTTTCTTTCTTCTCCCGGGGTTGTTTTACGGCCTTGTTATGTCTCGTCTTCCGGCAGTCAAGGCTGCAGCCGAGTTATCCGATTCTCTTATCGGACTTTGCCTCTTTTGCATGGGAAGTTTCGGCTTGATCGGGTTGGGCGGCAGTCCGGCGCTTATTAGAAAGGTCGGCAGCCGCGTCGTTCTGTGTCTGACAGCTGTCGTTGCTGCCGCGGGACTTTGTTTTATCGGTTTTAGCAGCAGCGTAATCGCTGTTTTGATTGGTTTTGCAGCAATGGGCATCGGCATCAGCATGCTGGATGTAGCCATGAATACGCAAGGGGTGCTCTACGAGTTCCATTCAAGAAGTCAGAGCATGAACTTATTCCATGCTTTCTATAGCTTGGGAGCAGTTTTAGCTTCCTTGATCGGTTCTGTCTGCGCAACTGCGGGGCTGACCGCAGGTTTGAACTTTGTTATCGCCTCAGCTCCCTTCCTGCTTTTGAGTCTTGCACTGAATCGATACCTTCTTCCTGAAAGACGGACCGAGGCAGAAGAAAAAACTTCTAAGGTTTGCCATAGGATCCCGCTTTTTATTCTTGTTTGCGCTGTGATGGCACTTCTTGCTTACGCAGCCGAAGGATCGGTAGGGGAGTGGGGAGCGCTTTACCTTACTACTGTCAAGGATGCTTCCGTCGGCATCGGGGCCTTGGTGTATGGAATCTTTTCTTGCGTTACGTTTGCGGCTCGTTTGGTCGGAGATCCTCTGAGAAAGGAATTCGGTGAGATACCCGTGATTATTTTCGGGTCCGTTATTTCGTTTGTCGGAATGGTCGGAGTCCTGAGTTTCAGTTCCGTTTGGCTGGTCTTGATTTCTTACGCGATCATGGGATTAGGGCTTGCTCCGGTCGTTCCTACTCTTTTTAGCATGGCAGGGAAAAACGGGAAGATTCCGGCTGCAGCTGCAACAAGTACGGTTGCATTCATGGCTTACGGAGGGCTTCTTATCGTTCCGCCTTCCATCGGCTGGCTGGCTCAGCATACCAACCTGCACGAAGCTTTATTTATTGTTCTAGGCTTGATTGCTCTGATGTTTAGTTTGGCTCTCCTCTTAAGAAAGCTCAATAAATAATTAACGGAGCGGGTTTGGCCGCTCCGTTAACGAAACTTCCGGGCCTCGGCATTGTGCTGAGGCTTTATTTTTACGGTTAATTCAAAGCGCTGAGCGTGTCTTCAACGATCTGAGGAACTGTCAAGCGATAAGCTTTTTCGAGTTCATCAGGGTTATAGCGGTCAACAAACTTCTTTTCAAGACCGTAAGTCAGACACTTCATGCCGGTTGCGCCGACAGCCTGAGCGACTCTGCCACCGAAACCGCCTTCCTTGGATCCGTCTTCTAAAACAACCACGACTTTGTGATTCTGTTTGAGAGAGTTCAGGAGATCTGTATCAACACCGGAAACGAAGCGAGGATTGATCAAGGTTGCATTGATGCCTTTTTCAGCTAAAGCATCGACAACACCTTCACCTTTAACGAAGAAGTCACCGGCCGCGATAACGGCAACATCCTTGCCTTCCTTAACAACCTTGAACTTATTGAGATCACTGTAGTCTGTATCGACTTCTCCCTTGCTGTGTTCATAGCTATAGGTCGGAACACGGACGGCAACCTTGTGTTCGTTTTGATTCAGGGCCCAATCCATCATGGCGAAGTATTCTTCAACATTTGTCGGGGCAAGATAGACGATCTCCGGAATCGAAGTGATCATCGGAATGTCCCAGAAACCGAGGTGTGTGAGGTCAGTCAAAGCACGAATACCTGTTCCCATGACCGGCATAACGGCAGGGCTGTTGTCCATGGCCCAGTCTTGTTCAAGTTGGTCATAAGCTCTCTGAAGGAAGGTTGCCATGACCGGGTAGATAACCTTAGCGCCGCCTCTTGCCGCGCCGGCCATCGTGGAGACACCGGTCTGTTCTGCAATTGCAACGTCAACGTACTGGTTACCGCAGGCTTTTCTTTCTTTTTCCATGAAGCCGAAGACTTCCGGAGTAGCAGAGGAAATGATGAGAAGTTCAGGATTTTCTTTGACCTTGCGGAGAAGATAATCGCGAGTGTCAGTTATGTAATTCGAGTCATTTGACTGCTGCAGCGGTTCACCGTCAGCGACGTTATACGGAGCGCTGAAATGGAACTCTTCACGATGGGCCTCAGCAGGGGCGTAGCCTTCCCCTTTTTGAGTATTGAGGTGAATAACGATCGGCTTCTTCCTGTCTTTGGCTTTCTTCAAAGCGTTAATCACGGACTCTAAGTCGTTGCCTTCAGCAACGTAGATGTAGTCGTACCCAAGCGATTTGAAATAGTTGTTTTCGCTCTGACCGTTGGTTTCTCTCAACTCTGTTAAGTTGTCGTAAAGACTACCGTGGTTTTCGGCGATAGCCATTTGGTTATCGTTGACGATAATAATGAAGTTGTCATTGAGCTTGGCCGCGTTATTTAAGCCTTCAAAAGCTACGCCGCCGCTCAAGGAACCATCGCCGATAAATGCGACGATGTTGCAGTTTTCTTTTTTGAGGCTTCTTGCTTTAGCAAGGCCGAAAGCCAAACTAATTGAAGGAGAGGTGTGTCCAGCATAGAAAATATCGTATTCAGGACTTTCTTTCGGATCAGTGAATTCGCCAATCTCCGTGAACTTGCTCTTATCCAAGTAGCACTGAGCGCGTCCTGTCAGCATCTTATGAACAAAATCCTGATGCGAGACGTCGATGACGATCTTGTCCTTCGGAGCGTCAAATACGTAATGCACACCTAAAAGAGCTTCGACGTCGCCGAGGTTCGGACCGACGTGGCCGCCGATGGTGGAAGTGTAGTTAATGATGGCGGCTCTCATCTGCTGAGCAAGATCTTTGAGGTCGTCGATACCGAGCGGTTTGATGTCCTGTGGTGAGTGAATATCAATGAGTTTCATTTATTTTTTCCTCAAAAAGTAAAACCATCCCAAGAAGATAGTGTTTCCCCTTACTTGTGGTTTTCCTCTAGTCTCAAAAAGGACAGTGATATAGGGATGAGTTGTTACCGTATGAAACGGATCGGAGTATTAGGCAAATTCGATGGAAAATTGAGCAAAAAACCCCGTTTAATAGCTGAAGAAAGGAGGAGCTTCGTGCGAATAGATAAACGATCAGAATTTTTGAGGAAGGAAGGTTGTCGTTAACAAAATGGAGATGCTTTGGTTCGGCAGGTCCATTTGCAGAATCTTAGCGAACAGAGTATTAAAAGAGGTACTTCAATCCGAATTTGACTTGAAAATCCGTCTTTAAACGACTGCCGGATTCGCGATTGATCTGGCCGAAGACTTTGAACTTGTTCGAGATTACTCCCTCTCCGCCGACACCGTAGTAGATGCGCGTTCCGATGGAATGGTCTTTGAAGGAGAACTCGTTCATTCGGACTTTAGTTTTACCCAAGAAATCGTGATTAACGCCGGTACGAAGGTAAAGCTGACCGATATTGTTGCCTTCTAGGTCAGTGAAGTTGCGGCCTAAGTCTAATCCGATTCTGCCGTTCAAACTGTTCGCAGAATCGACGTGAACCTTCATATCGTTACTGAAACGGAACGAGGCAGAGCTAACTCGGAAATAACTTAACTGCACTTGAGGGTCAACGAACCAAGAGGAAGAACCTGAGCCAATGGGAAGATAGAACCGTTTTCCGGCTTCAACGGATAAACCTACACCGTAATTTCGATAATCGGCACTCGTGATGCTTTCATCCACGCTGCGGGCATGTAATTTATTGCTATAACGGTTGATAGTCAGCACCGTGTCGACATACTGGTCTTTATCGCCGAGCCAAGCCGCGTAGAATTTTGCGCCGACAGAATCCACCCGAGAATGGTTTCCTGGGACGTCTTTAACGTGGATTTTTCCTCTTGTCAGAATCAGGTTTGTACCGATAATCCAGTTTTTGTTGACCCTGTAATCTCCGCCGAACGTAAAAGCAGAGTATTTCAGCTGACTATTCGAAGAATAATTTGAGTGATACCGACTTTTGTCGTGTCGGTACAAAACATAAAGACTGTCATCAGCGCCGTTTCGAATCTCACCCATACGGGTACGCAGGTCATCGAGCGTTCCGAGAAATTGGATGACTTGATTGCCTGAAGCGATACTTGCTAGTGTTATTTTGGCAGCCGGTGATAAACCGATGGGCTGCTCTTCGGACGAATCAAAAGGCGGAGGATTACCCGGATCGAACGGAAGATCCGGTAAGTCCGGTTTAGACGTATCAGGGTTAGGAGGCGTGATGACTTCGTCCGGAGGTGTCGGTTTAAGCGAGCGATCTCCGAGGATTACCCAAACGCGAGACTCGCCTTGATCTCCGTTTTGTTTTTTAAACGGATAGATACCTAATTTATATTCGTAAGGACCAGCGTCAATGATGCCGTCGTTTGCAAGTTCGAATCTTGCCTTGTCGCTTCCGTCAGGAGAAGCGTCATCAACCGCGATGTGATAAAGATAACGCGTGTCTTGGAGCGAGGCCCCCGATGAGGCAAGCAATACACCGTGGTTTCCTTCGCTGTTTTCGGTGATTTTTAAAGAACCGGTGGAATTTGGCGCTAAATAGAAGATTCCGCCTTCTCCTGAAAGTTTTTCTGTTTTAATTTGGACAGCCTTATTCTTGGGTCCAAGTTGAACGTAGCTTGCTGGAGCAACAGAAAGTAAAGTGATATTGCTGTCGTCATTCGAGTACCAAAAAGAATCGGGACTCATATGGATGTAGGTGTCGCCATCTATGTGAGTGTCAATGATTGAAGAGAGAACCGCACGTGGTTCTAAATCTACAGTGAGCTGCGAACCCTTACCCACGGAAATGGGATCGTGGGTATACATGTAGCCGTCATTGGTGATTTGAAACCGAGCATGGGCACCAGAATCTCCGAGAAAAAGTTTGAATAGTCCGATCCGATTTGAACGGATATTGGCTTGAGCATTCCAAATTAAATTTAAAGGCTGTTGAAAAATGGTTGCATCTGCGGCATCGATACGTAATTCGCTGTTGCGCTCCGCACTAACTTTCTGATTAAAAAATACGTTATTTGTTTTTATTCCCGCTTGCGAGTCTTGACCGATATAAAGAGAACCGGGAAAGTTTTCGTTGAAGAGCGTCTGTCCTATCTGAATTTCGTGATCTATAAAAATATTAGGAGCATCCACTTCCATTCGACCAGCGGTGAGTCTTATGATAGTAGCTGCGCCGAGGGCTCTTTCGTTCCCATCTAAGAGATAAACACCTTCTCCGGCGGTCAGTTTAACGGAGCTACCGTACAGGGCCTCTACTCCCCCGAACAAAATTATTTGTTTTGCTGACAAGGAGGCCTTGGCATTTTCAGACATTCCGATTGACATTTCGTCAAAATATGAAGAAACCATTCCGATCCGAGGTTCCATAAGAATGATTAGATTATTAGCCGTAAGTATTGCGTCTTGGTTTGGACCAACACTTAACGCATAGCCGAATCCTTTCTCTGCTACGGGGATCGGCGAAACAATGAGATCATGGCCAGCTGAGACTGTTATATTTTGACTTTCTACTGTAAGCCCTGGGAATAACCATTGATAAGTATTAGGATCTCTCAAAGATCGAAAATACCCGACGTTAATGGAGTTAACCTCAATATTCCGACTTTCGTCAACATTCCAGGCAACAGGCAGCTTGTTGCTGTGGAAAAGGAAATCTCCGGTATTTTTACCTTTTTGAAAAGCTTCTTGAATTTGTTCTTCTAAACCCGGGAAGAAGTTATGCCAAGTTTCGAGATTTGACCTGCTTGCTTTTGAAGCGCCCAAATAAAGGGCATCGAACTGCCCGGCAGAAGAAATTGCCGGAATGACGAATAACAACACCAGTAAAGAAACCGCTGTTCGCCGATAATTAATAACTTTCTTTGTTCTCATTCGTGTCTCTCTAATCTTTTTGTTCTAACTTCAAGCAGAAGGGTTAATCTGAACTTTGTGAGTTAGAATGGGGTTATTTGTAAAAATGAGCAATCTCAGAAAGTTCGATTAAGATCAAGTTATTGCAAGAATTTGTAAAACTACAGTCATCATAAAATCCAAGAAGAGCAAGGATTTCTGCTTAGCCTCAAAATGAGAGATATCGGAGGGGGGGGTAAATATTTATATTGATAGATAAATCTTTTAGGCTAAATTTGATAGTTTCAAGAGTTATTAAAAATCACCCTTATTTTTATTTAATCTTAATTACTATTGTTTTTCTTTTATCACTAAATTCACGAATACGTGTTTGGACTAGCTTTCGGGAAAAGATAAATGAAAGGGTTAAAAGAACGGCCCGATTTCTCGGGCCGTCGATTCGCTTCACTCAAATCTTAGTAGAGACCGATGAGTTTCCACCAGAGCATACCTACAGTGAAGACGATGAGTACGCTTGCTGTAACCAGCACGAAGTTGATCTTGTAGAAACGAGGTCTTTCAAAGAATCCCTGACCGTAATAAATAGGGCCGGGACCGCCTGCGTATTCCGTAATCCCCCACATAAAGTTGGAGAAAATGGCGAAGCAGACAGCAACCATCAGCGGAGGAGCACCGGCGCCGATTGCAACGGCAGCAAACGGCACGTACATCGCGGCGACATGTCCGGATGCTGTGGCGAAGACATAGTGGAGGTAAATATAGGCAAAGCCGAGAAGAATGAATGTTGTCATCCAGTCCATTCCGGTAAGCATGGAGGCAAATCCTGCAGACATCCACTTAATAAAGCCGAGAGAGGTCAGACCAGTAGCCAAGGAAATGATAACGCCGAACCAAACAACGGTATCCCAGGCCGCTTTGTCAGCTAAGACGTCTTTCCAATTGACGGCGCCCATAGCGAAAAGTAGGGCGGCAAGACCGATACCGATGGCATTGGCATTCAAACCTGTCCACATAGTGGTGCCCCAGCCGAGGAGGGCTAACACGAAGCCGATTGCCACTTTGATTTCCTGGGCAGACATCGGCCCCATGTTCTTCAGCTCTTCGCGACCCATCTTCTTGGCTTCCGGCGTATGCTTCAGTTCAGGGTTGAGAATTTTGTACGAAAGCAGAGGCATAATCAGGAAGCAGACCATTGCCGGAACGACAGCAGCCCAGAACCAACCTACCCATGTAAGTTCAATCCCGAGACCTTCTTTAGCTAATGTCGCGCACAGCGGGTTGGCAGCCATACCTGTCATGAACATCGCGCCGGTGATCGGAGTGAACTGGAAGCAAGTCATCGTGAGGAATTCGCCGAGACGTTTTTGCTTTGGACCGGGTTCGGAGTCCAAAACCTGATCGATAGACTTGGAAATCGGCAGAATGATGCCGCCGGAACGAGCTGTCACGCTGGGCATAGCCGGAGCAAGGATAAGGTCAGCAATACCTAAGGAGTAGGCGATGCCGAGCGAAGAGCCGCCGAACAGCGAAAGCGTTTTATAAGCAATTCTGCGGCCGAGGCCGGATTGGACAAAGCCTAGCGAAAGAACATAGGCAGAGAAGATCATCCATACCGTGCCGGATGCAAAGCCCGATAGCGCCGCTTTAAAACTAAGCGTGTTGGTGAAAATGGTAAGAGCCAGCGCGATGAACATCAAGGCGCCGGAAGGAAGCGGAGAACAAAGAATACCGACGATAGTGGCAACGAAGATTGCGAACATGTGCCATGCTTGGGGGTTGAGGCCGTCGGGAACCGGATACAGCCAAATAACGAGCAAAACCACGATTGGGACCAGGTATTGCCATAGCTTAATAGTCTTATTGGGCATAGTTTTATCCTCGGAAAGGCCTTCCTCGGAAGACCTTTCTTCAGTCAAGAGGCGAGTTATTAAAGAGGTGTGTTTTAGTTTTTGCTGTATTTCGCAACGACACGATCGACAAATTCAGGAGCTAAACCGACATAGTTGTGCGGATCCAGCATGGCATCGATTTCCTCTTCCGTGAATGCGGCGGCAACTTCAGGTGTACGAAGAAGAACGTCTTTGAACGGGACTTCTTTTTCGTAAGCTTCCATGGCACCTTTGTAGACGATGCCGTGAGCCGTCATACGGCCGAGGCGGTTGGCCAAGTGCATCATGACGTTTTCAGAAAGCATCAGGCCTTTCTGAGTAAACAGGTTGCGTTCCATGTGCTTCGGATAAACGATCAGGTTCTTAAGGATGTTCTTGGATTTTTCCAAGGCAGCGGCCATCATATGGCAGGCGCGCGGAATGGCTTCCCATTCAGAGAGGAAGCAGCCCCAGTCGCGTTCCATTTCGCTGATCATGCTTTCAACAATGGAAGGAGCAATGCTACGGACGTTTCTGAGGAGGGCCAGAACGTTTTCAAGAACAGCCGGGTTGCGTTTGTGCGGCATGGTAGAGGAGCCGACTTTGCCCATGAAGAATGGTTCTTCGAGCTCGAGAATCTCTGTTCTCTGAAGCGTCAGGATTTCGTGCATGATGCGGCCGAGCGTGCCTGCGCAAAGAGCGAGAACAGAAACGAATTCAGCTTGATTGTCACGAGCAACGTGCCAGGCAATCGTCGGGGTCTTCAAACCGAGGATCTTGAACATGCGTTCCTGAGTTTCCAGGCCGTGTTCTGGCTGAGAAGCTAAAGTACCGACGGCACCGGCCATTTCACCGACAAAGACGCGGTCCCTCATTTCTTCAAGACGTTCAATGTCGCGGCCGAGTTCGTCAGCCCAAATAGCAGCCTTGTAGCCGAAGGTAATCGGAAGGGCATGAACGACGTGGGTACGGCCGCTCATGATCGTATTGCGGTATTTCTTGGCCAGATCGAGACAGTATTCCTGGCAGAGCTTCATATCGCGAAGAATGACTTCATACGCATCTCTTTCGAGAAGGACGATACCTGTGTCGACGATATCCTGGCTGGTAGCGCCCCAATGGACGAATTCACCGGCGTTCTCAGGAAGAATGGCTTTGAAGGCCTTTAGCAGAGGAACGATAGTAATGGAGCTCTTGTAGTATTCACCGATGCTCGGGATGTCGATGAGTTCAGCTTTTGCGTACTGATTGATGATGTCGGCTTTTTCTTTAGGAATGACGCCGAGTTCTGCCTGGGCAGTAGCCAGAGCGGCTTCGGTGTCGAGCCATTTTTGAACCCAAGCTTTATCGCTCAGGATTTCACGCATTTCATCGGTACTAAACATGCAGCCGTGGATCTGACTGTCGATTGCTGTAGAGGGCATTTTTTCTCCTTGAAAATTGAGATTGATTTTGGATGTCTCCATTCTGCAAATAGAAAATTGCCGGAACAACGAGTAAGTACATTTGTTTTGATAACTATCAATTGTTTGTTATTCGTTCTAAAAACTTTCATTGAGAAAACAAGAAGTTAAATTATGTCTGCCAACTTATTGCCGAGTTTTGTAGGCGACAAAACGTAAAACTCTTATGGCTGTTGCTTTCGCGCTTGGATAAAATTGAAATTGTCCGTATTTGGAGCCTACAAATCGCTCATCATGCAAAAACCCGTCTGGAAAAAGATTGCAGAAGAAATCTCTTTGGAAGTCTCGTTAGGAAGGTGGACAGTCGGCTCTATCATCCCGAACGAGATTGATTTGGCTAAAAGATATAAAGTCAGCCGCGACACAATGCGGAAAGCCTTGACTTATCTCACGCAACAGGGACTTTTTGAACGTAAGCCGCATATCGGAACCAGAGTTAAATCCAGAACAAGAACAGGCAAGTTCCTTAGCGAGTTAGACGGCATTAGAGATATTGACCATTACGGCAATCAATACCCGAGAAAAATCCAGAACGTTACTCAGTTGGTCGTCGATGAAGAATTGGCAGAACGGTTGTCTTTAAAGCCCGGGGATCTGGTCATTCGCTTTAAAAACATTCGTGTCGCTTCTGAGAAAGTTCAAGAGACCGTGGTCGTGACGTACGTTTATATTCCGGCTGAAGCAGCCGAGGTCTTAGAGATAGTGAAGAAACGCCCCGAAGAACTCATTATTACATTGGCAGAAGAAGTCCTCGGACGGGAATGTGATGAAGTTAAGCAAACTTTCTCGGGCACGATCATGCCTGACGAGGTGGCAGATTTATTTAAAGTTCCTCACGGGACGGCGGCTTTAAAGATTATTCGGAATTACATGGATGTTCGTGGGCGAACGATCGTTGCATCCGAATCGTTTCATACGGCAGATCGATTCTCTTTTTCCGTTGCTGTGAAGAAGAAAAAGTACTAATTAGGAAAACATCCTAGATTTTGCAGAAAAGGTTGTGCTTTAGGCTGATTCGACTTGCTCATTTCTCTCTGAATCGCTACGCTCAGAGTTGCACCCAAGAAGAATCTCAAGATCTCAAATGCACAAAACTACAAAACGCGGTTTCCTCAAGGCCGCACTTGCCTCCGGATTGGCGCTTGAAGCTTTTCCGGTTCGTTCTGCTTTCCAAAAGAGCTCCGAGCAATTAATCACGATTATCGACTTAGATAAGTGCGACGGCTGCACAGATTTGTCGATTCCTGCGTGCGTCAAAGCCTGCCGTGCTAAAAATCAGGCTCGCTATCCAGAGCCGCAGAAGCCGGTGCAGCCTTACTGGCCTCAGTCCAAGTATGAGGACTTTTCAAACGATCGGGATAACATTTCTCGGCTGACTCCGTACAACTGGATTTATCTTCAGCATGTTTCCGTTGACGGAAAAGATATTTATCTTCCGAGACGCTGCATGCAATGCTTCGATGCTCCATGCCGCAAGCTCTGTCCTTTTGGAGCCATCGACCAAACTAAACAAGGCGCGGTAAAGATTGATGATCGCGTGTGTTTCGGGGGCGCTAAGTGCCGAGACGTTTGTCCTTGGAACATTCCTCAGCGTCAGGCCGGTGTCGGCATCTACCTCAAGGTAGAACCGAAATTAGCCGGCGGCGGAGTCATGTACAAATGCGATTTCTGCGCTGACCTCATCGCACAAGGGAAAGAGCCGGCATGCTCGACGGAATGCCCCAAAAAAGCCATGTTGGTTCTCCCCATCTCGCGGGCAGAAGAAAAGTTCAAACCCTTAACAAAAGACCGTTTTGTATACGGTAAAGAAGAAAACGGCGGAACCGCAACTTGGTATGTTTGCTCTGTGCCCTTTGAAAAGATCAACCGTCAGCTGCACTCCCAATTGCCAAAGAATCATCCGGGAAGACCGCTCATGAACGAAGTCGATTCGAAACTGAGTCAGTCGACGCCTTTAGTGCTCGGAACTTTGGCTGCACCGATTGTGGCTTTGGGAGCATCCGTCGCCCTAAGAAAAAGAAAGAACGACAAAGATCAATCTCAATAAGGCGGTGCGGAAATGAAAATCATCAGACAACCTCTAACTAATCGAGTTGTGCATTGGGGCATCGCATTGAGCTGTTTCGGATTGATTTTTACCGGAATACTTCAGATGCCTGTAGCTAAGAGATACGGCCTGACATCTTTAGGAGAGTGGATGGGAAACTACTTTACGACGTTGTCTATGCATTACTTTTTCGGGCTGATCTTTGTGTTCTTTTGCTGCTTCCATGTCTTCTACCATGCACTGAATAAAGAGTTCGACATTGTTCCGAAGAAGGGTGACGTAAAGGGGAGCATCCTGATTTTTAAAGCCATTCTCTCCGGAAAGAAAGAGCCTCCGAGCGCGAAATACCTGCCGGAACAACGTTTGGCCTGGGCCGCTTTTGCGGTCACGTTCTTAATTCTGATCGTCACGGGCCTTCTGAAAACCTATAAAAACCTTCCGGGCGTTCAGTTGGACGATCCTTGGACGTTTTACATTGCTCAGTTCCATAACCTTGGTTTTGTGCTCTGTCTTCTTTTGTTTGCCGGCCATATGGCAGCTTTCGTAATCAAGGTCAACCGTAATCTTCTGCCGGCAATGTTCTCCGGCAAGGTGGACAGAGAATACGCTCTTGAGCGCCATTCCCTTTGGTCACCCGAGTAACTTCTATATGTCCGGTGTCTCATGTGTATGGAACACCGGGCTTTAGAAATGAATATCTTTGACTTTCTCGCGAAAGTCGTCTCCGTTGCGGACGTTGTATCTTTTAAAAATATTTTGCCGATAGCGCTCCAACGTTCGCTGGCTAATGTTGAGATGTTCGGAGATTAAAGCACTGTCCATTCCTTGTTTAAGGTCGTGGGCGACTTGCCGTTCTCTTTCGGTTAAAGAGTTGAAGATCCCAAGTGGTGACTCCTTATAAGCGGCTTGTCTTCGCTGAATATCTTTTTTGACGCTTCGAGTGACGGCCGCGAGAAGTTCTTCTGATCGAAACGGTTTTTTAAAGAAATCGAAAGCTCCGTTTCTAAATGCCTCTATGGCCGTGTCCAACGTTCCGTAACTGCTCATAAAGATGATCGGACATACGTAGCCCGCAGCATCTAAGCGGCGTTGGACTTCCAAACCATTTGCCTTAGGCATTTGGATGTCAAGTAGCAGGCAGCCGGATTTCTCATCATCCCAGCTCTGAAAAAGTGCTTCAACATCGTTGAAGGTCTCGACAGTCCAGCCTTCGGTAGTCAGAAAGTAGTCGATGGAATCAAGAAGTTCCTCGTCGTCATCGAGGACTCTGATGACAAAATCTGATTTGTTCAGTATTTCCGAGTTCATTGGGTTGCCTTTCGGTGGAGATAGGAAATTCGATTCTGACAAGGAGTCCTCCGAATCGGTTGTTGCTATATGAAATAGTTCCGGCATTCAGACATACGATGGCTTCAACAATGTTGAGACCGATGCCCATGTTCTCCGGCGTGTGCTTAAGTGCATGTTTGTTCTTGCTGTTAAGTCGAATCGCTTCGATTTGGCAAGAGGACAAAGCGGGGCCGGAATCTTCGAATTCGACAGATACGAGAGAGCTTGTTTGTCGGATTGAAACTAGAATTTTCTTTTGCTTCTGTTGGCTAACAGCGCGAAGACTATTCTTCAGAATATTCAGGAAGGCAAGTTTAAGTTGATCTGCGGCACAGTAAACACGACAGTCGCTCTCAGCGTCTAACAAAACTTCATTATCTGGAACAGAGTAAAGAGTTTTGAAATCCTCAATTGCCTCGGAGATGATGCCGCACAAATCTTCATGACGTAGCTCGACGCCTTTTCCAGAGAAATCTCTGACGGATCTGATAATACTGTTAATTTTTTCTGCTCTGAGTCTGATCTTTTCAAGGACCATAAGTTGTCGGTCTAGGTTGTCTCCAACGTTTTCATACAGTGATTTTTCAAGTCCGTTTAAGTAAAGGAGCATGGATGAAACCGGCTGAGCTAAATCATGAGCGACAGCGGAACAAATCTGAGCAGTTTTAAGCCTTTGAGCACTTGTTCGATAACACGCCTCAATATCGGAACTTTTTCTTCTGAGAGAGCGTTCGCGCTCGTGAGCTTTCAAAAGCATTTCCGTTCTCTTTTTAACCAACCCTCTTGCGTAAAGAGAACTGAGAATAAGGAAAAGGAAAGACAGGGCGACACCGGAGATGAGGTAGCGATATCGATGGACGGCCTCTGAAAAAGTGATGAAGTTTAAATGGCTAAAGGGCCCGATTTTTAACGATTGATAGAGTTCATCCACCGGCGTGAAGTCGCCGGCAACCATCCAACCGTAGCCGGGCGGGTACCTTGTTTCCTGTACCTCTTTCAGAATGCGGCGAATAGTATCAAGGTCTAGTGTCGGAGGAATAAGAAGACTGTAACCGGGATAAAGCTGCGTACTGGTGACGCAATTGGAAAAACGATTTTTCTTTTCATTGATGACCTTATATTTTTCGAAAAGATCTTCTCCGCCGTGGGCAATTAACTCCTCTGCGTAACAAGAGTCAAGAACGATGACATCCACCCGTCCGTCTTCTAAAGCTTTGATGCGCTCTTCAGGTTTGTTCCCGAGATAAAGCGTCTTTCGAAAGAAGTGATCCGGATCGAACCCTTCATCGAGAATTTCTTTTTTGGGGATCAACTCCCCTCTGAAAGCGTCTTTGAGATTAGTTCCGAGAATTTTTCCTTTTAAGTCTGAGAAATTTGAGATTCTTTCGTCATCTCGCAGAGCAAAAAATACTGCGCCCAACGAACGATTTGGGTTAGGGCAATCCGGAGTAACGGCTGTCGAAAGGTCCCGTAATCCGGCGTGAACATTTCGTCGGTAAACCGATGGACCGGCAATGATTAAATCTGCCTTTTTTTCTGCAATAGCTTTGTCGAGTTCATGCCAATTCACCGAATAAACGGCAACTTTTTTGGGCGATACTGCACGCCGGATAGCTTCAAGAGTTGGCCCCAACAACGGCTGCTTGCGGTCAGGGTCTGTGAAGTCTGTACCGTAAACACGGAAAGTATCGGTACTTTCTGAACAGACCGCGGCTCCGGAGAGGCAAAAGATAAGGAATAGGCTAGATAGAAAATAGCGAAGGACAAGCGATGACTCCGGGGATGTTGATTGCACAGAGCAAAGACATCCTCGGAGAAGAGCAAAAGCTTTTTGTGATGAGCCTTCGGTCATTTTATGAAGAAGGAAATTAAAGGATTATTCCTTCACGCCGTCCGGCCATTGTTTCAGATCGTTGTAGTAGAAACGTTTTTTAATGAAAGTGCTGTCTCCGCCTAAGGCATCTACCAAAGCAAAGGCAAACGGTAGGGCAGTGCCGGGAGCTTTGCTCGTGATTAATTTTCCATCGATGACCACCGTCTCCGGTTTGTAAGTAACCTCCTTGTAGAGAGGTTCAGTTCTTTTTCCGGGGTATGCGGTGATCGTCTTGCCTTTCAGTACACCGGCTGTCGCTAAAACGTTAGGGCCCGCACACATGGCTCCGATGAACTTTCCGGCGTCTGAATAAGCTTTTGCGAGTTCAAGAACGCGATTATCGGCAACTAAATGGTCGATGCCTGTCCAACCTCCGGGAATGACCAGCATGTCATAGTCTTTGTAAGGCGTTAACCGTTTGGCATCCATCGGAAGGACTTTATCCGCCTTGATGGTGATTTCATGGGCACCGGGGACGTATTCGCCGGCAATGCTCACGGAATCGACATTGAAGCCGCCTCTTCTGAGGACGTCGATGATTTCAACGGTTTCACCCTCTTCGAAACCCGGAGACAAGAGCACCATTACTTTTGCCGGAGAAGCTGCAAAAGCAAGCGTAGTGCTGGAGGCCAAAATGAGGGAAAGAAAAAGTTTTTTGGATTGCATAACTGTTTCTCCTATGAGAGAAGAGCTGAGGAACAAATCTTATGTTTGACCACTACCTAGGTAGTGTGCGAATAATCAAATAAGGTGCGTTTTCTAAGGGAAACTCTCAGGAATTAACCGCAAGATATTCTTTCGAGAAAGGGCAGTGTATGAAACGGAAATCAAAGTTTGAAAAAAGCCCGGACAAAAATTACGAGTCCGGGCTGAAAATCACGATAGGTCTTTAGACAAGAAGTTAGACTGAATTAGCCCCAAGGTTTCTCAGCAGCAGCGTTGGCGCCGGCAATTCTGCCGAATACCATCGCTTCTGCGTTATTGCATGCACCCTGGTAAATGGGCCCCCACATAGAACCGAGTTCGCCTGCTACGTAGAAGCGAGAGATCGGTTGGCCGAAGGCATCTAAAACTTGACCTTTGACGTTCTTACGAGGACCGCCCTGAGTGTTCACAAGCGTCGGATAGAGCTCAACAGCGTAGAAGGGACCAGTCTTGATCGGAGCAGAAATTTCGGGACCGTCGAAAGCGTAAGAACCTTTGCCTTTCGCCCTAAGAGGTCTTCCGAATTCAGTGTCTTTGCCGGCATCCATGTCAGCGTTCCATTTAGAAACGGTTTGCTCCAGTGCTCCTTCAGGGAGGCCAATCTGTTTGGCTAAGTCGGTGAGATTATCTGCTCTCTTCACAACACCGAGCTTGACTTCCTTACTCAGATCCTTAGACCAGCGGTGTCCTTCTCGGTTAATGGCGTATCCGGAGCCGAGGCTCGATCCCATCGGGCCCTTGTCCACCGTCTTCTGATCAAAAATCATGTAGCAGGGGATGCGCGGGTACATATGACGGAACGCGTCCAGGTGTGCGGCGACATACATTTGGCAATGACCGTCAATTTTTTCACTGCTGAAGCGCTTGCCGTCCTGGTCAACCCAAATGTAGCCCGGGCCTTTCGGAGAAATCGAGACGCTGGTCTTATATCCCGGGTAGCGAACGCCGAGGAAGGCGGAATAGGCATTCATATGCCAAAGTTTTGCACCCATGGACTGAGCTAATCTCAGACCGTCACCCGTATTTCCGGGGTTGCCGATAGCGCCGACGCCATAGCCCATGGTGAAGTTCTGCAGGCTCTCAGGGTCAAATTCGTAACCGCCGGCGGCAAGAATGACCGCCTTCTTAGCCTTGATGTTGATGTTTTTATCACCGCTCTTTGCGACAACGCCGACAACTTCATCTCCATTTCTAAGAATGGACACAACCGGAGTATTCAGCATGACGGGAATTTTTCTCTTTTCGACTGCACCCTTCAGAAGGTCGAATAAGCAGTCCCCGCTGCCTTTTCGAGGAGCTCCTTTTACTCCGCGAATACGGTAGCGTTTGATCGTGTCAGCGCCTTCAAGGTTCTTGAAGCCGGCGTAACCGTAAACGAACATTCCGACGTTGTCTCCGAGAGAAGTGAGCCAATTTCTTAACTCGCCGGTTCCGTTTACGAAAGCTTTAAGAAGTTCTTCATCCATTTCGGCATGGGAGAAAGCATAGCTTGCCTTCAGGTATTTATAGGCTTCGTTAAGATCATCAGGGATCATGAAACCGCCGGCAGAGACGGCAGTGTTGCCGCCGGCAGCAGGCATTTTTTCCAGAATAAGAACCTGACTTCCGGCATCGTGGGCGGAAATAGCTGCAGAGGCGCCGGCTCCGCCGAAACCTACCACGATGACATCAGTTTCTTTGTCCCACTTTGTATCCGAGGCAACGCTTTTAGCTTGAGCGGAAGCGATGGATCCTACGGAAGCCAAAGCAGCGACGGTTCCTTTGAGGAACATTCTTTTTGTTAGCATCGTTATTCTCCAATGAATTTGAAATCGGAGAGTTGGATGTTCCGCTTGTTTCGAAAAGAGATCGCAGAATCTTCAACTCTCGGGTTAAGTCTCTTAAAAAAACTACGCGCGTAGTTGCGATATTTAATTCGCGGGAGGGCAGAATCTGAAGCTGGCGAGCCAGATAGGAAGCTAAAGAAAACGTTAATTTTTGAGTTCGATCATTTGAGCTAGAGTAAAAACAGGAAGTTCCTGCGGTCGTGGTTCGCAATGCAGATGTAAATCTCGAGACATAGCACGACCTTCTGTGGATACGTTAGGTTTTCGTGTTGAATCATGAAAGTAAGTTTCGTAAGATTTTTAACATCTGTCGCCGCGTTCACTCTTATCTTTTGTTTTGCTTCTTCAGTCTGTTCAAAAGAAGTTTTGAGGCTTGGAATCTCTTCTTTTGCAGAACACACTATCAACAAAGGTCTTATTGATCCGACGATTGAAGCGATAAGAAAAGCGGTACAACCAGACAAATTAGAAGTCGAGTACCTAGAGCTGGGACGCTTGCAGAATTCGCTGAAAAACGGTCAGTTAGATTTAGTTCTTTCCTCTGCAGGTAATTACCGAAGATTCTTGTTGGAAGGCTATGGTCTGCGAGACTTAGCGACCATGGTATCGAATCAAGCTCCGAATCCTAATTACGCAGAAGGCTCTGTATTCTTTACGAGAAGTGATCAGGAAGACATCGACTCAATTGCCGGACTTAAGGATAAGTCTGTGAGCGCAAACTATCCGTTTGCATTTTCCGGGTGGCAAATTGCCGCCGGCGAAATGATGAATCGAGGTTTCGATCCGGATCATTTTTTTTCAAAAATTGACTTCCTTGGTCATGGTGCGACCCCCGTCATCGATGCCGTTTTATCCGGTAAAACCGATGCTGGTATTGTTCGGGCTTGCGTTCTGGAAAACGCTGGTCTCCTTCAGTCAGGAAAGGTCAAGGTGCTTGATCCAAAAGAGACGACCGAATTTCCATGTGCCGTAAGTACGCGGTTATATCCGAACTGGACCTTGTCCACGACGCCAAACACCCCTCCTGAAATTAGTCGGAAGGTGACGGCCGCCGTTTTGGAAATTAAACCTTTGCAAAATAACCTTCACTGGAGTGTGGCGACAGATTTCACGCCGATAGATGATTTATTCAAGCGATTAGAGATCGGGCCCTACGAATACCTTCGCCACTTTAGCTTTAAACGTTTCATGGAAGCGTATTGGCAGTATTTTGTTTGCGCAGCGATTTTTATTATTGGTTTGATCCTTCACGGAATACGAAGTGAATATCTGGTGAACAAGAGAACTCATGCATTGACCGAGTCACTTAGGCGAGAACGGAAGCTGAGGGCCGAATCTGCCTTGGTTAAAGGCCGATTAGACAAAATTCAAAAGGTGGGACTGGTCGGTCAGATGTGCTCCATGATTGCGCATGAGTTAAAACAGCCTTTGGGAGCAGCTGCTGCTTACTGCTTTGCTCTGCGCCGCCGTCTGGAAAACGGAGAGGTCTCCGCAGAGGTTATCGAAAAGGGAATTGAACGAGTCGATAACCAAATTCAAAGAGCTTCCGAAGTGGTCAATCAAGTTCGTTCCTACGCCAAGGGCCAAAGACAAAGACTGACGATTGATGTCAACAAGACAGCTGAAAAGATACTTCGAGACATTAGCGCTTCTGCTCCGGATACTGACCTTGAATTTAGAAAAGATTCTGAGGAACTTTTTGTTGAAGCTAATCCCATTGAGTTGGAGATTATCCTAATTAACCTTGTAAAGAACGCAATTGAGGTGGTAAAAGATAAGTCAAACGGACGTGTGGTTGTGACTCTTTCCAGGGAGGGGAATATCGTCTGCATAAAGGTTGAAGATAACGGCGAAAAATTATCGGATGCAGAATGGAAACAGATATCCCAGCTTGCGATGGCAACGACAAAGCACAGCGGATTGGGTTTTGGCCTATCCATTGTTGCAGGCTTGGCTGAGGATCTGGGCGGAAGAATCACATTTGAGCGAATCCCTTCAGGAGGACTTTCAGTCTTCGTCCGTCTGCCGTTAGCAAAGGAGAAATCGTGACACAGGGTTGTTTGATTCGCATCGTTGATGACGATGAAGATATGCGCGAAAGTCTCTCATTCTTATTGGAAAGTGAGGGTTGGAATTGCAAAGCCTATTCAAGCGCCAGAGAATTCTTGATTGATGATGCGGGAAGTGTTCCGGGTTGCCTGATTCTTGATATTCGGATGCCTGAAATGACAGGACTTGAGCTCCAGCAGGAAATGAATCGAAGAAAAATTTTTCTTCCCATTGTTTTCCTAACGGGGCACGGAAGTATTGATATGGCAGTGTCTGCCATGAAATCCGGCGCAGTTGAGTTTCTCCAAAAGCCTGTGGATCATGCGAGATTGCTGGGCATCGTGCGAGACTGTGTCCGACGCTGCAGCAACGGTTTTGCGGTTTTGGACTTTGACATTATTGAAGCAAAAAGACGCTGGGAGACGCTCACGGAAAAAGAGCAGCAGGTGTTGACGCTAATTGCCGCCGGTCTTTTAAATAAAGAAGTTGCCGAGCGCCTCGGCAACTCTGTGCGGACAATTGAGAATCATCGTGCTGCGGCGATGAAAAGACTTCAAATCAAGACGTTAGCTCAGCTTCATAGCCTGATTGAAGCTGTCAAAGAAAGTACAAATCAGTGAAACTACTAAGCGAACTAAATGAAGAAAGTTTGATCAAACGCAAAATACCTAGGTAGTGGAACGGGCAAAAATGCTCCTGTCGGTTACGAAAAACCAATAACTCAAATCCAACGATAGGAGAACTCAAATGCAAGTCACAAAACGCACGTTCCTCAAGGGCCTTCTTGCGACAGCCGCTGCCGGGGGAGTTGTCTCTCAGGCTTCCGCAAAACCTCAGGCCGACCTTCCCGCAAAATGGGACCGTGAAGCGGACGTCGTTATTCTCGGTTACGGCGGTGCAGGCGCTTCCGCTGCTATTACAGCCAAAGATGCCGGTGCAGATGTCGTCATCTTTGAAAAAACAGCACAGGGCGGCGGCAACACAGCCGTTTCCTCCGGCGGCATGATGATCCCGAACAACCGCGAACGCGCTATTACTTACCTTGCAAAGACTTACGACTTTGCTAACTCTCAAAAAGACCAGGAATTGCTTGAAGCTTTCGTTGACGAAGCTATGAAGTCCAAAGACTTCCTCCTTTCTTTGGCTCCCGATCAGAAGGTTTATATCTACGGTCACGCCGGCTTCCAGAACATTCCTGAATCTGACGCAATTGATAAGTGGCGTTTCCGCACTCCGAAAGGACAGAAGACTCGCGGCGGCGACATGCTCTTCAACAACTACCGCTACGCTGTTGAAACCGTCCGTAAAGTTCCCGTTGTTTACAACGCACGCGGCTTGCAGCTGATCACGCAGAACGATGAAGTTCTCGGTGTTTGGGTGGAAGTCGACGGTAAGAAACAGGCTGTCAAAGCTCGCCGTGGCGTGGTTCTTGCTACCGGCGGCTACGAATTCGACGACAACATGCTGTCCAATCACACGATGGGTCAGAAGTTCCATCGCTTAGGTCATCCCGGCAACACAGGTGACGGCGTCAGAATGGCTCAGGCAGCCGGTGCTGACCTTTGGCATATGAATGCTCTGTCGTGCCCGCTCGGACTGGTTGTTCCGGGGCTTAAAACCGCTCTGCAGATCAACATGCTTGCTCCTTCCTACATTTACGTTGATCAGGACGGCAAGAGATTTGCGAATGAAAAGATGGACAACCACACCTGCATCTACGGTGTTAACGTCTTGGATCCGATCAAACATCGTTATCCGCGCATCCCGTGCTTCGTTATCTTTGATGAAGCCGCCCGAGTCAGAGGCCCGATTATCGGCGGTGCGACTTCCGGTTATGCCTTGAACAGAGAAAACTACAAGTGGAGCAAGGACAACTCAGCTGAAATTGAAAAGGGCGTGATCGTTTCTGCTCCGACCATCGAAGAACTGGCTAAGAAGATCAATGTTCCGGCCGAAAACCTGGTCGAAACCGTCAACAGATGGAACAGCCAGATCAATGCCGGTGCCGATAAAGACTTCGGTCGTCCTCTCGAGAAGAAGGGCAAGGTTGCTTTCGAAGGTCGCGAAGCCCCGGTGATCTCCCGTCCCATCGGGGATGGTCCTTACTACGCTGCGGAACTCTATCCGACAATCCTGAATACTCAGGGCGGTCCGCGCCGCAATAAACTCGGTCAGGTTCTTGATCCATTCGGCAAACCGATCGCTCGCCTCTACAGCGCCGGTGAATTGGGTTCTATGTGGGGCCATATCTATCAAGGTGCCACCAACAACTCCGAGGCCTGCGTATTCGGAAGAATCGCCGGCAGAACCGTCGCCAACGAAACCCCCTGGTCATAA
>ERZ791903.1090-NODE-1090-length-29182-cov-4.036289_pt1 | contig 29182 bp, 27 predicted proteins | sample MGYA00510148_ERZ791903 | MGnify/ENA primary metagenome ERZ791903 (study PRJEB30046, sample SAMN00792080) | human gut metagenome | study: EMG produced TPA metagenomics assembly of the A metagenome-wide association study of gut microbiota in type 2...
ACAAATTGTTTCCATCTGAAACAAACGGAATAAAAGAATGAGAAGGTTTTTCAATTTTATGCGAAACGCAATTTTATTAGGTGTTTCTACTTATATTTTGATGATCTAAATACCTACAAATTAGCCTTTTTCCTAGACATATTTGTTTTCATTCTGGCTTTTCCGTCTTGCATTTTTGAAACATTTTGGTTTGAAAGCACGATGAGTTAGCCGCTTTTTTCAGAGAAACGGGGCGAAAAACAGACTAAGACTTCGCAGAATACGAAGTCTCGTGAAATCAATTACATCGTTCCAAATCTCCGTCTATTTATACCAAACTTTTATGCAAAAGAATCAGAAATAAATATTGGACATGAAAAAGACCGACAGGTAAATTTTCTTTCATCAGCCACCTCTCTCCATAGGACCCACGATCATGTTGAAAAGAAGACAAGTTTTACTCGCGGTTGGCGCCTCTGTTTCCGGCCTTCCCCTCCCCGCTTTTGCTCAAAATGCCGACAGTTCTTTAAAAGGAACGCCTATCGAAAACATCAAACTGACGCACCTAACAGACAATAAGAATGCCCCGGTTGTCTTTTATTCTCCGAGCGTCTCGCCCCAAGCCGTTTTAGACATATTCAAAGCTGTCGGACTGCCCGTACAAGGCAAAGTCGGTTTGAAGGTTGTATTCGGAAATCAGCGTGACCGCGCCAAAATGATCGATCCGGCTCTCCTGAAGCCGATCGCTGATGAACTTCATGCAACGTTGATTGAGAGCAATTACATGGACAGCGCCCGCTCGAACGCTACTGCTCATTTGGCAACCGCTAAATCCCTCGGTTATGACAAGGTCGCTCCGATCGATATTTTGGATGCCGAAAAAGAAATAGCAATTCCGGTGCGCAACGGCTACCACCTAAAGAACTTCATTACCGGATCGCACCTGGCTGATTACGACACGCTGGTTTCAATCGTTCGTTTCAAAGGACATAACTTACAGAGATACAGCGGAGCGACAAAAAACCTTTCCATCTGTCTGGGAACGGCCAGAGGTGCGTGCCAGGTACACAGTGCCGGCGAAGTCACGGACTACTACCATCCCTCTTCTCCCAAAGAGACTTCCGAATCTATGGCAGACGCCGTGAGCGCGACCCTTGACTACAAGAAAGGACGCTGGGTGTTTATTAACATCATCAACGCCTTGAAACCGGTCGACGGCTGCCGCGGAACGGCGGATCGTCCTGATCTCGGCATCGTTGCTTCCACGGATCCGATTGCTGCCGACCGAGCCGCGCTTGATATCGTCTATGGTCTTACCTCTGATCCGGAACTGCGCAAAGAATGGGAACACGAACATTCCGTCGACGTTCTCGATTATGCCGAAAGGAAAGGACTCGGCTCTAAGGCCTACCGTCTGCAGAAAATTGACTGACAAGTACGGTCTTTGCCTGAATTTACGGCACCGCCGCATCGAATAAAATGAGCGGATATCTCAGCACTTTCGGCTAAAGGAGACTTCTCGACGATGACAGAAAATCGCGTTCTTTTTGATTATGACCGTGCTGCCCGCACCTCGGTTCCTGAGGCGGTCTTCTGCCAAAGCAAGTCCCGTGAGGTCATCTACAGTCTCATGGAAGAGTTCTCCAAAGCGGATGCGCCGGCAATTCTTTTTACTCGGCTCAGTGAAGAGGTCTTCTCCTCCTGTCCCGCCGAAGTAAGCCGGCATTATTCTTTTGACTCATTGGCCCGTACCGCCTTTTGCAAAAAGCTTGATCAAGAACACCAAGGAAGTGTCGCTGTCGTTTCCGCCGGAACCGCAGACGGCTTCGTCACCTGGGAAGTCGCGCGTACGCTGGAATTCATGAATATTCCCTTCCAAGTGTTTGAAGACTGCGGCGTAGCAGGCCTCTGGCGCCTGGAAAGCAAAATCGAAGAGATCAACCGCCACCGCATCGTTATTGCCGTGGCCGGCATGGAAGCCGCACTCGGCAGCGTTCTTGCGGGACTCACCTCCCTGCCCATCATCGGCGTCCCCACTTCCGTGGGATACGGCGTCTGTGACGGCGGAAAAACTGCCCTGAACAGTCTCTTAGCCTGCTGCTCTCCAGGACTATCGGTCGTAAATATCGACAATGGTTTCGGCGCCGCCTGCACTGCCGCTAAAACTCTCAGCTCTTTCGGATACTAATCAAATGCCTTCTCATTCTCACGATATCGAATCTCTCCACGCTCACGATCACTGCGAAGAGCATGTTCACCATCATGACCACGAAGACCATCATCACCATCACGAACACCACAGTCCCGGAGCCGGTCAAAAAATTCTCACAATCCGTCTGCACTCCGGCATTGCAGGAGACATGTTTCTATGCGGCCTAATGTGCATGCGGGGCATGAACAATGAAGAAGCAAACGCCGTCTTGAACGGAATCTTTTCCGAGCTCAAAGGCTCGGTCCATCTCGAAGATAAATTCGTCGGCGGTATCCGAGGCTCCTTCTGCCGTGTGACACTGCCGCATGAACATGAACACCGTCGTTTGTCCGACGTCCGCGCCATCATTGAAAAAGCCCAGATGGGCGAAAAAGCCAAAGAACTGGCGCTTAAAACTTTCGGATTCGTTGCTGAAGCCGAAGGTAAAGTGCACGGTATGGCGCCTGAAGAGGTCACCTTCCATGAAGTCGGAACATTAGACAGCATTTTGGACATCTGCTTTAACTGCGAGCTCTTTACCCGTTTGAATCCTGATCGCCTGGTTGTCAGCCCGCTGCCGATTGCCGACGGACACATTCATTGCGCTCACGGCGTCATCCCTTCTCCGGCGCCGGCCGTTCAGGCACTCTTAGTCGGCATTCCGGTTCTACCCTTCGGCGCTGAAGGTGAAACCGTGACTCCGACCGGCATTGCCCTCCTTAAGGCTTTCGGCGCTGAGTTCGGACCTTGGCCGCAGATGGTCATCGAAAAAATCGAAACCGTATACGGAACGTATGTTTATGAAGGCGTTCCCAACGGCGCAACCTTTGTGTTAGGAAAAAGCTTTGATTAAAGACCCGCGTCTGTCCCGACTGGAAGAGGTGCTTTCTGAGATTGCGCCTGATAAACGGCTGGCGATCGCCTTCTCCGGCGGTCTGGACAGCCGTTTTTTAAGCTTCGCCGCCAAGTATCTCAGGTACACCGTCAAACTGCTCACGGTCAGAGGGCCGCACATTTCTCCGGAGGAAACCTCAGAAGCCGTGAAGTGGGCACAGGAAAACGGCTTTGAGATGGAGCTTCTTGATCTCAATCCTCTGCAGATGGAAGCCGTTGAATTTAATCACACGGACCGCTGCTACTTCTGCAAGAAGCATCTGTTTCTAGAACTCAAAAAACGAGCTTCGGGTCTTCCGCTTTGCGACGGCACCAACCATTCAGACTTATCTCACTACCGACCGGGATTGAAGGCACTAAAGGAATTGGAGATTCATTCGCCGCTTGCCGAAGCCAATTTTTCAAAGCAGGACAATCGAGAAGTCGGCGCTTTGATCGGGTTGGATCACTGGGACCAAGCCGCACGCCCCTGCATGCTGACACGCCTGCCTTACAACCAAAAAGTTCTCGCCTCGGAACTCGCAGCCATCGGAGAAACTGAGACAGCAATGAACCGTTTCTTTGCCGGGTTGAACAAAGGCGAGATCCGCTTCAGACTTCGCAAAGTCAGTCCAACAGCTTTTGAAATGCATATCCAAAAGGAAGACTTCGAACGTCTTTCAGAAGAGGAGCGCGCAGAGGCTGTCCACCTCTTAGCTTCTTTCCCGCTCTTCAAATCGGCGCAATGGAAACCGATGGAGAAGCTCTCGGGATATTTCGATCAGCTTCTCGGAAAACAGGCTCATTAATCGGCAAAGGACGCCGAAGCGTCCTTCGCACAAATCCCGCGAAGAAAAGTTATTCGACGCGCGGTACGGTGAGAGAGCCTTCCGGCATCACGATAACGGATTCCACTTTACCGATTTCTTTTTCCGCAGCAGCCAAAGCTTCTTCGATCGTGTCATAGGCGCCTGAGAAAAGCATGTCTCGAGCCATCTTACGATCCAGAGCGGTCACTAAGTAGTACTTGGCTTTTTCCATTAAGCGCGTTACGGCATAAGCTTTGTTTGCGCCGATTCGGAAATCTTTCTCGAGTTCTGCCTTAATGGCCTGCGGAGAGCCGAGGCGGCGGCAGGCTTCTTCCAAAACCGCAGATCCGCTTCCTTCAACGCATTCAGCCACCATAATGACGGCTCCGCCTTTGCGAACGGCGCAGGCTGCGTTGTCCATTGTCTTTTGCATCTGATAAACGTTGATATCTTTCGGATATCCGCCGCAGGAGGCAATCACCAGATCAGCTTCTTTCGGAATGACACTGCCGTAGACTTCGTCCACAAACTTGCAGGCTTCCTTATGCGCCTTGATGTAGTCACCGGCAAACATCTTGAGGAACTGATGCTTCGCGTTCAGGATGGCGTTAAACAAGAAGAGAGAGCGTCCTTTCGCGAAGAGTGCCACACCTTCCATCTGGTCTTCGTAGCAGGGGTTTCCGGTCGTTTTACCGAGGCCGGCTGCCGGATCGAGCATGAAGCTGTGGTTAACACGCACGGTTTCCATAGCGGCGCAGCCCGGGAGAATGGCTTTGCGGCCGCCACCGTATCCGCTGAAGTAATGGTGGACGATCGTACCGGTCAGGATAACGTGATCGACGTCGCAGAGGTGCTTATTGATCCAAACCGGCGTTCCGCGGGAAGTCGTACCGAAGTACTTAAAGTCTTCCTGCTCGTTGCAGAGGCTGTTGTACATCTTCAGACGAGAAGCAACATCCGTGCCCACGGCTTCGACCATCTCTTTCTCCGTCATCGGACGATGCGTGCCAAGTGCGAAGACGATATGCATGTCTTCGTCTTTGACACCGAGCTTGTTCATCTCATTGACCAGAACCGGCATGAAATCGAAGCTGTTAGCAACACGTGTCGGGTCGTTGCAGATGAAGGCAACCTTTTGGCCCGGCTTGATGATTTCGTTAATCGGAGGGCATCCGATCGGGTGATAGATCGCCTCAAGAATTTCGTAGGGGATGTTCTTCATCGGCTCGAATTCTTTGGTGCGAACTTCCTTCAGAACTAGTTTTTCATCGAGTTCGATTTCTTTTGAGCCTTGTCCATAGGGCAAAACGTACTTCTTCATGGAGTCTCCTAATTTTTTGAACGTTAGAACCCGCCTGCCGTGCTGCATTAATAAAGATTTGTCCTTGGCGAGCTGATGATCAAATGAATTTGGCCCTCATCAGATCTTCAGGGCTAAATGTTAATACGTGTTACATAACTTGTCTCTCTTAATTCGTTTTTTATCTATTAACAAAAACGTTCCAGAAAAACTAAAATTCTCAGAAACGTTTCAGTTTCCAACACCATGACCACAAAATTATTTTTGACTAACAAATCACTTGAAACTGAAGTCTCCGTCTTGGAATGCATTCCTAACGAAGACGGAACTTTTTCTATCACGTTAGACCGCACTTCGTTCTACCCTCAAGGCGGCGGACAGCCTTGCGACACCGGCTTCATCGGAGATAGCGAAGTCGTTAAGGTTTTTGAGGACGAAAACGGTAAGGTCTGTCACGTCGCAAAACAGGGAGTGCCGCTTGGGAAAGCAATCGCCAAAGTTAATGCGGAAAGACGGAAACTCAATTCGTGCCTCCACTCTGCTTCGCACGTCATTTCTGCATTGGTCGAAGCCGCGGGCGGTTGGGAAGTCACCAAAGGCAATAGTTTTCCGGGCCAAGCACGCTTAGAGTTCAAGCGGAAACGCGAGGATGTTGAACTTCCTTCTATTGACCAGGTTACTCAAATGCTGAAGGAAGCTGTGGGACAAGACCTTCCCTTCAAAGAGCATGTTGATCCGGACACCGGATTTCGCATTGTCACATGGGGTGATCTAAAAGCCTACCCTTGCGGCGGTACTCATGTTTCTTCAACCTCTGAGCTAGCTGGCATTGTCATCACAAAAGCTCATCTCAAGAAAGGTCAGCTGCATGTGAATTTTGCCGTCGAAGAAAAACAGGCCTAAAACAGAAAAAACTCTTCAGCCTCCCGGCGTTTTCTTGCCTCCTTACCGGAGCCTTGAGAACGCTCTTCTTGTATTCACGACAATCAAAAATTCTGCCGAGGTTCTTCTAAAACTACGGACCTTTACTCACCTGCCGAAACCTAGCAAGTAAAGGGCCTCGGTTTGGTAAAATTTGAGATTGTCTTTTTATAGCTTTAAGGACTCTTTTAAATGTCAGGACATTCCAAGTGGGCCAATATTCAACATAGAAAAGGCCGTCAGGATGCAAAGCGCTCCAATCTCTGGACCAAAGTCATTCGCGAAATCATCGTCGCAGCTCGTTTAGGCGGCGGAGACCCAGACATGAATCCGCGGTTGAGACTCTCTCTCTTGAAAGCACGTGCAGCCAACGTGCCTAAAGATACTGTTAAAAATGCCATTCTGAAGGGCACCGGTCAGCTCGAAGGCGCCAACTACGAAGAAATCCGTTATGAAGGCTACGGCGTCGGCGGCGCAGCTCTGATCATCGACTGCACCACGGACAACCGCACACGTACTGTTGCAGACGTTCGTCACATCCTTTCTAAGAACGGCGGCAATCTCGGAACAGACGGCAGCGTTTCCTTCATGTTCAAGCACTGCGGCTACTTCCTCTTTGCACCCGGACTGAAAGAAGACGACGTTATGGAAGTCGCCCTTGATAACGGCGCCGATGACGTTGTAACGGATGAAGATGGCTCTATCGAAGTCACTTGCGATCCGGCAGCTTTTGAAGCTCTGCACAAGGCCTTCACAGACAAAGGCTGGGAACCCGAAGTTGCTGAAGTTACCTGGAAGAGCGACTCTGAAACCGTTCTTACCGGCGACGACGCAGAACGTATGCAGCGCCTCATTGATGCTCTGGAAGACCTCGATGACGTTTCTGAGGTTTACACCACTGCCGTCTTTGAATAATTACCTAATTCAACCTTAAAAGCTTAGAGAAATCCCATGAAGATTCTGGTTATCGGAAGCGGCGGCCGTGAGCACGCCCTGGCGTGGCGCTTGGCCCAATCTCCGCGAGTTGAAAAAGTCTATGTTGCTCCGGGCAATGCCGGAACGGCAAACACGCCAGACCTTGAGAATTTGGCTATTTCCGACTTGAACGAACTCGCCGATTTCGCTGCTTCCAACGATATTGCTTTCACAGTCGTCGGTCCCGAAGCTCCGCTCGCCAAGGGTGTTGTCAACATCTTCCGCGACCGCCGCTTAAAGATCTTCGGACCGACCAAAGAGGCTGCTCAGCTGGAATCTTCTAAGGACTTCGCTAAGGCCTTTATGAAGCGTCACGGCATCCCGACAGCCGAATACGAAACCTTTACGGATGCCGAAGCGGCTCATGCTTATGTCCGCCGCAAAGGTACTCCGATCGTCATCAAAGCCGACGGTCTAGCCGCTGGCAAAGGTGTCGTTGTCGCCATGACGGAAGAAGACGCGCACGAAGCCGTCGACTTCATGCTCCAAGACAACAAACTCGGTGACGCCGGCGCCCGTATCGTCATTGAGGATTACCTCGACGGCGAAGAAGCCAGTTTCATCGTTATGGTGGACGGCGAACACGTTCTTCCGATGGCTACCAGTCAAGACCACAAGAGACTTCTCGACAATGACGAGGGTCCCAACACCGGCGGCATGGGCGCCTACTCCCCGGCTCCGGTCGTAACGCCCGAGATTTATCAGATGGTTATGGATCAGATCATTTATCCGACGGTCAGAGGCATGAAGGAAGACGGCATCGTCTTCACGGGTTTCCTCTACGCCGGACTGATGATCAGCAAAGATGCCTCCGGAAAACCCACAGTTAAGACGCTAGAATTCAACTGCCGCTTCGGCGATCCGGAAACTCAGCCCATCATGTCTCGCTTAAAGAGCGACTTCTCCGAGCTGATTGAAGCCGGCATTGACGGCTCTTTAGACAAAGTCATTGCCGAATGGGATCCCCGCTGTGCTTTGGGCGTCGTTCTGGCTTCCAAAGGCTATCCGACAGCCCCGAGAAAAGGCGACGTTATCTCAGGCGTTAAGCTCCAAGGCGACGACACAGTTACTTTCCACGCCGGCACTAAGTTCAACGATAAAGGCGAACTGGTCACCAGCGGCGGCCGCGTTCTCTGCGTTGTAGGACTCGGTGACAATTTGCATCAGGCCCGTGACAAGGCTTACAAAGCTCTGGACAAAGTTCATTTCGACGGTATGCAGTACCGTAAAGACATCGGTCACAGAGCACTTTAATTATTTCTTTATGCGCCACCCTAAACTTTTTTCGTTTATCGCAGCGCTCGGACTCGGGGCTTGTGTCAGTGCCTTCGCACAAACGACCTCGCCCCTGCCCGGTCCGTTTCCGGCCGATCCGACCCCGAAACCTTTTGACTACCCCGAAGGCTTATCCACTCCGCAGTTCACATTGGAACAAAATCCCGCCTCTGTCATTCAGTTCGGAGACTTTCCGATTATGCTCGGCGTCACGCCCCTTTCCGTTGTGACTAAAGCGTTCGGAGGCAGTCTGCATCACTTACCCGATCGTACGGACTACCTTTGCTATTCCGCTCCGATCCAAGAAACACCGAAGCCTAAGAAAAAGGCTAACAAAAAACCTGCCGAGGACGAATTGCCTCCTCCCGAAGTCATCGGACAGAACATTTGGTTCATTATCGGTGAGCGCGGAGAAGTGACCGAAGCAAAGGCAGAGGCCGTCACCGCCGAGGGCGAACTCTGTCCTGCACTGCCGGAAGCTTTTTCGAATGTGGCTTTCGGGCCTTTCCGCATCGGCGTTAATTTAAAGCCCAGAGAAATCAAAAAACTTGAAATCCCTGAGCCCAGTGTTGCCGAGGAAGATTCTCCTTGGCGCTATTGGTTTGCGACCAATAAGGAATCCCATCCCATTCATTACGGTTTCTTTGCCGTCGAATCCGATCCTGAGTTCGGACCTAAGAAAATGATCTCGACCGAGCTCGAATTTAAGGGAGCCTCTCATTGAGAATCGGCGTTTTCGGGGGAACCTTTGATCCGGTGCACGAGTCTCACATTCAAATGGGACTCGATGCGTTGGAGCAGTGTCATCTGGATAAGATGTTTTTTGTTCCGACGCGCCCTTGGCAGAAAACCGCCCGCGCCTCTGAAGAAGATCGCGCTGCCATGCTGAGCATGGCGCTAGCTCCTTATCAAAGCAAACTTATCGTCGACCGACGAGAGTTAGAACACACCGGCGCCTCTTATTCCATCGATACGCTGTATTCCTTCAGACAAGAGTTTGGTCCCGAGACGCCGATTTATTTCGTCATGGGCTCGGACCAATGGAAAAATCTCAAGACTTGGGTCTTATGGGAAAAATTTCCGCTTCTGTGCAATCTTTTAATTTTTACGCGTGACGGCGAATTGGGCGACGATCCTTATGAAGGAAAGTTCCCGTTAATTCCGGTCCAGAACATCGGTTCGAATCCGGCGCCTAACGGTCTTATCGTGCTCGCACAAAGCGAGCCGGCGCCGTACTCTTCAACAGCCATTCGTACGGCTTTATTTGAGGAGCCCGCTCGCTCTCAAATTATTCCCGGCCTCACTGAGGACGTGCATCAATACATTCTTTCTCACGGCCTGTACTTGCCGAGAGAAGGCGGTAAAGGAATTTAGTTCCGGTTCGCTTCACCGCCGATCTGATTGCCTTTCCTATTCGAGCGTGATGAAGGTGATTTCGGAAGGAACGCCGACGCGCATCGTGAAGCCGTTCCAAAGTCCGGACCCGTTTGTCACATACACTTTTCTGTCGCCTCGGTCGTAGAAACCGCTCACTAAGCCGTCATTGAAATAGGCCAGGATCGGATACATAAAGAAGATGTGGCCTCCGTGCGTATGACCGGAAAGCTGCAGATCAAACTTTTCTTTCGTCAGGGAACCGGTCTTGGGCTGGTGCGCCAAAAGAATCCTGAAATCTTCGGGACTTGTTCCGGAAAATGTCTTTTCAACGTTCGGAGGCTCTTCTCCGAAACGTGACGCACCAAGGTCGGTCGTACCGCCGACCACTAAAGATGCGCCGTCCTTCGTCAGTATGTCATTGCCGTTGCGCAGTACTTTGATGCCAAGTGTCGGCAAAGCGGCCATCCACTCTTGATAGACAGAGTAGTACTCGTGGTTGCCGGGTACGGCATAGACACCGTACTTTGACTTTAAATGCTTTAAAGGTTCAAGCTCGAGGAGCAGCTTTCTAACGCGCCCGTCGATGAAGTCTCCTGTAATCATCACGATGTCAGGGTTTAACTCATCGGTCCGTTTCACAATCTCTGAAAGCCATTCTTTACGCTGAACAGGGCCGACATGCAGATCGCTCAACAGAGCAATTGTTGTTCCTTTCCATTGAGCAGGAAGATTTTTAAAGACAATGGTCTCTGTCTTAACCTCAGGCACTTTGATGCCTTCATACATGCCCCAAAAACCGCCGACAACAGAAACAATAAAAATCGGAACAATGAAGACGAGGCGATTGAAACTGAAGCCGGTCCTTACTCCGAAAGTACCGAGCAGCCAAAGTCCGAGAGAACAAATGTCCTTCAGCAACAGTAAAAACGCAGCGAGAATGAGTGCGCCGTAAAGGGCCTCCCAAATCAGCATCCATGCGCCCTTGACTGCAGGCTCAAAGAAAGTGCCTCCGTTCATGGTGTAGGCCATGTACTTCATGGAGATCGCGAGAATGAGCGCCGCGGATAACAGCTTCCAGAACCAATGAATCTTGAGCGGCAGTACGCCGCTGCAAACGACATAAATCGCTAAAAACAGGCTCGGCCAAAAAAGGAACATTTTTTTCGTGAAGTGGTTCGTTCAAATCTGCCTAATTTTAGAAAATGATCCGACAGAAAAAAGAATCCCGGTCCGCGGATATTTGCATAATTTTGTTTTTTCAGGCCCGAAAAGAAGAATTTCTGCTGTTGAAAAAAGCGTGACTGAGTACAATTAACCGCTAACTGAATAAGAGAAAATTTTTATGGATATTCGTAAGTTACAGAGAGTTATTGTTAACGCCCTTGAAGACGTCAAGGCTCAAGATATTAAGATTTTCAACACTTCTAAGCAGACCGCTTTATTCGAGCGCGTCATCGTTGCAACCGCCAACTCCAATCGTCAAACCCGCGCTTTAGGCCACCATGTCTTCATGGAAGTTAAAGAAAACGGCGGAGATGCTGTCGGCATCGAAGGCCTGGAAACCGGTGAATGGGTTCTCGTCGACTGCGGAAGCGCCATTGTTCACATCATGCAGCCGGCTCTTCGCGCCTACTACAACCTCGAAGAACTTTGGGGCGGTCATCCCGTCCGTATGAAGCTTCTTGAGAACGAAAACAAAGAAGAAGATTCTGAGTAATCTGCTATGAAAATTTCCGTCGTTGCTGTCAGCCTCAAAATGCCCAAGTGGGCAGATGAGGCATGCGAAGACTATCTTCACCGTTTTCCTTCGGATTGGAAGGTAGAGGTCAAGACTGTTAAAGCCGAGGATAGAAATACTCGTACCATTCCGAAAGTGATGCAGGCTGAGGCTGAAAGAATTCGAGCCGCGCTGCCGAAGGATGCTATCAAGGTGATCATGGATGAGCGAGGCGCAGATCCGACCAGTACCAAGCTTGCCCAGCAAATCAACCGCTGGGGCGATCAGGGGCGTCCGATTGCTTTCATCATCGGCGGTGCCGACGGTATCGATCCGGAACTTAAGGCAGAAGCCGACTTTACGCTTCGCCTCTCCTCACTGACGCTGCCGCACGCCATGGCTCGCGTATTGCTCTTAGAGCAGATCTACCGCAGCTGGTCTCTGCTCCACAACCATCCCTATCATCGGGCTTAATAGTATGGATTTCTATCTTGCCTCCAAGTCTCCGCGCAGGCGGGAGCTTTTGAAAGATGCGGGCTTTGACTTTGACATTCTTTTGAGCAAGACACCGGATTCCGTCAACGAAGACGTCCTTCCCGGCGAGTCTCCCGAGGACTACGTGGCACGCGTCACGCGTGAAAAAGCCAAGTGGGGCAGAAAGCTCGCAGAAACTGAGCGCGAGAAGCTGCTTCCCGTTCTTGCCGCCGACACGACGGTCGCGTTAAACGGCAGGATTTACGGAAAGCCTGCAGACGAAAAAGAAGCTTTTGAATTCCTCAAAGATTTCTCGGGAAAAACACACGAAGTTCTTACAGCAGTGTGTTTGATCAATAAAGACGGAAATCCAAGAGAAACTTTGACAAAGACACACGTCACCTTCCGTCCCCTCTCCGACGAAGAAATCCGCTCCTACATTGCCTCCGGGGAGCCTTTTGATAAAGCAGGCGGTTACGGAATCCAGGGATTAGCCAGACAATTCGTCAAAAAAGTCGAGGGTTCTTACAGCGGTGTCATCGGTCTGCCCGTTGACGAAACCAAAGCTCTCCTCGCTGAAATCGGCATCAAGCCGCATTAAGTTCCGGCAAAAGAAGTTACAGTCTTTTTGACGCTTAGAATGGCGGAAAAAGGCTGAATTTTTATGACCTCCACCGCGAATTACAAATCTTCCGCACCTAATAAACCGAAGAGCTGCTGGGATCTGTTTTGCTCTTTTACGCTGATGGCTATGCAGGCCTTCGGAGGCTCGACCGCCATTGCCCAGCAATTCTTGGTTGACCAAAAGAAATGGCTCACACAGTCCGAGTTTCTTGACCTTCTCACTGTCTCCCAGGTCCTCCCCGGACCCAACATCATGATTTTGACGATCATGGTGGGCGACCGACACTTCGGATGGAGAGGCGCTCTAGCTTCCTTCCTCGGCATGATTACGCTGCCTGCCACGCTCATGCTCTCTGTCTTTGTCTTTTATCAGCAGTACGCAGAAAACAAGTGGGTTTCCGATGCGCTGGTCGGCATGGCTGCTTCCGCCTCCGGGATGGTGGCCGGCGCCGCTATGAAACTGCTTTACAACTGCAAAGAAAACATCATCATGCCGCCGGTCTGGATCCTCGGACTTGTCATCACATTCATCACCGTCGGAGTGCTGAAAATTTCGATGGTTTACATCCTGCCGATTGTCGGTATTCCTCTCTCCTTCTGGGCGTGGTACCGCTTCATTAAAGAAAGGAGTGCTGAGTCATGACACCCGCTTTATTTGCCGGATTATTCTTCCACTTCATGCTGCTTTCGCTGATCGCGATCGGCGGCTTCATGGCAACGCTTCCCGGCATGTACTCCTACCTTGTAGATACGGCCGGATTACTGACGCCGGAGACATTTGCCAAGACGGTTGCCTTCGGTCAGTCTCTGCCAGGCCCGAATGTGCTGGTCGCGGCCGTGCTCGGCTGGGCAGCTGCCGGTCCTTTAGGAGCACTCGCTACATTCGGCGGTACGTCTATCCCTTTCTCGTTGATTGCCGTTCTTGCGGGAAGGTACATTCGCGAGCATGCAACCTCGGTATTCGTTAAGTCCTACAAGGCCGGCATGGCGCCGGTTGCCGTGGGGCTTTTGTTTGCGACCGCTTATCTTCTGTTAGGAAACCAGCTTGATAATTGGCGTGTGTGGGCTTGGGCCGGCGCCGTCACAATTATTGTTTGGAAAACCCATGTTCCTCTCATTCTTTTAATTATGATTGGGGGAGTTATGGGAATATTAGGTTGTTTTTAGGAGGATTCAATGTCTCGTTATGTGTTAACAATCCAATCTCACGTTGCATATGGATTTGTCGGCAATTCAGCCGCTGTCTTCCCGCTGCAGATGCTGGGCTTTACTCCGATTGTCGTCAACACAGTTGAATTTTCCAATCACACAGGCCATCCGACATTCCGCGGTCAGGTTTTTACCGCCGAGCTCATCCGCGACATTATTCTCGGCATTCGGGAGCGCGGTCTCATGCCTAAGATTGAAGGGCTGCTTTCCGGCTATTTGGGTGACGCCAGCATCGGCAAAATCGTCCTGGACTTGGCCACTGAGATCAAAGCCGCCAACCCCGATGCCGTTTGGCTGTGCGACCCAGTGATGGGCGACACGGATACCGGCGTTTTCGTGCGTCCGGATATCCCGCAGTTCATGAAAGAACATTTCCTCAATGGTTTGGCTGATATGACCAAGCCGAATCAGTTTGAACTGGAACTGCTGAGCGGACGAAAGATGAGAAGCCGTCAGGAAGCCGTCGACACTGCTCGGGAGTTATTTACCGACAAAGGCTGCCGCGTCACCTTTGTGACGAGTCTCCTGACACCGGACGTCCCTGCAGGCACTGTCGAGACCTTGGCCGTTACCAAGGATGGTGCCTGGGTTGTCAGGACTCCTCTTGTAGAAAGAAAACCGACGCCTAACGGACAAGGCGACACATTCTCCTCTGTCGCTTTAGGCACGTATCTCAAAACGAAGTCGGCCAAAGACGCTTTAGAAGCTGCCGTCAACACGCTGTACGGATTAGTTTCTCATATGGACAGCGGCGCCCTTGATCTTCCTCTCATTGATGAGCAGCGTCAGATCCTCAGTCCTGAACATCGTTTCGAAGCTGTTCGCGGCTAGCTCAAAATTTTCATCGCTCTAAAAGCTTCCGAGGCTTTTTCTTTGCGTCCGTTGTGAGGTTCTCACGCTCTAGTGAACTTCGCCTCCTTCCTATAATCAAAACACTTTGTTTTGTGAGGCGCATTATGTCTGTTGCTGTTTTCCCTCTCGGACCCTTAGAAACCAATTGCTATGTCGTTAGCAATGAAGATCAGGCTGTCGCTATCGACGTCGGCGGAGATCCCGCTCCCGTGAGCAAATATCTCAAAGAACACGGACTAGAGCTGAAAGCAATCTGCATCACACATATGCATTTTGACCATCTCTATGGCGTAGCCGCTTTAGCTGCCGAAACGCACGCTACGGTCTATACGCCGGAAAAAGACAAAGTCATCGCCGCTACCGTTCTCGGTCAGGGCGGATCTTCCGGTTTCCCTGCTGTCCCTAAATTTGAATCCGTCAGCATTGAGCCGGGAAATAAGACAGAGTTTGCCGGACTCGAATGCAAAGTTTTGAGTGTTCCCGGACACACACCAGGTTCCGTGGCTTATTACTTCAAGAAGGAAAAGAGCGTCTTTGTCGGCGACACGCTTTTCTTAGAATCCATCGGCAGAACGGACTTCCCGTTCTCCAGTCATGAACAGCTTGTGACTTCGATCCGCTCCGAGCTCTTTTCTCTCCCCGATGCCACAATCGTTTATCCCGGCCACGGCCCTGAAACTTCTATCGGCTACGAGAAAGAGCACAACGCCTTCCTGTAATCGAAATTCAGACAAAAATCCCGCCTGTCCGCAGGTGTCCGCTTCTGCCGGCAGGCGATTCTTTTTGCATGCTGCCTAACTTTTGACCTTAGTTGCCAAGGCTAAAATCGCGCTGGCGCAAAAAACCGCTCAGACTTTTATCCAAGCGGTTCATTTCAACTTAATTTAAGTTCTTACTTTACGTCAGGTGCCGAGACCGGAGTGATGACATCTTCTTCGAGCTGCCATTTGCCATTGTCTTTAACTCCGAGCAGCTGAATTTCAAAAATCAATGTTGCATTCGGAGGAATAACAGAACCGGCGCCTCTGTCGCCATAGGCTAACTGAGACGGAATGAACAAGCGGCGAACACCGCCGACTTTCATACCGGCGACACCGCGATCCCAGCCCTGGATGACATATCCGGCTCCGAGCGGGAATTCAAAAGGTTCGTTGCGGTCAACGCTGGAATCAAACTTTGTACCGTCTTCGAGCCATCCTGTGTAATGAACACGAACGAGTTCACCGGGCTTTGCTTCAGCACCTGTCCCGACTTTGACGTCCACTATCTTTAAGTCTTGTAAATCTTGAGTGTCAATACCAAACATCGTTATCGCCTCCTATTGGCGCTTCACTAATGATCCTTTGATTCTATCCCCCGCTCGGTTCCCACTATTGGTGTAATCCCTCATATTGAGATCTGATTTGGCACTACACTGCAACGATTCGAAGAGGATTATTTGAATGTCAAATTCTTTCAAGACCTTTGGGCTTGCACCCCAATTAGAAAAGTCAATCGAAGCAAACGGTTTTACGTCTCCGACTCCGATTCAAATGAAAGCGATCCCGCTTGTTCGTAAGGGATACGACCTTTTAGCAGCCGCACAGACCGGGACTGGTAAAACAGCTGCTTTTGTTCTGCCGATGCTGCAAAAGATGATTGAAGAACCGACGCTTTATCAAAAGCGCGTTCCTCGCGTTTTGGTACTGACTCCGACCCGAGAACTTGCCGTGCAAGTCGGAGAAACCATTCTTTCGCTCGGCAAGGACCTGGGTGTGCGCTCAGCCGTCGTCTTCGGCGGCGTGGGCATCAATCCGCAAAAAGCAGCCATTGCTAAAGGACTGGACTTCTTAGTTGCAACGCCGGGTCGTCTTCTTGACCTTATGAATCAGGGTTTTGCAGATCTGTCTAAGACGCATATCTTGATTTTGGATGAAGCCGACCGAATGCTGGATATGGGCTTTCTCCCGGACTTAAAGCGCATCTTGAAGGTCCTGCCGCCGGATCGCCAAACACTGCTCTTCTCCGCAACGTTCTCTCCTGAAATCAAAAAGCTCGCTTCCGAATTCCTGAACAAGCCTGAGTCCGTCGAAATCGAAAGAAATAAGGACTCTTCGCTCGTTCGCCAAACGCTTTACAGAGTTCCGAAAGTCGATAAACACACTGTCCTTCGCGACCTTATCGTCGATAACCAATGGGATCAGGTTTTAGTCTTTACCAGGACCAAGTACGGCGCCGACAAACTGGTTCGTCACCTCCTTAAGGATGGTCTTGTCGCCAAAGCTATTCACGGTGACAAATCTCAAAACGCCAGAACAACCGCACTCAAAGAGTTCAAGGAACACAAGCTTCCGATCCTTGTCGCTACTGACATAGCTGCACGCGGCTTAGATATTGAAAAGCTTCCTCAGGTCGTCAACTACGAACTGCCGCAGCAAGCAGAAGACTACGTTCACCGTATCGGCAGAACGGGACGTGCCGGTGAAGCGGGTGAGGCTCACTCGCTGGTATCTCCGGAAGAGCTGCCTCAGCTTGCCGCAATAGAAAAGTTCATCAAGAAGCCGCTGCCTTTGTCTGACTTCCCGGGACTGGACTACTCCGATTGGAAGGTTTCTGCTCCGACAAAGCCTCAGAACAAAAACCGCAGGCCGGGACCGAGAAGAAACGGACCGGCCGGCTTCAAGCGCTCCGACGGCAAGCCGTCTGTCCGACGCAAAGCGGCACGCGGGCAATAACTGCAGGATCACCGGATTTTTCGGTTGTTAGGGCATTAACTTTTCGGCGGCCACAGGAGTTTTTCCTCGGCCGCCTTCTTATAATCTGACAAGGATAGTTGTTTTGTTTATGACCGAAGCCTGACACTTGCGCCGCTTCGGCTGATTTTTTAATGTGGTTGTTTATGCAAACTCCGAAATTAAACGAAGTGAAGCAGCAAGCCGGTTTTTCTTTGGAAGACATCAATATTGAAGGTTTCGCACCGATGCCTTCACCGGCTGAGATCAAAAAGATGGCGCCTCTTACCGAAGCTGCTGCCGAGAACGTCAACAAGAGCAGAAATCAAATCAAGCAGATTTTGACGGGAGAAGATGACCGTTTGATGGTCATTACCGGTCCCTGTTCCATTCATGACCCGAAGGCGGCCCTGGATTACGCTCAGCGTTTGGCCGAACTCTCAGAACACATCTCAGAGACAATCTTCCCGGTCATGCGCGTGTATTTCGAGAAGCCTAGAACGGTCGTCGGCTGGAAGGGGTACATCAACGACCCGGACATGAACAACTCTTTCAATATGGCAAAGGGTATGCTCAAGGCCCGTGAACTCATGATCAAAATCAATGAGATGGGTCTAGCTGTTGCGACCGAAGCATTGGACCCGTTCGGTCCGCAGTACTTGGGCGAACTCGTCAGCTGGTATGCCATCGGTGCGCGCACAACCGAAAGCCAAACCCACAGAGAAATGGCGAGCGGTCTGTCCGCCCCGGTCGGTTTTAAGAACGGCACCGACGGCCTTCTGGACAGCTCGATTAACGCCGTCAAAGCCAGCCGCCAAAGCCACTACTTCTTGGGTATCTATGAAAACGGCCAAAGCTCCATCATCAAGACCAAAGGTAATCGCTACAGCCACCTGGTGCTCCGCGGAGGCGGCGGACGTCCGAACTTTGATACCGTTAGCGTGATGCTGGCCGAGAAAGCCCTCAAGGATGCCGGCGTCGACTCCCGCATCGTTGTCGACTGCTCGCACGCCAACAGCATGAAAAATCCCGACCTGCAGCCCTTCGTTTTGAACGACTGCATTACCCAGATTGTCAACGGCAACAAATCGATTTGCGGCGTCATGCTGGAGAGCAACATTAACGCTGGCAATCAAAAGATTCCCGCCGATCTGTCTCAGCTTAAATACGGTGTCTCCGTCACCGATGCCTGCATTGACTGGGAAACCACCGAACATGCGTTGCGCATGACCAATCGTCGTCTTTTGGATAAGAAATTAAATGGTGAGTAAACGCTTACTTTTGACTACTGCAGCGCTTGCTGCGTTAGCCTTAGCAGGATGTTCTTCCACAGGACCGCATTCTGCCTTTACTCCGCACGTCGATCGCGCCGGACTTGACCCGCTGCTGGATGCTCCTTTGCGTACAGAAACGGTATGCAAGGGTGCGGGACTTTTTACCGCCGGCACCAAACTCGGCGGATTCTCGTTTGAATGCCCCGACCTGGACGTCGTTGCAACGTTGAACGAACTGCGCGACGCCGGCTGGCGCGTTGAGAAGATGCACATCGGCCGCCAGACAATTGAAAACGACGAAAGCGGTACGCCTCTTTCGGCAACGATTCGCAAAGTTTATTAATTTTCCCTTGCGGAGGCTTAAGTGAACTCCCCCGTCAGCAGCAGACTGTCTGCGTTACGTATTTTTTTGAAAGATCACGGTCTCAACGGCTGGATCGTCCTGACGTCAGACCCTCATCTTTCCGAATATGTGGATGAGCACTATGCCTTTCGCAAATGGCTTTCGGGCTTTACCGGTTCAGCCGGATCTCTGCTAGTTACCCAGGACGCGGCTGCCCTCATCACCGACTCTCGTTATTGGGTTCAAGCCGAGCAGCAGCTGGAGGACTCCGGAATTGAACTCGTCAAACTCAGTCAAGGTTACGCAACAGAATCTGCAGATTGGTTTGCTGCACATTTGAAGGATAATGACTGCGTCGGCATTAACTCCGAATTGATTTCCGGCAAAGACGCCAAAAATTATGCTCGAGCTTTTACCGAGAAACACCTTCACCTCTCGCTAGTTCGTCAGTCTCCCGAAGAGACTGTTTGGCAAGGGCGTCCCGTGCGAGCAGAGAAACCAATTTTTGATCACACTATTTCTCCGCGAAGCCGCAAGCAGAAACTAGCCGCTTTACAAGAAGTCCTCAAAAAAGAGGGGGCTGATTATCTGCTCACATCAAAGCTTGACAATATCGCATGGATCTTTAATCTTCGAGGCTCCGATGTGGCGGACAACCCTGTCTTCTACGCTTATGCTTTGATTTCGTCGCAAGAGACTGCAACTCTTTTCATTAACGAAGAAAAAGTTCCTGACGATCTAAAAGACCTATTGCTTCAGGAAGGGGTCGCTTTAGCCCCTTACCATTTGATCGATGAGACACTTGCATCTCTTTCCTCAGGGACCGTGCTAACTGACCCGGAAGAAATCAATGCCTCTCTGCTCTCCCACTTACCGGAGCAAATCACTCGCCTGGAATTACCTAATCCTATCGAGCGCATGAAAGCGCTTAAAACACTGGAAGAGATCGAATTGATTTCAGAAGCGATGCTCAAAGACGGCATTGCTTTGGTGCAATTCTTCGCGTGGCTCGACCGCAATTTGGGCAAAAAGGAAATGACGGAACAGTCGCTGGCAGACAAGCTTCTTTCCTTCAGACAATCTCTTCCGGGATATATTTCCCTTAGCTTCGAAACGATTTCTGCGTTCGGACCAAACGCCGCACTCCCCCACTACCAACCAGAGAAAACCGGAGGCGCTAAAATCGAGGGTAACGGCTTCCTTCTGATTGATTCTGGGGCTCAATTTCCTGAAGGCACGACTGATATTACCCGTACAAAGTTGATCGGCAGAGCAACCGAGCTAATGAAGGAAGATTACACCGCTGTATTACGGGCAAATATTAGACTTGCGCTGGCGGTATTCCCCGACGGTATTTCCTCTCAGATATTAGACCCGATTGCTCGCGAACCCATATGGCAACATTTTGCTAATTTTGGGCACGGAACAGGCCACGGTGTTGGATTTTTCCTTAATGTGCACGAAGGGCCGCAAAGGATTAGTTACCCGCGGATAAGCCCTCGTACGGATGCAATTATCTTGAAAGAGACCGCAATGTCCGAAGGCATGGTTACCAGTGATGAACCCGGCATTTACCGGCCCGGTCGCTGGGGGATCCGCATTGAAAATTTGGTGACGTCCGAATTCGCTGAGACAAATGAATTCGGACGTTTCTTGAAGTTCAAAACACTGACTCTTTGTCCGATCGACCTTTCTGCCGTCATTCCCGAAAGGTTACAGCCCGATGAAAAGAAATGGCTGAACGAGTACCACGCTCTTGTTCGTCAGAAAGTGCTTCCGCACATTCATGATGAACGCACCATTGTGTGGCTCGTATGGAACACAAGAGAAATTTAAAACATGACAACAGAAAAAGTGAGTTTGAAACACTGGCTGGAAGCCCGCTGGCGCGGAACGTTGATGGCCGTGATTATTGGCGCTGCCTCACTATTCGTTTCCGAGCATTACGGCGGTCCTGCCGTTTTGTTCGCTTTGTTAATCGGTATGGCTTTCCACTTCCTCTCTGAGGATCGGAGAACGCTCGCCGGTATTCATTTTTGCTCCACAACCGTTCTCCGATGGGGCGTAGGCCTGTTGGGTGCTAAGATCACCGCCAGCCAGCTGGGACTTCTGTCTCCGGCTTTGCTTGCAATGATCATCGGCGGCGTATTCGCAACGCTGCTTTTCGGTGCCCTCATTACCCGTTTTTCTAAGTGGCCGCTTACCGAAGGTACATTGGCCGCTGCCTCCACTGCCATTTGCGGTGCGTCTGCTGCCATTGCATTGGCTGCAACGTTCAACCACAAGCAGTTGAGAGAACAGGCTCTTCTAGCTATTGTGGTCACGGTTACCGCCCTGTCCACTCTCGCCATGGTTCTTTATCCGTTCATCTCCGGATGGTGCGGATTTAACCATATTGATGCGGGCATCTTCTTAGGCGGCACCATTCACGACGTTGCACAGGTTGTGGGCGCCGGCGCCATGATCGGCCCGGATGCACTGGAAATCGCCAGCTTAACGAAGATGATTCGTGTCGCTCTCCTGATCCCGATCCTCATCATCTTCATGTTCGTCTTTTCCTCCAAAGCACACCGCACTGAAGAAGAAAAAGCCAAGCCCTGGTACAAGAACATCCCGATGTTCCTGCTCGGCTTCATCGCTCTGGCCGCTTTGAACTGCACCGGAATCATTCCGACGAATGTCTCCAACACACTCGGCGAAATCTCCAGACTGTTCATTCTGATTTCTATTTCCGCCCTCGGTTTAAAGACCTCCCTGGGCAAACTGAAGGAGGTCGGCTGGACACCGATCGTTCTGATGAGCATCGATACCGTCTTCCTCCTGCTGTGGGTCATCATCGGAATCTTCCTGATCCGCGGCTAACTTAGTGCTTTAGTTTCATCTTTCTTCTTAGGACTCGGTTCGCTAGAATCGAGTCCTTATTTTTTGCCTATTTCCTCCGGCACTCCTGTCTGCCGAACTGCCCGCTCATGACCGTATTGAAAATCCTCTATCAAGATGATGATCTTGTCGCCGTCTCAAAGCCGGAAAAGATGCTGACACATCGAACGGAGATTGCGAACGGCGACACTGAATTTGCTCTGCAGCTTCTGCGCGATCAAATCGGACGCCGCGTGAATCCTGTCTACCGTCTTGACCGCGGCACTTCGGGCGTTTTGTTGTTCGGTCTTGACGGCGAAATTGTCTCAGCGCTTAATCAGCAGACCCACGAGACTTTTCATAAACGCTATTACGCCGTCGTCCGCGGCTGGGCACCGGAAGGTATTGAAATCCGGCATGCGTTAAAGCCGCCCGTCGATCCTTATTTGCGCATACAGAAAACAGAAGCTCAGGACGCGCTTTCTTACCTGCATAGATTGGCAGAAGCAGAGGTTCCCGTCTCTTCGGGAAAATTTGATACCACCCGCCTCTCTTTAGTTCTTCTCGAACTTGCTACCGGTAGACGACATCAGCTGAGACGCCATCTCAAACATCTTGCGCACCCGATCATCGGAGACGCGACGTACGGCAAGGGACCGCTCAACCGAGCTCTTGCGGAATATTTCGGCGGAGACCGTCTCCTTCTCCACTGCGGCCGAATCAGCTTTATTCATCCTCGCACTCAAGAACAAATCACAATCGACGATGAGCCGAGCGGCCTTATGCGCCAAGTCGTCGACCGCCTCGGATGGGGTAATTATTTGCATGCTTCTTATTCAAGCGACTGGCATTTATTTGATTATTCAGATCTTTTGGTAAAATAGCGTCTGAAAATTCCCTTATTACTTTTTAGCCTTAAAACTAAAAGGCCTTGCGTTCCCATTCGTCGCAAATAAAACGGGAAATATTTGCGCAATTCTTTAAAAGAATGGGATTTATTTTTGTTTTAGATGGTTTTGAGTCGTATACTGAATCGATCAAACCTCGTTTAGGAGAACTTATAAAAATGAAGCACGGAAAACTTGTCACTTCCATTTTGGTTTTATCTTTAGCTGCTGTTACTGTTGCATTTGCCAGCATGGCAGAAGCCCGCTCCTTAGAACAAATTAAGGCCTCCGGCGAACTCTTAGTCGGTTCCACCGGCGACTACAAGCCGATGAGCTATCTCAATAAAGAAACCGGTAAATACGAAGGCTTCGATGCTGAAATGGCTCAGTCTCTGGCTAAATACCTCGGCGTTAAGCTCAAATACGTTCCGACCACCTGGAAGACATTGCAGGCTGACACCATGGCCGATAAGTTTGACGTTGCCATGAGCGGTATTACCGTTACCGACGCTCGTAAAAAGGTCATGACTATGTCCGACGGCTATCTCACCTTCGGCAAGACCATTCTTGTCACCAAGAACAAGGCCGGTCAGTTCAAAGAATTGAACGATGTCAACCAGCCCTCTGTCCGCGTGATGTACAACCCCGGCGGCACTAATGAAAAATTTGCCAAGGAAATGACACCGAAAGCTCAGCTTTTGATGCATGAGCACAACGCCGAGATTCCAGGCTTGGTCGGTGAAGGCAAAGCCGATGTAATGATCACCGAAACGATGGAAGCTCGCCGCTACGCCAAGGACAATCTTAAAGTTGCTGCTCCTTTAGTCGACAAACCCTTCACAGAAAACCACTTCGGCGTTCTGATGAAACAGGGTTACCCAAAACTTGAAGCTGCCGTAAACGACTGGATGAAGACCATCAAGGCCAACGGCACCATGGCTAAGTGGGAAGATCAATACATCAAATAATCGCTATTTGAAGCATTAGTCAAAACAGGCCGCAGCCGGCTCCGATGATTTCGGATTTCGCTGCGGCTTTTCTTATTTACCATTGATTGACTGCAGAAATTCCTAGCCAATGGCAAGAACGTCATTATTTTTGAACCTATTCCTCCTTTAAGAAACAAAAGAAAAAGCAAAGGTTTGGAAGCCCTCGGACATTCCAGCCTTTGCCAAAACCTCAAAGAATTTTTTAGGTTCAATGAGAGGACAACAACAAGAGGATTTAGGGAATTTATTATTTGTTATCAAAATATTTGCGGTAGATGCTGACAGAGCAGTATGCGATAGTCAGTACCAGCATGGTGAGACAGTAAAGGACTGTTCCTGCTTTGCACAACCATAGGAAAACTGCACTCATCTCGGACCTTTTATCTTTGTATGTCCTCCTTCCTTTTTCAGGTTATACGAATCCACACACTACGAATCCGAGGGCAACTGAGAAGAAAATTGCCAGAACGCCTGGGATAAAGAAGGAGTGATTGAAGACCCATTTACCGATTCGAGTTGTGCCCGTGTCGTCCATCTGGACTGCTCCGAGCAATGTCGGATAAGTAGGGAGAACAAACAGAGCAGACACAGCTGCGAAGCATGCGACAAGCATGTAGGAGTTGTCCGGATTGGCGGCTGTAATACCTAATGCTGCAACTACTGTCGGAGTGATTGCCTTAGCTGTAGCCGCCTGAGAGTACAAAAGCATCGCTGCTAGAAAGAATACAACCGCAAGCAGTGCCGGATACTGGCTGATTGTTTGAGCTGCAAAATCTTTGATTTCCTTTGTATGGCCGGAGACGAAAGTGTCACCGAGCCAAGCAACACCAAGAACGCAGATGCAGGCCACCATACCGGACTTAAACACAGAAGTTCCGGCTACATCTCCGAGATTAACCTTGCATAAAACGGTAATAAGAGCACCGACAGCAAGCATCAAACTCATAATCGCCGCATCGCGAGGAACGATGACCGGTTTAATCAAGCCAACAGCCGGAGAAATAGCAGAAGCATAGAAGACGACGCACAAAACGCCGATCAAGAAGATCCAAACAGAAAGCTTGGCAGACGGAGTAATCGTCATATCTTTAAGGCCAACCGGAGGCTTGACCAAGCCTTCTTTCAAACGTTCCTGATAGATCGGATCGCTGGCAAGATCCATCTTAGAAATGTGAGTCATGATGAAGGCTGTAATCATGCAGCCTAAGAAGGTTGTCAAGAGCCAAACGCCGAGAAGAGCCGGATAGCTCCATCCAAAGGGCTCTAGTACGCCTGTCATGTAAATAACAGCCGCAGAAACCGGAGAAGCTGTAATTGCAATCTGAGAGGCAACCACTGCGATAGAGAGCGGAACAGAAGGACGAATATTTTCGCCTTTTGCTACTTCCACAATCACCGGAATCATTGAGAAGGCTGTGTGACCCGTACCGGCAAAGATTGTCAGGACATAAGTAACAATCGGAGCGAGGTAATTAATGTATTTCGGGTTCTTGTAGAGAATTTTCTCAGCAATATAAACAAGATACTGAAGACCGCCTGCAAGCTGCATCGCAGAAATAGCAGCGATCACAGAAGCGATGATCAGGATCACGTCCCAAGGAATATTGCCGGGTTTCATGCCGAGGCAAAGACCGAGGACTAGCACGCCCGCGCCACCTGCATAACCGATGCCGATGCCGCCGAGCCGCACGCCGATGAAGATCGCGCCCAAGAGGACGATGATCTGAAGAATAACCATGATATCCATAAAATTTCCCCTATTAATTTGGGATCGAGGTTGGTGAGGCAGCAGAGTGCGCTAGGTATGGAACGCACTCTGCTGCTAGGAGCTTCAGATGAAGCCCCTACCACCCAGGGAGAAAAATGATTGTTTAGAAAGCAAGCTTGAATGTCGCACCGACACCATTGGACTTAATCTTGCTGCCATAGGCGCCGTAGTAAGAAACGCCTAGGGAAGCTCTCTTACCAAGCTGAGCTTCAAGGCCGACTCCTACAGCTGCGACTGCAGAGAGTTTTTCGCTCTTAATCTTTGCAGAGGCCCCGTTGCCGAACTTAAGCGTGGATTTACCGCGGGTATCACCCATGTACTGTGTCCAGTTTACGTCTGCAACAGCTTTGAACTTGGCAGGTCCCACTTCAAACGGAACCTTGACACGAGCACCAAGATTCGAGACAGCAAGGTTCTGACTATCAAACTTGGTACTAACCTTGCCACCAACGTAGTCATTGCTGAAATCGTCGGCAGAGAGATGCATCCAGGCTAAACCAACATATGGTTCAACATTGACAGTACCAAGGTTAAGTCCTGTGTATGCAACTTCACCAAAGATCTGAGCAAGTTTGGCGTTATAGCTCGGAGAGGCCCGGAAAGCTTGGTCTTTATAGAAGAGAGCGCTATTTGCATCGCGATCCTGGTGCGTATAAGCGAAGCCATAGTTCAAACGCACCGGCTCAAACTTCGACTGACCGTAGATACCAAAATGGAGATCGTCAGAGTCAATCTTTCCGTCATGACCGCCCTTAAACTTGGTCTTACCGGCACCGAAGAAGACACCAACTTTATTATTGGCATTGATGTCAGCTTCTAAGCCAACCAAACCGGTGTAGAAATCGGCCTTCAGCTTAGAGGCTCCGGCGCGATCCATCTTGGACCAATTGCCAACTGCAGAAAGCCACAGACGTGCACGTCCGCCGTCAACATCGGCTACACGAACAGCACCGTCAATTCCGATTGCCTGATCCTTAATCGCCCGAACCAGCGACTGACCATTAGCAATAGTCATTGCATTGGCTGTAACGTGGATGTCATTACCCAGAGAGTTGAGCGTATTTCTTGCCTCATCCTTAGTTGCATCAGTCAAACCAGCCAGAAGCGCATCGTCGGCCATCAAAGCATTCGCTATTGCTACGCCATTGCTGTTAGCTGCGTAGTCAGCTAAAGTCTTATCGTTCTTGGTCAGGACCCCTGTAAGGGTATTTCCGTCAAGCGTTACGGTATGGTCAACTAAGGCAAAGTCAGGAGTCACAACAGCGTTTTCGTTAAAGCCCTCAATCTTGTCAGCTGTAACCGTTCCGACTTGATCAACGCCGTCAAAGGCCTTTTCAAACGCGTTATCGGTCAAAGATGTAACGGTAACCTTGGAACCAGGATTAAAAGTTAGGTTGCCAACTTGGACATCTTGATCTGCAACAATTGCATACGTACCACCGTTATTGACTACAACATTCGCTTTCTGTAGAGGAGCTCTTGCAACTCCAACGAGAGAATTGAGCTGTCCCTTCTGGGTAAAGTTGTCATTGAAAGTAGCCAATACACCAAATGTACCTCCATTAACATTCACGTCTGCAGACCCGAAGGATTCCGTGAAACCGAATAATGAGCCTTCTTTAACCTCTGTACCGCCGGTATAACTATTGTTACCCGTCATAATCAAAGTGCCCTGACCAGATTTAATCAAAGCGCCCTTGTAAAGGTTATTGTCGATCTTATTCTGGATATAAGCTGCTCTAGCAGCGTAATACTCCGCTCTCCATTTCTTTGCCTGCTCGGGACTGACGGTGTTATCGTAGAAGTCGAGATTTCCATCTAAAACAACAATATCGTCACCTAATGTATACTCCCCTCCAGCATCAGGATCTGTGCCATTCTTGGTTGCCGTCATCCAAGCCTTATCTTCTTTTTCGCGCTGCTGGAGACCTGCTTCTGTAATGTCGTTACTCCAAACATCCAGTGGTTCACTCAGACGATATTCAAAGTGGTCTAAGAACTGGCCGGGACCGTACATTCCTTTTTCGAGGTCGGGCATACCCCAACCATAAATGACGTCAGGTGTGCCTTCAGCCGCAGTCCAATTCGTGAAAGGCTGACCATTTGCTCCAATGTGACTTGCAGTTGTGTACATGACATCCTTAACTTGAATAGCTGTCATGCTGGGATAGCGAGACTGAAGAACTGTAAAGGCGCCTGAAATTTGAGGATCGGAGGCCGATGTACCATTGAAACCGGTAGTAGTGAGCCTCCCGTTCTCCAAATCAGTTGTAACGTATGTCGTCCCAATTCCTGGATATGCAGTCGGACCAGACATGGACCACCACTTGGCAAGGCCCGCTTTACAATAGGTTGCCTGCATATACTGGTCATTATCCCCTCGTGTCTGCATAACACCAACAGCATTGAGCCAGTTTTTCTCAGCTTCGGGATGGAAGTATGGATACAACCCTTTCAGGTAAGGCGTGCCTCTGTCTTGATTACCCGCTGCCCAGGAAAGGATAACATTGGTTCCCTTCACGGCATCATAGGCTCCGTCAAGAAAACTGGGCTTATCCCCGTATTTGAGTTTGAAATACATATACTCCCACTCAAAAGCGGATGGATTCGTTGAATATTGATCCGCTCCTGGGACATCATTTAGCCCCAAGAAACTATAGTCGCCAGAGAATGTAACAGCATACGCCGCGGAAGCTCTATCATAATTTCCACTTCCAGCCAGTAGCTCAGACATCTCATCTGGTGTAAGTCTATGTCCACCAGAGCTATAGATCTTAGTGTTGGTACCGTACGAATTATTGACCATGCCGCCACGATATTCTCCATTGCCGGCATTAACGGCATCTGCTAACGCTTTATATCCCTTGAAGTAATAGTTGTAATCTTGGAAAGGCCCGTAATTATTATTGTCTGTTGCTCCTGTATTCCCGACGACTACATTAGCTTTAAATGCAACTCCGTGACCATATTCCCCATTTCGTTCTGCTCCGATCACTCCTGTAACTTGAGTTCCATGAGCATCATTTAAGCCCAGGGTATAGTCCCCTTTCACATCGAACTCTTCACCTTCTGTAAAAGGCTGCCCTTCCGCTGCTGTGGGAACAACTCCCTTTTGAATGGTTGCATATATGCTTTGAGGATAGCGATTTCCACTAGAACCGTAAACTCCAGTTACGTGAGTGGCTGTGATGCGAGGAGTATCTAAGTCCGGGTTTCCAAGCCATGCTCCTGAGTCCATAACACCAGTCGTTGTATTTTGACCGTAAAATCCAAGGGCATACGCCGAAGAAGCATTCATTGCTCCCAGTCCCCAGTTGTAGTTATACTCTGCCGTCTCCCAAGACGCTTTGTCCCCTAACGTGCCTGTCTCTACGTATGCCGCAGAAACTAAACCGCTAGTAGCCAAAAGAACAGTTGCTACACTCAAACTCACGGAAACTTTTGATCTTTTGCCGTGAGAAGATTGGATCTCACTGGTCGTGACAAAAGATTGTCGTACATCACTCCAAATAGCCTTAAAAGCTTTATTCATTACATTTCTCCTATGCTTCCCATAAAAATGGAATTTAAGGTCATACGCAAGAAAATATGCTCCTCATTTTTTTTGCGTACCGAGGTAAAACCTCTATTTTTAGTTTTTAACATTTTGTAAATAAAAACAACGGTAGAAATGCTTAATAAAAATATAGAAATAACGCCTTATTTAAACTATTTTATTTATACGTTTAAACCTTATTGTTGAAATGTACTTAATGTTTAAATACGCCCGTTTAGG
>ERZ791903.1095-NODE-1095-length-29094-cov-7.580977_pt1 | contig 29094 bp, 30 predicted proteins | sample MGYA00510148_ERZ791903 | MGnify/ENA primary metagenome ERZ791903 (study PRJEB30046, sample SAMN00792080) | human gut metagenome | study: EMG produced TPA metagenomics assembly of the A metagenome-wide association study of gut microbiota in type 2...
AATTGAGGAGATAGAGGTTTCCTGTATTGAACCATATAGTCAAGTAATGTTCCATCTGGGATACGAATTTGATGAGAATGATGTGCATGATGTGAAGTTATTGTGTGAGACATTTCATATCGAAATTCCAAATGAGTATAGATAACTACAAATTTCAGTTTGTCGCACTGATAAAATCCCTTTAGGAACTAAAGGGCGCACTTCTATACTCTCCTGTTGGAAGTATTCGTGCGTCCTGCGGAGCTTCATTCTCTGTCAGCAGGAAAACCAGCAGACCGAGAATGTTCCGTCACTTCGTTCCGACAAGGGGGCTACACCCCCTTGCGCCGCTTATGCGGCTATCCCCTGTGGACTTGCCGTCCACAAACAGCATAAAATGCTGTTCGCCGCCAGCAAGTTTTAATAATAAACATGAAGGGAGTTGAAAAAATGCAGAGCTATAATATTGGAGATTTTTTAGTTGAATTCGATAAAACGGTCACAGCCAATTGGTATGAAAACTCCGAAGGCTGGGGCTGTGAATGTGGTGATTGCCAGAATTTTTTAGCATTAGCCAAGCAGAAACAACTTCCGTTTGCCGTAATAGAGTTACTGTCGATTTTTGGTGCATTGCCAGAAAAGCCCACCTATGTATGCGAACTGTGTCCCACCGAGTATGGACATCTTTATCAATTCAATTATCGTGTTGCAGGGCATATGTTGAATGATCCTCACCCACACGATTCTATCCAATTTGATTGGGGTTCGGTATGTTGTGGACATGAAAGCTATCCGTATGGAGCACCTGATTTTCCTGAGCCGCATTTTGACCTTATGTTTTTTGTGGATTTGCCGTGGATATTGGGATAAATAGATCACTTAACTTTTTTAATTCTTTATACTAAGAAATTGACCGTTGATCTACACCGCCGTGTGAGAAATCAGCGGTCTTTTTTTATCCCCATTTTCAGAAAAGGAGGTCATTTTTATGCCAGAAAAGAAAACACTCGACCAGCTCCAGTTGGAGAAAGAACGGGCAGAGCTTCGACTTGCTCAAGAGCAGCGCAGGCTGACCCGTCTGGAAAACCGCAAGCAGTATTATGAGAAAGGCGAACGGGCGAAACGCACCCATGAGCTTTGCAACATCGGCGGTACAGTGGAGAGCCTTGCCCCGGTGTTCAAAGGGCTGCCCAAGCAGGAAATGTATGAGCTGTTGGAAACCATCTTTTCTCTGCCGGAGGTGCAGCACATGCTCCGTAGCTTTGCCAGCAAAAAGGAGGACGCAGAACATGGCTCTGTTTCATTTCACAGCCGACCAGATTAAACGAAGCGAAGGAGACTCCGTTATAGCTTCTGCCGCTTACCGTTCCGGAGAAAAGCTCCACAGTACCTACTATGGAGAGGACAGCGATTACACCAGAAAGAAAGGCGTTATCTGTTCCGAAATTCTCCTGCCGCCCCATGCGCCGAGGGAGTTTGCCGACCGGGAAACCCTTTGGAACGCCGTAGAACACGCCGAGCATGGGAAGAAAGCCCAGCTTGCATACAGCTTTGAAATTTCCTTGCAGAATGAGTTTTCCCTTGAGGAAAATATCGCTCTGGCAAGGAAATTTTTATTGGACAACTTTGTGAGCTGTGGTATGACGGTTGATGTGGCATTTCACGAGAAAGAGACCGAGGAAGGCGGCACACCCAATCCCCACTTCCATTTCCTCTGTCCCATCCGTCCCATGAACCCGGACGGGACATGGGGCTTCAAGCAGCACCGTGTCTATCGTCTGGACGAGGACGGGAACCGTATTCGAGACCAGAACGGCAAGTTCCTCTTTGACGCTGTTCCCACCACCGATTGGGGAGACCCGGAAACGCTGGAACAATGGCGAAAGGCGTGGGCTGATGTGTGCAACGCCAAGTTTGCCGAGAAAGGGCTTGATGTCCGTATCGACCACCGCAGTTATGAGCGGCAGGGACTTGACCTCTTGCCCACTGTCCATGAGGGAGCCGCTGTCCGGGCGATGGAGAAAAAAGGCATCCGCACCGAGAAAGGAGAGTTCAACCGCTGGATAAAAGCCACCAATGCCGTTATCCGGGACATCCGGGGAAAAATCGCCGTCCTGCTGGACTGGATAAAGGAAGCCAAAGCCGAGCTGGATAAGCCCAAGTCCCCAGACCTGGCTTCTCTGCTGGGCAGCTATTACGCCTACCGCAAATCCAAAGCCTACTCCCAGAAAGGTAAACTCAACAATCTCAAAGAGATGAATGAGACCTTCAATTATCTCCGGGAGAACGGCATTGTCACCCTTGAGGATTTGGAAAGCCGGGTGCAGAGCCACCAGACCACCGTGGACAGCTTAAAGGCAACGCTGGACAGCCAGAACGCCCGCATGAAAACCATCCGCAGCCTGTCTGATGACAGTGAGACATTCCAGCGGCTTAAGCCTGTGTTTGCCGGTTTACAGAAAATCAAGTTTGACAAGCCCAGAGCCGCATACAAGGCAGAGCATGAGGCCGAGCTGAAACAGTTTTATGCCGCCAGACGCAGACTGTCTCAAGAGTTCCCAGACGGAAAAGTGGATATGAAAAAGCTGTCCGAGGAATACAGCACTTTGGAGCAGACCCATTCTGAGACCTATGCCCAGTTCAAGACCATCCGTGAGGACTTACAGCGGCTTTGGAGTGTCAAGTCGAAGATTGATACTGCCCGCAGTTTTCACGAGCGTACAAAGGAACAAACGCTCCAAAATCAACCCCAAACACGACACAAAAAGGAGGACATTGACCGATGAATTATACCCAAGCACAGATTGACCGGGCGAACGCTGTCAGTCTGGAAGATTTTCTCCGTTCGCAGGGAGAGCAGCTTATCAAAAGTGGCAGAGAATACCGCTGGAAAGCACATGACAGCCTGACTGTCCGGGGCAACAAGTGGTTTCGCCACAGCCAGAGCAAGGGCGGCTATCCCATTGATTTTGTCATGGAGTTTTACGGCAAGAGTTTTCCCGAAGCTGTGGAGCTTCTGACCGGGGAGCATGGCGAAGCCCCCAAAACCGCACCGCCTGTTGAGTTCCGGCTTCCCATGCACAGCAGAACCGCCGATAGGACAATCCAATATCTTTGTGAAGCACGAGGTCTCAGCAAGCAGATTGTTGAGACCTTTCTTCTTTCCGGGGATATTTACGAGGACAGCAATCATCACAATGCTGTCTTTGTGGGCAGGGACAGCAGCGGTATTCCAAGATATGCCCATATCCGGGGAACGGCAGACAGGTTCCGGCAGGACATTTCCGGCTCTGATAAATCCTATGGCTTTGGCTATGTGGGGAACGGAAACCAGCTCTTTGCCTTTGAAGCCCCAATTGATTTGCTGTCCTTTCTCTGCCTGTATCCGCAGGAATGGCAGTCACGCAGCTACCTTGCTTTGGGCGGTGTGTCCGGCAAGGCTTTGGAGCGTTTCCTCTCTGAACGCAAGGACATTCAGAAAGTGTTCCTCTGTCTGGACAGCGATACCGCAGGAAGCGAAGCCTGTCAGCGGTTGTTGGGGATAATTCCCGATAAAATCCCCGTTGTCCGTCTTGTACCAGCAAGAAAGGACTGGAACGATGTTCTCCGGCAGAAAGCCGAGATAACAAACCGCAAATTCATAGCTGAGACCATCCCCATGCGGGAACCACCGGAAATCCAGCCTGTTCCCATGCTCCGTATGGCAGATGTGGAGCTGACAAGTGTAGAATGGCTCTGGTTTCCCTATATCCCTTTTGGGAAGCTGACCATTATCCAGGGCAATCCTGGCGAGGGCAAGACCTACTTTGCCATGCGGCTGGCGGCAGCCTGTACCAACCGAAAGCCCCTGCCCGATATGGAACCGCTGGAACCGTTCAACATCATCTACCAGACCGCCGAGGACGGGCTGGGCGATACCGTCAAGCCCCGTCTGATAGAAGCCGAAGCAGACCTTGACCGGGTACTGGTCATTGATGACAGGGACACGCCGCTGACCCTCACCGATGAACGGCTGGCAAGGGCTATCCGGGAAAACCATGCAAGGCTGGTTATCATCGACCCGGTACAGGCGTTTCTGGGTGCTGATGTGGATATGAACCGGGCAAACGAGGTGCGTCCCATCTTCCGCAGTCTGGGAGAGATTGCACAGGAGACCGGGTGTGCCGTGGTGCTGATCGGACACCTGAACAAAGCTGCCGGAACACAAAGCACTTACAGGGGTTTAGGCTCCATCGACATTACGGCAGCAGTCCGCAGCCTGCTCTTTATCGGCAAGCTGAAAGACAGTCCCACCACAAGGGTTTTAATCCACGAAAAAAGCTCTCTTGCCCCACCGGGACAGTCCCTTGCCTTTTCTCTGGGAGATGAGAAAGGCTTTGCATGGTTGGGAGCTTATGACATTACCGCCGATGAGCTGCTTACCGGGACGGACACAGGCAAGACCGAAAGCAAGACCGCACAGGCAGAAGCCCTGATACTCGATTTACTGGCAAATGGAAAGAAAATGCCGAGTGCAGAGCTGGAAAAGGCGGTCAATGACAGGGGTATATCGTCCCGTACCCTCAGAACAGCAAAAGCCCGGATGGGAAGCCGACTTGTCACCGAAAAAAACGGTGCTTCATGGGTCTGCTATCTCCGGGCATAAGTCAAGAAGGCAAAGGTGGCAAAGTGGTTATAGATACCTTAAAGTTGCCGCCTTGCCTTCTTCTTTTTCTCACAACGATTTTTTTACAGGAGGATTTTCTATGACAGAGACCACAAACACAGCGAAAACCGAACCTTGCCCGACATTCAAGCGAACCATCGGCAAGACTACCTATCTTGTCCGTGTCCATTTCAGCGAGACCAGCAAGGAGACGATGGAGGATAAAATCAAGCGTCTGCTCCGGGAGGAAGTCCGCAGAATGTGACTTTTTTCTGAATATGATTAAAAAGTCCTTGACAACTGGCATCAGGCAAAACAGCAAAATCGATCCTTATTTCCTGTGGCGCAAGACTTGCTCCCTTTGACATTGCAGAGCTGCGGGAGCTGATGAGCTACGACGAATTGGAACTGGATACTCTCGGAGACCGTAAGACGGCACTGTTCGTCATCATTTCCGACACAGATGATACCTTCAATTTCGTCGTGGCGATCATGTACTCCCAGATGTTCAATCTGCTCTGTGATAAGGCAGATGATGTCTATAACGGCAGATTGCCCGTCCATGTCCGCTGCTTGCTTGATGAGTTTGCTAATATCGGCCAGATCCCGAAGTTCGACAAGCTTATCGCCACCATCCGAAGCCGTGAAATTTCCGCGTCTATCATTTTGCAGTCCCAGTCTCAGCTCAAAACCATCTACAAGGATGCGGCAGACACCATCGTGGGCAACTGTGATTGTACGCTCTTTCTCGGCGGCAAGGAAAAATCGACACTGAAAGAACTGAGTGAAGTTCTTGGAAAGGAGACAATCGACCTATATAACACATCGGAGACCCGTTCCAACAGCAATTCCTACGGCTTGAACTACCAGAAGACCGGCAAGCAGCTCATGTCGGAAGATGAGATTGCCGTCATGGATGGGGCAAAGTGTATTTTGCAGCTTAGAGGTGTGAGACCTTTTCTCAGTGATAAATACGACATAACGAAGCATCCAAAATACAAACTGCTCTCTGACTTTGACAAACGCAATGCCTTCGATATTGAAAAGTACCGGAGCCGCAAGCTGGTCCTCAAGCCCACGGAAACCTTCGATCTTTATGACATGGGCGAGATCGAAGCTGGATAAAGCCCCGTCGTTGCACTGCGCAATGAGCTGACTGCTCGAAGCAGAACAATGACGGGGCTTCTTTTTTTATGCCCATTTTCAATATCCAACCATACATCCAACAAAAACAAGGAGGCACTTTATGGCTTTTATTACTCAGGCAGTTACCGTTTTGCAGACTCTCGTTGTGGCGCTCGGCGCTGGTCTGGCCGTGTGGGGTGTGGTCAACCTGATGGAAGGTTACGGCAATGATAACCCCGGCGCGAAGTCGCAGGGCATCAAGCAGTTGATGGCCGGTGGCGGTGTGGTTCTGATCGGCACCACCCTCATCCCTCTGCTCTCCGGCCTCTTTAGCTGAGGCACATTCAGTCAACAGCCCGAGGGAGGGCGAAAACCGCCCTCCCTCATCATTTTTTCATCATAAGGAGGACTTTTATGGCTTTTATCAATCAAGCAGTCACCGTTTTGCAGACTCTCGTTGTGGCGCTCGGCGCTGGTCTGGCCGTGTGGGGTGTGGTCAACCTAATGGAAGGCTACGGCAACGATAACCCCGGCGCGAAGTCGCAGGGCATCAAGCAGTTGATGGCCGGTGGTGGTGTGGTTCTAATCGGTACTACCCTCATTCCCATGCTTTCCAGCCTGTTCTAAACCCGCATTCCAGCCTAACTGAAAGGTGGTGAAGTATTGGGCTTTATCCTGGAGAAAATCGAGGAAGCGATAAAAGAACTGCTCATCGGCATGATCGAAGGCAATCTAACCAATATGTTCACCGATGTCAATGATAAAGTCGGCACCATTGCTGCGGAGGTTGGCAAGACTCCCTCAGCATGGAACAACAGCATCTACACGATGATTCGGGGATTGTCCGAGACAGTCATTATCCCGATTGCCGGTATCATCATCACCTTTGTGTTGTGTTACGAGCTGATTTCCATGATTACCGAAAAGAACAACCTTCACGACATGGATACATGGATGTTTTTCAAGTGGTTCTTTAAGGCGGCTGTGGCGATCTACCTCGTAACCAACACCTTTGACATTGTGATGGCAATATTCGACATCGGACAGAATGTAGTCGCCGGTGCAGCCGGTGTGATCAGCGGAAGCACCAACATCGACATTGCAGCCACTTTGGATGAGATGCGTACCGGCATGGAAGCAATGGGGATTGGTGAGCTTCTGGGGCTGGCGATTGAAACACTGATTGTCAGCCTGTGTCTCAAGATCATGTCTATCCTGATTACGGTTATCCTGTATGGCCGTATGATTGAGATTTATTGCACTGTGAGCATTGCACCAATTCCGATAGCTACCATGAGCAACCGTGAATGGGGCAGCATCGGAACCAATTATCTCAAAGGCTTATTTGCACTGGCATTTCAGGGCTTTTTGATCATGATCTGCGTGGGTATCTATGCAGTTCTCATCAACAACATGATTATCGCAGCCAATATCCACTCGGCACTCTTTTCCGTGGCAGCATACACAGTCATCCTGTGCTTCTCGCTGTTTAAGTCCGGGACGCTTGCGAAGTCACTGTTCAATGCCCACTGAGAAAGGAGGAAACCGATGGCATTCGTACCAGTCCCGAAGGATCTTAACCGCGTCAAAACAAAGGTTATGTTCAACCTGACCAAGCGTCAGCTGATCTGTTTTGCTGTGGCTGCGGTGATTGGCGTTCCGGTTTATTTTCTGACCAAACCCAGTCTTGGCATCACCACAGCAGCAATGCTGATGGTGGTTCTGATGCTGCCCTGTATCTTTTTTGCCCTCTATGAAAAGGACGGCCAACCGGCTGAAAAAGTTCTCGGCCACATGATCAAGGCCATGTTTCTGAGGGATAAAGTGCGTCCGTACAGAACGCATAATCTGTACGCTGCAATCCAGCAGGAAATCAAAGAACAGGAGGTGTTGCAGATTGAGCAAAAGCCCTAAGACGGCAGTTTCCAAAAAAACCGTCAGGAATGGCAAAGTATATGGCGATGCGCTGTCTGCTGCTGAAAAGAAGCGGATTGTCATGCAGAAGAAAAAAGACAAGCACGCCAAGAAAATCCCCAAATCCGCACAGCAGACCATCCCCTATGTGGAAATGTGCAGGGATGGCATCTGCAAGGTAAACAGCCGCCTTTACACCAAAACCATCCGTTTTTACGACATCAACTACCAGCTTGCCCAGAACGAGGATAAGACCGCTATTTTTGAAAACTGGTGTGATTTCCTGAACTACTTTGACAGCACAATCTTTGTGCAGCTTTCGTTCATCAACCAGAGGACGAATATCAACGAGTTCAAGAAGTCCATCCGTATCCCGGAGCAGGATGACGCTTTCAATGACATCCGCAGCGAGTATTCGCAGATGTTGCAGGATCAGCTCACCAAAGGAAACAACGGCCTTCTCAAGTACAAATATATTACCTTTGGCATTGAGGCTGACTCGATTCGCGCTGCAAAGGCAAAGCTGGAACGGATTGAAGCGGATATTCTCAACAATTTCAAAACCCTCGGCGTGAAGACGGAGCCGATGTCCGGGTATGAACGGCTGAAAGTGCTGCACGATGTTTTCAATATGGACACCAACGAGCCGTTCCGCTTCTCTTTCGATATGGTTGCCCGGACCGGGCTGAGTACGAAGGACTTTGTTGCGCCCACTTCCTTCGACTTCCGTGAGGGGAAATATTTTAAGATGGGCAAGACCATCGGGGCGGTCAGCTTTCTGCAAATCCTTGCCCCTGAGCTGAATGACCGGATGCTTTCTGACTTCCTTGAGATGGACAGCAACATCACGGTCAATTTTCATATCCGCACCATCGATCAGGCACAGGCCATCAAGCGAATCAAAATGAAAATCACCGACCTCGATAAGATGAAGATCGAGGAACAGAAAAAGGCCGTCCGCTCCGGCTACGATATGGAAATTATCCCTTCGGATCTGGCTACCTTTGGCGGCGAGGCCAAACGGCTTTTGCAGGACCTTCAGATGCGCAACGAGCGTATGTTCCTCGTTACCATCATTCTGATGAACACGGCTGGTTCCCGTCAGAAGCTTGACAACACCATCTTCCAGACTGCTTCCATTGCCCAGAAATACAACTGTGCGCTCAAGCGGCTGGACTTCCAGCAGGAGGATGGCCTGATGTCCTCTCTCCCTCTCGGCTATAACGGGATTGAGATTGAACGCGGCCTGACCACTTCCAGCACGGCAGTTTTCATCCCCTTTACAACGCAGGAGTTGTTTCAGGGCGGTGAGGCTCTGTATTACGGCCTGAACGCGCTCTCCAACAACATGATCATGGTTGATCGGAAGCAGCTCAAAAACCCCAACGGACTGATTCTCGGAACCCCCGGCTCCGGTAAGTCCTTCTCGGCCAAACGAGAAATGACCAACGCCTTCCTCATCACAAAGGATGACATTATCGTCTGTGACCCGGAAGCGGAGTATTACCCCCTTGTCCAGAAGCTCGGCGGTCAGGTCATCCGTATTTCTCCCGTCAGCACGGACTACATCAATCCGCTGGACATCAACCTCAACTATTCCGAAGAGGAAAACCCGCTGACTCTGAAATCCGACTTCATTCTCTCCATGTGCGAGTTGATTGTCGGCGGCAAGGACGGCTTGCAGCCGGTTGAAAAGACCATTATTGACCGAAGCGTCCGTATGGTCTATCAGGACTATCTTTCCGATCCTGTACCGGAGAAGATGCCCATTCTGGAAGACCTCTACAACATCCTGCGCAAGCAGACAGAGCCGGAGGCACAGCGAATTGCCACTGCCCTTGAGATCTATGTCCACGGCAGTCTGAATGTTTTCAACCACCGTACCAATGTGGATGTGAACAATCGTTTTGTCTGCTACGACATCAAGGAGCTGGGCAAGCAGCTCAAGAAGCTCGGAATGCTCATCGTGCAGGATCAGGTCTGGAATAGGGTGACGGTCAACCGCGCCCAGCATAAGGCTACCCGATACTACATGGATGAGTTCCATTTGCTGCTTAAAGAGGAACAGACTGCGGCTTACAGTGTTGAAATCTGGAAGCGATTTAGAAAATGGGGCGGCATTCCGACTGGCATCACGCAGAATGTGAAGGATCTGCTGTCTTCCCGAGAGGTGGAGAATATCTTCGAGAACAGCGATTTCGTTTATCTGCTCAATCAGGCATCGGGCGACAGACAGATTCTCTCGAAGGCTCTGAATATCTCTCCCAGCCAGCAGAACTACATCACCAACTCAAATGCCGGTGAGGGCTTGATCTTCTATGGCTCCACCATCGTGCCGTTCAAGGACGATTTCCCCAAGAATACGCAGCTCTACCGAGCAATTACCACCAAACCCGAAGAGATGGGACAATAAGGAGGATTTGACTATGTATAAGTTTACGAATAAGGAAGACATGATGAAGTTCGTGGATGCTTTCACCGCCGCCAATGCGGATAAACCCTGCACCATCCCCTTCGGGGAGGTGGTCGATGGGATGAAGAAGTATTACGAGGTCATGGGTATGACCATCGATCTCGTCAACCTCATCCGTGAGGAAGCTGAGCTGAAAAAGCATCACCGCGCTTATCTCCATGTGCGGGAAGAGCTTGAGGATACCGCTGATGAAGCGATGGAGCGTATCGTCGAGCTGCTGCGGAACGGCAGCGCCCCCCATGTCTGTAAGCCGGAGAGCTTTCCTTTCTCTGACGCAGACGAGGATGAGGAAGCTGTCACCATCTCCAAGGAAAAGTATGACTGCATGGTGGATGACCTCCTGACAATGGCTGAGCTGATCGACATGGTAGCCGATATGCGTACCCGTGACATGGAGGCCATTCGTGTATTCGCCAAGTTTGTCCCTTCCTTTGCGGCCTATGAACACAACCGTCTCCGGTTCTACCGTGAAGCTGCAAAGGAGGCTGAGGAAATCATTGACCGGTGGGCAGATGATCTGGATGACGAAGATGAGCCGGACGAGTATTTTTCTGACTGACACTACCGTATTTCATGAACGGAAGGAGTGAGCAAGATACAGCTTGATACAATTTATACCGGCGATTGCCTTCAAGTGCTGAAAACGCTGCCTGATGAAAGTGTCCACTGCTGTGTGACATCCCCACCGTATTACGCGCTGCGGGATTACGGTATGGATGGGCAGATTGGCCGGGAGGCAACACCGAAAGAATATGTATTGCGCCTGACGGATGTATTTGCGGAAGTCAGGCGCGTTCTTCGTTCTGACGGAACACTCTGGCTCAACATCTCCGATACCTATGCCGGAAAAGGCAATCAGGGTGACTTTATCGATCCGAAAAATCCCAACGGACGAAACGGACAGGCCATAGCCCTCAACAACAAGGTTGAGGGCTGCAAGCCCAAAGATATGATCGGTATCCCGTGGTTGCTGGCCTTCGCCCTGCGGGACTCCGGCTGGTATCTTCGCAACGACATCATCTGGATGAAGGAAAACCCCATGCCGGAAAGCGTAAAAGACCGCTGCGCAAGGTGCTATGAGCATATCTTCCTCTTCTCCAAGTCTCGAAGGTATCACTTTGATCATCTTGCCATTGCAGAGCCGATTGCAGAGGCCACCGCACAGCGTCTCAAGCGCGGTGTGGGCAGCAATAAATATGGAACCGCAATTCCCGGACAGCAGCAGAGACAGACCATCAATCAGCCCCGCAGTCATGGGGCAATCACCGACGGTGACATCAACCCGCTTCGCAATAAACGGGATGTATGGGTAATCAACACGGTTCCCTTCAAAGGCGCTCATTACGCAGCATACCCTCCGAAGCTGGTTGAAACCTATCTTCTCGCCGGATGTCCCGAGGGCGGCATCGTCCTTGATCCCTTTATGGGCAGCGGAACAACCGGTATGGTGGCAAAGAGAATGAAGCGTCACTATATCGGAATTGAGCTGAACCCGGACTTTACGGAGATGGCGTATGAACGGATTGGAGGTGATCGGTAATGGCCGAGGAAGAGCTTCACCGACAGCACGAAACCCTGCAAGCACGGGATAAGGTAGTCCTCAAGATGACCCGTGATGGCGCTGCGGAGGAAAATCTGACACAGGGCAGCACAGAACGAATTTCTCAAAGGCCGGAGGACGCGGTATTTCAGCGTGAAGAAAAACCCCCTGTTTCGGAAGAGGCACCTGCATCCCACAAGCCTTCGCAGCAGCAGCTCTATTACAGCGAGACAGCGAAGATGGCTGCACCGCAATTTTCTGCCCCACCGCCTCCGGCATCTTCATTTAGTGCTGTTGCCGCACAAAGCGTTGTGACGCACGAACTGCGGAAAACACAGGCCGTACAGAGACTGGATGCCGATGAGACACTGGCAAAAGCCGCTGAGACCGCTGCTTCTGCCCCTGTATTCGATGGAGAGTCAAGCGGTAAAATCCGGCGGTTGGAGAAACGGGCTGAGAAAGCACATGAGCGCTTGGACGCTGCCAGAGAAAAACTGCCGACGCATAAAGTCCTCAAGAAAGAGCGGGTGTTTGATGAGAAAACCGGTAAGTCCAAAACCCGCCTTCACTTTGAAGATGAGCTGAAAAAGCCCAAGTCACAGAGTAAGCTCACCTTTGAAGCTGAAAAGACTGTGGGAAAGGTTGGAGACAGTCTTGCTTTTGCGGTGCATGGAAAAATCCATGAGGTCGAGCAGGATAACTCCGGTGTGGAAGCTGCCCACCGTTCGGAAATCGTCGCGGAGTCCGTTGTTCGGCATTACAGCCATCACCAGAAAGCCAAAGTCAATACACCCTATGAAAAGGTGTCCAAGTTGGAGCATGAAGCGGCGGCTGCCGATCAGAAGCTTCAAGTGGAGAAGGCTTTTCAGGCTACTCCCGAGGCAAAGAAAGGCAATATGAACCGCCACTATCAGAAGCAGCGCATAAAGAAAGACTATGCCGCAGCATGGAAATCCGGCTCTCAGACGGCCAGCTCTGCATCGGCAAAGGCAGGAAAAACAGTTCGGGAGAAGGCATCGGATAAGCTCAAGAAATTTTTCTCCAAAAACAAAAAGGTCTTTCTTTGGATCGGCGCTGGTGTGGCGTGTATCGTCCTCTTTGCTGCCGGTTTTAGCTCCTGCACTGCAATGTTTTCTCAGGCCGGTTCCTCCGTGATGGCAACCTCCTATCTCAGCGAGGATGACGCGATGCTGGGGGCTGAGGCACAATATTGTGACATGGAAGTGGAGCTTCAAGACTATCTGGACAACTACGAGGCCACCCATAGCTACGATGAATACCATTTCGATCTGGATGAGATTGAGCATGACCCCTATGTGCTGGTGTCTATCCTCTCAGCGCTCAATGAAGGGCAATTCACCCTTGACGAAGTACAGGGAATGCTCGAAATGCTTTTTGACAAGCAATACATCCTCACCGAAGAAGTGGTTGTAGAAACACGATACCGCACAGAAACGAGATATGACAGCGAGGGAAATCCTTATACTGTGAAAGTTCCCTACGACTACTACATCTGTTATGTCACGCTGGAAAACTTCAACCTCAGCCATGTGCCGGTCTATATCATGAGCGAAGATGAGTTGTCTCTGTATTCAGCGTATATGTCCACTTTGGGCAACCGTGAGGACTTGTTCGGAGACTCAGAGTATGTGGACAAGTACATCACAAACCCTCCGGCTGATTATGATGTCCCGGCAGAATATCTGGATGATGCCACCTTTGCCACGCTTTTGTCCGAAGCAGAAAAGTATATCGGCTACCCATATGTTTGGGGCGGCAGCAATCCCAGCACATCCTTTGACTGCTCCGGCTTTGTTTCCTATGTGCTGACCAACAGCGGATTGTGCAATACGGGACGGCTTGGTGCGCAAGGGCTTTATAACATCTGTACCCCCGTTTCTGATCCGCAGCCCGGTGATCTGGTGTTCTTTGTCGGCACATACGATACCCCCGGCGTTTCTCATGTGGGAATTTATGTGGGAGATCAGGTCATGTTGCACTGCGGAGATCCGATCCAGTACACATCCATTGCATCTTCCTATTGGCAGAACCATTTTTACGCCTACGGAAGACCGCCCTATTAAGAGAAAGGAGACCACTGTATGAATCCGAAATACCAGAAGGTCTGTGCCGAAATCGACAAGACCGAAAAGAAAATCTCGGACCTGCAGCAGCAGCTCAAGGAGCTGCGCGACAAAAAGACCGAGATGGAAAACCTTGAAATCATCAACACTGTCCGTGCAATGGTGATGGATAAGGGTGAAATCATGGCGTTCCTTGCCGCTATGCAGAAGGGAGACGCCAAGCAGCCCGTTGAGGCACCGATGATGGAGGTGGATGAGAATGCGTAAGAAAACCTTTCGCCTGTTGGCGATGCTGGCGCTCTGTATGGCCGTCGTATGCAGCTTCTCTGTGACGGCCTTCGCCTATGCGGAGGACACAGAACAGGATCTCCCCGTTACGGAGGCCACCCAGCCGGAGGAAACGCCCAAGCCTGATCCTGAGCTAGAGGAAGTACCGGAAACCATTACTCCGGGTGAGCCGATTGACGATACCGGCAATGCCTACACCCGCGATCTGCTTTATAACAAGGCCACCAACAAGCAGTTTATCAGCATCCAGACGAAAAACGGCAGCACCTTCTATGTGGTGATTGACTACGATGCCCCCATCAACGAGGAAGAAGAACAGTATCAGACCTATTTCCTCAACATGGTGGATGAGGCGGATCTGCTTGCACTGATGGATGAAGAGGCCGTATCCGCTTTGAAAACCTGTACCTGTTCGGAAAAATGTGTTGCGGGGGCGATTGATACGAGTTGCCCCGTATGCAAGAACAACATGAGCGAATGTACCGGTACTGCACCCGAAACGGAAGAGCCTACTGCTCCACCTACCGAAGAAGTTGAAGAGCCGGAAACCGGCGGCAGCAATCTCGGCATGATTCTGGTAGTGGTGCTGATTGTCGGAGCCGGTGGTGCTGCGTACTATTATTTCAAGTTCGTCAGGGGCAAAAAGCAAAAGGACGAAGACCTGGACTTCTACGATGATGAGGGCTATGAGGAAGAGCCGTACATCAATGAGGATGAGCAGCCCGAATTTGAAGAAGATGAGGAAACGGAGGCTGACAAGGATTGATTTTAGTGGTCGCAGAAAAACCCAGTGTTGCTCAGACCATCGGAAAGGTTCTCGGTGCAACCAGCCGAAAAGACGGCTATTTGGAGGGTGAAGCCTATCTCGTTTCGTGGTGCGTCGGCCATCTGGTCGGCCTTGCCGATGCGTCGGTGTATGACCAGCGGTACGCCAAATGGAGATACGACGATCTGCCCATTATACCGGAGGAATGGCTGTATGAAGTCCCGAAGGACAAAATGCAGCAATTCAAAGTGTTGTCTGCTCTCATGAAGGACAAGCGTGTCACCGAGCTGGTGTGTGCAACGGACGCTGGGCGTGAGGGTGAGTTGATATTCCGTCTGGTCTATCAGAAAGCAGGGTGCAGTAAGCCCTTTAAGCGACTGTGGATCAGTTCTCTTGAGGACAGCGCTATTCGAGACGGCTTCCGGCATCTCCGGGACAGCTCAGAGTTTGACCGGCTTTATGAAGCAGCACTCAGCCGCTCAAAGGCAGACTGGATTGTCGGAATCAACGGGACGAGGCTTTTTTCCACTCTGTATCACAAAAAGCTGGTGGTTGGGCGTGTCCAAACCCCTACGCTTGCCATGCTGGTCGAGCGTGACGGAAAGATTACCACTTTCCGCAAGGAGAAGTATTTCAATGTCCATATTCAGAAGGATGGTCTGAAAGCCAGCTTGGAAAAGATCAAAACCGAAGACGAAGCAAAGAGGATTGCGGAGGCTTGCGATAAAAAGCAAGCCTCCGTTTCTTCTCTCAAGAAGGAGCGGAAGACAGTAAACCCACCGAAGCTCTATGACCTCACTACCTTGCAGCGGGAAGCAAACCGCTATTTCTCGTTTACCGCCCAGCAAACCCTTGATCTGGTTCAATCCCTCTATGAAAAGAAGCTGCTGACCTATCCGCGAACTGACAGCCAGTTCATCACCGATGACATGGAAGGGACAGTCCGACAGGTTATCAGCATCCTTTGCCGGAAGCTGCCTCTGTTTGATGGAGTTGCGTATACTCCCGACATTGACCGTATCAGCAATAACGCAAAGGTTACGGATCACCATGCCATCCTTCCCACGGCTCAGGTGGAGACGCTGGACATTGCAGAGCTGCCGGAGTCTGAGCAGAAAATTCTTCGTCTGGTTGCTACACGCCTGATTTGTGCCACCGGAGAAAAACACATCTATGATGAGACCACCCTGACTGTTTCCTGTGAAGGCTCTCTGTTTACAGCCAAAGGGAAAACCGTTGTGCAGGACGGATGGAAAGGCATTGAGCAGCGGTTCAAGGCAACGCTCAAAAACAAGGAGAAAGAAGAACTGGAGGCTGTGCTTCCCGAAGTAACGGAGGGCGACATCCTTCAAAATGTCGTATCCAGTGTTTCCGAGCATTTCACAAGCCCTCCAAAAGAATTTACCGAAGACACCCTTCTTTCGGCAATGGAGACCGCCGGAAATGAGGCGTTTGACGATGAAACGGAGAAAAAGGGCTTGGGTACTCCCGCTACCCGCGCCGGGATCATCGAAAAACTGGTGAAAGGAGGATTTGCCGAGCGAAAAGGGAAAACGCTCGTTCCCACCAAAGACGGTCTGAATCTTGTCTGTGTCCTGCCGGAGCAGATCACATCTCCTGCCATGACTGCGGAGTGGGAAAACACCTTGATGCAGATTGAGCGTGGAAATGCGGATGCAGATGCTTTCCTGTCCGGGATTGCTGCCATGACATCGGAACTGGTAAAGGCATACCCGTTCCTTTCTGACGCCGAGGCTTCCCGATTTGACACAGCACGGGAAACGGTTGGGAAATGCCCTCGCTGTGGTTCGCCGGTCTATGTTGGCAAGGGGAATTTCTATTGCTCCAATCGTGAGTGTTCCTTCTGCCTGTGGGAAGATAATAAATTCTTTTCCAGCAAGAAAAAGAAGCTGACCAAGAAAATAGCGAAGGAATTACTTGATAACGGCTGGTGCAGAGTAACGGGCTTATACACCCCCAAAAAGCCGCAGCTTTACGATGCTGTGATACGGCTGGATGATACCGGTGGCAAGTATGTCAGCTTCAAAATGGAGTTTGACCGATGAGCCGCCCGATGTATGTTGCCTCTTGCAGCGGAGGCAAAGACAGTGTGGCAACCCTGCTGCTGGCGGCTCAGTATAACGAGCCACTTGATGAAGCGGTATTCAGTGAAGTCATGTTTGATCACGCGCTCAGTGGTGAAGTCCCGGAACACCGGGACTTCATCTATGACCGCCTCAAGCCCTACTGCGAAAACCAGCTCGGCATCAAGTTTACGGTACTCCGAGCGGACAAGACCTACGACGATGTATTTCATCACATCATTGTGCGCGGCCCCAATAAAGGCCAGAAGCGCGGCTTTGTTTGGCCGGGAATGTGTGCGGTAAACCGTGACTGCAAAGTCCCTCCCATTCGTAAATATAACGCGGCGCTTTCCCCGGATACCATCAGCTATGTAGGGATAGCGTCAGATGAACCGCAGCGTCTTGCACGGCTGGAAGGCACCAATAAGGTAAGCTTGCTTGATAAGTACGGCTATACCGAAGATGATGCTCTAAAACTATGTGCGGAGCATGGCCTGTTATCTCCCATCTACGATCATTGCCGGAGAAATGGCTGTTGGTTTTGCCCCAATGCCAGCGATGCTGAGCTGAGGCATATGCTTGAAAATCACCCCGATCTGTTTGACCGGCTGCTGGAATGGGAGACCGAAGATAATGTCTTCCACCGCAGAATCACACGAAGAGAAACCCCGTCTGAACTCAAGGCTCGCCTTTTGCGGCCAGATCAGGCGGGGCTTTCTTCATCCAAAAAGGAGGTGCATTGATTGGCTGAAAACAAAAATGCGCAGCAAGTCCGTGAGATCACAGACAAGCTGGAACAGGGCATCAAAGAGTTGTTTGAATCGGAACGATTCAAGGAATATCTTCGCACAATGTCCAAGTTCTATAATTATTCCTTCAACAACACTCTGCTCATCGCCATGCAGAAACCGGAAGCCACTTTGGTTGCCGGGTATACCGCATGGCAGCGGAATTTTGACCGTCATGTGATGAAGGGAGAAAGAGGCATTCGGATTCTTGCTCCTGCCCCCTATAAGACGCAGATGGAGATGGAAAAAATCGATCCCAAGACGCAGAAACCGGTGCTGGATGCGGACGGTAAGCCTGTCACAGAGATGGTCGAAGTCATGCGTCCTGCTTTCAAGGTGGTCAGCGTTTTTGATGTTTCCCAGACTGAGGGTAAGGAGCTTCCCGATATTGTGGTGGATGAGCTGAAAGGAACCGTAGAGAATTATACGGCATTCGTTGAAGCTCTCCGTCAGATTTCCCCCGTCCCGATTGGGTTTGAGGACATTTCCGGTGGTGCAAAGGGATATTACCATCTGGAAGACCGGCGTATTGCCATTCAGGAGGGTATGAGCGAGATTCAGACCGTAAAGACGGCCATCCATGAAATCGCACACGCGAAGCTCCATGCCCTCGATCAGCCGGAACCTGAGCCGAAGTGGAAGCTGGTTATGGTCAGTGAAGGCGGCACCACGCATGACTACCGGGCAGGTTTTGAAAGTGAAGCTGACGCATTGGCTGCTGCGGAAGCAGATGACTGGCGATATGTGGATGAAAAGCGGTTTGAGTGGAGGCTTGAGGTCACAGAAGACCTCTCCGAAATCCAAGCACAGAAAAAAGACCGCCACACGAAGGAGGTTGAGGCAGAGAGCGTTGCCTACACGGTCTGTCAACGGTATGGCATCGAAACCTCTGATTATTCTTTCGGATACATTGCCGGTTGGTCTTCCGATAAGGAAACCAAGGAGCTGAAAGGTTCTCTGGAAACCATCCGCAAATCAGCGGCTGAAATGATCGAAGGCATTGATGAAAAGCTCAAGGTATTACTTGCCGAGAAGGAAGCAGAGGTTGAGTGCGAGGCAGAGTATCCTCCAAGAGATGAAGGGATTCCCGTCTACCGTCAGACTGCAAGCTACGCTCTTGAAGCGGATGAGCTGGATATTTACCATGCTTCCTATGATGCAAATGTGGCCTGTAAAGAGGCCATTGAATATGCAATCAGCAGCCACTACGCAGATAACCGCCTTGCTGCCGAAGCTGCGGTCACAAGTGTTTTGGAGCAGTTCTCCCCGGAACGGGTTCAGTATGTGCTTGCCAACACCGTCCAGCAGAAAGCCCATGATGGCCGGATCTCCGAGAAACACAAGGCGTGGGCATCCGGTACGGAAGTATGTCCAGAAAATGCGGCTTACTTTGTTGTCGATCAGGCAAATCCCGGCCTGACAAATCTGTTTATCACAGAGTTTCAGCGTCAGATGGATGTGCGTGAACAGAATGCGCTTGCTTCTGAGGAATCCAGAGCCCCGGAGGTTGTTGCATGGGAACGGGACGAGATTACCTCGTTTACGGTCAAGGTTGAAGAGGTACAGTCTCCCATTGTTACAGAGAAGCCGATGCAATCCGCTGCGGCCAAGCACAAGCTCACGCCCGAGGAAAAGCAAATCAAGGAAGCCGTCATGGATACTCTGAAAGCACGGATTGCCCATGCCAATGACGGGATGCTGGCGACTTATAAGTCATCGGATCAGTCGTTCCGCACCATGATGCAGCACAAGGTCAGAATTGAAGGCAATCAGGTGACTCAGAACGGTGAACCGCTGTTCGCAATCCACCGGCGTTTTTCCTCCCGTAAGACACAGGGCTGCTATCGGGAGCTGCTGCCGAAGCTGGAATATATCCGTCAGGAAAAGGCTCAGGATACCCGCTGTGAAAAGCCCTCCATCCGTGACCAGCTCAAGGCTGCTGCAAGGTCAAAGCCGGAACAGTCCACACCGGCAAAATCCAAAAAGCATGAGATAGGATTGGAGTGATGGATATGAGAAAGAAGACGGATGTGGACATTTATGAAGAGCTTTCCAAACTCGTCGATACCCATGTCAAGCACTACAAAGAGGACTTTGACCTTGACCAGCGGTTGATTATGCAGGCCGCAAAATCAGAACTGCCCGAAGACAGGACGCTCATCTGGTTTTGCCGGGAGTGTGGTACACAGTGCCTCCGGGAAAGCCAAACCTTTGTGCGGGATACCCGCGAACACACCACCCTGCGGTTTTACGCGGAGCAGTCCGGCGAAGCCATCACCGCCCGAATTATTGTCCCCAAGTCCGTAAAAGGCAAAAAGGTTATGGGAGATGTGTATGAGGTCAATTTCCGTGATCTGGCGAACAAGGTGGCACAGGATTCCATCTCTCCGGCAATGACCCGTATGGCCTTTGCAGATGGATTTGAGCAGGAAGTTCCGTTCCACAATAGTCTCCGACAAGCGGAGGTGCTGGTGCAGGAGCATGGAAAGATTGCTTCTCTCCATGTAATTCCCGTGGATAAGGAAGCACTTGCAGACCTTCTGGAACAGCAAAAGCATCGCCGTGAGCGCTTGCCCGAAGCTGCAAGCGAGGAAAAGCTTCCTTCTCTGCCAGTTGCGGATTATCGCAGATATGAGGCTATTAAACAGGATCACCCGGATGCGCTCGTCTGCTTTGCGCAGCATGATTATTTTGAGCTTTATGGGGATGACGCCAAGAAAGCAGCTCCGTTGCTCAGTACGAAACTGTTGGACAAAAAAATCCGTGGACAACCCCCGCTGCCTGTAACGGGCTTCAAACAGGAATTGTGGGTAGCCGCCTCCAAGAAGCTTTGGAAAGCGGGTCATGATGTGCTGCTTGTAAAGGATGGAGAAGTCTTCAAGGACTTGAAAGCCGCTGATTTTATTCCCGTTGGAGCTGAACTGCACATTGACGATATCCTGAGCCGGGTGGAAAAGGTGGATTTTCAGGCTGGCCGTGTGGAGCTGGCAAATATCGAGCAGCGGGATCATCCGATGCCATACAGTGAATCGTTGGATTTTGTCCGAAGCTGTGTGGAGGATGCAGGGCTTTCCGTCTACGAAGTACCGGCCAAAAGGCACAAGGAGGCCAGTCGAACCTCTGTCCGGGATAAACTGAAAACCGTTCGGAAAGAGGCAACTGCGCAGACACGCAGCCCCGTCAAGGTCAAGGGAAAGGAAAGGGAGTTATAAATATGCCGTTATTTACCGTAGAAGAGATCAACTTCATGAGCTACTTTGACACATCCAGCCGTCAGTCTCTCATCCGCGATATGAAAAACACCCCGCTAAGCGATATGGATGCAGAAATGTCGGAGATGCTGTGTCGCATGGTCAAGCGGCTCGAAAAAATGTCGGACGAAGAGTTTTCGGCGCTTTATATTGCACCGGATACTCTGATGGATTGAAAGGAGGATGTCTATGCCTGTTTTGGATGGAAACTTTGAAGCCTTTGTTACCAATCTCGGCAAGTACAACGAAGGAGAACTGGTTGGTGAATGGGTGAAATTTCCCATTTCTGCGGAAGAGATGCAGAAGGTCTTTGAGCGGATCGGGATTGGCTCGAAGGACGAGTTCGGTCAGCCTTATGAGGAATGGTTCATTACCGATTACGAGTGTCCTGTTTCCGGGGTCTATGATATGCTCGGGGAATATGAAAACCTCGACAAACTCAACTATCTTGCCGCCCGGATTGATGAGATGGACAAGTGGGATCAGGAGAAGTTCGCGGCAATTATGGAGGCCGGATGTGATGAGGTCAGCGACATTGATGACCTCATCAATCTCACCTACAATCTGGATTGCTATGACATCATTCCTGATGTCCATGATGAGTCTGATTTGGGCTACTACTATGTCCATGAGGCCGGTATCTACGAGGAAAAGGATCTCGGCCCCTTGGCAAATTACATCGACTATGAGCGCTTTGGACGGGATATTCGGATGGATGAGGATGGCCGTTTCACCGACGCGGGATATATCCGCAGCACCGGTGATAGCTGGAACCGGTATTTTGACGGTTCTCTGGATGACATCCCGGACGAATATCGGATCACCGGAAGCGGCGAAGCGTTGGAAAAGGACGAAAAGCTGCTTGCGGTGGTTGTGGAGCCGGGAAAACAGGCTGAGTTCAGAGACATCGACTCCGGCCTTGAAGCCCTGCAAGGGCTGGTGGGCGGCGACATTCAGGCCATCTACCCCTATGATGACCCGGTGGCAATTATCTGCAATGACGAGGGTAAACTCCAAGGTCTCCCGCTCAACCGCGCCCTGCGTGATGAAAGCGGGGAGATTTATGACATTGTTGCCGGGACATTTGCGATTGTCGGTTTGACCGATGACAGCTTCGGCTCTCTGGACGGCGATCTTGCTATCAAGTATGCCAACCTTTTTAAGCAGCCGGAGCAGTTTGCAAAGCTTGGTGACAGGATCATTGCCATTCCCATGATTTCCGAAGAGCAGAAAGAACAGGCTGGCCAGGAGCAGAAGGATTTTGAAGTGAATATGGATACCACCGGCCTTGCGGTCTCCGGGCATATCGGGACATGGCATACCATTGACCATCGTGAGGTAGACGGTGCGGCCTTCTATCTCATGGAGCATGATACTTTTGGAGATGATGCAGCGTGCATCATTGTGGATGAGCGCGGGAAACTGGTTCTGGATCAGGTCTATGATGGATTTGACGAACAAACGATGGAGCAACTTCATCAGGAGGTTATGCCGGTTGACAGGATGCCGGATGAATCCGTTACAGTGGATGACATGAAGGCATACGGCTACGCATGGGGCGGGATGCTTCCGATGCGTGAAGAAGCTGCCGCTGAGGTTATGAAGAGCTGCACCGTCTTCCGGCTGTACGGTGACAATACCGAAAGTCGGGTACAGGATGCCAGTGAACTCAAGGATCACGCACAAAAGGGCGGTTTGTTCGGTGTTGAGAAGGTGGAATGGAAGGCCGCACTGGAACGCGAAAACTACCTCAAGTCTGCGGAGATGTCTACCGAGGATGACTATGGGATGATTGATGGGATCATCAACAACGGTTCCAAGGAAGACAAGAGTGCTGAGCGCAGCAGCAAGTCCTCTATTATGGACAGACTCAAGGCTGCGAAATCCGAACCGCAGAAGGACAAGCCGACACCTCACAAAGAACCGAAAAAGGATCGTGAGTTATGAGCAGAAGTCAGAAGTGGAAGGATGAGTGGGCATTTTTCCTTGATGGCGATGGAAGACGCAAATATGCTGAGCTTTGCCGACGCTGTATCCATGACTGTAAGCAGAGTTTTCACGCCGAGGTAATTACCTGTCCGGGGTACATCTCCAAACGCTCTGAGACTGTCACAGGATCAGCAATTAACTGTCAGGATAAAGGTTGAAAATCGGCCTTTTTATTCGCTGAGAGCCACGAGACAGTTAGTGCCAATATGATTTCCTACCCCATGTATAAGCGCCGTTCAGAACCGCTGCAAAAAGCGATAATCGACATTTAATCAATTATTACATGAGAAGTCTCAGCCGATGCCCCTATGGGTGTCGGCTGAGGCTTTCTTTTTTTGTGCCTTTTTCGTAAATATTTCTCGTAAATCTAACGCTAATCCACAGTCAATGTATTAGCGTTTCTGTATAACTGTGTCGCTAATCCATATACTTATCATAAAAGACACGGAAAGGAACATGGTATGTGTCATGATTGATATAAGAATAGGCAAGCGAATAAAGCAATGCCGTGAGCGTCTTGGATTGACGCAAGAACAATTTGCCGAAAAGACCGGCTTTACAGCGAACTACATTTCTACCCTTGAGCGCGGAGCATCTTTCCCACGCTGCGAAAAGTTGATCACACTGCTCAATGCACTTGAGGTTCCTGCTGATGCAATCTTCTGTGATGTGCTTGACCATTCCACGAAGTATAAGGCAAATGAACTCTCTCAGGAACTTGAGACCTTGCCTCCTGACGCCCAGAAACGGATTATTCAGATGGTAGAATTGATGATTGAGCAGGAAAAGAACAACAGAAAATGACTTCTTTCAACGAACTACGCAATTTATTGTGTGGTTCGTTTTTTACTGACATAAATCGACACAATTTTTCATATTTATGTGCTATACTATGTATAAGCGAATTAGAAACACACGCTAATACATAGGTGGGGAAAAAGATGAAATTGAAGAAATGTGCTTTTACCGGTCATAGACCACAAAGTCTTCCGTTTGGCTTTAACGAAACAGATGAACGCTGTATCACCCTTAAACAAACGCTCCGTTCTGAGATCATCAGACTCATCGAACATGAAGGAGTTACCCATTTTATCAGCGGAATGGCACTCGGTATTGATATGTACGCAGCGGAAATTGTGCTTGGCTTGAAATCAAGATACAAAGGCATTATTCTTGAAATTGCAATTCCTTGCGAAAGCCAGGCAGAGAAGTGGACTGAGGAACAGAGAGACCGCTATTTTGATATTGCCTCTAAGTGTGACAAGGAGACATTGATCCAACATCACTATACCGCTGACTGTATGCACAAGAGAAATCGTTATATGGTAGATCAGGCAGACTTCATAATTGCTGTATGGGACGGTAGACCCAGCGGTACGGGCAAGACAGTTCAGTATGCTCAAAGGCAAGGTAAACCGGTTACAATTATCAATCCAAAAACGATGTCTGTTGACTGAGTAAATAAAAGCCTCAAACGCCCTTTTTAAGGTTTGCGTTTGAGGTTTTTCTTATATGCAACTGCTTTTTTGGTGAGACGGGATGCAGCCTTTTCGTCCATGTATTCTTGAGCGACCTCGGCAACCTTTGAGGATGCACTATAAGAAGTCAGGGATGACATCCGGCTGATCTGTGTACTCGTAGCCCAGGCGTAGAACTTTTCGTAATATTGGTCCCAGTCCATCTCTATCTATCCTACGGAAGTTGTCTTGATCGTGTACAAAAACCATACAGAACAAGTGCCAATTTGTAATTCATGATCTATGATGGGTGAATTGTGGACAGCAGAATAGTGTTTGGATCATTAATGACAGATATAATCTATCTTGATTTTCTCCTTTGTTCCATCCGGATACTCAAAACATCTATCATCGGGATTAAATACTGGGTTTAGCTTGTGAATAAGCCGATGGTGATTTGGACATACGATAATAATATTCGAAGCATCATTGTTATGAGATGACGCAAAATAATCTATATGGTGTGCTTCACAAATATCTATGGCTTTGAAGTTTTCAAACGGAACTGTGCCACATAACTGGCAACGTCCCTTGTATAGTCGTTTCAATTGACTTATTATTGCGGTTTTGTAAATTCGGACTTTATTTATTCCTACGCGGACAGATATGGATGCAGCAGGATCTTTTGCATTTAATGCTCTTTCTAAATCTTCTTCGGAAAACTCTTTACAGATTTCGGTTGAGCTGTCGTCCAAATCCTCTTCAGTATTGTTGTCCTGAGTATTTTCCACCAATGTTTTAACTATCTCTGTCAATTCGTCAAAAGAGAACTGCCTGAGATATTCGCTTGTCGAAATTATCCGGGCCCTGGGGGGTCTGTTACACTGCCCTCTACGGGAACTACTTGTCACAACATCGTATTCATCCCGAAGTCGACGAAGGTAATTTCCTCCTTTTTCAAATAAGGAAGCTATTTTTTCAAATCCTTTTGCTTGACTCGTAAACCCCAGTGTTTCAAAAGCTTTGGAGTCAAATTCTGACAGGTAATATGCAATAATATCCATTACTTTTCTGTTTTCCATAGCTACCTTTTCTCCAATATCTGTCTTAATTGACTTTCCAACCTTTCCAATGTTGCTTGCCTTTTGGGAGGGCGCAATTCACATTCCCAGACAATTAACACATTCCATCCCATGTCCCTTAGCTGAGCTTTCTTCCGCTGATCTCTGGAAATATTCGTTTCAATCTTTTGTCTCCAAAACTCAGCGTTATTTTTTGGCCAGACAAAGTATTTGCACCCTTCATGTCCATGCCAGAAACAACCATTGACGAAGATTACTGTACGATACTTCGGAAGCACCAAGTCAGGAGTTCCCGGAAGTTTCCTTACATTTTTTCGGTATCGGAATCCCTTTGAAAACAGATACTTGCGAACCAGTTCTTCAGGCTTCGTATCTTTTCCCGCTATTCTGGACATATTGTAACTACGGGATAGTACAGTTTACAAGGGACTACACAGGGTAGGTATCTGACGGGAGGGGTGCCGCCAGTCAGATTTTCCATGTGATGTTCAAGCTGTCGCTTGTGGCGGCTATGGTGGTGATCATCAAATCCACCACACGCCGCTTGTCATCAAAAGATACATTCTCCCAGGTATCGAGGTAGCCGGAAATCTGGCTGACCTGTTCCGGGCTGATGGCCTCCACAGTCAACTCCGCTATCCTTGCCAGAAGTTCCTGCTTGCGCCCGTCCAGTTCCGCTATCTTCACATTCACATAGGAGAACAGGACATTGTTTGCCCCCGTCAGACTGTCCACCAGCTTTTCAATCTCGCTGTCTACATGGGCAAGTTCCACTTGCAGGGCGGTGATTTTCGGGTTTGCCTTTGCCGCTTTCTTTTTTCCTGTCAGCGTCTTGTAGCTTGCCAGCTTCTTTACCATCTGCTGATAAACAACCGCTTCCAGTTCCGAAGTGATGATTTTCCCACAGCCAGGACAGCTTTTATTGTCCAGCCGTTTCGTGCAGCGGAGATACTGTTTGCCGGAGGGATTGTAGATACTCATAAGAGCATACCCGCAATTCCCGCACTTGATTTTTCCTGCCAGCCATGTGTGGGTGGCTTTCCGGGCAGACTGGATTTTCATGTTGTTCATCAGCTTCTTGCGGCAGGTCAGCCAGATGTCGGAGGGGACAATGCCCTCATGGGGAGCCAGCACCAGCATTTGGTCTTTCAAGTCGTTCTTTTTGCTGGGCTTCACATCCCGCCCTTGATACAGATAGCAGCCATTCATGCCGGTAAAATCGGCAGCGTCATTGACAATGACTGTCCCTTGACTTTTGAAAAATTCGTACACATCAAGGTCTGCCTGCACATAGACAGGATTGCGTAACATCTGCGCCAGCGTGGGGCGTATCAGCTCTTTGCCATGGAACAAAATCCCCTGTTCGGCAAAGTACCGGGTAATGTCCCCGTAGGAAGTTGTGGGCTGGGCGTACATCTCAAACATCAGCCGGATATTGGCCGCTTCCTCCGGGTTTACCACCAGCTTCTTTGTGTTGATACCGTCCATCTTGATAGGCTCCGTATGGAAGCCGTAAGGGGCTTTCCCGCCCATCTTAAAGCCCCGCTGACTGCGGGAGTAGTAAGCGTCCGTTACCCGCTTCTGTATCGTTTCCCGTTCAAGCTGGGCGAACACGATACAGATATTCAGCATAGCCCGCCCCATCGGGGTGGAGGTATCAAACTTTTCCGTAGAGGACACAAACTCTACATTGTACTGTTGGAACAGCTCCATCATGTTGGCAAAGTCCAGAATGGAACGGCTGATACGGTCGAGCTTGTAAACCACGACCTTTGCAATCAAGCCCCGCTTGATGTCCCGCACCAGTTCTTGAAACTTCGGACGGTCTGTGTTCTTGCCGCTGTACCCTTTGTCTGTGTATTCCTTGCAGTTACCGCCTTTCAACTCGTATTTGCAAAATTCAATCTGGCTTTCAATGGAAATGCTGTCCTTTTTGTCTACCGATTGTCTTGCATAGATTGCGTCTATTCGATTGTTCATATTGTCGCTCCTTTTCTTAAAAAAGAAACGGAGCTGCTGACAGTTCTATTATACCGCCAGCAGCCCCGCAAATCAATGATGGGTTTGGAAAACCTTATGTCCCGGCTTCCTCACTCTCCCGCTTGTCGGCGTACTTGCGGAACACCTCATAAAGCTGCTGTTCCAGTTCCCGGCGTTTGGCTGCTTCCTGTTCCGGCGTGAACACCGGGGAGAGATTTTCCAGTGTGATTTCCTTTCCCTGAAAAGTCACGATTTCGATTTCCTTTTTGTATCTGATATTACTTATAAGATCACCTTTCCTTTCCATGCTGCCGCTGTTGCCGTTTCAGTTCCGCTAAAATCTCCGGCGGGATACGGTCAACCAGCCGCCGCATATCGTCCAGTTCGCTTTTTAACTTCGCCCGTTCCATCGTGTCATTCATCTTGCCTTTTTCGCTGGCCTTTGCCCTGACTTCCAGCTTTTCATTTTCCGCTAACAAGTCATTGATTGTGACCTTGTATTTTTTCAGTTGCCCGGAGAAGTTCTCCATCTGCGGAAACCACTTTTTCAGCATGGAGAGGGCTTCCTCTTTCTTCTTTCCGGCGTTCAGCGGGGTAATGCCGGAGAGAACCGCTTCAATGGCCCTCGCCTGTTTGGAGAGGTTGACCGCCTGTTTGAACAGCCGGGTGGGGATATGCTTCCGGCCCGTCTTGCTGGCGCTTTCCCCACGCTCCAGGTCGGGGTACTGCTCCACCATACAGGCGTGAAAATCGTCCTGCCACTTCGTCAGATTGGCCCGGTTGCCGATAATTTCTTTGGCGCACAGGCGGTCGCCCTTTGTCGCTGCCACAATGACAGGATAGGGAACAAGGGCAACGTCCGGGAAGTCAGATTGTTTACCATTCGTCCCATTCATCAGCGTGTTCCTCCAAATATTTCTTCAAGATTTCAAAAGAGCTTGTCCGTCTGTACTGTATCGTGCTGCGCGACGTATTGAATAACTTTCCAATCTCCACGTCGGTCATGCCCTCGAAATAGTACAGCATGATAGCTTACCTTTTTTCTTCCGGCAAAGTGCGGATTGCTTCAAGCAGCAGCTTCGGCGTGATTTTCTTTCCTGCCTGCTGATAGCTCGGCTCGGCTTCTTCGTCTTGAAAATACTTATCAAGCGTATAAAGCTGTCGTTCCTCATGCAAGGCAAGGTCGGAAAACGACACTTCCTTTGCTCTGCGACGCCGGATTTCCTCGTGGGCGTTGCAGGCTTCGTTGTGCAGCACCCGTTTACAGAAACTTTGAAAGATACATTGCTTCTGAAATTCCACGCGATTAGGTTCCATGTTCTCACCTCCTTTCGTGTTGAAAGGTGGCGGTACCTCCCCTTTTCGCGGGATAATACAGGCGATTTTTTCAAACGCCGAATGAAAGCGAAACTTTTTTGAAAAAACCTCCCGAAAATGCAAAATGCGCCTGTCTGCAAGATGCAGACAAGCGCAAAGGAATTGTAAGCGGTATTTAGATGATTTGACAGTTCATATATGAGGGTAGAAGTGTTCCCGGCGGCGGTCGGGCTTTTTTTGATAAGCTAAAAGATATGGCGATATAGAAAAAGGACATGGCGATACCTCCCCGATACCGCCGTATCCTTAAAAAAGGGCGACTTTAATACACT
>ERZ791903.1113-NODE-1113-length-28744-cov-23.058524_pt1 | contig 28744 bp, 27 predicted proteins | sample MGYA00510148_ERZ791903 | MGnify/ENA primary metagenome ERZ791903 (study PRJEB30046, sample SAMN00792080) | human gut metagenome | study: EMG produced TPA metagenomics assembly of the A metagenome-wide association study of gut microbiota in type 2...
AAATAATAATTGTTGATATGGCAAAAAAAACAGTTGCAGCAAAAAAGAGAAATGTAAAGGTAGATGCTAATGGACAGTTGCATGTTCATTCATCTTTCAACAACATTATTGTTTCTCTGGCTAATAGTGAAGGTCAGATTATTTCTTGGTCTTCTGCCGGAAAGATGGGATTTAGAGGTTCTAAGAAGAACACTCCTTATGCAGCACAAATGGCTGCTCAAGACTGTGCTAAGATAGCATATGATCTTGGCTTGAGAAAGGTAAAAGCATATGTGAAGGGTCCAGGTAACGGACGTGAGTCTGCTATTAGAACTATCCACGGTGCAGGTATCGAAGTTACTGAGATCATTGACGTAACTCCGCTTCCACATAATGGTTGTCGTCCTCCGAAAAGACGTAGAGTTTAAGATTTACCTTTAATAAAAATGATACTTGATTTTGTTTTTGGATTGCATTAATTTCTTCTCTGTAATCGCGGCTGCAACAAATTGAGTTCATGAATAAACAATTAAATATTTAAAAGAAATGGCTAGATATACTGGACCAAAATCAAGAATAGCCCGTAAATTCGGTGAAGGTATCTTTGGAGCAGATAAAGTATTGTCAAAGAAGAACTATCCTCCCGGACAGCACGGTAATTCCAGAAAGAGAAAGACTTCTGAATACGGTGTTCAACTTCGTGAGAAACAGAAAGCCAAATATACTTATGGCGTTTTGGAAAAACAATTCCGCAACTTGTTTGAGAAGGCTGAGACTGCTAAAGGTATTACTGGTGAAATCCTTCTCCAATTGTTGGAAGGTCGCCTTGACAATATCGTATTCCGTTTGGGTATTGCTCCTACTCGCGCAGCTGCTCGTCAGTTGGTGAGCCACAAGCACATTACTGTAGACGGTGAGGTTGTGAATATTCCTTCTTATGCAGTGAAACCGGGTCAGGTGATCGGTGTTCGTGAAAGATCCAAATCATTGGAAGTTATCGCTAATTCACTGGCTGGCTTTAACCATAGCAAATATCCTTGGTTGGAATGGGATGATAACTCTAAGGTAGGCAAATTGCTGCATGTACCTGAAAGAGCAGACATTCCTGAAAACATTAAAGAGCATTTGATCGTAGAATTGTATTCTAAATAATAATTAATTTCATGGCGATATTAGCATTTCAAAAACCTGATAAAGTATTAATGTTGGAAGCGGACTCTAGATTCGGAAAATTCGAATTTCGTCCGTTGGAGCCCGGTTTCGGTATTACCGTGGGTAATGCACTGCGCCGCATCCTGCTTTCTTCATTGGAAGGTTTTGCTATCACTACTATCAAGATAGACGGTGTTGAGCATGAATTTTCCAGTGTTCCGGGGGCAAAAGAGGATGTTACTAACATTATCTTGAATCTGAAACAAGTGAGATTCAAGCAAGTAGTTGAAGAATTCGAGAGCGAAAAAGTGAGCATCACAGTCGAGAATTCAAGTGAATTTAAAGCAGGTGACATAGGTAAGTATTTGACTGGATTTGAAGTGTTAAATCCTGAATTAGTTATTTGTCATTTAGATTCAAAGTCGACTATGCAGATAGATATTACGATCAACAAAGGTCGTGGTTATGTTCCTGCTGACGAAAACCGCGAATATTGCACCGATGTGAACGTAATTCCTATCGATTCTATTTATACTCCGATACGTAATGTGAAGTATCAGGTAGAGAACTTCCGTGTAGAGCAGAAGACCGACTACGAGAAACTGGTACTTGAGATTACTACCGACGGTTCCATTCATCCGAAAGAAGCCCTGAAAGAAGCTGCAAAGATTCTGATTTATCACTTCATGCTTTTCTCTGACGAGAAGATCACGCTGGAAACAAATGATGTTGACGGCAATGAAGAGTTTGATGAAGAAGTATTGCACATGCGTCAGTTGCTGAAGACCAAGCTCGTTGATATGGATCTCTCTGTACGTGCCCTCAACTGTCTGAAGGCTGCAGATGTAGAGACTCTTGGTGACTTGGTACAATTCAACAAGACGGATTTGCTGAAATTCAGAAACTTCGGAAAGAAATCGCTTACCGAGCTTGATGATTTGCTGGAAAGTCTGAATCTGTCGTTTGGAACTGATATTTCTAAATATAAATTAGATAAAGAATAAAAAATGAGACATAATAAAAAATTCAACCATTTGGGTCGTACTGCCTCTCATAGAAACGCTATGTTGGCTAATATGGCGTGTTCTTTGATCAAGCACAAAAGAATCACTACGACCGTTGCAAAGGCTAAAGCTTTGAAGAAGTTCGTTGAGCCTTTGATTACAAGAGCTAAGGATGATACGACAAATTCTCGTCGTGTTGTATTTAGCAATTTGCAAGACAAGTATGCTGTAACTGAGTTGTTCAAAGAAATCTCTGTGAAGATTGCTGATCGTCCGGGTGGTTACACTCGCATCATCAAGACTGGTAACCGTTTGGGTGACAATGCAGAAATGTGCTTCATTGAACTCGTTGACTACAACGAAAACATGGCTAAGGAAAAAGTTGCTAAGAAAGCTACCCGTACCCGCCGTTCAAAGAAGACTGCTGCTGAAGCTGCTCCCGCTGCTGAAACTGCGCCGGTTGCTGAAGCTCCTGCTGCTGAAGAAGCAAAAGCAGAATAATTCAACTATTCTTTTTATATATAGAAAGCCGTCCCAGCGATTGGGGCGGCTTTTTTGTTTATACTTTTATTTACATGAACAAACATTAAAAGATGTATGAGCAAAACAAATCTATGAAATAAACTGTTATATTTGCAGGTGTTTATGGGCAGATATTTAAAATTCATAGGTTTTCTGGTGCTTGCGTTTATTGTATGGCAAACATCGGGTGCTGCATTTGCCGACGGTAGTTCGGCAGGTGTGGAGGAGTCTGTGGATATCCGAACAGCGCCTGTTGCTGCACATCATCAGGAGGAGGCATGCTTCACTTCGCCCCGTTTGCCATATTTGCCGGTTGCGGAGTTGGCAAGCAACAACGGGCATGTGCAGTTGCTTACCATGTCCCGTATCCAGCGTTCTTATATTACCGAATATATCTTTTCCTTAAAGGACTGGGTGGACAAGATTGCCCAGCGTGAAGCGGTTCTATCGTTGCATAGAGAGAAGCTTTTTGATGCTACCGCTTACTATCGTTGCCAGCCTGTGTGCGAGTATTACATTTTCGCACTGCGGCGGATTCTGATTTAATGTATTATTGTCATTGTTTTTTCCCTTGAGTGCGGGCATATAATGCTTGTATGGGGGGAGATTGTACTCATTATTCACTATTTCAATATTCATTAATTCATAAAACTATTTATATTATGGCAACTCAAACTATCGACGCGACTCTTTTTGCGTCTTCACATCCTGATATTGCAAAGCGTACAAGTGTTTCCGGACTTATTATTTCTGTGGGGATGATGCTGGTGGGCATTCTTATTTTCGCATCTATTTTTGAGATGAGCGATAAGTCCTCTACTTTGAGTATGGGGCTGATGGTGCTGGGGACGGCATTGATTCTGTTGGGAGTGTTCCGTTTGTTCTGGAAATCAAAAGAAATCGTTTATCTGCCGACGGGAAGTGTGGCGAAGGAACGCAGTCTGTTTTTCGATTTGAAGCATATAGGAAAACTGACCGAGATGCTCGAAAGCGGTAAGCTCGACGGTGAAGCCGGTGTCAAGAGTGAGTCGAGTGGTAATGTACGTCTGGACGTTATGATTTCGCAAGACAATAAATTTGCTGCACTTCAATTGTTTCAGTTTGTGCCTTACACTTACACTCCGGTGACCTCGGTGTGCTACTTTACGGGTAATGAAGCTGCGGCGGTTTCGGCATTCTTGTCCAGATGCAAGGCGATGTAAGCGGATGCTGCGGGTAAGGAACCGTTAGGATATGGAGTGGGGATTAGTCGGTGACGGCAATCCCCATTTTTTTCATAAGGAAGCACGCATTCATGTTCTGCGCTACGCCAGGGCGGAGGCGGTAAGAGAATGTCAGCTCGTTGTCGGTGATATCCGCTTCGAAGCGGTAGTTGCAGATATTTTCGGGGAAGAGGTCGATGAGGGTGCCCAGCAATAAGTCGTGCGTGGCGATGATGCCGTTTGCCTGCAAGGCCATGAACTGCTTGATGAGTGCGAAAGACCCTTTCTGCTTATCCATTGAGTTTGTTCCTTTCAGTATTTCGTCGAGGATGATGAAGAGTTCCTCGCCCGATTGCAGCTTGTCGATGATGAGTTTCAGGCGTTTGAGTTCGGCAAAGAAGTAGGACTCGTTGTCGGTCAGGGAGTCGCTGGTGCGCAGGCTGGTGATGAGACGGGCGGGATACGCCTCCATCTCTTCCGCGCAGACGGGCATGCCGGTGCAGGCAAGCAGGTAGTTGATGCCTATCGTGCGCAGATAGGTGCTCTTTCCTGCCATGTTGGCGCCGGTGATGATGATGAAGAAAGGGCGTTTCTCCATGTCGATGTCGTTGCGGACACAGCGGTCGCGGTGCATCAGGGGATGTCCCAGGGCTTTTGCACGAAGCATGAAACGGGTGTTGTTGCCGGTGTTTTCCGTATCAGCTTTCTTCGTATCGGAAGAGATGTTGACTTTGGCGGCAATCATATCGGCCTTGTCGAGCAGGGTGGGATAAGAATAGTCCGGATGATTATAGGCGAAGGTTGCCAGTGAGTTGAGGGCATCCATCTGTCCGAGGGCTCTGAGCCAATGCGGCAGTTCGCGGGCATATTGCTCTTTCCAGGTTTCGATGCGCATTATCTGTCGCAGTTCCCAGAAAAACAGACCGTTGAGAATGACGTACATGAATACGTTGTTGCGTTGGTCCAGCTCGTTCATCAGTTTGCTCAGCCGGCTGATGGCGAGGGAGGCTTTCCGTTGTTCGCCGCCAATTTCTTCTTTGATGCGTTTCAGCAGGTTGCATTGCATGGGTTGGGCTTCCATCAGTTTGAGCAGTCCGGCATACGTACCGAGGATTTGCAGTTTCTTGCCGTACACAGCCTGTATTTTGGTGATCTTTCCGGTAAAGGCGAATCCGGCGGTGACAAAGAGCGTCCAGATCACTCCCCACATGCTTGCGGGCAGATAACCGGTAAGCATAAGGAGCAGACAGATGCCGTTGATGCCGGTGACGGTTGCCGGCAGAAGTCGTAAGAACTTATTCTTGCGGAATACGCCGGGACTTGCCGCCCATGCTTTCAGTTCGGTTTCGTCGGCTGCTGTGCCTTTGTGCAGCATGCCGAGGATGCGGAAGTGCTGGCGGAATTGCAGTTCGGGAGCCAGTTCGCGTACGGCTGCCTGTCGTTCCAGTATATCCTCTTTCTTTTCGAGATGCTGTCCCAGCCAGTTTGCCAACAGGCGTTTTCCCGGTTCGGTGCAGGTGCGGTTGACGTACTGGAACAATGAATGTGTGCCGAATACGTCCAGATCGTAGGCATACAGGTGGGCGGGGTCGACAAACTCCTCGCCGGCATCGAAGCAGGACGTATCGTAATCCAGCGCGGCCAATTCCTGCCGGTTCACCTCTGCTCTCTTTTCCTGATAGTCTTTGCGGTGAAACAGGTTGTTGTGGTACTTTATCAGAAGGATGAACGGCAGCAGGGTGACGAGTGCGATTCCTGCCAGTATCGTCCAACTTTCCTCCCGGAAGTAGATAATCCCTGCGATTCCTGCCACGAACAGCAGCAACCGTAAGGAGCCGGTATGGTAAATTGCTTGCTGTATTTTGTTCGACTCTTGTTGTGCTTCCTCCGCAATGCGGCTGTATGTTGATTTTATTTTTTCAATGCTTTCCATTTATTCCCATGCTTTATAGATTGGCAAAGGTAAGTAAATATATGGTTTTCCTCTCCTAAGAAGATGTGAAATGCCAACGGTTGGTATTCAAAATACCACAGTTTGGTATTCAAAATACCACAGTTTGGTATTCGAAGTACCACAGTTTGGTACGAGGGCTACCACAGCTTGGTACAAGGACTACCACAGTTTGGTACGGCGTGTACCAAAGGTTGGTATTCGGTTGGTATCTGTATCTCGTTTGTAATCAGTAGTGTATCCCGGTAGTTCCAACAAGGGGGTCCCGCATTTCTGCTTTAGATGTTTTTGTCTGCGACAGAGAGGGTTGGGCAAGGCCGGTGCAGACATACGAAAATCATTTTATGGGCGATACGATGTTTTTTTCCTCTCTATGTTTGCTGAATAAGGATAAAAAATGTACCTTTCGCCTGGGTAAGTAAAGTTTCAGAAAGAAAGGGAAATGATATGAAAGTACGTTGGTTGTTAGGGATATTGGCCTTATTGGGCTTGCCTTGCTCGGCTCAGCAGATAATGTATTCCAACTTGAAAGCGTTGGTGGAAGGCCGCGGAGATACGGTCACGATATTGAAAGTGGAGAAGCGTTCCAAGAACCAGATTTATCTGATGGGCGGTGCGGATTATCGTATAGAGGCGGAAGACAACTCCGGCTTGTGCCGTTATTTGAAATCACGTTGTTATGCGGTGCGGATGGATACGTCGCTCTACGTCAACTGCAAGAAGATGCGCTATAAGCGTTACCGTTTCGGCGGTTGGTATGCGCCTGCCATGTGGGTGAAAGGTAAGATTTATTTCTGTGCGCAACCTGTGGGGCAGGTCGCTGCAAGCACCGCAACCCCGCCCGATGCAACGAAGCTGGGCGGTGAAGTGGGGGATGCCATCAATGCTTCGGGGCTGGTCTTTGCGCGCGTGTATTATGAGTTGAATCCGGAAACGGGACGCTCGGAGTTTGTGGGCAGGGAGAAGATGCTGGAACTGCTGGCGGACTATCCTGCGCTGCAAGAAGCATTTGAAAAAGAAACGAGCGAGTCGGCGGAGGTCATCGGGAGATATTTGCGGCAACTGAAATAGGCTGCTTCCCTCCTTGTGAAGAAGAAATACTAACTCGGTGTGAAAAAGAAAACTTCACTCCTTATGTAAAAATCCTGATATTCAGTTGTGAGTGTCGGGATTTATTTTTATATTGCGATAGATAACGTGCATTGGTTGATGATTTGCGGCTGTGCATGATGATGCCTCTATGTGATGCCTTGTATTATTAACTTTAATGATCTGCTATGATGAAAGGAAGAGTTTTATTCGTGCTTCTTCTGCACGTTGTTTTAGCTTCAATGCTTTCCGGATGCAGAACTGCAGATGTTGCAGGAGGGCAAGCCGCTCATCGTGAGGCTTTGCAGGCTTTGTCGTCCCGGAGTTGCAAGATTATATTGGAGGAGGTTTATACTCCTTCCGACCGTCCTGAAAAACTTCGTGCCCAACAAGTTACCGGCAGCTATTTGATAATAAAGGGAGACAAGATGCTGGCTTATCTAACTCGTGAGGACAACAGTCCGAAGCTCTTCTTCGGTAGCTCACCGCTGAATGACGGTGAGGCGGCTTTGCAGATGGGCGTACCGGAGACGCAGAAGAATGGAGATGTTAACATCACTTTGCGGGTGCAGGGCAATGCACATTATCGGACCTTTGAATGGAACATGACGCTCTATCACGACTCCAACCAATGTTTCGTGCAGGCGAGCAAGGTTTACATGGCAGGGAATTTCAGTTTCAAAGGGCGTATCCTGCCTTTGTCCGAAAAGTGAACAGAACCTTTCCGTAACGGAGGAAACAAAAAGTCTTTCTCCTGTATCCACTTTAATAAGGTGCAGGTTTACTAAATGATAAATAATCCCGGTATTCTATTGTGAATATCGGGATTTATTTTTATATTGCGGCAGATACAGAGCTGCATCTGCTGACAATTTGTAACTATTCACCTTATTATACTATGGAGATTACCTTAAGCAAAACACTGCCCCCTTATCCCGCCTTCGTAGAAGGCATCCGGCGGGCTCCCGACCGCGGCTACACCCTCGACCCGGTACAAACGGCTACGGCATTGAAGAATGCCCTGCGCTACATCCCTAAAGAACTGCACGAAACGCTTGCACCGGAGTTCATGGAAGAACTCCGCATGCGCGGACGCATCTACGGTTACCGTTACCGTCCGCAAGGCGACCTCAAGGCAAAGCCCATTGACGAATACAAAGGACGCTGCATCGAGGGCAAGGCCTTTCAGGTGATGATAGACAATAACCTCTGTTTCGACATCGCCCTCTATCCCTACGAACTCGTCACCTACGGCGAAACGGGACAGGTGTGCCAAAACTGGATGCAATACCGCCTGATAAAACAATACCTCGAAGTCCTCACCTGCGACCAAACGCTCGTCATCGAAAGCGGGCATCCGCTGGGGCTCTTCAAGTCGAAGCCCGAAGCGCCGCGCGTCATCATTACGAACGCCATCATGGTGGGGCTTTATGACAACCAGCAGGACTGGCACACAGCCATGCAGATGGGCGTTGCCAATTACGGGCAGATGACTGCCGGCGGGTGGATGTACATCGGTCCGCAGGGCATCGTGCATGGCACTTTCAATACCCTTCTGAACGCCGGGCGATTGAAACTCGGCATTCCGCAAGACGGCGACTTGCGCGGACGGCTTTTTGTATCCTCCGGGCTGGGTGGCATGAGTGGCGCCCAACCCAAAGCTGCCGAAATGTCGGGAGCTGCCGCTATCATAGCCGAAGTGGACGCTTCACGTATCGACACCCGTCATCGTCAGGGATGGGTGGGGCACGTGACGGATTCGCTGCCGCAGGCCTTCTCACTGGCCAAAGAGGCCATGGACAGTCGTACCCCCATTTCCATTGCCTATCATGGCAATGTGGTGGATCTCTTGGAATATGCCGCAAAAGAACAGGTACACATAGATCTGCTATCCGACCAGACATCCTGCCATGCCGCCTACGACGGCGGCTACTGTCCCGCAGGGCTGACCTTTGAGGAGCGTACCCGGATGCTGCACGAGAACCCGGCGGAATTCCGCCGTAAGGTGGATGCTACGCTGAAACGCCATTTCCTTGCCATAAAAGAGCTCGTGGGGCGGGGCACGTACTTCTTCGATTACGGCAACTCCTTTATGAAAGCCGTCTACGATGCCGGCGTCACCGAAATAGCGCGCAACGGCAGTGATAAGAACGGGTTCATCTTCCCCAGCTATGTGGAGGACATCATGGGGCCCGAACTCTTTGATTACGGTTACGGACCTTTCCGCTGGGTATGTCTCAGTGGCAGGCACGAAGACCTGGTGAAGACCGACCGGGCGGCCATGGAGTGTATCGATCCCACGCGCCGCGGACAGGACTTGGATAATTACAATTGGATTCGCGATGCCGAAAAGAATAATCTGGTGGTGGGCACGCAGGCGCGTATCCTCTATCAGGATGCCGAAGGACGCATGAAGATTGCACTCCGCTTCAACGAGATGGTGCGCCGGGGCGAGGTAGGCCCGATTATGCTGGGACGCGACCACCACGATGTCAGCGGTACGGATTCCCCTTTCCGCGAGACATCCAACATCAAGGACGGCAGCAACGTAATGGCGGACATGGCTGTGCAATGCTTTGCCGGTAACTGTGCGCGGGGCATGAGCCTTGTGGCGCTGCACAATGGCGGCGGAGTGGGCATAGGCAAAGCCATCAACGGCGGCTTCGGCATGGTGTGCGACGGCTCCGAAAGGGTGGACGAAATTCTGCGTTCCGCCATGCTTTGGGATGTTATGGGCGGCGTGGCACGCCGTTCGTGGGCACGCAACGAGCATGCCATGGAAACCAGCGAGGAGTTCAACCGCACCCATTCGGATGGTTACCACATCACGATTCCTTACGTGGCGGATGAAGAACTGATTGATAGATATATAAAACAATAATAACAGGCTTGTTATAGGGGAGACAAGGGTATAAGAGATTGGGTCTGTTCTTTTGTTCTTATGTCTGAGAGAAAGAATATGCCAATCTAAAAATAATATATCTGTATCCTCGTGTTAGCAAACTAAAAACATAACCATTATGAACCGAATCGTAGAATGTGTCCCCAATTTCAGTGAGGGACGCGACTTGCAGAAAATAGACCGGATTGTAGCCCCGTTTCGTGGCAGGCAGGGTGTCAAGTTGTTGGATTACAGTAACGATGAAGACCACAACCGCCTCGTCGTCACCGTAGTGGGCGAACCCGAACCGCTGCGCGATGCTGTGCTTGAGGCCATCGGCGTGGCAGTGGAGCTCATCGACCTGAACAAGCATCAGGGACAGCATCCCCGTATGGGTGCGGTGGACGTTGTGCCCTTCATTCCTATTAAGAATGTAACGATGGAAGAAGCCGTTGCGCTCTCCAAAGAAGTGGGCGGGGAAGTGGCGAAACGTTATAACCTGCCTGTGTTCCTTTACGAGAAATCCGCATCAGCCCCTCACCGGGAAAACCTTGCGGCTGTCCGGAAAGGCGAGTTCGAGGGTATGGCGGAGAAAATAAAACTCCCCGAATGGCAGCCCGACTTCGGTCCCGCCGAGCGGCATCCCACTGCGGGAACGGTGGCGGTTGGCGCGCGTATGCCGCTGGTGGCCTATAACATCAACCTGAATACGCCGAGTCTGGAGATTGCGCACGATATTGCCAAGAAGATACGCTTCATCGGCGGCGGCCTGCGCTATTGCAAGGCCATGGGAGTGGAGTTGAAAGACCGGGGAATTACTCAGGTGTCTATCAATATGACCGACTATACCCGTACCGCCCTTTATCGCGCTTTCGAACTGGTACGCATCGAAGCACGCCGCTACGGTGTCAGCATCGTGGGCAGTGAGATTATCGGCCTTGTGCCCATGGAAGCGCTGATTGATACGGCTTCCTATTACCTCGGACTGGAGAACTTCTCGATGCAGCAGGTGCTCGAAGCCCGGATAATGGAGTGAGTGCCCGACGTGTGAATAGCACACAACTGTCTTTCAGTGATCAATGTTCTGAACTTTAAATGAAACAGAAACAAATATGACGGAGAATCTTATCATCTTCAACGCTCGTGTCGTCACTCCCATCGGCTTTTCCGCCCGTTGTGGCAGGGAAATGGAAGAGATCTGCATCATGGATGACGCTACGGTGGAAGTCACCGGCGGCGTCATCACTTACGTAGGCCCTAATCGTGGCGAGGACCGCGACGGATACTATCAGCGCTACTGGCACTACAACGCCCGGGGCAAATGCCTTCTGCCCGGCTTTGTGGACTCGCATACGCACTTCGTTTTTGGCGGAGAGCGTGCCGAGGAGTTCTCATGGCGCTTGAAGGGCGAAAGCTACATGTCCATTATGGAGCGCGGAGGAGGCATTGTCAGCACAGTGGCTGCCACCCGCAACAGCAACTTCATACAGTTGCGCGGCAAGGCGGAGGGCTTCTTGAAGCAGATGAGCGTCATGGGAGTGACCACCGTCGAGGGGAAAAGCGGTTACGGCTTGGACAAGGAGACCGAGCTGCTGCAACTTCGCGTCATGCGCAGCCTGAACAATGACGAGCACAAGCGGGTGGACATCGTTTCCACTTTTCTTGGCGCACATGCAGTGCCGCAGGAGTATGTCGGGCGTACGGACGATTATGTGGATTTCATCATTCGCGAAGTGATGCCCGCCGTCGTTCAGAACCGGTTGGCAGAGTTTTGCGATGTCTTTTGCGAGCAGGGCGTGTTCTCCATCGGGCAGTCCCGCCGCCTGCTGACTGCCGCTCGTGATATGGGATTGGCGCTGAAGCTCCATGCCGATGAAATAGTGCCGCTGGGCGGTGCGGGGCTGGCTGCGGAACTTTCCGCCGTATCCGCCGACCACCTGCTGCACGCTTCCGATGCCGACATCCATGCCATGGCGGACAAAGGCGTGGTTGCCACCTTGCTCCCTCTTACCGCCTTTGCCCTGAAAGAACCTTATGCCCGCGGGCGTGAGATGATTGACGCCGGCTGTGCCGTAGCATTGGCCACCGACCTTAATCCCGGCAGTTGCTTCTCCGGTTCCATCCCGCTCACTATCGCACTGGCTTGCATCTATATGAAGATGAGTGTCGAGGAGACCATTACCGCCCTTACCCTGAACGGCGCCGCCGCCCTGAATCGTGCCGGCAGCATCGGCAGCATAGAGGTGGGAAAGAAAGGGGACTTTGTGGTCCTGAATACGGATAATTATCATTTCCTGCCCTATTATGTGGGCATGAATTGTGTGCACGCTACGGTGAAGGAGGGCGTACTCCACCCGGTGCTTTAGCGGTGCGTTAATAGCGAATTGATACCTAATTGTGTAATACCTAATAATAATTTAATCCCATGTTAGTCGATTTAACAGTCAAAGAGTTTTTGAATAAAGTGGCGGGCAGCGACCCCGTCCCCGGCGGCGGAAGCATTGCCGCATTGAATGGCGCCATTGCTTCGGCTTTGGCGGCAATGGTAGCCAATCTCACTGTCGGCAAGAAAGGCTATGAGGCGCACGAGGAGCTGATGCAGCATATTGCGGGAGTGGCATCGCAGGAGAAAGACACCTTCATCGAAGACATTGACCGCGACTCCGAAGCATACGACAGTGTATTTGCCTGCTTCAAGATGCCGAAAGCCACCGACGAGGAGAAGGCCGCCCGCAGCGCCGCCATTCAGGAAGCCACCAAGTTTGCAGCCCTCGTGCCCATGCAGGTGGCACGTAATGCCTACGAACTGATGACTGTCATCATGGATGTGGCACGCCTGGGCAACCGTAATGCCGTAACCGATGCCTGCGTGGCGATGATGTCCGCCCGCTCTGCCGTATTGGGGGCATTGATGAATGTGCGCATCAACCTCGGTTCGCTCAAAGATAAAGAGTTCGTTGCCAAGCTGCAGGCCGAAGCCTGTGAGCTGGAACGCCTTGCCTGTGCCAAAGAGAAAGAATTGTTGGACGAAATAAATGAGGAGCTCAAAGTATGAAGAATGTCTACTATGTCGGTTCGGGCGAGTTGACCTTCGACCTTATCGAACGCATCATCAACGAGAACCTGAAACTTGAGTTGGCTCCCGAAGCCAAAGAACGCATACAGAAATGCCGCGACTATCTGGATAAGAAAACCGCCGAATCCGCCGAACCTCTCTACGGGATCACCACCGGCTTCGGCTCCCTGTGCAGCAAAAGCATCTCGCCCGACGAACTGGGCACCTTGCAGGAGAACCTCATCAAAAGCCATGCTTGCAGCGTGGGCGAGGAGATCCGTCCTGTCATCATCAAACTGATGATGCTGCTCAAGGCGCATGCACTTTCATTGGGGCACAGCGGCGTGCAGGTCATTACCGTACAGCGCATCCTCGACTTCTTCAACAACGACGTGATGCCTATTGTCTACGACCGCGGCTCCTTGGGAGCATCGGGCGACCTTGCTCCGCTTGCCAATCTTTTCCTGCCTCTTATCGGTGTGGGTGACGTGTACTATAAAGGCCGGAAGCGCGAGGCTATCAGCGTACTCGATGAATTCGGCTGGGAGCCCGTCAAACTGATGAGCAAGGAAGGCCTTGCCTTGCTGAACGGTACGCAATTCATGAGCGCCAACGGTGTCTTTGCCATTCTTAAAGCCTTCCGCCTCTCCAAGAAAGCCGACCTGATAGCCGCCCTCTCCCTGGAAGCCTTTGACGGTCGTATCGACCCGTTCATGGATTGCATCCAGCAAATCCGTCCCCACAAAGGACAAATCGAAACGGGCGAGAACTTCCGCAAACTGCTGGAGGGCAGCGAACTCATCGCCCGCCCCGGCAAGCATGTGCAGGATCCGTATTCTTTCCGTTGCATTCCGCAGGTGCATGGCGCAACGAAGGATGCTATCCGGTATGTCTCTTCGGTTTTGCTGACGGAGATTAATTCTGTGACGGACAATCCTACCATCTTTCCGGATGAAGACCGTATCATCTCCGGCGGAAACTTTCATGGACAGCCGTTGGCTATCTCGTACGATTTCTTGGGAATCGCCCTTGCCGAACTGGGAAATATCTCCGAACGCCGTATCGCCCAGCTCATCATGGGACTGCGGGGACTGCCGGAGTTTCTGGTTGCCAATCCCGGCCTGAACTCCGGGTTTATGATTCCTCAATATGCCGCCGCCTCTATGGTGAGCCAGAACAAGATGTACTGCTATGCTGCCAGCAGCGACTCTATCGTGTCCAGCAACGGACAGGAGGACCATGTCAGTATGGGAGCCAACGCAGCCACGAAGCTCTACCGCATCATGGACAACTTGGAACACATCCTTGCCATCGAACTGATGAATGCTGCACAGGGCATTGATTTCCGCCGCCCGCAAAAAACCTCGCCTCTCTTGGAAGGCTTCCTGCGCGAATACCGCAAAGAGGTTCCTTTTGTGAAAGACGACATTGTGATGTACAAGGAAATTCATAAAACAGTGGCGTTCCTGAGCCGGACCAAGTTTGATTATTAGGAATCTTCCCAATAAATCTGCGAGAACACTAATTTTTATTAATCGTTTAACAAAAGAAAGAAAACTTAATTGGTGAATTAAGTTTTCTTTCTATATTTGCTTCGTTTTATTTCTAAAATGAATAAAAAGAGTTTTTGAAATTTAAAAGGAAGAGAAATGAGCGAATATACCAAGCACCTTACTCCTCGTCCGGAACTGAGAGAACGGATCATTGATACTGCGGTGAAGGCCTTTGCTGCGCAAGGTATCAAAAGTATTACGATGGATGACATTGCAACTTCGTTGGGCATCTCCAAGCGTACTCTGTATGAGGTGTTTCCTGATAAGGAGACCTTGCTGGAAGAGTGTATCCTGAGAGGTCAGAAAGAGGGGGATGAATATCTGAAGAATGTGCTTGCTACATCCGAGAATGTATTGGAAGTCCTGTTGAAATGCTACCAGCGCAGTATCGAAAAGTTCCATGCCACCAACAAGAAGTTTTTTGAGGACATCAAGAAGTATCCTAAAGCCTATAAGCTGATGACCAAACGGCATGATCAAGACTCGGAAGAAACGGTGAACTTTTTCAAGGAAGGCGTGAAGCAGGGCATCTTCCGCGATGATGTGAATTTTGCCATTATCAATCTGTTGGTAAGGGAGCAGATTGACGTGCTGATGAATACGGATATTTGCAAGGAGTATTCGTTCCTTGAAGTTTATGAGTCTATCATGTTCACTTTCCTCCGGGGAATTTCTACGGAGAAAGGGGCGCATGAGTTGGAGGTGTTCATCCGGGAATACCGCAAAAAGATAATCTCCGGAAATAGCGAGACAGAGAACAAATAGAAAACGATTAATTCTTTTATGAAGATGCAGAGATTTTTTGTGGGTAAGAAATGGGTATTGGCCGTTGCCATAATGTTGGTTGGCAGCTATACACGAGCACAAGGGGCGAAAGATACTTTGACCCTGAACCTTGCCAAAGCCATAGAGATTGCTTTGAGCGACAATCCTACTATTAAAGTGGCGGAAGAGGAGATTGCACTGAAAAAGGTGAGCCATAAGGAAACCTGGCAAAACCTGTTGCCCGAAGCGAGCATTTCGGGAAGTATGAGCCACACTATTACGGCGCCGCAGTTCAGTATCGGCGACCAGACTGTGAAAATGGGTAAAGACAAGGCGAACACAGCCACAGGAGCGTTGAACATAAGTCTGCCCCTGTTTGCACCGGCAGTGTATCGCGCCATGTCGATGACAAAAACGGACATTGAGCTGGCGGTAGAGAAGTCGCGTGCCTCCAAACAGGATTTGGTGAACCAGGTGACCAAGGCCTACTATCAGTTGATGTTGTCGCAGGACTCATACGATGTTCTGCAAAAAAGCTATAAGCTGGCAGAAGACAATTATAACATAGTCAACGCTAAATACCGGCAGGGTGCGGTGAGTGAATTTGACAAAATCAGCGCCGAGGTACAGATGCGCAGCGTGAAGCCGAGTGTCATTTCGGCCGGAAACGCTGTGACGCTCTCCAAATTGCAACTCAAAGTATTGATGGGTATAACGGCCGATCTGGATATTAAGATAGACGACAGTCTGGCGGCTTATGAGGGAGTTGTGTTTGCCAATCAGTTGGATAATGCGACGCACGAAGGCTTGGTGAACAATACCACGATGAAGCAACTGGAGTTGAACCGCCTGATGCTTCAGAAGAACATCAAGTCCTTGCGCACCAACTTCATGCCGACGCTGGCTTTGGGTTATTCCTATCAGTATCAGTCCATGAACAACGACAGTTGGAATGTATTCAACTACAACTACGGAAGCAGTTCTTCGCTGGTGTTCAGTTTGAGTATTCCTTTATACAAGGCAAGCAACTTTACAAAACTGAAATCCAACCGCATCCAGATGCGCCAGTTGGACCAGAACCGCATCGATACGGAACGCAAGCTGAATATGCAGATTACCAGCTATCAGGATAATATGGCAGCCAGCTCGGAACAGGTGTCCAGCAACAAGGAGAATGTGATGCAGGCCGAAAAGGCGGTGCAGATTGCCGGCAAACGCTACGAGGTGGGCAAAGGAACTGTGCTTGAACTGAACACCTCGCAAGTGCAGCTCACTGAGGCCGAGTTGACTTACAACCAATCTATATACGATTATTTGGTGGCTAAAGCCGATCTTGACCAAGTGTTGGGAAGAGATTACATAAGCAAAGATCAGAAATAAAAATCAGAACAACGATATGAAGAAAAGTTTTCAAATGATTGCCCTGCTTGCAGTAGCACTGTTGGGCGCTTGCAGCGGCGGGAAGGACAAGGCTGTCGCTGAACATGTGGATGAAAAGCCGAGAGTGAAGCTGGCGGATGTGAAAGCGCGTCCGGTAGAACAGATCCATGAATACACCGCTACTGTCGAAGCAGAGGTGAAGAACAATATAGCTCCTTCGTCTCCGGTGCGTATAGACAGGATATTGGTGGAAGTGGGCGACCGCGTATCCAAAGGCCAGAAGCTGGTCAGCATGGATGAGGCCAACCTGAAACAAACCAAGTTCCAGTTGGATAACCAGGAGATTGAGTTCAAGCGTATGGACGAACTGTACAAAGTGGGCGGTGCATCCAAGTCGGAATGGGATGCAGCCAAAATGGCTTTGGACATAAAGGAGACGGCCTATCGCAACCTCTTGGAAAACACCTCGTTGCTCAGCCCGATAAACGGTGTTGTAACAGCCCGTAATTATGACAACGGCGACATGTACAGCGGCGGGGAACCTGTGTTGGTGGTGGAACAGATCACTCCGGTGAAACTGCTCATCAACGTTTCCGAAACCTATTTCACCCAAGTGAAGAAAGGCGCTCCCGTAGCGGTGAAGCTGGATGTCTATGGCGACGAACCGTTTGAAGGTTACATCAGCTTGGTTTATCCTACGGTAGACCCGAATACACGCACTTTCCCTGTGGAGATTAAACTCTCCAATAAGGACCAGCGCGTGCGTCCCGGAATGTTTGCCCGCGCCACACTTAATTTCGGCTCCAAGGACAATGTGGTTGTGCCCGACTTGGCCATCGTGAAACAATCCGGTTCGGGCGACCGCTACGTGTATGTCTACAAAGACGGCAAAGTAACCTATAATAAGGTGGAACTCGGACGCCGCATGGGTGCTGAATACGAGTTGATTTCCGGTGTGCCCGACAATTCACAGGTAGTTATAGCCGGACAGACCAAGCTGGTGAACGGCATGGAAGTAGAAGTAGAGAAATAATCACTAAACACTAATAACATGAGTTTATACGAAGGTGCGGTTAAGAAACCGATTATGACTTCGCTCTGCTTTCTGGCAGTGGTGATATTTGGTCTGTTCTCTTTGTCCAAATTGCCTATCGACTTGTATCCGGACATTGATACGAATACGATTATGGTGATGACGGCCTATCCGGGAGCCAGTGCTTCGGATATCGAGAACAATGTGACCCGTCCGTTGGAGAATGTTTTGAACTCTGTCAGTGATTTGAAGCACATCACTTCCCGTTCTTCGGAGAATATGTCGCTGATTACACTGGAGTTTGAGTTCGGTAATGATATTGACGTGTTGACGAATGATGTGCGTGACAAGCTGGATATGGTAAGTTCCGAACTTCCCGATGATGTGGAGAACCCTATCATCTTTAAGTTCAGTACGGATATGATCCCTATCGTGCTGCTGTCCGTACAGGCCAACGAGAGCCAGTCGGCACTTTATAAGATACTGGATGATCGTGTGGTAAATCCCTTGGCGCGTATTCCCGGTGTGGGTACGGTGTCCATCAGTGGTGCGCCGCAGCGTGAAATCCAAGTGTATTGCGACCCTTATAAGCTGGAAGCATACAATCTGAGCATCGAAACAATCAGTTCCATTATCGGGGCTGAGAACAGGAATATACCGGGCGGTAACTTCGATATCGGTAATGAAACCTATTCATTGCGTGTGGAGGGTGAGTTCGACGACTCCGGCGAGTTGGCGAATGTGGTTGTAGGTACGTATAATGGCGCTACGGTCTATCTGCGTGATGTTGCCAAGATAGTGGACACCGTAGAAGAGCGTGCGCAGGAAACCTATAATAACGGTGTGCAAGGTGCCATGATCGTCGTTCAGAAGCAGTCGGGAGCCAATTCGGTAGAAATCTCCAAAAAGGTGCAGGATGCATTGCCCCGTTTGCAGAAGAACCTGCCGAGCGACGTGAAGTTGGGCGTCATTGTAGATACCTCTGAAAACATCCTGAACACCATCGACAGTTTGACGGAGACGGTTATGTATGCCTTGCTCTTCGTTGTGATTGTGGTGTTCTTGTTCTTAGGACGCTGGCGTGCCACGCTGATCATCTGTATCACGATTCCGCTTTCTCTGATTGCTTCATTCATATATCTGGCAATTTCGGGGAATACGATTAATATCATTTCGCTTTCATCGCTTTCCATTGCTATCGGTATGGTGGTGGACGATGCCATTGTGGTATTGGAGAATGTCACGACACACATCGAGCGCGGCTCCGATCCGAAGCAGGCGTCTGTGCATGGCACGAACGAGGTGGCTATCTCCGTTGTGGCTTCTACACTGACGATGATTGCCGTATTCTTCCCGTTGACGATGGTGACCGGTATGTCCGGTGTGCTGTTCAAGCAGTTGGGCTGGATGATGTGTGCCATTATGTTTGTATCCACTGTCTCCGCTTTGACGCTGACGCCGATGCTTTGTTCGCAACTGCTCCGTTTGCAGCGCAAGCAGTCTAAGGTGTTCCGGATATTCTTCGGCCCGATAGAACATGCATTGGACGGATTGGACAACTGGTATGCGCGTATGCTCAATTGGGCAGTCCGTCACCGCATGGTGGTTCTTGCAGGTTGCGTGGTATTCTTTATTCTGAGTTTGCTTTGTGCAAAGACCATCGGTACGGAGTTCTTCCCGGCGCAGGATAACGCCCGTATCGCTGTGCAATTGGAACTGCCTATCGGAACCCGTAAGGAAGTGGCGCAGGAGGTATCGGAGAAGCTGACCAGACAGTGGCTTGAGAAGTATAAAGGTATTATGAAGGTATGTAACTATACGGTGGGACAGGCCGACTCGGATAATACCTGGGCATCCATGCAGGACAACGGTTCGCACATCATCTCCTTCAACATCAGTCTGGTAGACCCGGACGAGCGTAATGTTACGTTGGAAACTGTCTGTGATGAAATGCGCGAAGACCTGAAGGCCTATCCGGAATTCAGTAAGGCGCAGGTCATTTTCGGAGGTAGCAATACGGGTATGTCTGCCCAGGCATCTGCCGATTTTGAAGTGTACGGTTACAGCATGGAAGAAACCGACAGCGTTGCCGCCCGCCTGAAACGTGAACTGCTGAAGGTGAAAGGTGTGTCCGAGGTCAACATCAGCCGTAGTGATTACCAGCCTGAGTATCAGGTAGACTTTGATCGTGAGAAGCTGGCGCTTCATGGACTGAACTTGTCTACCGCCGCTACCTATCTGCGTAACCGTATCAATGGTGCGACGGCTTCCAAATATCGTGAAGACGGTGATGAGTACGACATCAAGGTGCGCTATGCTCCCGAATACCGCACCAGCCTTGAAAGCATCGAGAATATATTGGTCTATAATGCCAAAGGCGAAGGGGTGCGTATCAAAGATCTGGGAAAGGTTGTAGAACGTTTTGCTCCGCCTACTATCGAGCGTAAAGACCGCGAGCGTATCGTGACGGTATCCGCCGTTATCTCCGGCGCTCCGTTGGGCGATGTGGTGGCTGCGGGCAATGCGATTATAGATAAGTTGGAGAAACCCTCGGACATAACCATTCAGGTGTCGGGTTCCTTTGAGGACCAGCAGGATTCGTTCCGCGATTTGGGAACATTGGGTGTCTTGATCATTGTGCTTGTGTTCATCGTGATGGCTGCCCAGTTCGAGTCCCTTACTTATCCGTTTATCCTGATCCTCTCGGTGCCGTTCGCTATGAGTGGCGTGTTGATGGCGTTGTTCATCACCAACACTACGTTGAGTGTGATGAGTTTGCTGGGTAGCATCATGTTGATCGGTATCGTGGTGAAGAACGGTATCGTGCTCATCGACTACACTATCCTTTGCCGAGAACGCGGGCAGTCGGTGCTGAATGCCGTAGTTACGGCCGGTAAGAGTCGTCTCCGTCCGGTGTTGATGACTACCATGACTACCATTCTCGGTATGATTCCGATGGCCGTCAGCACAGGGCAGGGTTCTGAGATGTGGAGTCCCATGGCGATTGCCGTAATCGGCGGTCTGGCGGTTTCCACGATCCTCACTTTGATTTATGTTCCTACGATGTACTGTATCTTTGGCGGGGTGGGCATCAAACGCCAGCGCCGTAAGATGCACAAGCAACTGGATGCTTACTTTGAGGAACAGAAACAGACCAATAATTAATCAGTTGACATTTAATAGTTGAATAATGAAATCAGTATTAATCACATTCGATCAAGCATACTATGAGCGTATCATCGCTACGCTCGACAGGCTGAATTGCAGGGGCTTCACTTACTGGGAGCAAGTTCGCGGACGCGGTTCCAAAACCGGAGAGCCTCATTATGGCAGTCATGCCTGGCCTTCCATGTGTTCCGCCGTCCTGACGATGGTGGAGGATGAGAGGGTGGACCCTCTGCTGGAAGTCCTTCACAACATGGACAAGCAGACCGAGCAACTGGGGCTTCGGGCATTCGTCTGGAACATTGAGAAGACCATTTAAGATCTCTGTTGCATAAAAAGCGTTTATCCCTGCAGGAAATATCTTTTTCCTGCAGGGATAATTCTTTTTGGCAGGAAGATATTTATTTTCATCCGATTCTCTATCTTTGCGACCGGATTGGTTATGGAAAAGAGTGTTTTGAAACATACAGGCTGGTTGATGTTTATTGTGGTGGCCGTACTTCTGCTGATGGGATTGTTGCCGGGAACCACGATAGGCACTCATGTGCTGAGGCGTGTGGACATACTGGGTGATGTACGCCTTTCCCCGGAAGCGGTGAGCGAGCCGGATACCCTGTTGCCGCCACCCCCGAAAGTGAAGCCCGCCTTTGTGGACACTTGCCGCAGCGGAATGACCTGCATTGAAGATTACAGTGACTCCACCCTGCGCGGAATGACGCCTTTCTATCGCGCGTTGGATGAGCTGGCCGCAAACCCCCGTCTGGTGCGCATCGCCTACTTCGGCGATTCTTTCATAGAAGCGGACATTCTTACGGCTGACCTGCGTGCCATGTTGCAGGAACGTTATGGCGGATGCGGGGTGGGCTTTGTGACAATCACTTCCATGACCAGCGGTTACCGCCCTACGGTGCGGCATAGCTTTAACGGCTGGCAGAGCCATTCCATTATGGATTCGGTGTTCTTCGACCGTAGCAAACAGGGAATTTCGGGACACTACTTCATTCCCAATCCCGGTGCTTATGTAGAACTTTGCGGGCAGAAGAACTATGCGTCCCGGCTTGATACCTGCGAGCATGCTTCCATCTTCTTTTACAATAAAGGCGAGGTTACTCTCTCGGCATCCGTAAATAAAGGGGAGGCGCAGACTGAGACTTTTTCTCCTACGGGAGAACTCCGGGAGATGGATGTGACAGGCCGCATCGGCTCTGTACGCTGGAAAGTGGAAAGTGCCGACTCCACCTTATTCTATGGCTTGGCCATGGACGGTACACAAGGAATTGTTGTTGATAACTTCTCGCTTCGGGGCAGTTCCGGCTTGTCCTTGCGCTCCGTACCTGTCTGGATGATGCGCGAATTTAATGAACAGCGCCCTTACGATTTGATAATTCTTCAGTACGGGCTGAATGTCGCTACGGAGCGCGGACGGAATTATGACCGTTATCGTGACGGTATGGCAACCACCATCGCCCATTTGAAGAGTGCCTTTCCACAAGCCGGCATCCTTGTTGTCAGTGTGGGCGACCGCGAGTATAAGACCGAAGAAGGCGACCTGCGCACCATGCCCGGCATTAAGAATCTTGTCCGTTACCAGCAGAACCTGGCAGCCGACAGTGGAGTGGCGTTTTGGAATATGTTCGAGGCAATGGGAGGCGAGGGCAGTATGGCGGACATGGTGCATGCCAAGCCGTCTTTGGCCAACTACGATTATACGCATATCAACTTTCGTGGCGGCAAACATCTGGCAGAATTGCTTTATGAGGCATTGGTCTACGGCAAAGAACAGTACGACAGGAGGCGTGCCTATGAAGCGGAGCCATAAGGAAAACTCACGATGGAGCAGTTTGCGCTTCACTGTCTGCTACGCGGTGTTTGTAATGCTTCTCCTGCCGGTGCAGCGGCTCTGTGCGCAAGATGCGCTTCCCGGCTGTCCCCGGCTTCAAAAGACGGTATCCGATTGCGACACGCTTACGGCTTACGGCCAACGTACGGACACTTTGCCCGTTCCTTTCATCAGCCTGCCCCCGGCTTTCCGCCAACTCGGAGAGAATGAACTGATAGACAGTGTCGGCATCTTGAAACCTTTCTGGGAGAAGATGCGTATGCTCCGCCTGGGTGCATCTGCCGATACGATACGTATTGTTCATGTGGGCGACAGTCATATCCGCGGTCATATCTTCCCGCAGACTACGGGCGAACTGCTCCGAAAGACATTCGGTGCGCTGACTTATACGGACATGGGAATAAACGGTGCGTTCTGTGTCACCTTTACCCGTCCGGTGCGTGTGGCGGACATCGCAGCGTTGCATCCCGACCTTGTGATTCTCTCTTTCGGGACAAACGAGAGCCACAACCGGCGGTACAACTCAAAGTTGCACTATCAGCAGATGGATGAACTGGTACGTATGCTGCGCGACAGCCTGTCCGGCGTCCCGATGCTGATGACCACTCCGCCCGGTTCATACGAGAGTTTCCGCCAGCGCCGCCGCCGGCGTACCTATAAGATTAATCCCCGTACCTCTGTTGCCGTACAGACCATCCGGCGTTTTGCCGATGCCAACGGGTTGGCTGTGTGGGATATGTACGATGTTTTCGGAGGCGTTCGTCGCGCCTGTCTCAACTGGCAGGAGGCGAAACTGATGCGTCCCGACCATGTGCATTATCTTCCGGAAGGATATGTATTGCAAGGTGAGATGTTCTATCAAGCCTTGCTGAAAGCGTATAACGACTATTGCAGTCGATGATTGAGTATAATCTAAATTAAGCCGTAACCGACAGATGTGGAATATTGACGAACTTCTGAACAAACTGGATATAGACTTCACCCGCCTGCATGACCTGCTGGTGTACGACCCGCATGCGCCGATGATATTCAGCAGCGGTATCTTCCTGTGGCTGTTTGCCGCTTTCATCGTGTTCTATCTGCTTTTGCAGCGTCGCACTACTGCCCGCCTGATGTTCGTTACCCTGTTTTCTTACTATTTCTACTATAAAAGCAGCGGCACTTATTTCTTCCTGCTTGCCATTGTTACGGTAAGCGACTTTTTCATTGCCCGGCTCATGGAACGGGCCACCGTACGCTGGCAGCGTAAAACGTGGGTGGCGGTCAGCCTGCTGATAAACCTGGGACTGTTGTGCTACTTTAAATATACGAATTTCCTCTGCGGGTTCTTTGCTTCGCTGACAGGCGGCACGTTTACCGCAATGGACATATTTCTTCCTGTCGGCATCTCTTTCTTCACTTTCCAGTCGCTGAGCTATACGATCGATGTGTATCGCAAAGAGATAACGTCCCTCACCAACCTGTTGGACTATGCTTTCTATGTATCTTTCTTCCCGCAGTTGGTGGCAGGCCCCATCGTGCGTGCACGCGACTTTATCCCGCAGATCCGCCGTCCGCTGTTTGTCTCTAAGGAGATGTTCGGAAAGGGAATCTTCCTGATTGTAAGCGGTCTTTTCAAGAAAGCGGTTATTTCGGATTATATCAGCATCAACTTTGTGGAGCGTATCTTTGATAATCCTACTCTGTATTCGGGCGTGGAAAACCTCATGGGTGTTTACGGCTATGCGCTTCAAATCTATTGCGACTTCTCCGGATATAGCGATATGGCTATCGGCATTGCTTTGCTGCTGGGCTTTCATTTCAACATGAACTTCGACTCGCCCTATAAGTCGGCATCCATAACGGAGTTCTGGCGCCGCTGGCATATCTCGCTTTCCAGTTGGCTGCGCGATTACCTCTATATATCCCTGGGTGGCAACCGTAAGGGGAAGATACGGCAATACGCTAATCTCATCATCACCATGTTTTTGGGTGGCTTGTGGCATGGCGCATCCTGGAATTTTGTTTTTTGGGGGATGTTGCATGGTGTTGCGCTGGCAGCCCATAAGTTCTGGATGGGCATCACCGGCAGGAAAAAGGGAGAGCGCAGTCATGGCATCCGCCGCTTCTTCGGCATCGTAATCACGTTCCACTTCGTTTGTTTCTGTTGGATATTTTTCCGCAATGCCGACTTCTCCACTTCGCTGGATATGTTGAACCAGATATTCACAGCTTTCCGTCCCCGGCTTTTCACCCAACTGGTGGAGGGCTATTGGGAAGTGTTTGCCTTGATGTCGCTCGGCTTTTTCCTCCATTTCGTACCGGACAGTTGGGAACATGCCTGCTGCAAAGCTGTCATCCGGCTTCCGCTTATAGGGAAAGCGCTGTTGCTGGTTGCCATGATCTACCTTGTAATTCAAATGAAGAGCTCGGAGATACAGCCGTTCATTTATTTCCAGTTCTAAGGGTGATACTGCTTGTGCCATGCTGTGAAATGTCTTGATGCGTATTCCTTTCATTGTTAGTATGCTGCCGGTATTATTCTTTCCTACCGGACTAATGTGTTTAAATAGCATGTGTCATGATACATACAGTAAACTTTATGAAACGTCCGGCACAATAGTATATGGAGTAAGTCTGTATCTTTGTGAGGTAAATGAATCTGATTACTATGATTTTTTAAAACAATAACCATGAAACAAAAACTTATCTATTGGCTGCCGCTTCTACTACTGGTAGGATGTAGCCAGCCTACGTACAAAACTACTTCGTTGGCTCCCGAAAAGCGAGCGGAACTTTTATTGAAAGAACTGACTTTGGAAGAAAAGGTAGCGTTGATGATGGACAACTCCCAGGCAGTGGAGCGTCTGGGCATCAAACCCTATAACTGGTGGAACGAGGCGCTGCATGGCGTGGCGCGTGCTGGACTGGCTACGGTTTTTCCCCAACCGATAGGGATGGCGGCGTCTTTCTCGCCGGAATCGGTATATGAAGTGTTCAGTGCCGTATCGGATGAGGCGCGTGCAAAGAATGCAAATTACGCATCACAGGGAAGTTATGCGCGTTATCAAGGGCTTACCATGTGGACGCCCACAGTGAATATCTATCGTGACCCGCGTTGGGGCCGCGGCATCGAAACCTACGGTGAGGATCCTTATCTTACCAGCCGTATGGGGGTTATGGTGGTGAAAGGCCTGCAAGGAACCAATGACGGCAAGTACGACAAGCTGCATGCTTGTGCCAAGCACTTCGCCGTACACTCCGGACCCGAGTGGAACCGCCACTCTTTCAACGTAGAGGACCTCAGCGCGCGCGATTTGTATGAAACCTATCTGCCGCCCTTTGAGGCTTTGGTGAAAGAGGCCAAAGTGAAGGAGGTGATGTGTGCCTATAATAGTTTTGAGGGAGAACCTTGTTGTGGCAGCAACCGTTTGCTGATGCAAATCCTTCGCAACGATTGGGGCTTCGACGGTATCATCCTTTCCGACTGCGGGGCCATTGCCGATTTCTATAATGAACATGGGCATAAGGCGTATCCTGATGCCGAGTCTGCTTCGGCTGCCGCTGTGTTGAACGGTACGGACCTGGAGTGTGGCTCCAGTTACAAGGCATTGGTAAAGGCTGTCCGCGCAGGTCAGATCAATGAGAAAGACATTGATAAGGCAGTCATGCGCCTGCTGGAAGCCCGTTTTGCTTTGGGAGAAATGGATGATCCGGACAACGTATCCTGGACAAAGATTCCTTTCTCTGTGGTGGCTTCGGCCGAACACGATTCGTTGGCTTTGAACATGGCCCGCAAATCCATGACATTACTTCAGAACACAGGCAATATTCTCCCTCTGAAGCGTGGCGGGCTGACCGTAGCCGTTATGGGGCCCAATGCCAATGACTCTGTGATGCAGTGGGGAAATTACAACGGCATGCCGCCGCACACAGTCACCATTCTGGGCGGTATACGCAAGGCTTTGGGTGCGGATGATAAACTGATTTATGAACAGGGGTGCAGCTGGGTGGAAAGAACATTGATCCAAAGTGTATTCAGCCAGTGCAAATCGGCAGCCGGACAAGGATTCACTGCACGTTACTGGAACAACGTAAAGCATGAAGGCGATCCGGTGACCACTACGCAGGTGACCACTCCTTTCCGCTTCTGCACATCGGGAGCTACGGTCTTTGCACCGGGCGTAAACCTGACGGACTTCTCTGCGACTTATAATAGTGTGCTCACTCCTGAGCAATCGGGTGAGGTAGTATTCGAGATCTATACATACGGTTCCGGTCGTCTGCGCATCAATGGTGAGGAAGTGAAACGTTTCTCCAATATGCATGGCGGCAGATCGCTGAACTATACCTTGCAGGTAAAAGCGGGCACTCCTTATGAGATTGAGCTCGACTTTGAATATTTCAGAAGCGACGCACAGTTGAACTTCGACATTGGCTTTAAGCAAAAAGTGGACATCAATGCGTCTGTTGCCCGCGTGAAAGATGCTGATATTGTAGTCTTCGCCAGCGGTGTTTCTCCGGTTCTGGAAGGTGAGGAAATGGGAGTGAATCTTCCGGGCTTCAAGGGCGGCGACCGTACAGACATTGAACTGCCGGCCATTCAACGCGAATTGATTAGTGCCCTGCATCGTGCCGGCAAGAAGATTATTCTGGTGAATTGTTCCGGTTCGCCCATTGCTTTGGAACCGGAAACCAAGAATTGTGAAGCTATTCTGCAGGCTTGGTATCCCGGTCAGCAAGGTGGAACGGCTGTGGCAGAGGTGCTGTTTGGCGATTATAACCCGGGAGGACGCCTGCCGGTGACTTTCTACCGCAATATGTCCCAGCTTCCCGATTTCGAGGATTATAACATGACAGGACGTACCTACCGCTATATGACCCAACAACCGTTGTTCCCCTTCGGTTATGGATTGAGCTATACGACTTTCGATTATGGAAAGCTGTCATTGGACAAAGAGCAGATCAAACAGGGAGAGCCTTTGAAGTTGGCTGTCAGCGTTACAAACAGCGGTCAGCGCGACGGTGAAGAGGTTGTACAGGTTTATCTCAAGAAGCAAGATGATGCAGAAGGACCGGGCAAGACCCTGCGTGCTTTCAAGCGCGTCTATATACCTGCCGGAAAGAGTGTCGATGTTGAGTTCGATCTGAAGGACAAAGAGTTGGAATGGTGGGATGCCCAAAGCAATACGATGCGGGTTTGTGCGGGCAAGTATGACATAATGGTGGGAAGAAGCTCACAGGATCAGGACTTGCAACGCGGAAGTTTTGTAATAGAATAGTCCTTTGAATTTTTCATAATAAGAAAGTGAGAGTGTGTCGGGAGGCCTGATACACTCTCACTTTCTTATTATATGTGTTAAGGCTGTACAGTGAGACATAAAAAAAGGCTATCTTCCCAGACAGCCAATCTTTTTGTTAACCTTAAATCTAATACTATGAAAAACACATTGCAAAGGTAGTTTCTTTCCTGTTATTACCAAATATTTCCTTATATTCTGCTGTTTTTATAACATGGTTTAGTTGAATGTCATCTCTGTTAACATTTAACATAACGTTTTCTTGTTTTTAACCGATAATGTGGTTGTTTCTGAGCCATAACCTCCACTATCACGAGGGCTGCATCGCTTCCGATGCACCTGACTTGCTGCTCGAAGCCTTTCTCTATGTGCATAAGTCTTGGCAGAGGGACTGTCATAGTGAGACTCCGCTATGATTCCTGCTCCTCCGTATAATCATGTGAGAAACTACACTTTTCCGTCCTTAATCCATTGCTTGGTAGATGCTTACACTGTCATAACTGTAAATATTTACTTTTCTTGCATAACTTCCATCCGATATCTTTGTGCAAGCGTTGCGGATAAAGGCAGTGAAGGGCTCTTTGTGCAGTGTGTATAAATTTAAGTGACTGGCAAAGATAATGAATTCAGAGAATCATGCATCGTCGTGCCGGTGCAAAACGGATGGTCTGTTTGCTTCAAACACATCATCCGTTTGCCCCGAACGCATCATCTGTTTGGGCGGAACGCATCATCCGTTTTCCTCAAACGTATTATCCTTTTGTTTTTTCCCTTTTTTATGCTCCTTCCCCTGCTTTTTCTCTTCCTTTCCGCGCCTCTTCCTTTCTTTTTTCGGTTGCCCGGTAGATATACGATAGTATATCTTATCTTCTTATTATTTATATTGTGTCCGTT
>ERZ791903.1127-NODE-1127-length-28425-cov-3.352838_pt1 | contig 28425 bp, 25 predicted proteins | sample MGYA00510148_ERZ791903 | MGnify/ENA primary metagenome ERZ791903 (study PRJEB30046, sample SAMN00792080) | human gut metagenome | study: EMG produced TPA metagenomics assembly of the A metagenome-wide association study of gut microbiota in type 2...
AGAAAAATAGCCCGATTAAAAATAATCACGGGCTATTTCACGGGAGTTTGGGTTTCTGCGGGATCTGAACCAAGTTCAGGTCGTGAGAGATTCGATTCACGCGACGATTGATAAGCGGCGCAGACTTCACGAACTGATATTTCTTCGGGTTAATCAAGATCGAGGCCAGACGGATGGCCTCCGCGCGAGAAAGGTTTGCTGCGTTTTTATTGAAGTAATAGCGAGCAGCGGCCTGAGCGCCGAAAATTCCGTTGCCGAATTCAGCGATATTTAAATAGATCTCAAGGATTCGTTTCTTGCCCCAGACGGCTTCTACGATCGGCGTCAGGATGATTTCCTGGGCTTTCCTGAAGTAGCTTCTGTCATGAGACAAAAAGAGGTTTTTGACGGTCTGTTGGGTTAAGGTCGAACCGCCGGGGGCACGTTTATCGGAGAGCAGGTTTCTTTCAGCAGCGGTTTTAATGGCGTCCCATCGCAGTCCGTTGTGGTGCATGAAATCCGCATCTTCTGCGGCCACGACTGCTCGGATCAAATACGGAGAAATCTGATCGTAGTCAACCCATTGATACAAAACCGGATGCTTGCCTTCTTCCAGCAGTCTTTCTTGTTCGGCGCGGATGTAAGGGCTTGACGACGGATTGACGAAGTCGAAGAGAATGATTCGGCCGACGTATTGAAGCTCGAATAAAAAGAAAGCGAGCAGGGCGCATAGGATTAATTTAGCGGTCCATGAACGCTTTTTATTTTTAGAACTATTGAACACGCCGCGGCCTTTTCTTTAAGAACATTGAAATTATACGGATATCTTCTGTCTGCAAATTTGAGAAGTAACTGCAAGTCAGCCATCTCGCATCTATTTGAGGAGAGAAGCACCTGCTTTTCTCGAATTTTGACTGTCGCCTAAGTAAACAAAAAGAATTATAAAATAAACAAAATTGTTTATAATTAATTGTACGAAAGGCTTTAATTGAGTATGAGTAGGGCTCGGCTTTGGGACGGAGTTAGAGTGTGTTTTTCTTCGGAGGAACCCATCTTTACTGAGTTGCATGCCGAGTATCCAAACAATCAGTTTAAATGTGAGCCCCGTTTTTCTTGTGTTTTATAAAAAGAATCAGATAGACGACCGAAGAACGTAAGTCATTACCAGGGCCAGTTGGACCAGAGATTTAGGGAATGAACATGTCAAACTATCTTTATCCAGCAACGGTTGAGTCGAATAATGAAGGCGGATTCATAGCTAATTTCCGAGATGTTCCAGAAGCCACGACCGAGGCATGGAATTTAGAGGATCTGAAAAACAATGCTCGCGACGCGCTGATTTCGGCTATTGACTTCTATATTGAAGATCGAAGGGCTTTTCCGTTCGGCTCTACCGTTCAAAGCGGCGACATTGCTATTGAATTGCCTGCTTCTGTGGTTGCTAAGATTTTCCTCCTGAATACAATGGTTAAAGCCAATGTCCGTCCTATAGATTTGGCCAGGAAAATGAGTATCAAGCCTCAAGAAGTCACAAGACTCACAGATATCCGTCACGCTACAAAAATAGATACGATCCAGGCGGCCTTGAGAGCATTAGGAAAAGAATTGATTTTGGAACTTCGGTAGAAAAGAGATCAGTCTTCTATATTGTTCGTAATTAGGAGAAGGCCGACACTTTGTCGGCCCGAGCTTAATTTAGTTCCTGACTTTACTTATTCTGGAAGAAGTCCCTTTCAAGACGTGCATCCAGGACATTGGCGAGTTTTTGGAGTTTCTCTTTGTACTGCGGATCGAGGTTGCTCGGACTTTGATCGTTTACGAATCTTCCAAGATTCTTAGCACCCCAAAATCCTGCGGTGTCATCATCAACAACCTTATACGCACCGAGATACTTGTCCCATACGGCATCAAGTTTGCCGATCCCATCCCCGACGTTTCCTTGTCCGCCGCCAAGCCATCCAGCGTTCATGATTGTATAAATGCCTTTACCTTTGAGAAGTCCTTCTAAGCCTTTGGGCGTGTCTCGATAAGCAAACTTCTTAGAAAACACACGCTCCATGTAGCCTTTGGTGATTGCATTCGGACTGTCGTGCCAGTTCGGATAGCAGAAAATGATGTAATCGGCTTTAGAGACAAGAGCTTGTTCGGGCTTGATGTCGTCCGGGGTTTGACCGAAGCCGTCTTTGGCATGGTAGAAGTTTTCCGGCGTGATGACCGGATTGAATCTGATCTTGTACAGATCTCTGATTTCTACTTCATAGCCTTTTTTCAGGAAGAAGTTGGCGGCTGTGTTGACCAAGAAACCTTCTAAGGATTGATCAAAGCGAGGGTCGCCGACAACGAAAAGTACCTTCTTTGCTTTGCTGTCGGAAAAGCCTGTGGCTTTAGTCGAGATCCTCAATTCCTGAGGCACGATAGAAGCAGAAGTCACAGCATCGACGTTCTTGATTTGAGAGCCGGGTGCGGCATGATTAGGCGTTGCTCCGCTGACAGCATCTGCGGCATAACAAGCGACGGAAAGGGAAGAAAGAAGTGCAGCGAGAAGAAGATTGAGTTTCATATAGCCTCCGTGACGCTGCGAACAATTAATCTTCAACATTCGCAGCGATGATTAATGATCACGACGACGGCGAACGTTGAAGGAACTTGCACGGAGATGTGCAAGACCTAGCCTGATCTGCAATTAACAACAAGAAATATTTTGCATATGCAAAGACAATTTTTAAATTAGATCAAACCCCAGTTCCATAATTTGGAATCGCGATGGCCGAAATATTTTTAATTGAAGTTTTAATCGAATTATTCAAGCGTAAAAAATGCTTGAGCAATAAATCTTGTTTTGAGGAAGTAGGAAGACTAGGAGTTGTTATGGCGTCCCCAATGGGATTCGAACCCATGTTCTGACCTTGAGAGGGTCATGTCCTAGGCCTCTAGACGATAGGGACTTCGTCGAAACGTGACGGAAGTATACACCTAAATTCAGATCAGTCTTTCCGCAATCACAAAACAGTCAAGATGATCATATTGTCATTGAGGTATCTCGTTTCAAGTAAAAAAATTCTTTTATATCGAAAAAGACCCATTGAATTTAATTAAAATTCTTTTATAAAAGAAAGTTTAATTTATGTTTTTTCATTGAATTATTCAATAACAAAAGATATTTAAAGATGTTTCCTCGCGATCGTTATCTAACTCAACTCACTTCTTTTTATGGTACGGAATTGATCCGCGTTATCACGGGGATGAGACGTTCAGGAAAGAGTTCTTTGCTCACACTCTATAGAGATTGGTTGGTAAATGAAAAGCAAATCGAGGAAAAGAACATCGTCTATATCAATTTCGAGTCTCTCAAGTACGTCAACCTCACTGAGTACCAAGCACTCTATGAATATGTCTGCGGAATCTCTGCCCAAGCCGGAACAAAGGTGTATTTGCTTTTCGATGAGATTCAGAACGTTAAAGAGTGGGAGAAGGCTGTCAATGCTATGCGCGTCGATTGTGACTGCGAGATTGTTCTGACGGGCTCGAATGCAAGACTTCTTTCAGGAGAATTGGCGACACTTTTAGCCAGCCGCTATGTGGAAATCCAAATGTTTCCGCTTTCCTTCGATGAGTTCTTAGAATTTAGAAAGGATAGTGGCGAAGACATTAATAAATCCTTTGATGCCTTTCTGAGGTTCGGCGGCTTGCCGGGACTTCATGAGCTTCAAGCATCTCCTCGGGCAACATTTCAGTATCTGAGCGATGTTTTCAATTCTGTTTTACTGAAAGACGTGGTTTCTCGAAATAACATCCGCGATACCGAACTATTGAATCGAATCATCCAATTCATTTTTGACAATATCGGAAGTACCTTTTCTGCGAAAAACATCTCTGATTTCCTGAAGAGCCAAGGTCGAAAATTAGGCGTTGAAACGATCTACAACTATCTGGATTATTTGGAGAATGCTTTCGTTATCGAACGCGTAAAACGCTTTGACCTAAAGGGCAAGAAGTATTTAGAGACACAAGAAAAAATCTACGCCGCAGACGTTGGCATCAGAAATTCTGTTATCGGATATCGGCCGTCAGATATCGCCGGCATCTTAGTGAACCTTGTCTATCTCAATCTTCGACAAAAAGGATTTAACGTCTCGGTAGGAAAGACAGGAACATTAGAAGTGGATTTTGTGGCTTCGAAAGACGGTGAAGTTATCTACGTCCAAGTTTGCTACCAATTAACGCCGGAAAACTTAGAACGAGAAGTTGCCCCGCTCAAGCAGATCAAAGACAACTACCCGAAACTTGTGCTCACATTGTCAGATTTAATGACGGGAGACATCGAAGGTATCAAGATTAGAAATCTCATAGATTTCTTGGCTGAACCGATAGCAAAGTACTGAAATTCCCGGATTCCGTATGTATAACTGCCGTTGCAAGCGAAATTCATCGGAGAGAAAAACATTCCTTTCTCTCCGAAAGCTTGTTATTAGGACGTATAACTCGGTCCCGCTTCTGAACAAGTCGCTGCAAGAATAGTCTCCATTATCAATTAGTCTTCCCAGCCTTAGTACGTTGTGAAAAATCCTGATCAACAAGTTGATTTCTCAGAATTTTTCTTAGTTCAATGATGGCTTCGGGTGTTTCCTGGACGGAATGACCGGAAACGATGACTTTTTCACTGGCTGCACCTTCTAGATGAGAGCTCCAGTAGGGAACGATTCCGTCGGAAGACTCTTCCAATGGACCCTCAGGATTTTCTCGTCCGATGATGGAGTAGTACGTCACATTTTTAGATATCGGAAGTTTGGCCAGAACTCGAATCGTAGGATCCTTGGCCGACAAATTGTCGACACCGGTCATGGTGATTTCTCTCGGTGAGTCCTGACCAAATATCATCAGCGTCATTTCTCCGAGCTTATTCACGATTGAGAGCGGCAGCTTGACGAAAGAGGCTAGATATCTCGCCCAGCTTGCGTCAGCGTACGGTGTTCCTTGATGAGGAGCCGCTAAAAATATTGCAGTGGTTACACCTTGGAGAGGTTTAAAACGAAAAATGCTCTTGAATTTCGGATCCATTTGGTTGATTTTGTCGGAGGCTTGAGGATATTTTTGCTCAAGTGTATTAATAATCGTGTTGCCCGAGTCGGACACGAGGAGTCTTGTTAGGATCCCTCCCATACTATGACCGATAAGCGTGATGTTTTTACTTGCCGGATTTTTGCGTGACGGATCAAAATGCTCAATCGTCCGATTGATTGCCTCCGCAATTTCCTGGCGATTGATTAGGAGCGGAACGTTTGTAGGGTAGTACACCTGCCAAATCTGGTAATTATCTCGTAGGAGTTTGTCTCCCATAATTTCATTGGCCGTATTGACCCAAGCTTCCGGACTGCTGGCCAAGCCGTGAATGAGGATGATGGTCTTAAGGTCCTTGCGGTAGGGACGCATCAGATAAACGGTAGGCTTATCGATGATGTTTCCGTGTCCGAAAATCGTGCTGAGTGCGTTAGAGGCGAAGTCGGAGTTGGCGAGCCAAAGACCATAGGCTCCGCTGAAATTGGCCGACAAAGGAACGACGGTTTTTCCGATCTTGACGCTCTGTACAAAAGACGGATCATACGTTGAGACAACGACATCGTCAGCGGCAAGAATTTGATTCAGAGATTTTCCCGGAAATGAGATCATTGCTGTTACCGAGAAATAAGGCATAAGCCGCCAGGGTTGATCTTTTTCTTTTGCAGGTCCCTCAGTGGAGAGCACCATTCGAGCCCCGAGCCCGTCAGCCGAGTACTGATTTTTTAGACCTTTAAAGGAAAGAACGGTATCCGGTATCAACTCTTTAACCGTTTCAGCGTGTTCCGGTAGTTGTTCAGGATTTTTGATATAGATGTTCCATTTGCCTTCGCGAACAGGAAAATCCGTTAAAGCTTTACCTTTGTTTGCCTGATAAAGCTGCTCGATGACATTTTGTACCGCAAAGTTGTAGTAGTCCTTCACCTGTGTTTGCCGATCTTCTAAAGCACGGTCGCTGATTTTTCTGCCCGAGAAAAACAGGTATGCGTAAGAATACTTAGCCGTCTGTATGTAGTCGTTCAGCAGTTCGGAGTTTAGTTTATTCTCGTCTTGGAATTCACCTGCATCTTTAAGGACCTGCGCATCTTTTTGCGCGAGCATAGCTTTGAAGAGCCACATTTCTGCCAACGCAGAAATTTTGGACTCGTTGTCGGTGACAGAGCTTTCGCCGACCGAGTTAATACAGTACTGCATTCTGTTTTCGCAGTCCGTAAGACCTAGCGCTGTGAGAACCGTGTTAGTCGGGTCGCTCAACCGACCCTGAGAGATGACGTCGCCGCGGCGCTGAACCAGATACTCCTCACTGTTAATGTTAGAGACCGTCACGGATGCGCAGCCGGACAGCAGAAGAATTGGCAAGAGGAGAGTAAAGAGGATTTTCATCAGTGGTGAGGATTAACAGAGAGTAATAATCAGAGCCAAGTAAGGACAGAAGATCAAATTTGGATACGGCAATTATTGCGGAGTCAACACGATATTTCTTTTCCCAGTTGATCTTAGAGATCATCGAACAGTCTCAAAAGTTGAGGGGCCGCGGAAGATAAACAAAAATAAACGGCGCCCGCCGCGAGACAGGTGCCGTTGTTCGAGCTATTCGGGGCTATGAACTTTGCAAGTTCAAACACTCGCGCTTATTACTGATAAATGTCCAAAGCGATGTAATGCTGGTACGGATGATCGCAGGCAGGGCATTTAACAGGAGGTTCTGTACCTTCATAGATGTAGCCGCAAACCAGGCACTGCCAAAGAATCGGCTTTTCTCTCTTCCAAATGGTTCCCTTCTGGAGCTGGTCAAGATAAGTCTGGAAACGATCCAGATGGTGCTGTTCGATCTGAGCGATTGCTCTGAAATGAGAAGCGATGACAGGGAAGCCTTCTTTGTCAGCGACATCGGCATAAGCCTGATATGCCTTAACGCCTTCGAATCTTTCTTCGTCGATGGCGATCTTAAGATTGTCTTCGGTGGAACCAATGGCTACGGAATCAGTCGGGACTTCGGCAACAAGCTTACCGCCCGGCAAGAAGTTCAAAAAGATCTTGGCGTGACGGAGTTCGTTCGCGGCTGTTTCGTTAAATGCATATCCGATCGGGAAGAAGCTTTCTTTCACAGCCTTCTGTGCATAGAAAGTGTACCGAGCGTAGGACTGGGATTCATTCAAATAAGAAGTTGCGAGGTTTTTCTCAGTCTGTGTACCTGCAACGCTTTTTGTTTCAGCCATTTCTATTTCCTCATTGATGAATGGGTTAGAAGAAACCCTAATGAATAGCGGTACTGTACCTTCTCGGGAAAGGTTAAGGGCGGAGAGCGCCTCAATTTAAGTAAATCGACTGCTTTTAGCGTCAAAACAACATTTCTGAAGCAGAAAGTCACAAATTAGTTGAAGTGGGGTGAGAAGTAAGCCTCCTGGGGAAGAGAGTTTTAAGTTAAAAAAAACACTGAAAAAACAAGAAGATAAAAATAAATAATTAAGAGAGAAGAAGAAAGCTGTCCTCAAGACCAAAAGAGGGGATAAAAACGATTGGAAATTAGTGGTAAACGCTCATACTAAAAGAGAAAAATCTCCGTATAGTGGCGCGTTGAATGTGTGGCTGCTTCATAAGCCCGTGTGTTAAGACAAGACACGTTATTTCGATTTACTCGAAACTTGTTCAGAAGGATTTACCACCCTTCGAATATCTTCTCTTTTTTTGGCGAACCGCCGTGTTCGCCAAAATTCGGGGACAGAGCGGGACGTCGAATTTTCTTTAAAAGGAAACATCCGATGGAACTTACTACCCACAGACTTCGTATCAGCCCAAGCACGGTAAACACCATTCTTTCTCGTGCTCAAGGCCACTACAAAAGTATTCTTCTGTCCGCCGGTGCGGATGAAATGATCTTCCAAACTAAGAACCTGGAATGTCCCTGGTGCGCGGGTGTAGACCGTTTCTCCTATACCGACAAGTTTGGGAAAGGCGACAGTTTCTGCCGTCACTGCGGTTATCACAGCGGAGTCGATCTTCTGATGAAAATCAAAAATTTCGGCTACGTTGACGCTCTGCGTTTTATGGCCCGCTTTCTCAATCTTCCGATTCATGAAGAGAAAACCTACAGAGTGTCGAAAACACAAGAGCAGCCTTCTCCGGTAGAAGAAGTGTGGGCTGCCTCCCATGCCTTGGGCGAGACAGATAGTGCATACGCCTATCTCCGAAGCCGGGGCTTGAAAAAGTGTTTTTCGGCAGCGCTCCGCGCTTCGAATCGTCTGCGATATGCGCAGCTTTCCGAGGACGGACGGTCATGGGATCACTCCTTCTATGAAGGGCTTGTGGCCGAAATCGTTAACTCTGAAGGGCACCGAGTCAGTCTTCACCGTACTTATCTGGATAAGGGCCGAAAAGCTCCCGTTAAGGCGGTCAAGAAGGTACTCGGCAAGGAGCTGTCGGGATGCGCCGTTCGTCTGGCCGAAACAGACGAATCCGGCGTGCTCGGATTAGCCGAGGGAATTGAGACGGCGCTGTCTGCGTCGGAGCTCTTCGGAGTTCCGGTGTGGTCGGTGGTTGCCGCATTTAATTTCCGCAACTTTGTACCGCCGAAGTCGGTCCGCAGAATCATCATTTTCGGTGACTCGGACAAGAACTTTATCGGTCAAAGGGAGGCTTATGCGGGCGCCGCTGAAATCAAGCAGCGGCATCCAGAGATTGAGGTCGAAGTGCGTCTGCCCGAGCAATCGGGATGTGACTGGAACGACGTTCTCATTGCTCAAAACCAAACAAGCCTCGGTGCACAGGCTTGTTTGACAAAAACATAGCGTGCATCGTTTTTTACTTAACCCTGCGGGGCCTTTGGCCCCTGCGGGGCGTACGAGGCTTCGTTTTTTTATTTGGAGCTTTGTATGACACAGGTGTTAAACGAATTTGTCTCGCTGGAGTCTTTCGGATTTATGCAGGACGGATCACTTTTAGGATACCGATTAGAGGATATTGAACCGGAACTCCGGTGCCTGATTCCTCGCTTGGATCCTTCCTATGTTTTTGAGAAGGACGCTTTGTCGATCATGAGCGCCTGGTTTGAAATCGGTTCGGGTGAGCCGCTGTTTATCAGCGGCCCGCACGGTTCCGGTAAAACCAGTTTTGTGAACCAGTACTGTGCCCGAGTGAACGCGCCGGTGATTTCGATTACTGCGCGCGCCCGCTTGGACCGTACGGATCTCATCGGCGGCTACGTCATTGACAAGGATAAAAGCATGCGCTTTGCCGACGGTCCTCTCACGCGGGCTTGGCGGCACGGCTGTGTGTTTCTTGTCAATGAGATGTCGGCAGCTCCGCCGGATCTTTGGCTGTCGGTCAATGAACTCTTGGAAGGTTCTCCGCTTTATATCCCGGAGACCGGAGAAGTGATTCATCCGCATCCGAGGACCCGCATTGTCATGACTGACAATCTGCGGGGACTGACGGAAGATTACGGCTCACGCTACGTGGGACGCTTCAGTCAGGATCCGGCGGTGCTCGACCGCTTTTGGAAGATGCGCATGGACTACATGGGCGAGGAGGCTGAAGTTTCTTTATTAGAAGCGACAACTCCCGAGCTCGAAGTCCGAGGCATGTCCTTTGAAGAATGGCGGAAAGAGTTTTCCGTTCGTTTGAGAAGGGCGGCCGATAGAGTTCGTCACGCCTACTGCCGTCAGACGGAGGACGGAGCCGTTGCGGAAGCAACGATTTCGACCCGAGTGTTACTGCGGTTTAGAGACTTACTTCTTCTGAGCTATCGATCTCCGGCGATGAAGAATGAGCCTCGAGCTGCATTGAGGCGTGCGATGAAAATCGCGCTGACGGACTGTCTGGAAGACGCCGGCGCACTGGCGGTCGAAAAATTGGTTGAATTAGAAATCGGTGACATCGGCAAGCATATTGCCTGATCGCAGATAACTAATCGACTGATCGTTCTTTTAACACCGAGATGATTTCGGTCATCTCAACCCATCGTTATTCGAGGGCCATTGAAGCCCTCGGATGACGGGCCTTTGGGCCCTCTTTTTATTGTTAAGGAGGCCCTATGGCTGATTTGTTTGGTAACCGCGGTTTTTGGCAAGACAGCGGTTGTTTATCGACCGAAAAGAAAGAAGGCAAAACGGAAGATTCCGATCTGGTGCTGATTTGTTTTCAGATCAGTGTCTGGAGCGGGACGACAACCGAGCAGACCTCGATAGAGGAAGGCGCGGAGTTTATGAAACGCCGAAGGATTATTCCGGGCGTGATGCTCAAACCTTTTCTTGACTTCAGAGTGCGAGCCAAAGCTTTGTGTCAGGAGATGGGCGAACCTTATCTCAACGGTTTCGTGATGCGACGGCAGGATGCTGCCGTTGCGGAACGAGCCCTGAGTGTGTGGAGAAAAGAGTTCTGCAGACGGCGCGACGAAGTATTTGCGCCGGCCTACGAAGACATTCTTGCTCAGAGGCTCGAAGGCATCATTCCTCCGGGTTGTTCAAAAGAAGCCGTTTTTCCTCCGACGAATTTTGTTCTGCGTCGGATCAGCTTTGAGTTTGATGCGTTTGTTCTGGCCGCGCATGGCACGGGCAAGCGAAGCTCAAAGGATGCTTTTCTTGACGGGCTGGCTGAGCGTTTTGCCGATGAGACCGATCTCATCTGTGCGGCGCTTGAATCAGCCAACGTCACGGAAGCGATTGTGTGTCGGGTCAGGACGCTTTATGAACGGGTTCGTTCCTGGAGCTGCTCTCAGACTCGATTCGCTCTTGCTTCCGTCGCACTGGAAGAAGCACTGGCGGAAGGCAGCCGAACTCATGTTTGGTGCCGGAGCAAAAAGCTGTTTGTTCAGTGTCTGGAGAAAGCTCGGGAAGCATTTGCGCAAGCAGGTGCTTCTTATGAGCAGAACACGACGGAAGAGGTAGAGTCTCTCGTATCCGTTCCTTCAGTTGAGGAAAGGCGAGAGGTGCTTACCGGAGCGGCAGGCATGATTGCCCGCGGCCGGTCGCTTTTTCCTTTCGGTTAACCGACTTCCTGTTCAGTGTCTCAAGGCGAAAGCCTTGGGACACGGTTCCGGAATATTTTTAGGAATTTCACTTTGTCTCAGACAACGATTGCGTTACCCGCTGTATTAAAAGCGGTAAACGGTATTTTGACTTCTTTATCTGCGGGTAAAGAAATCAAAGTAGTTTTCGCCGGAACGCCGTGTACAGACGGCAAGACCGTTTATTTAGGAGAGCCGCTGCTTCAGTCTCAGGATGCGCTGGATGCCTACTTGTCGCATGGGACGCATGAGATTCACCACGTTTTATACAGTGACTTTGATGAAGTTGCTTCGCTCGGAGGACTGCATTCGCTCGTTAATGCTCTGGAAGACGTTCGCATTGATGCCATCGGATATAAAAAGTATCCGGGCGGTTATCTTTGGCGCAATGAACACTTTTCTAAGATGTCCCGAGCAGGGCAGCTTCCGAATATCAGGGAACATACTTCGGCCGGAGCGCTTCTTTGTCTGACGTGCTATTGGTGCATGACCGCACTGATGCTGGAATATGACTGTTCAAAGCATTATTCAGAAGAAGCAAAGAATGCGTTTGTGCAGAGATTCGGTCAGGAGCTCTTTGATCGGATTATGCAAAAGGCCGAAGAAGCTGTAAGAAGTCAGAATACAGCTGCGGTTATCCAGTGCGCTCGAGAGATTGCGCGAATGTTCAGCCAGGCGATCTCTCAAAAGGTGTTTTCTGAAGAGAACGAGAGCAGTTCCGAGAAACCAGGCGCCGGCTCTTCATCAAAAGGAGCATCGGCGCCTTCTGAAGGAAAAGGCAAATCCAAAACTCCTAAGAAAGATAAGCAAAAGTCGGAGGACTTTGACGCTCTTTTCGAGAGTGATGATCTTAAGAACGCGGATATCCATCGCGCCATGGAAGAGGACTACAAAAACTATCGAGGGGCCACTGGCGAGAATCCGACCGGCAAAGCCGCGGTTTGGCCGACGGTTCGAAGTGAACTGAGTCCTCGTGTGGATCCGGAATTCAAAGCAGAAGCTGACAAGCTGTTTCGGGGCGGCTCCCAGCAGTTTCATCGGTTCTTGCAGGGACTGAGTTTCCAGCCTACACGTTACGCGAGACGCGGCAGAGAACTGGAGCCCAAGAGGTTGAGCCGGTTGTATGTCGGCGACACTAGAGTGTTTCGATGCGAAGAATCCGTACTCCGTCCTTCTGTAGCGATGTGCGTTCTTTTAGACCGAAGCGGATCGATGACCCGTGAGGACATGAGAACCGGATCCTTATGCGCTCAGGCAATCGCAGGAATGGCAGATTCCGTGAGCGGATGCCGAAGCTCAGTTTATGCTTTTCCGGGCGTTGAACGTCAGACGCTGTTAGAGGTCAAGCGTTTTGATGAACCCGTTGCGTCTTGTTTGGATCGCTTTTGTGCTTTAAGACCATTTGGGTACACACGGTCAGACAATCGATCAACTCTGCGGCCGCTCAGCTTATCAGTCGAAGAGAGTCCCGCAAAATTATCTTTTTGATCACGGACGGTCTGTGCTCCGATGCCGAACTTCTGACTGATATCGAACAGGATTTGAAGCGTGCCGGTATTGAGATTGTCTGCCTGAGTATCGGAGATGATATTCCGAAGATTTTTAGTATTCAGTCGGATATCAAACATTCTCGCCAAATGAAAGAGGCGGCTTATAAGCTTCTTGAAGAGACGTTTAGAAGAAGACATTGATATTTTGTCTCGTGGACGTCTGAAGATTTTTCTTCTGTTCTGTGTTTGAGCGTATGCCCAAATACGAACTCAAAAGGTTGGATTCTGGCTTGTTTGGTCTTTTATTTAAACTTATACTAACAATGTTAGTATAAAGGAGGAAGTATGGCAGTATTAACGATCCGAATTCCAGACGACGAGATGACGTGGTTGGACGCTTTGTCAAAGACGCTCGGTACCACTAAAACGCAGATCGTTCGATCCGCTCTAAGGCCGGTTTTTGAAGACAATTTCATTGACAAGAAAACGATTCTTTTACCGGAAGAACAGTACCAAGCTTTAGTTGACTTGGTCGGTAGTCCTTTGACGTTGCAGGAAATTGAGGGAAGAAAGAGACTCGAGAAAGTGTCTGGGTGGGAGTTGTGATGCGTTTTTGCAAGCCCGTGCATTTGAGAGAGAGCCACCTGGATAAACTGAATTTTTTTAATTGCGGTGAACAGTCTCTTGACGATTGGCTTAAGCAGAGAGCATGGACAAACGAAATTCAGAACATTTCAAGAACATATCTAGTGTTTTCCGAAAATAATGAATTGGCAGGTTTTTTCAGCTTAAGCTCAAGCTCCGTCGCGCACGAGATTACTTCTGCAGCTGTTCGCCGGAACATGCCCAAGCCTATTCCCGTGATTTTAATTACAAGGCTCGCTGTTGATCTGCGTTATCAAAAGATGAAAGTTGGTTGTAGGCTTCTCAAAAGCGCGTTGGAAATTGCAGCAGAAAGTGCAGCGCTTTGCGGAGCTCCATTTGTCGCTGTTCACCCTTTATCGGAAAAGGTTTCTGAGTTCTACAAACATTATGGTTTTGTCAGCGCAAAGCAGGGTTTGCCTTTATTGGTATTCCGTTTCTAAAGCTATTGCCTTCTTTAGTTTGACGAATTGTCGAATGGGGGCAACATTTTTCGTTTTGCCCCTGTGCTTTGATAAGTTTTCTTCTTCAATTATCAAAGGATAATTGTGAACGTGATATCGAGGCTAATTAGACGATACTGATTTCTTGATAGGTCGGTAAAATTTTCCCCGGACTCCTTTTTTCCAATCTTCCGGTGTAGTTGGCGGGATATCCGAGTAATCGATATCTTCATCTCTGATATTTTTAAGTCGTTTAAGTTCTTCAGTGGTGAAAGGTTTTGCATCTGAGGGTTTGAAAAATACTTTTGTCATGGGCTTTGTTTTTTAACAGCTTTGCCAGCGCTTAGTGTTCTGAATTGTTTGTTGTAATGAAAATTTTTGGTGTTGGTGTCTAATGTACGAGCAAGAGTAATGCGGCACCTTGTTTGTCATTCTAGTAGTTTGACACCTCAAATCTTCGGTTTCAATTCTCACAACTTGGCATAACTGGCGGAAGATATTTAACGCTATCTCAAGCGAGATTTTCTTGATCCAACAAACTTGAACTGTTCTGTCAGTTAGGGCAAGATCGAGAAGCGGCTGGTTTGGTTCAAGTTTCTATCGCTTTTCATAGGTCCGATGTCAACCCAAGTACCTGAATAACCTTAATCGAGAGCGGCCTTCCAAAAGTTTCTATGATCGCTTCTTCAAAAAGACCATCTAGACGCTCTTTTAGCTTTTCGGTTGTTTCAGCTTCGGTTGCAACTCCTAATCGTGGTAAAAAATCTTCGCAAGTAGGATGTCAACCTGAGCTTTCTTGTCAAATATGAACTTGACGGTGACTTTCAAAGGAAGTTTCAAAAAGGCGGCTAACTTCCAGCCCGGCAAACCAACTTGATATGCGACCATGAGTGTAAGCATCAAAACTTAGGCAAGTTGAACTCTGACATTTTATCGCCAGAGTCAAATATTATTTGCAGCATCGCGACTCTTCATGGTTTTTTAAAACTAAAAGAGCTTCCGACGTTTTCTATCGGAAGCTCTTATGCGATAGCTCTCTTAACCGCCTTTAGCGGCTAGTGCGTCAAGCATTAAGCAGGATTCTTGGCAGCGTTCACACCGGCGATACGACCGTATGTAAAGATGTCAGCCATAGCGTTACCGCCGACACGGTTGGTACCGTGGATTCCGCCTGTGACTTCACCGGCAGCATAAAGTCCGGGGATGACGTTGCCGCGGCGGTCAATGACCTGAGCGTCTTTGTTGATGATCACGCCGCCCATGGTGTGGTGACGTTTCATCGTGACGCGACCGGCATAGAACGGAGCCTTGATGATCTTGTTGACCAGTACGCCTTCGGCTCGACCGAGCGGATCTTTCTTAGTGTCAACAGCTTTGTTGTACGTGTCGACTGCTTCTTTCAGGTTGTTCGCAGGAACACCGATCTTCTTAGCCAGATCTTCAATAGAGTCGGCGTAGTAGAGCGTGCCTGCCTTCAGAGCGGCTTCGTTTTCAGGACCTTTAGAGTTCTTCTGCTGTTCAAAACCGTCAGCGTCAACGATTGTCCAGGCAATGGCTTTCGGCTGGTCCAGCATGGCGTCGCGCAATACGTCGCGTCTTGCATCTTCCTTAATGAAGCGTTTGCCGTCAAGGTTTACGAAGAGGAAACGGTCAACGTGTGTGAAGAGGTTAGGTGCATGCTTTTCTCCGGGAACACCGCCGGGAATGCACTGGATGTAGTCAAGACCGCGGGTGCCGGCACCGATGTCGATCAGGTCGGTTAAGACGTCGCCGGTGGCGCCGGGATGATTCGTGGTTCCAAGCTGACCCATGCGAGGATCGGAAATTGCAGTCAGTCTGTCATTGGCAGCGAAACCGCCGGCAGCTGCAACAACGGCATTTGTAGCGCGCAGATAAAGTGTCTTTCCGCCTTTCTGTTCAACTTTGACACCGAGAACGCGGCCACTTAACTGATGTTCGCGGATGATTTCAACAACGCGTGTGTTGTAGAGAATGGGAATGTCTTCTTTCTTGCAGACTTCAAGAAGGGCCTTGATGTAAGCGCCGCCTCTGGGTCCGATCGGATTACGAGCGCGTTTGTAAAGACCGCCGTAGATCTGATAGATGTGATCCTGGAATTTGACGCCGTGGTCTTTGAGCCACTGAACGCTTTCAGGAGCTTTTTCTGTGAGCTGGTGAACCAAGACAGGGTCGCCGCGTCCGTCGCCGGCAGCCAGAGTCTGTTCAGCATGAAGTTTGGGAGAGTCGGTAATGCCGGCTTTTTCGTAGTCGGCTTTGATGGCTGCGTTAAATCCGCCGCCGGCACGAATTGTGTTGCCGCCGGCAAACATCATTTTTTCAAGAACAACGACTTTCTTGGCGCCGGCTTCCTTAGCGGAAACAGCGGCGGAAAGACCGGCACCGCCGGCACCGATCACGATGACGTTATAAGTTTCGTCCCATTTGATGGCAGCTTCTGCAGCGGTGCTGAAGAATGTTCCGAAAATACCTGCAGCGGCAGCAGCTGCAGGAGCGGAACCAAGGAATACTCGACGTGAAAGCTTTGTCATTTTCTTCTCCAAGTGTGAAATCTGAGGTTTGAGGCGATTTTCTTGCTTGGCCTCGTTGAGAAGAAGTCTAAGAATTCAGCGCTTCTCGCCAAATAAACATTAGGTTATTGACAAAGGAAAGGTTAAGGAGTAGGCGATTTTGTTAAGACTCAGAAACAAGATTTTCTGCGGCAATCATTCCGAATGTGAAGGCATCGGCTAAACCGTTTCCGCCGATTCGATTTCTTCCATGGATGCCTCCGGTGATTTCGCCGGCAGCGAAAAGTCCGGGAATCGGTTTGCCGTCCTTGAGGCACTGGGCTTTTTCGTTGATTTGAAGACCGCCCATTGTGTAATGGATTCTCATGCCGACGCGTGCGGCCCAGAAGGGCGCTTTTTGAATCGGGAACCTGCGGCTTTGCGGTTTGTCAGAGGCAATCTCAGCGTTTCGTTCTTCGATCGTTTTTATTAAAGTCTCAGAAGGAATGTCTAGAGCTGAAGCCAATTCTTCCAAACTTTGAGCTTTGACAGCATCGCCGGTTTCAGCGGCACGGATAGCATCTCGGCGGACAAGCAGATCAAGTGTTTCTAGACCGTTGTTGTCGATAATGCAGTAGCAGCTCTTGTTGTTCTGTACCAAAATCTTTTCTTTGAGTTCATCACGGCGAGCTCTTTCGTCTACGAAACGTTTTCCTTCGTCGTTGACAAAGACAAAGCGGCGTACGTCGTTGTGGAATCGGACACGAATGCTTTTATTCGAAATCGGGCCGGGAAGGCACTGAATTTCGTTTAAGTCAACCACGGAAGCGCCGATTCTGCGTGCCGCAAACAGCATGTCTCCGGTTGAGCCGGAAGAGCAGTTGCTTGGAAGACCTTTAAGACGGGGATCAAAAGTTCCTACCGTCTTCAGATTTGCGCCGAATCCGCCGGCGGCAAGGATGACGCCTTTTCTTGCGCGAATGAAAAACTCATCGCATTTCGAAGCGGCTTTAACCCCGATAACGCGTCCTTTGTCGTCTTCTACCAGCTCCATTGCTTTGGTTTCTGTCAGAACATTGACTTTCCTTTGCATCAAGACGCCGGAGAGTGCTCGCACGTAGGCAGTCCCGTTCGGGAAGATAGGCTTGTGACAGCGTGGGAAGTGGGATCCGTAGATTTCGATCACTTCGTCTTGAAATTTCACGCCTTTGGCTTCCAGCCAGGAAAGCATTCTGGGAGCTTCATGAACAAGTTTACGGACTAAAGCCGGGTCCGCAATTTTGTCGCCGTTGTTCCAAATGTCTTGAAAGTGTCTTTCTTCGCTGTCAGTGATACCCAAAGGCGCTTGCCTTATCGGATTCACAACACCGAGGAATCCGCCGGAGATCAGAGTGTTTCCGCCGAGATGAGCGTTTTGCTCGATCAGGATAACTTCAGCACCTAGTTCCGAAGCTCTGACCGCGGCGGCCAGACCCGCGCCTCCCGCGCCCACGACTAAAACACCGCAGCTCAGACGCCAATTGACATCTTGGGCAAAGGCTGCGGCAGGAGCGGCAACAGCTAAAGTCGTGAGTAGGAAATCTCTTCGGAACATAGGATCGTTAATCGTTAAGAATATGAATCTTACGGAGGAAAGCATTGAGCTCAACGATGTTTTTGCAGTTGAGCTTGTGGAAAATCGAGCTTCTCCAGTTTTTGACGGCTTGCTCTGAGACTTCCAGCTCAAAGGAAATGACTTTATTGAGCTTGCCTAAGGCAATCATCTCAGCAGCTTTTTTCTCGGCCGGCGTCAGCAAATCGAACTGAGCACGCATTTCTTCGCAGGTTTCTGCGGCTTCTCTATCGTTCTGATTTTTTGCAACGGCTTTAGCTAGCGCTTCTTTAAGACGATTAGGTTCAGGAGGTTTGACGATGAAGTCGGTGGCGCCGGTGAGCATGGCCTTGACGGCCATGTCGATGTCACCGTGTCCGGTCAGAAAAATGATCGGAAGGTCTATCTCGCGCTTTTTCATTTCTTCTTGGAGCTGCAGTCCGCTCATCTCCGGCATACGGATATCCAAAATCACACATCCCGGGAAGAGCGGATCGTCCTTTTCCAGGAATTCTTTGGCACTGTTATAGGTTGAGGTTCGGAAACCGGCCATATTCACCAAAAAGGCTTCGGAGGCGAGGACTTTTTCATCGTCATCGACGATTCGGACGACGGGAGTAAGTTTGGATGACTTCATGAGAAAACCCTTTTGAAATGAATTTCAGCGCGCAAGCCTTGCGGGTCTACGCGGGTGAATTTGAGTTCAACTCGATGCCTTTCGGCAATTGCAAAGACGATCTTAAGGCCGAGTCCTAGGCCATCGGCTTTTAGTGAGTTTTGCAGAGCTTTTTTCATGCGCTCCAGCACTTCGTCAGGGACAGGAGGGCCGTTGTCTGTGATGGACAAAACCCAATCACTGCCTTCCGAAGCTAAGGAGACCCTGATAAGCGCCTTGTCTTTGAGCGGTTCAACAGCGTCTGCCGCATTTCTCAAAAGATTAAGGACGAGGATTTCCAGTTCAAACGGATTGCCATTGATCTCGGCTTTTTGCGGCAAGTCGATTTGCAAACGGCACTGTGTCGAGACATAAAGCCGGAAAGCGTCGGTGGCTTTATGCGTGACTTGTGATAAGTCCGTTGTGCTCTGTGAATCCACCGGTCTTGAAGACTTGGCGTACTCTCGAACGCGGTCTACGATTTGAGCGGCTTTAGAAGATTCTGAGGCAATGGCCTCAATGCCTTGGCTCACGATCGGATCAAGCGCCTTTTGTTCGCCGTACATCTTGAGGCCGTTTGAGTAATTGACGACGGTGGACAAAGGCTGCTTAAGTTCGTGCGCGAACATGTGCGAGAGCTGAGAAAGGATGCCGCGTTTTTCCATTTGGCTCAAACGCTTTAAGGAGTTTCTCGCGACTTCGGCGACTCGGTCTCGCTGATCGATGGCTTCACGTAACTCGGCCGTTCTTTGGAAGACCAAAGAGTTCGAACGGTAGATATGGAAAAGTACACCGAGGAGTAGGGCAAGCGCTAGAAAGACTTCCGTTTTGTACTTCTCAATGAATGCTCCGACAGAGAACGGTTCCGGCCGATAAGGTCCGAGTTCCAATTTTTTGAAGAGCTGAAGTACGGACCGGAAATCATTAGCGATGCCCCAGGAAGCGCCGTCCGGCATCTTATGCATAGTCAGGAGGCTGACCGTGAAATTTTTAACGACCTCTGGCGAAGCGTCCGGAAAAGAAGAAAAGACAAAGTCCGGATAGAGCGGGGAAGAGCTCCTGCAAGCTAAAGAAGTCTTCTCTTCGTCGATGACCTTGAAGAGATGTGCGTTCGAGAGGTTTTCTAGTTCGCAGGTCGGAATGACGGCGGCGTCGGCCTCACCTGAAAGCAGGTAAGAGTAGACGTCCGGATAACTGTACTTCGTACTGAAGAGGTGCGGCTGATCTTCTTTAGTGCTGATGCGATCGGCAAGTTTGCCTTTGGCGCCGAGCCAGCCGGAAAGAGAGTCGACGTCTCGTGTGACAAGTCGCTTCTTTCGGAGATCTTCCATTCGATTGAGGTCATTGCGATCGGTTAACGCGATGATGGTGGAACCGATGGACTCGGATGCAGTCTTGGCTCGAGCATCGTGACGCGTGGCAATTTGTCTTAAGCCCGCAGATGACGGATCAAAGGAAGCGTAGAAGCCGGCCGAAGAAATCAGAAAACTGAAGTGTTCTTTTTTGATGTCTTCCGGAGACTTGTGTCCGGAGATTTCCTTGGTGACAATCTTGTACTGAGGAAGCGCCTTGCGCAGATGATCCAAAGTCGGCGCGAAGGTGTTGATGAAAAACAGCGGGTCCTCAGTGAAGAGGACAGCAATCCTGACTTCCGCAGGTTTGTCTGCGGAATGAGCCGTCCATGGAGTGCATAGGACAGCCGAACAAAACAAGAGTGTCAGGAGTTTTCGGAACAATTTTCTTCTTCGGCTTTGAGGATTCGGGAATTATTTTAGCTTTTAGGACGGGTTGGATAATTCGGTGAAATCCTGAGGATAGACGTTGAACTATACAAATAGTCATGGAAACCAAGCCGGTCATTAGAATGAGAAGAAGATTAGATTGAGAAACAAAAATGGAACAGAAACGGATCCAAAACTTGCCGTTGGGCACATCGGATTTTTCTGCTTTAAAACTGGCTGACGGGATCTATGTAGACAAAACCGAACTCATCTACGAGCTCGCTTCTCAAAAAGCCAAGTATTTTTTTGTCCGTCCTAGGAGGTTTGGAAAGTCATTGTTGATTTCCACATTCGAGTCCTTATTCAAATATGGATTAAAGGAGTTCAGAGGCTTAGCCATTGAGGGACGTTATAAAAACGAGGCTAAATATCTCGTTGTGAAGCTGGACTTTTCTGAGGCGAAGTATTTTTCTTCGCCGGAAGAGTTTTCAGATAGGTTGGCATCACTTATCGTCAGAAACTTTGCTCGTGTCGGCTTTAATTATATCCCCGAGTCGGCAGAAAGTATTTTCGATCGGTGGTCTGAATGGCTGAAGACGTTGGACTGCAATTCTTTGGTTGTTCTTGTTGATGAATATGACTCGCCGCTGACTTCTTGTCTTGAGCAGGAAGAATTGTTTGCAGCAGTCAGAGAGCAACTCTCAAAGTTCTATGCAGAGCTAGCCGCCAATGAGCGAGTCTTACGATTTGTCTTTGTTACCGGGATTAATCGCTTCAATGAAGTTTGTCTTTCTTCTGATTTTGGCCGCTTCACAGATCTTTCTTTGGATCCTCGTTATGGGTCGTTAGTTGGTTTTACACGGGATGAGGTTGAAGGTTGTTTTGAAAACTATCTTGAAAAGGTGGCTAAAGATCTTGCCAGAAGCAGGGAAGACCTCATAAAGCAGCTTGTCGCACAATACGGCGGATATTGTTTTGAAGAAACAGGAAGTACGAAAGTCCTCGCTCCCTGGTCTCTGCTCAATTTCTTCGCATATCCTTCAAGAGCTTTCCTCGCTTATTAGTTCGAAACCGGAGGCACAGCTTCACTTCTGAAATGTCTCAAAACTCAAGCGTTTAAGGCGCCGGAAGAGTTTTCAAGAGAAAAGAAGATTTCGCTTTCGGAGTTGATCGGAGTGTCAGGCTCTTTGTCCGATATCGCTTTGCTCACTCAAGCTGGTTACTTAACAATCAAAGCACCGGAGCCCAGAGAAACTTTTCTTTTCGATTATCCGAATTTAGAAGTTAGACGCTCCATGGCTCTGCTGTACACAGAGCAACTTTTGGGCGGAAAGGTTCCTGGGCAAGTCGGAGCCGGACCTATTGTTGAGGCGTTAAGCGGAGGCTCTCTCGAGTTCGTGGTTTTTGTCCTGAATCAATTTTTTCAAGCGATTGATTATCAGAAGCATCCCGTCAAAGATGTAGTTACCCTGCGAGCCTATGTCCAGGTCTACTTTTCGGCTGCCGGGTTAGAAGTTGAAGCAGAGTTTCAAAAAGACCGTAGAAACGAACTGAAAGTTAAGGTTGGCGGACGGAAGTGGATATTTGATTTCCGCCTCGTCAAAACTCTGAAAGATGCGTCAGAACATAATGTTGACGCGGATGAACACATGGAAAAAACACATCCCAGAGATAAGGATGACCGAAGAGACTTGAGGAAAGTCAGGCTTGTTTTCTCGATCGAAGCTAGACAATTCGTTCAGTGGTTAGAAGATTAGAAAGTTTGAATTCCAGCCTGTCCTTGATTTTCTGCCGTTTTGACTGGTTTTAAGGCGTTTCTTTAGAGTAATAGCTATCAACTTTCCCAAACAGGCTTTAGGTCCATCAACTTTTGTTGGCGATTTAAGACTTCTTTATTTTTTTCCGCTTCAAAAATTATTTCAGAGCAAACGTCAGGCGAAAGAGAAATGATCTTGTCATCAATACGGCAGAGCAAATAGCTATGAAAAGCTTCCAAAACTAATTCTTCGGGAGTTCTTCCTTCTTTCTCGGATAACTCAGAAAGCATGGCTGCATCCGTATCGCTTAATTTCAAGGTAATGATTTGTGACATTTTTCGGCTCCTTGCTAGGAAAGATACTCCATTTTGATTCTTCCTGTTGAAGTCAGAAAAGGTCAATTTTTCATACACAACGGACCAAAAGGTTGGGGATTTTAGGTTTGTGTTTAGAAAAAGGCCATTTTCTAAACACAAAAGTGGTTTCCAGCTACTTTGTGTTCAAAAAAACGCTGATTTCTAAACACAAAGGTCTTTTCTGAGTGCTTTGTGTTCAGAGAAAACGCTAGTTTCTAAACACAAACTAATTGGCCAATGACTTTGTGTACTGAAAAAAGTGAAATTCCGGTCAAAACAAGAAGCTCCATTGAAGGAATAAACTGATTATTTAAAATCTGATTATTAAAAATTCAATTATTGAAAAATAAACAAGATGCGGAATCCTTTCGTTGTTGGAGCTTATGTTTCTCCGGAATTCTTTTGTGGTCGATCAAAGGAGACCAAAGTTCTAGAGGAGTGCATTCGTGAACGCAAGAATGTTGTTCTGCATTCGGCGAGAAGGTTAGGGAAGACTCATCTTATCGAACATGTCTTTCGCAAAGCCAGCTTCAAAGAAGAATTCGAGTCTCTATTTGCCGATGCTAGTGTTTGCGGAAGTCTCAAAGAATTTGCTTTTGTCCTGGTTAACGCTATTTTCAGATCACTAAGAAGCGATCATCGAAATTTAGAAAAGCTTGCCGGCCTCTGTCGCAGACTCGGGTTGAACATGACTATAGGTCCGAGCTCTGAAGTGGTATTGCCTTCTTTTAGCTTGGGTTGTATACGAGAGCCGGAAAAGATAATTGAGGAATCCTTCTCATTTCTTGAAGGCTTTGACAAGAAGGTTGTATTAGCAATTGACGGTTTTGAAAAGCTGGCATCCTTTAGGGATGCCGATGGAGCAAGAGCATTAGGGAACATAATCGAGAGCAATTCAAGCGTCCGAATGATTTTTTCAGTTTGCGAGACGCAAGGCTGTTTTGAACAGTTTCTCGAAAAGCATGGTGTTGTTTGCAGAAGCACAAAGCTGATCCACCTGGGACCCATCGAGCTCAGTGAATATCTTTCATTTGCAAGAAAAAAGTTTCAAGAGGCAGGAAAAAGGATTTCTGCTGAGATTTTCGAAAGCGTTTACTCAAAATTTTCCGGCTACACAGGACCGATACAGTTGGTTTTGAATCGGCTTTTTTCGGAGACACCTAAAAATGCTTCTGTTACGAATGAAATTTTAGACACGGTTATCAAAGCCATTGCTGACGAATACGCTGTCTTCTACAAAGAGGCTCTTTCGAGATTAAGCTTCAACCAAAAATGTTTGGTTTTTGCCGTTGCCAAAGACGGTGCCGTCGAAAATCCGTCGTCCTCAGAATTTGTGAATAGGCATAGTTTGGCTTCGGTTAGCAGTGTGCAATCGTCAGCACGAGCATTACTAGAACAAGGTGTTCTTCATAAGGATGACAGTGGGTTAAGTATTAGCGATTATTTTTTCTTTGAATGGTTAAAGAAAGAATATTTTTAAGGGGTGAGTAGTGAAAATAACTGTTATTCCAGCTATCGGTGTAGCTTTAAGCATTGCGTTTTCGACCTTCTTTGCACAAGAAGCGATTAGCGCTGAAAAGGCCCAGCGGCTTTGCTTTGTGAATTCGCCTGCGGAACTCATTGCTTGCCAGCGAGGCGATTCCTTGTACTACAGACAGCCTGGTTTGAACCACGAAAAGTTTTTGTTAGATTTTGCCGCTCAGTATTGCGATACAACTGTACCGATTCACATTGAATTTCCCTACGTTCTCTGCGTCTATTCTGGAATCAAGGAAAAAATAAACGCTCAAGAAATCCGTAAAAAAGAGATAGAAAGCAATATGCTGTCTGCCTTGCGAAGGCTTGGTAAAGAATTGGGCAATCCTGAGTCAGGATGGAAACAAATCAGTTCAGAGGATGAGAAGCGTTTTCTAATTACGTCGCAAGGTACCGGTCTAGCCATTCAGGACGGAGATGAAGTCACGATCAGATTGCGTTACCCTGGAAAAGACGGCAAGCCGGAAAAATTTGACGAACTAAAGACCTTTTTGGTAACGAAAGACGACATTGGATTCAGAGGCTTGAGGCAAGGCAGTTCATTGATCATGGCGTCTAACGGTAAAAAGAAAAGTTTTGAGTTTGTTGATATCCTTTTGGTTACCAAATTGAAACCTTGAGGTTACGATTAGAGGTCGAAGCCAACCAGTTCGAAGCACATACTCTATTTTTTAGCCTTTCTTTTGTCTAGCCTGAACCTAAAAATTCTTGTTTAAAAACATATAGATGATTATTTAACGCTATTTAACGTTATTTAATTTTTATCGGTTGTTTTGTATAGTAGGGAACGGAGGAGACTCTGAATGAGAGCGGAATGGACAATCACAGGTTTGACCTACGACAAGGAAAAGGCAGGGAGAACATTTGATAGCAACAATCGTCAGGTGATTTGCCAAGTTTTGTCCCCCGCTCAATGTGACGGTTTCAACTGTTTCATGGCTTCCGAGGTTAATCTAAGTATGGAGGGGCCTCTTATTTGGGAAAAATCACCCCGATCGTTTGTAGACGCTGAAGAAAAGGAAGCTCCTCAAGGCCGAAATGAACGTTCCATTGTTGCTTCGGCTTTGTCCGGCTCAGAAGTTCTTGAGATTTTGAATACTGAGGCATATTTCAGACTTTCAAGAATGGAGATTGCTGACAACAAAGAGGACCAACTCCGTTATCTTGAAAAGCTCGATTTAATTAAAAAGTCCGGGTCAACGTATGAGATTCCGCTATTTAGCGCATATCTCTTAGCTCGAAATTTATCGGACTTTGATCGACTGGCTGGAAAGCGTGTTCGAATTGTCTCGTACGGCGGTAACGACAATTTGAGTCCTGCTATTTGTGACATAGAGTTCAAAGAAGGAATCGTCGAAGCTTTTCCATCTGTTTTCAAGGAAGTCGTAAGGTTGATCCCGAGACACGAAAAGATTGATTCAGAGAGCGGAAGAAGGCTAATTGAATTCTCGATTCCACAAGCTGTTATTAGAGAGGCGCTTAGCAATGCCTTTGCTCACCAAGATCTATTTTCCGAAGGCGATGGAGTTGTCATAGAAATCTTCAATAACAGAGTCGAGATAACAAACTCAGGCCGACCGGTCTTGGATTCTCTCCATTTTCTTGATGGCGGACCAGCCATTAAGAATGAAAAAATTTTCGCCGAAATGAAAAATCTTGGCTTAGTTGATGGGCAAGGATACGGCTGGAGAAAAATCGTCAAAGAACTAGAATCTCGAAGTCTTCCGGCCCCTGAAATTAAGATCAGGGAAAATTCACTAACTGTGACGCTTTGGTTTGACAAACCATTGAAGTTCCTTTCATTGGATCAAAGGAACTGGACGGTATATTTGCATACTGTGCTGAGATATCTTCTTAGCGAGCCGGCGAATAATGCGTCTCTCAGGCAGAGGCTTAATTTGCCTGAGTCGAAATCTTCTACTGTTAGTAAGTGGTTCAGGCAGGCAGCAGAAGGAGGTCTTCTGAAACCTTTTGATAAGCATTCTTCCAACAAGACAAAGAGGTACGTTCCTGCTTGGTGTCAGGATTCGTCTCAAATTTCCAGGAATAGTAAGGATTTTGAAAAACAGAAACTAGAAGAAGAGAAGGCAAAGAATACTCAGAATCCCTCGTCAAACAAAGTCTTCATCGACGACGAAGATGAACAACTTATTCAAAAAGCCCGTCAGCGCTTGAAAGAACTGGGTTCTATTAAAGTCAGAATTGAAGACTTGTGATTAGCGCCAATTACTTTGGTATTGAGAACCGCGAAAAATCTGTTATAGACAATGTGGAAGCCGCGATTCGTCGGCTTGAGAAGACAGTGGAGCCTAAGAATTGAGGACATCAACCTACTTGTTGTCCTATTCTTCTGTTTTCGGGGGTCGGTTGCCAAGTTTTTGATTTACCCCTGTTGTAAAGGTAGAGAGGCTATCGATTTTGGCCTGAGGAAAACCGGGGTCACACCTTGCTTCCAAGATTTTCCAATATGTCATCCAACTCTCTGACACGAAAAACTTTACCGGCAAATTTAGGATTATTCAAAAACCTATCTGGCCAACGAAGACCCTTTTCAAAGCAGCTGTTTAGGATGAAGAGCTTTCTATTTTGTTCCATAGCGGCGCGTGCCTGGATTAATGCTCCCGAGGTTTCGCCGGCCTCAATAATTACGGTGGCCAGTGATAAGGCTGACATTGTTTTATTTCTTTCGGGAAAAAAGAAACGGTTATTCCTAGGGGTATTTTTTCTCCAGTGGAGAATCGGAACTTGGCTTAAGAGGAGGTGCCTCTTTGCTATGAAGTTTTGGAGTTCCTTGTTTGAAGCGGGATAATTTTCAGTAATGGCTGTGCCAATCACACCAATCGTTGTGCCGCCTTCTTCTATGGCTGCGGTATGTGCAGCGGTGTCAATTCCTTTGGCCAAGCCAGAGATGATGGTGAAGCCTTCTCGGACAAGTTCTTTGGATAGTCGTTTTGCTCGTAATTTTCCTTTTTCGCTTGCTTCTCTGGAGCCAACAATGGAAATGCCTTTTGAAAAAAGTAAATTCAAATTCCCTAAGAAATAAAAACATCTAATTGGATCTTTGGCATCAAGTAGATTAGAAGGAAAATTTGCTGTTTGCGCTAACTGAAAATTAAGTTCGATTCCTTTTGCCTGAGTCAGAGTCTTGAGCTCGGCAAGAGCCTCTTCTGCTTTATCGCGTTGAGTAAGTTGGGTAAAACTTTCAATTCTGTTTTCTTCAAGGTAGGTATTGAATTTTTTGAAGGAAAAATAGTTCTTTTCTTTCCAAAATGCTTCAAAACTCCCCATCTCTAAGCGTGGGGAAATGATTTCAGAATCTTGCGCGGAATCAAATAGATCTCTTTGAATCATACGAGATAGTCAGCTAAGAATCTTTTCCTATAAATATGCGAACAGCGTGAACAGCGACTGAGGCAAGTCAGCCAGAGGCTTTTTAAAGCTTCACCATTTGGGCCGAGTTAGTCGACATAGAGCAACGTCTCAAGAGGTTGTTTGCCTCTTAAATTAAGTTCCTTTGTTTAACGATTTTCCAACGGTACAAACCGAATGCCTAACCCCATAGCAGCCAAAACTTTTTGGACCATATCAAAAGACGGGTTTCCGTCTTTATTAAAGGCACTGTAGAGGCTGGCTCTTGAAACACAGGCTGTTTTAGCTATTTCAGAAACATTGTGACATTTGATGATATTTCCGATAGCAAGGCGAACCATAGAGCCGTCTCCGCTATCGAGCTTAATCATTTCATTTAGAAAAACAGCCGCGGATTTATCGTCTCGGATGAAGTTATCAACATCCATTTTGTTTACTTTTAGCGTTTTCATCACATTTAGGCGAGGAGATCCTCTGCTTTCAGGCAGGGGAGGAAGCGCCTCCTCTTTTCGAATTTCTGTTAAATAGGTTCGTCTCTTTTCCAGCAGACGCAGCTTCTTGTAGCTAATGCCTGCCGAAATGCGGGTTCCGTCAAGCTTTCGAACATCAAAGCTCCCGGATGATCGACGGCCGAAAATGAAGCTTTCTTCTCCTTTGCAGGCAACCTTGTCAAAAAGACGGAAGCCTTTGAGCTCAAAGGGCGCTTGATTGGGCTTTCGAAGCCCGTGTTTGAGGATGGAGAGCTTGTGAATCTGCCGGTTATTCCGACGAGTCTGCTTCTGGAATATGAATTCTCCGAGCCTTTTGGCGCCGAGATTGCCAGCAATGCAGAAAGCGTCTGCACCATGTGACTTGGAAATGCCGTTCGCGATCCGCGCGTGCTTGGTCCGGTAGCCGTAGGTGTTGTGCACCTTCAGCTCAGAATGCGACGCCTTTAGGCGGTTCAAAACCTCCCAGCGCATAATTCCCATGAAGGCTTCCGCACGGAACGACTGACCGCGCTTGGCCCTCAGCTTGATTTCGCCGCGATGAAGTGCCTTATGGCACGTCTCACAAAGCGTAATCAGGTTGCCGGGCGAATTGCCGCCGGTACGTCTGCTTTCCAGATGATGAACATTGAGCACCGGATCTTTCGATCTGCCGTGACAATGCTGACAAACGTGCCCGTCTCTGAAAAGAACATACTCGCGGACGTTCCAGAAGCTGAGCTGTTCTCCCTTTTGGTACTCTTTCCCTGCAATGTCTGGATTCTTCAGCAACTGCGTGTCGAAAGACGCCGTTTCCACGGTGATCTTTGTGACCGGTAGCAGTCGAAGAACC
>ERZ791903.1153-NODE-1153-length-27944-cov-2.858152_pt1 | contig 27944 bp, 15 predicted proteins | sample MGYA00510148_ERZ791903 | MGnify/ENA primary metagenome ERZ791903 (study PRJEB30046, sample SAMN00792080) | human gut metagenome | study: EMG produced TPA metagenomics assembly of the A metagenome-wide association study of gut microbiota in type 2...
TAATGAACCTTGATAATTCGGATGGGCAGTCAGTATATCTTTTCCGGCGCGGGTAGACATGGAGGGGGAAGGGGTAACCTGTGCGCCGAATGTCTGCATAATACTGCGGCGGTATGGCTTTTGCTCATAGCTGATCTTTACTTGATATACGGCCGCTTCCAGTCCGAAAAGTTTAGCGGCATATGCCAGTGACGCCCCCCATTGTCCGGCTCCGGTTTCTGTTGTAACGTTTGTTACACCCTCTTTTTTGCAATAATAAGCTTGCGGAATGGCAGAGTTCAGTTTGTGTGATCCCATCGGGCTTACACTTTCGTTCTTGAAATAAATATGTGCCGGAGTACCCAGTGCTTTCTCCAGTCCGTAAGCGCGCACCAAAGGGGTACTGCGATAATATTTGTACATTTCGCGCACTTCCTCGGGAATCTCGATCCATTTATCTGTTTGGTTTAATTCCTGGCGGCAGAGTTCTTCTGCAAATATCGGGTAAAGATCTTCGGCTTTCAGAGGTTGTTTGGTACCGGGATGTAAGGGAGGCATCGGTTTGGTTACCATGTCAGCCTGAATGTTGTACCAATAGCGTGGAATTTCATCTTCGGGTAGTATATACCTTTTAGTTTTATTACTCATAATATTGTGGTTTTTGATATTTTAGTTGCCAAAAATAAACATAATTTTTAATACGGTGATTAAATACGCAACAAAGAATAGAATTAATTGTTATTTTGTTTAAGTTTGCAACTGAAATAATGTGTCAATGCGGCAATCTGTTAATGACCCGGATTCCATGGGATAACTTAATTGTGCACGAATTGGAAAGTGAATGCATGGGTACATTATTTTGTATAGCCGGTTGGTATATGGGTATGTTGGCACATTAACACATTATTGATTATGAAGATTTATCATAAAATACTACTGTATCAAAATAAACTACTACAACCCTATGTACGTATTTAGGATGATGGCGGTTCTTACTTACATGGCTTCTTTACTTTTGATTGTGGGTGTGGTTTATGAACATGGTTTTCCTCTTTCTGCAACCGATATTTCGCATCTGAAAATTTTGTATAAAGCGGTATGGATCATCTTCCTGATAGATGTTACATTACATATTTTTCTTGAATATAAAGGAACAAAGAAAAACTTCCGGAAGTTGGCGTGGATATTGAGTTGGCTACTTTATCTGACGTTAGTTCCCGTTATATTCCATCGTCCCGATGAAGAGGGAGCCATTTTGTATGTATGGGATTTTTTGGGTAGCAAACTTTATCATATTCCTCTTTTGCTTCTTTTTTCTTTTCTTAATTTATCAAACGGACTGGTACGTTTGCTGGGGCGGAGAACCAATCCGTCATTGATTCTTGCAGTGAGTTTCTTCGTAATAATTCTGATTGGTACGGGATTGTTGTTATTGCCTCGTTGCACAGTAGAAGGGGTCGTATTGTCGTGGGTGGATGCCTTGTTTACTTCGACAAGCGCCGTATGTGTAACAGGCTTAGTGCCCGTGGATGTATCGGCAACGTTTACGCCGATGGGGCTGACGGTTATTATTCTCTTGATTCAGGTCGGAGGTTTGGGAGTCATGACATTGACCAGTTTCTTTGCGATGTTCTTCATGGGAAATACCTCGTTGTATAATCAATTGGTAGTGCGTGATATGGTAAGTTCCAATTCTCTGGGATCTTTACTGTCTACTTTACTTTATATTTTAGGTTTTACCATGGTGATAGAAGGTGCAGGAATGGTATCTATCTGGCTGGGTATACACGGCACGTTGGGGATGAGTCTGGAGGAAGAACTGGCATTCTCGGCTTTTCATTCCATTTCCGCTTTTTGCAATGCGGGCTTTTCTACGCTTCCCGGAAATTTAGGCAATCCGATGGTGATGACCGGGCACAATTCTCTTTATATTTCAGTTTCTTTATTGATTATTTTAGGAGGAATCGGATTTCCTATTCTGGTGAATTTCAAAGATATAGTACTCTATCATTTACGTCGTTTCTGGAAATTTGTGCGTACTCTGAAGCTTGACAGGCATAAAAAACAACATTTGTACAACCTGAATACGAAGATTGTGCTGATTGTGACTTTATTATTGTTAGTATTGGGCACATTGGCGGTTGCTGCTTTCGAATGGAACGGTTCTTTTGCCGGAATGTCCGTAGCCGACAAATGGACACAGGCTTTTTTCAATGCCACTTGTCCGCGAACAGCAGGATTCAGTAGTGTGGACTTAACGAGCTTGAGTGTGCAGACTATATTGATTTATATATTTCTAATGTGGATTGGCGGTGCGGCTCAATCCACTGCCGGCGGTGTCAAGGTGAACGCTTTTGCAGTTGTGGTTCTCAATTTAATAGCTGTTCTACGCGGAACGGAACGTGTCGAGGTGTTCGGGCGCGAACTTTCCCACGATTCTATCCGGCGTTCCAATGCAACGGTGGTGATGTCTCTCGGGGTATTGTTCTTGTTTATTTTCGTATTGAGTATATTAGAACCGAAAATGTCGGTCATGACACTTACGTTTGAGTGTGTGTCTGCGCTAAGCACGGTTGGTTCGAGTTTGAACGCTACTCCTCTGCTTCGCGATGAAAGCAAATTGTTGGTGGCTTTGTTGATGTTTGTGGGGCGTGTAGGGTTGATAACCTTGATGTTAGGAATTGTGAAACAGAAAAAGAATACGAAATATCGTTATCCGAGTGATGATATAATAATTAACTAATATGCCAATGTGCCGACTGGCTGCGCAATAATGGGAAAAACGTCATGTGCAGACGAAGGCAGTGGTTAATTGAAAAAATAGGAGGATATGAAATACATTATTATTGGCTTAGGAAATTATGGGCATGTGTTGGCAGAAGAATTTTCTGCTTTGGGGCATGAAGTGATAGGGGCGGATATTAGTGAGAGTCGTGTAGACAGCATTAAGGATAAAGTGGCTACGGCTTTTGTGATCGATGCTACGGACGAGCAGTCATTGAGTGTACTTCCATTGAACAGTGTGGATGTGGTGATTGTGGCGATTGGTGAAAATTTTGGTGCTTCTATCCGCGTGGTGGCTTTGTTGAAGCAAAAAAAAGTGCAGCATATCTATGCGCGCGCCATTGATAATGTACATAAAGCAGTTCTGGAAGCTTTCAGTTTGGATAAGATTCTGACACCGGAAGAAGATGCGGCCCGTAGCTTGGTTCGTCTGTTTGATTTTGGTACTTCCATGGAAGTTTTCCGGATAGATGCAGAGTATTATATCGTCAAGTTCCGTGTTCCGGAAAAATTTATCGGCTATTTTGTGAATGAGTTGAAGCTGAACGAAGAGTTTCATTTGAAGATCATAGGCTTGAAGCGTGCGGAAAAAATAGAAAATTGTCTTGGTATATCGTTGACTGATAGTAAGATTGTAAATGAATTACCGGAGAATGATAAGATACAGGAAGGGGATGAACTGGTGTGTTACGGTAAATACAAAGACTTCCAGAAATTGTGGAAAGCTTTATAATTTAAAACTATATACTCTTATATGGTAAGAGTATATAGTTTTACTATACAAAAGTGTATACTTTTGTATGACAAGAGTATACACTTTAATTTTGACTTTATCTGTCGGCTTTCAAAGCTTCTTCCAAGTTGATGCCTAATGCTTTGGCAACACCTGTGCCATAAGCAGGATCGGCCTTATAGCAGTTGCGTACATGGCGTTGCTTGATGAATAGTTCGGAATCACCCATGGCACGAGCCGTGTTTTCGAAGAGTAATTGCTGTTCGTCTGCCGGCATCAATCGGAAAAGGTCGCCCGGTTGACTGTAGTAATCATCGTCATATTCCCGTTCGTTATAGTTATAGATGTCACCGTGAACTTTCAAGGGCGGTTCTTTCTTTTCCGGAGAATCTTTCCATTCACCGTAACTATTGGGTTCATAACCTTTGGTTGCGCCATAATTGCCATCTACCCGCATCGATCCATCACGATGGTAAGCGTGGAACGGACAACGTGGTTTGTTCACCGGTATCTGTTCGGAATTCACGCCGAGACGATAACGCTGGGCATCTCCATAGGAGAAGAGACGTCCTTGTAACATTTTGTCCGGAGAGAAGCCTATTCCTTCTACGATATTCATCGGGTTGAATGCGGATTGTTCCACTTCGGCAAAGTAGTTCTCTGGATTGCGGTTCAGTTCGAGTATACCTACGTCTTGCAAGGGAAAGTCTTTATGCGGCCATACTTTTGTCAAGTCGAATGGATTGATACGATAATTATCAGCTTCCTCCTCCGTCATTATTTGGATTTGGAACAGCCATTTCGGGAAATCACCTTTCTCGATACTTTCGAAAAGGTCTCGTTGGTGAGATTCACGGTCTTTAGCTACGATCGCCTCTGCTTCCTGATCTGTCAGATTTTTAATACCTTGCAAGGTACGAAGGTGGAATTTTACCCAGGTGCGTTTGTTCTCTGCATTATAGAAACTGTAAGTGTGGCTGCCGAATCCGTGCATATGACGGTAAGAATAAGGAATACCGCGCGGGCTCATGGTGATGGTGACTTGATGCAATGCTTCGGGAAGCAGTGTCCAGAAATCCCAATTACTGTTAGGGCTACGCATATTTGTTTTCGGATCGCGTTTAATGGCATGGTTTAGGTCGGGAAATTTTAGCGGGTCACGAAGAAAGAATACGGGGGTGTTGTTTCCTACCAGGTCCCAATTTCCTTCTTCTGTATAAAATTTCATGGCAAAACCTCGGATATCTCTTTCTGCATCGGCCGCTCCGCGTTCTCCGGCTACGGTAGAGAAACGTACAAAACATTCTGTCTTTTTTCCGACTTCACTGAAAATGGCTGCACGAGTATACTTTGTAATGTCATGTGTGACGGTAAATGTTCCGTAAGCACCGGAACCTTTGGCATGCATACGTCTTTCGGGGATTACTTCCCGATCGAAATGAGCCAGTTTTTCAATTAACCACGGATCTTGCAAGGTGATCGGGCCACGAGGGCCTGCTGTCTGTGAATTCTGGTTGTCGGCAATGGGACGACCGTTGGCAGATGTTAGTTTTTTCTCTTCCATAATTTTAGATATTTTAATGGATTACTTTTAATATAACAAAGAGAACGAAGATTTTGTTGGTTGTTTTATAAACAATTCTATGGGAAAAAGATAAAATGACTGATAATTGTATCTTTTTTGACTTATAATTATACCCTTGGTTTTATCATATTGCTTTAATTTTGTAGCAGAATAAAGAATGAAATAAACATGAAGAACAAAATTATTTATCTGTTACTGTTTTGTACATGCCTGGCACTTCCGGGACAGGCTCAGCAATTTAAAACTTTTGAAGTCGGAAAAAAGACTTTTTTACTGAATGGAGAACCTTTCATTGTAAAAGCGGCCGAGCTGCATTATACACGTATTCCACAACCTTATTGGGAGCATAGGATCAAAATGTGTAAAGCATTAGGGATGAATACTATTTGCTTGTATGTATTTTGGAATATTCATGAACAGGAAGAGGGACAATTCGATTTTACCGGTCAGAACGATATAGCTGCTTTCTGTCGTCTGGCACAGAAACATGGAATGTATGTCATAGTTCGTCCCGGCCCCTATGTGTGTGCGGAGTGGGAGATGGGTGGACTGCCGTGGTGGTTGTTGAAGAAAAAAGACATTGCTTTGCGTACGCTCGACCCTTATTATATGGAGCGCGTGGGAATCTTTATGAAAAAGGTGGGTGAACAGCTTGTCCCTTTGCAGATTACTCGTGGCGGTAATATTATCATGGTGCAGGTAGAGAATGAATACGGTTCGTATGGCACGGATAAGCCTTACGTTTCTGCCATTCGCGATATGGTGCGTGGTGCCGGTTTCACGGAAGTACCTTTGTTTCAGTGCGATTGGAGCAGTAATTTCACCAACAATGCTTTGGATGATTTGCTGTGGACAGTCAACTTCGGAACAGGAGCCAACATAGACCAGCAATTTAAGAAACTAAAGGAACTGCGTCCGGAAACGCCGTTGATGTGCAGCGAGTTTTGGAGCGGATGGTTCGATCATTGGGGGCGTAAACACGAAACACGTCCGGCCAAGGATATGGTGCAGGGATTGAAAGATATGCTCGACCGTAATATTTCGTTCAGCCTGTATATGACTCATGGAGGTACCACGTTCGGACACTGGGGAGGAGCCAATAATCCTGCTTATTCTGCCATGTGCAGCTCTTATGATTATGATGCCCCGATTAGTGAAGCCGGATGGGCTACTGAGAAATATTTCCTGCTTCGTGATTTATTGAAGGGTTATCTGCCTGCCGGACAGTCTTTGCCGACTATTCCCGAAGCTCTGCCGGTAATGGAAATTCCAGAGATCAAATTCACGCAGGTGGCTCCTTTATTCAGCAATCTGCCCGTAGCAAAACAGGCAATAGATATTCAGCCGATGGAACAATTCGATCAGGGTTGGGGAAGTATCCTCTACCGCACTGTTTTGCCACAGGATGTAAAAGCCGGAACAGTGCTCGAAATCACCGAAGTGCACGACTGGGCGCAAGTCTTTGCCAACAATACCCTGTTGGCGCGTCTGGATCGCCGGAAAGGAGAATTTACCGTTACATTGCCTGCTTTGAAAAAGGGTACCCAGCTTGATATTCTGGTAGAAGCTATGGGACGTGTTAATTTCGATAAGTCCATTCACGACCGTAAAGGTATCACGGAGAGTGTGGTGCTGGCGGCTACGGACGGTAATAAGCAAATAGTAAAGAATTGGCAGGTGTATAATCTGCCGGTCGATTATGCTTTTGCGAGCAATAAGCAGTACGTTTCGGGTGGCAAGCAGACGATGCCCGCTTACTATAAAGCGACTTTCAAACTTTCGAAAACGGATGATACGTTCCTCGATATGAGTACCTGGGGCAAAGGTATGGTGTGGGTGAACGGCCATGCGATGGGGCGTTTTTGGGAAATCGGTCCGCAGCAGACGCTCTTTATGCCGGGTTGCTGGCTGAAAAAGGGAGTGAATGAGATTATCGTTCTCGACTTGAAAGGTCCTGAAAAAGCTATGGTAAAGGGATTGAAGAAGCCAATTCTCGATGTACTGCGCGAAAAAGCTCCCGAAACTCACCGCAAAGAGGGTGAACATTTGAATCTTTCAGCCGAAACTCCCGTTCATAAAGGTGCTTTCATTCCGGGTAACGGCTGGCAGGAGGTACGTTTTGCCAATCCGGTGAAAGGACGTTATTTCTGTCTGGAAGCTCTTTCTCCACAGGCCGAGGATAATATAGCCGCTATTGCAGAGTTCGATGTCTTGGGTGATGATGGTAAACCGGTTTCCCGCGAGCATTGGAAAATCCGGTATGCCGACAGTGAGGAAACCCGTAGTGGAAATCGTACGGCTGATAAAATTTTCGATCTTCAGGAATCTACTTTCTGGATGACAGTGGATAATGTGGCCTATCCTCATCAACTGGTTATCGATTTGGATAAAGAGCAAACGCTCACAGGTTTCCGTTATCTGCCCCGTGCCGAAAAAGGGTATCCGGGAATGATTAAGGAATATCGTATCTATGTGAAGCCGACAGACTTTAAGTATTGATAAATAATTAGATAATTTGCCAATATGCCAATGCGCCAATGTGTCAATTAGCTGCGCGGAATGGTAGCACAGCCAATTGGCACATTGGCATATTGGCAAATTGGCAAATTATTCAATTGCAATGCATCTTTCATTTTTACTTTTCGTATCATCGCTGTTTTGTTTTTCATCGATAATAAACCGCTGTATTGATTCTTGAATAAATCAATGCATCGATTTTTGATCGTATTTTTATTTCGGGTATCGGTTGTTGCATTGATATTTGGACGAATTGGTTCGTTATACCACTTTTCTGCTTAAAAAAACAGGAAATGGCAGTATAATTCCTTCTTTTGACTGATAATTTTCCTTTTTTGATTTATTAATAGAACATTGACAGAAGCAAAATACCTATTTTTGAGGCAGTTTTAATAATATCATGAAAAATATGAGGAAGATAAAAGTCCTGTTAATATTGTTAATTTTGCCTGTGCTCAATGGCCGGGCTTTTACAGAAAAAGAGTTAGTTGCCGATGGGCAAGAAAAGAATCGGACACAGGAGAGAAGCGGAGTCCCTTCCACCGGAGATGTTGATGTGGCGAGTTTGGAGATCGATGCTTCGCGTCTCGGTGCTCCTATACAGTCTACTATGTATGGTGTCTTTTTTGAAGATATTAATTTTGGAGCCGATGGTGGGCTGTATGCTGAACTTATCAAGAATCGCTCTTTTGAATTTCCGCAACCTTTAGTGGGATGGGTGCCTTTCGGACAGGTAGAGGTGAAAACCGATAGGCCTTGTTTCGACCGTAATCCACATTATGTATCTATTACGAATGATGGCCGCTTGCTTCGTGCCGGACTGGACAACGAAGGTTTCCGTGGCATCGGATTGAAGGAGGGCAGGGAATATTGCTTTTCGGCCTATGTGCGTAGCCGGGACGACAAACCGATGACACTCTCTGTGGAGCTGGTGAACCGGGGAGGAGAGAACCCGCTAAAAAAGGATATCAAAATACGGGGAAACGAATGGCAAAAGATTACTGCCCGACTGACATCTCCTTTTACAGATACCCATTCCCGTTTACGCATCGTGCTGAAAAACCGGGGTACGGTGGATATGGATCACATCTCCCTTTTCCCTGCCGATACATGGAAAGGTCGCGAAAACGGGCTTCGCAAGGATCTGGCTCAGGCGCTTTACGATTTGAATCCGGGAGTTTTCCGCTTTCCCGGCGGTTGTATTGTAGAGGGTAATTCACTGGCTACCCGTTACCAATGGAAAAATACCGTGGGGCCGGTAGAGAACCGTCCGTCGAATGAAAACCGTTGGAATTATACATTTAAGCACAAGGCTTTTCCCGATTATTTCCAGTCCTACGGTCTGGGCTTTTTCGAATATTTCCTGTTGAGTGAAGACCTCGGGGCAGAACCGCTCCCGATATTGAGTTGCGGGCTTTCCTGCCAATACGAGAGTAACGAAGTGGTGCTACTGGACAGCCTGCAACCTTACATCGACGATGCCCTCGACCTGATTGAGTTTGCAAATGGCCCTGTCACTTCCGTCTGGGGGAAGATCCGTGCAGATATGGGACATCCCGAACCTTTTCATCTCAAGTTTATCGGTATAGGCAATGAACAGTGGGGATCTGTTTATCCCGAACGCTTGGAGATGTTTGTAAAGGCCATCCGTGCCCGTTATCCCGATGTGAAGATAGTGGGAAGCTCCGGTCCCAGTGCCGACGGCGAGCATTTCGATTATCTTTGGCCGGAAATGAAACGCATTGGTGTGGACCTTGTGGACGAGCATTACTATATGGAGCCTGAATGGTTCTTTGCCAATGCACATCGTTACGATAACTACGATCGCAAAGGTCCGAAAGTTTTTGCCGGAGAGTATGCTTCGCACGATCATACTACAAAGAAAGATAATAACTTCCTAACAGCCCTTTCCGAGGCAGCCTTTATGACGGGGCTGGAACGTAACGCAGACGTTGTCCATATGGCTACTTATGCCCCGTTGTTTGCGCATGTAGATGCCTGGCAGTGGAATCCCGACCTCATCTGGTATGATAACCTGCAGATGGTGCGTACTCCCAATTATTATGTGCAGCAGCTCTATGGCATGAATGCAGGCACGCATATACTTCCCGTTACGCTGAAAGGCAAAACGGAGGGAGTATTGTATGCTTCGGCCGTTTGGGATGACAAAACGAAGGAAATTATCCTGAAAGTTGTCAACCGTAGCGAGACGTCTCAGTCGCTATCTTTCGCTGTCGATGGCCTGAAGAAACGCGTCTTGTCCGGAGGTACACACATATACCTTGCATCCGATGACCTGAAAGCGAAGAACGTGTTGGGTGAACCGGAACGGATCGTTCCCCATGTCCGCCCGCTTAACATGGACGGTAACCATTTGCAATTGGAGATTGCCCCTCAATCATTCAACGTCTACCGGATCAGGTAAAACGATAAAAACATAAATCACCGTTCTAACCTAAGTTCAATATAATTTTTATTCCGCGTGGTTTCTTCTCCTTCCCGAAGGAGGAAGAGAAGCTATGTAGCATCATTCTTATATCGAGTGGAGGTTAATCTACTAATAATAAATTCTTTCTATCATGAAAAACCTCTTGACGGGCCTTTTATTGTTGGCCTCTACTACTGTTCCTGCGCAGCAGGAAACGATTATCCGCATTCATCCTGAACAGGGAACTACGGTGATCGATAAAAATATTTACGGACAGTTTGCCGAGCATCTCGGTACTTGTATCTATGGTGGCCTTTGGGTAGGCGAGGACTCCCAAATCCCCAATATCAACGGTTATCGGACGGATGTTCTCAATGCTTTGAAGGACTTGAAAGTGCCTATTCTTCGCTGGCCGGGCGGTTGCTTTGCCGATGAATATCACTGGATGGACGGCATCGGCCCGAAGGCAGACCGTCCGAAGATGGTGAACAATAACTGGGGCGGTACGATCGAGGACAACAGCTTTGGCACGCACGAGTTCCTGAATCTTTGCGAACTGCTTGGATGCGAGCCTTATATCAGTGGAAACGTAGGTAGTGGCACCGTAGAGGAACTGGCCAAGTGGGTGGAATATATGACTTCCGACGGTGATAGCCCGATGGCCAACCTGCGTCGCAAGAACGGACGCGATAAGGCATGGAAGGTGAAATACCTCGGTGTGGGCAATGAGAGTTGGGGATGCGGCGGAAGCATGCGTCCGGAGTATTATGCCGATTTGTATCGCCGTTATTCCACCTATTGCCGCAATTATGACGGTAACCGCCTTTATAAAATAGCCAGTGGAGCGAGTGATTACGATTATAACTGGACAGAGGTGTTAATGAAGAATGTAGGCGGACGTATGAACGGTCTTTCATTGCATTATTACACCGTGACCGGTTGGAGTGGCAGCAAAGGAGCGGCAACGAAGTTTACCGATGAGGATTATTACTGGACGATGGGTAAATGTCTGGAAGTGGAAGATGTCCTGAAAAAACATATTACCATTATGGACCGTTACGACCGCCAGAAAAATGTAGCCCTGATGCTCGATGAGTGGGGCACTTGGTGGGATGAAGAACCGGGAACCGTTCGCGGACACCTTTATCAACAGAATACGCTGCGCGATGCATTTGTGGCTGCTCTGTCACTGAACGTATTCCATAAATATGCCGATCGCCTTAAAATGGCGAATATTGCACAGGTGGTGAACGTGTTGCAATCGATGATTCTTACCAATGACAGACAAATGGTACTGACTCCTACTTATTACGTATTTAAAATGTATCAGCCGCATCAGGATGCCACTTATCTGCCGCTCGATCTGATGTGCGAGCAAAAGACGGTACGCGACGGTCGTGTCATTCCTATGGTCAGCGCTTCTGCTTCACGCGATGCAAACGGAAAGATCCATGTCTCTTTGGCGAATGTAGACCTGAAGAAAGAGCAGAACGTCATTTTGACTCTCGGCGACTATAAAGTGAAGACGGTGAGCGGAGAGGTACTTACCGCCAAAGATATGAAAGCTTATAATTCCTTTGAGCAGCCCGATGCAGTGAAACCCCAACCCTTCAAGGGAACAAAACTAAAAGATGACAGGCTATCGGTTATACTGCCGGCAAAATCTATTGTAGTTTTAGAAGTTGAATAATAATGTATAAAGTGGATACTATGATAAAAAGACGTTTTATAGGCTTGGCTTTATTGGCTGGTTCGGTATTGCCGTTGCTTGCACAGGATGTGACGATAGATAGCCCTGATGAGAAATTGAAGTTAACCGTATCATGCCCTGCCGGTGGAGGTTCGGTTTCATATTCGATCGTTTACGATGGAAGGCAGATGTTGGAATCTTCTCCGTTAGGGATGGAGACGAATATCGGGAATTTCTCGGATGGGATGAAATGGTCGGGACACGATGTCCGGAAAATAGATACGGTTTATAACCAATCGCGTATCAAGACTTCGCGTGTGCATTACCAAGCCAATGAACTGGCTTGTGAATTTGCCAGTGCAGAAGGACAAAAGATCGGCGTGACGTTCCGCGTAGGTAATAATGATGTCGCTTTCCGTTATACCTTGCCCCGGCAGAATGGAAAAGGGAGCGTTGTTGTCAACAAAGAGCAGACCGGTTTTCATTTCCCGCCACAGACTACCACTTTTCTTTGCCCCCAGAGCGATGCCATGATAGGCTGGAAACGAACCAAACCCAGTTATGAAGAAGAATATCGCGTTGATGCACCGATGAATGAACGTTCACAGTACGGGCACGGATACACCTTTCCTTGTCTGTTCCGTATTGGTGAGCAGGGCTGGGTGCTGGTCAGCGAAACAGGAGTGGATAGCCGCTATTGCGCTTCTCATCTGAGCGATGCTCACGAAAGTGTGTATACCATCGCTTTTCCGATGCCCGAAGAAAATAATGGCAACGGAACGGTTGCGCCCGCTTTTGCTTTACCCGGTTCTACTCCTTGGCGTACGATTACGGTGGGTGAGACACTACGACCGATTGTAGAAACTACCGTTCCTTGGGACGTGGTAGAATCTCTTTATGAAACACAACACAATTACAATATGGGGCGTGGCACCTGGAGTTGGATACTTTGGCAGGATGACAGTATAAATTATGAAGACCAAGTGAAATATGTTGATCTCGCTGCTGCCATGGGATATGAATATGTGCTTATTGATAATTGGTGGGATAAGAACATCGGCCACGACCGCATGGCACAACTCATCCGGTATGCCCGTAGTAAAGGGGTGGAGGTATTTCTCTGGTACAGTTCCAGTGGCTATTGGAATGATATCGAGCAGAGTCCTGTCAACCGGATGGATAATGCCATTATCCGCAAACAGGAGATGCGCTGGATGCAAAAGTTGGGAGTGAAAGGCATTAAAGTGGATTTCTTTGGTGGTGACAAGCAGGAGACGATGCGTCTTTATGAAGACATTCTCAGTGATGCCGATGATCATGGATTGATGGTCATCTTCCATGGTTGTACGCTTCCCCGCGGATGGGAACGCATGTATCCCAATTACGTGGGTAGTGAAGCGGTGCTGGCTTCGGAGAATCTGATCTTCCAGCAACACTTTTGTGACGAAGAGGCGTTTAATGCTTCTCTGCATCCTTTTATCCGGAATACGGTGGGATGTATGGAGTTTGGCGGATGTTTTCTCAATAAGCGGTTGAACAGAGGAAACGACGGAGGAAACATTCGTTGTACCACTGATGTTTTTCAGTTGGCAACAGCGGTTTTATTTCAGAATCCGATTCAGAATTTTGCACTTGCCCCGAATAACTTGACGGATGCTCCGCAACTCTGTCTCGACTTTCTGAGAAAGGTGCCTACCACTTGGGATGAAACGCGTTTCATCGACGGATATCCGGGAAAATATGTCGTGCTGGCCCGTCGCCAAGGCGACCATTGGTATGTAGCTGCCATCAACGCCACTAAAGAGCCGTTGAAGTTGAAGCTGAATCTACCGATGATGGCCGGAAAAACGGTCTCTTTCTACGGTGATGACAAGCGGCAACAACCGCAATTGCAGTCGCAGAAAATAAAGAACGACGGCAGTCTTCAAGTGGTGATTCAGCCGCAGGGAGGTGCCATTTGGGTCAGTAAATAACACATTTAGTATATAATACCATGAAATTGACAAACCTTTTAAACTTTTGCCTGCTTCTGATAGTAGCAATGCCTGCACAGGCAAAAGTAGAAAATGAGCCCGATTCGGTATTTCTCTTTTCGTATGCACATGTCGACGGAGGGAGTGGATTGAAGTTTGCTTGGAGCATCGACGGGACGAAATGGTTGCCGGTGGCCGATGGTTTCGATTATTTAAAATCCGATTTCGGCCCGTGGGGAAGCGGAAAGAAAATGTTTCGTCCGCAATTGCTGCAAAGCCGGAAGGATGGTAAGTGGCATTGCCTTTGGGCAGCTACCGTGACCGGAGAAACTCTTGCTTATACCGTTTCGCCCGACCTCTTGAAATGGAGCTGTCAGGTTTATGCTCCGGCCGGAGAACGCAGTAAATATGCTCCGGTAGATCCCGTTCCCACTGCAGAGCGGAAAACGATGATAGAGGGTAGGGAAGAGGACGGATGGATGCAGAAGACCTCTTACGCTACTGTGGAACGACTGATTCGTTTTGCCGATCATAAGAAATATCGCCAGATACAGAATGAAGAGTGTATGGAACAAGACCCTGTCCGTTTCGCCGGATTGGAACCGGTGGAAGCTATCGTACGCGTGCGGATGAACGATGCCAAGCCTATCAGTGAACACCTCATCGGTATTTTCTTTGAGGATATCAACTATTCTGCCGATGGCGGACTATACGCCGAGCTGATTCAGAACCGTGATTTTGAATATGCTCCCACCGATCGGGGAAACGACCGGAACTGGAATTCCACCCATTCGTGGAGTGTGCAGGGCGACGGTGCTACATTGAACATCCGGACAGATGCCCCGATCCATCCCAATAATCCCCATTATGCCGTGCTTGATGTGCGGCAGCCGGGAGCCGCTTTGCAGAATGCCGGCTTTGACGGTATTGTAGTGAAGAAAGGAGAGAAATACGACTTTTCACTTTTCTCGAAAGCAATGAAAGGCAAAGGGGGAAAGGTAAAGGTCGGCTTGGTAGACGGAGCGGGCAGGAAGCTTGCACAAACGGTTGTTTCCGTCTCTTCCAAAGAGTGGAAGCAGCAACGTGCTGTGCTCACTGTAACCGCCGATGCCGTTGATGCCGTTCTGTCCATCTGTCCGCAAGTTGCCGGAGAGTACGCGCTGGATATGATCTCCCTCTTTCCGCAAAAGACTTTTAAAGGCCGTAAGAACGGACTTCGTGCCGATCTGGCACAGACATTGGCCGATCTGCATCCCCGTTTCATGCGTTTTCCCGGAGGATGCGTGGCTCATGGCGATGGGGTCGATAATATATACGACTGGAAAGGCTCTATCGGTCCGTTGGAAGCCCGCAAGCCGATGCGTAACCTTTGGGGATACCATCAGACCCGCGGCTTAGGTTATTTCGAATATTTCCAGTTTTGCGAAGATATAGGTGCCGAGCCGGTTCCTGTACTGGCGGCAGGGGTTCCTTGTCAGAATTCGGGTACATGCAGCCACCATTCCAAAGGTGAATTGGGCTGCATGGGACAGCAGGGCGGCATTCCGATGGAAGAGATGGGAGCCTATGTACAGGATGTGCTCGATCTGATAGAATATGCCAATGGCGATGCCAAAAAGACGGTTTGGGGCAGGAAGCGCGCCGAAGCCGGACATCCGAGACCTTTCAATTTGAAATTTATCGGCATTGGCAATGAAGATCTGATCACGGATATCTTTGCCGAACGATTTACCATGATATTCAATGCCGTAAAGGAAAAATATCCCGAGATAACGGTAATTGGCACTACCGGCCCGTTTTATGAAGGCACCGATTACGAAGAGGGATGGGCTCTTGCCACCAAATTGGATGTGCCGATGGTCGATGAGCACTATTACGTCTCTCCGGGGTGGCTGATCCATAACCAGGACTTCTACGATCGTTACGATCGTACGAAGTCGAAAGTATATCTTGGCGAATATGCCGCCCATCTGCCCGGCCGTCCCAGTAACATAGAGACCGCCCTTTCCGAAGCCCTCTACCTAACGGCGGTGGAACGCAATGGCGACATCGTTTCCATGACCTCCTACGCTCCGCTCTTGGCAAAGGGCAGACATATACAGTGGAGTCCGGACTTGATTTATTTCGATAATACGGAGGTGAAACCGACAGTCGGCTATTATACGCAGTTGATGTACGGACAAAACTCCGGTAACGAGTATCTGTTTTCCGCTATCGATCTGGACAACCGGCAGGAGGCGGTGAAAAAGCGCGTCGGCGCATCGGTTGTGAAAGAGAATGAAAGTGGTGACATCATCGTGAAACTGGTGAACCTGCTTCCTGTAAGTGTTCGTTCGCAAGTGGAATTGGACGGGGGTGCATTGATTCATCCTTCGGCTATAAAGACCGTCCTCACGGGCGATCCGAAAGATAAACAGGCAAAGCCTGTATCCTCCGGCTTCGAATTGTCGGGTAATAATTTCTCTTATGAGATGCCTGCCTATTCGTTTACTGTGATACGCATCCATTCGACCGGTAACCGGTGACAATTATCGTATACCGGTATTACTTTTATAAAAAACAATCTTTATATATAGCATGTAAATCATGAAAAAGACATTTATATTATCATTGGTTCTTACGGCGGTGGGAACGGTTTTTGCGCAGAAAGAGCCGCTACATCCTGGCTATCCGATCGATCCTGTTCCTTTTACTTCGGTAAAAGTGACGGATCATTTCTGGGGGCAGCGACTGAAAACCAGCCGTGAGGTTACTATTCCGTTGGCTTTCCGGAAGTCGGAGGAGACGGGACGCATTAAAAACTTCGAGAAAGCTGCCCATCCCAGCGAAGATTATAAGGAGGAGGGATTCTCGTGTGACGATACAGATATTTACAAAACCATCGAGGGTGCCAGCTATTCGCTGCAAACCTATCCCGACAAGCGGTTGGAGAAATACATCGATAGTATTCTCGCTATTGTAGCCACTGCCCAAGAACCGGACGGATATTTGTATACCGCCCGTACGATGAATCCTAAACATCCTCATGACTGGGTAGGGAAGGAGCGTTGGGTGGCTGTGGAAAATCTGAGCCACGAGTTCTATAACTTGGGGCATATGATCGAGGGTGCCATTGCCCACTATCAAGCCACCGGTAAACGGAATTTTCTCGATATTGCCATTAAGTATGCCGATTGTGTCTGCCGGGCCATAGGGAATGCTCCGGAGCAGAAGAGACTCGTGCCCGGACATCAGATTGCCGAAATGGCACTGGTGAAACTTTATTTAGTGACGGGCGACCGTAAATACCTCGATCAGGCTAAATTCTTTCTGGATGCACGCGGATACACTGGCCGGAAAGATGCTTACAGCCAGGCACATAAACCGGTCATCGAGCAGGATGAAGCTGTGGGGCATGCCGTACGCGCTGTTTATATGTATTCTGGCATGGCAGACGTGGCTGCCATTACGGGAGATAGCTCTTACATCAAGGCCATCGACCGGATTTGGGACAATATTGTTTCGAAGAAGATGTACATCACCGGTGGTATCGGCGCCCGTCATCAGGGAGAGGCTTTCGGTGATAATTACGAACTGCCCAATCTTTCCGCCTATTGCGAAACCTGTGCGGCTATCGGCAGTGTTTATATGAATTATCGTCTTTTCCTGCTTCATGGCGATGCCAAATATTTCGATGTGCTCGAGCGTACTCTCTATAACGGGTTGATCTCCGGTGTATCGCTCGACGGCGGTTCTTTCTTCTATCCCAATCCGTTGGCTTCGGATGGCGGGTATAGTCGCAAACCATGGTTCGGCTGTGCCTGTTGTCCCTCCAATATCAGCCGTTTCATTCCCTCTCTGCCCGGTTATGTCTATGCAGTCAAAGACCGTCAGGTGTATGTCAATCTTTTCCTTTCCAATCGTGCCGAACTGAAGGTGAACGACAAGAAAGTGGTTTTGGAGCAGGAGACATCCTATCCTTGGAAGGGCGACATTCGCTTGAAAGTGCTACAGGGTAATCAACCTTTCGGCATGAATGTCCGCATTCCCGGATGGGTGCGCGGTAGTGTGCTTCCCAGTGATTTGTATGCGTATGCCGATCATCAGCAACCGGCTTATCGGGTGATGGTCAATGGGCAGGAAGTAGAGGGTGAACTGCACAACGGTTATCTCACCATCGACCGTAAATGGAAAAAGAACGATGTGGTGGAGATTCATTTCGATATGCTTCCCCGTCTGGTGAAAGCCAATGAGAAGGTGGCGGCCGATCGTGGACGGGTGGCCGTGGAGCGTGGTCCGGTGGTTTATTGTGCCGAGTGGCCCGACAATGATTTTAATGTGCATACCCTGCTGATGAACCGCCGTCCGGAATTGCGTGTGGTGGAGAGGCCGGAACTGCTGTACGGTCTCAATCAGATTGTAACCGATGCCCAGGCTTTGAGTTATGACAAAGCCGGAAAGTTGGCGGTGAAAGATGTAAAACTGACCCTGATCCCTTATTATGCTTGGGCACACCGTGGCGAGGGAGACATGGAAGTGTGGCTTCCGATGGAGGTTAATGCCACTTCTGCACAACCGCAAAAAGGGGTGAAATGGAAAGATAACGGATTTTTCAATAATAAATAGAATAACGCTAAATTATAATGTAATTTCAAAATTGACTGTGACAAGCAGACGATTTTCCCTTATATAAAGTCTGCTCAGGAGTACAATCCGGAGTTGACTTTCTGGATCTCTCCGTGATTACCTCCTTCGTGGTTGAAGGTGAATTACTATTATTAGGTTTGGAGTAATGATAAATACAATCAGATTTCCCTTTTTTCGGTGTATAGGGTAATATAATGTAGACAGGCAGGATTGACATATAGTGATTCTGCCTGTATTATTATGAGTGGGGAAAGTATGACGGATATTTCCCCTTTTTTGAAAGAAGTATAGAGTCTTCTTTGTACTATATGTGGTATTTTTGTCGATGTTCTGCTTCATTGAACTAACACCCGATTTGTTCAATGAAGCAGATGGATCTGATTTCTTTATTTTTTTAAATATGGTTTATGCATAAATATTTAAGTCTTTGGCTTTCTTGCCTACTTTTCCCTGCATTCTCTTTTGCGCAAAGCGATTGGCAACTTGTATGGAGTGATGAATTCGACACGGACGGTCCGCCGGATTCTTCCGTATGGAACTTCGAACAAGGGTTTGCCCGCAATGAAGAGGCGCAGTGGTATCAATCGGACAATGCGGTTTGCAAAGGCGGATGTCTGGTGATTGAAGCACACAAGGAAAACAACCGTCGTAATCCATGCTATGAAGCCGGAAGCCGGGATTGGAGAAAAAACAGGGAGTTTATAGGATATACCTCTTCATCCGTAAATACTGCCGGAAAGAAAGAGTTCTTATATGGACGTTTCGAAGTTCACGCCCGCATACCCGTGGCGAAAGGAGCATGGCCTGCCATCTGGACATTGGGCAGCAGTGCGGAATGGCCCTTGTGCGGTGAAATAGATATATTGGAATATTATCAGATAAAGGGCGCCCCTCATATTCTTGCCAATGCCGCATGGGGTACAGACGAACGGTATGTTGCCAAATGGAACAGCAAAGCGATTCCTTTTACTCATTTCACGGAGAAAGATGCCGGTTGGGCCTCAAAGTTTCACATCTGGCGGATGGACTGGGACGAAAAAGCTATCAAGCTCTATCTGGACGATGAGTTATTGAACGAGATTCCGTTGAGCAGCACAGTGAACGGAAGTCTTGGCAATCATACGAATCCTTTTATGACTCCGCAATACGTGTTACTGAATCTGGCTGTCGGTGGTATAAACGGCGGACCGATCGACGAAGAGGTACTGCCTATGAAGTATGAGATAGATTATGTGAGAGTATATCAGAAGAAAGACGAAATAGCCAGCGGGGAGATTTGGGAAGACAATAACGGGCGGCATATCAATGCTCACGGGGGCGGCGTGTTGTTTCACGAAGGGAGGTACTATTGGTTTGGCGAACACCGGCCGGCCAAAGGGTTCTCCACAGAGGTGGGGGTGACCTGTTACTCTTCTCCCGATTTGTGCAACTGGACTTACGAAGGGGTAGCATTACCTGTTTCCTCTGAAGAAGGAAACGACATCGAAAAGGGATGTATCATGGAACGCCCCAAAGTGATTTATAATGCGAAAACCGGCAAGTTCGTGATGTGGTTTCATCTGGAACTGAAAGGAGAGGGATATGCGGCTGCCCGTGCGGCAGTAGCTGTCAGTGATACGCCGGCCGGCCCTTACCGGTTTGTCCGTTCCTGTCGCGTCAATCCTGGGGTATATCCGCAGAACATGACAAAAGCGGAACGTAAAGCTAAGCTCGACACTAAAGATTATAAAACATGGTGGACTCCGGAATGGCGCAGAGCTGTGGAGCAGGGATTGTTTGCCAAACGGGATCTGAAGAGCGGCCAGATGTCAAGAGACATGACGCTGTTTGTGGATACGGACGGAAAAGCCTATCACATTTATTCATCGGAAGAAAATCTGACTTTGCAGATTGCAGAACTTACGGATGATTACTTGGGGCACACCGGTAGATACATTCGTCTCTTTCCGGGAGGGCACAATGAAGCGCCTGCCGTTTTCAAGAAAGAGGATACCTATTGGATGATTGCCTCCGGTTGTACCGGATGGGAACCGAATGAAGCCCGTATGTTCTCGGCGCCTTCTATCTGGGGGCCGTGGAAGCAGGAGGGAAATCCCTGTGTCGGCAAAGATGCCGGCAAGACATTCGGCGGGCAGAGTACTTTTGTATTGCCGGTTGCCGGTACGAATGATACGTTCATCTTTATGGCGGATGTATGGCGTCCGAAGAGTTTAATGGATTCACGTTATATCTGGTTGCCTGTTCGCTTCGGGGTGGATGGGAAACCCATTATCGAATGGCAGAGCCGATGGAGACTCCCCTAAGTGAATCGTGAAGTTCAGAGAAGTATACTTTTAGTGTAAATGACGTATAATTTTCCATTTTTGATGGATAAGCAGACAGACCGGAATGAAATTCCTCCCCTTTTGAAAGATAAATGGAGTCCTTTTTCTGTTATATCCCTTAAATTTGTCAAGTAGAATCAATCTTAAATAATATCATGAACATGAATAGGCTTTTTATCGGATTGCTGACAGCGATCATTGTACTGCTCCCTTGCCGGGAAATTTCGGCCAAACAAAAAAAAGAAGTGAAGGAAGTTCCCGACCGGGAAGTCTGGTGTGATGTCATGTATCGAATGGCTGCTCCGGTATTGAGTAACATGAGTCGGGGAGAGTTGCAGAAAAATATGCAGGTGGAGCTTAGCCCCACTTGGGACGGTCGCGATAAAAGGGTTACTTATATGGAGTGCTTCGGCCGTCTGATGGCTGGTTTGGCTCCCTGGCTCTCTTTGCCCGATGACGATACGACAGAAGGCAGACAGCGGAAGCAACTTCGGGAGTGGGCATTGCAGAGCTATGCGCAGGCTGTCGATCCGGCGAGTCCCGATTACCTGCTTTGGCGTAAAGAGGGTCAGCCATTGGTGGATGCCGCTTATGTGGCCGAGAGTTTCCTTCGCGGATACGATGCCCTCTGGATACCGTTGGACAGCTTGACCAAGCAGCGCTATATCACCGAGTTTACCCAACTTCGCCGGGTAGATCCTCCTTATACGAACTGGTTATTGTTTTCTTCAACCGTGGAATGCTTTCTTAAGAAAACCGGTGCTGCGAGCGATAATTACCGCATCACTTCGGCCCTTCGCAAAGTGGAAGAGTGGTACGTGGGTGACGGATGGTACTCGGATGGTCCGGAATTTGCTTTCGATTATTACAATAGCTTTGTACTTCACCCGATGTATTTCGAATGTCTGGAAGTCATGACCGATGCCGGGACTAAGGGTATATGGAACGTCGGCAAGGCGAATTACGGAAAGGCGGTGAAGCGCATGCAGCGTTTCGGCATGATTCTGGAACGGTTTATTTCTCCCGAAGGTTCATTTCCGGTATTCGGTCGCTCAATTACCTATCGTACAGGCACGTTGCAGCCATTGGCATTGCTCTCTTGGCGTCAGATGTTACCCGAAGAGCTGAGTGACGGACAGGTCCGTGCTGCCATGACGGCCGTTATTAAACGAATGTTTTCCGATAATCATAATTTTAATGAGAACGGTTTCCTGACATTGGGCTTCAACGGAAAGCAACCGAAAATTTCAGATTGGTACACCAATAACGGAAGTCTGTATATGGCTTCGCTTGCTTTCCTGCCGTTGGGCCTGCCTGCCGACCATCCGTTCTGGACGGATGCCCCGCAAAGCTGGACATCGAAAAAGGCATGGGAAGGAGAGGACTTCCCCAAAGATCATGCCTTTCATGAATAATACTTTAGTTTACAAACCTATATAAACACATTCCATGATGAACATAAACATAGTAAAAACATACGGAGTCGCTTTAACCGCTTTCTGCATCTGCTCATGCTCCGTCAATACGCAAACACAGAAAAATGAATATATTGTTCCGGGAGAGGTCTGGAACGATACGGAGGGAAATCCGGTGAATGCCCACGGTGGCGGTATCCTCTATCATGACGGCACTTACTATTGGTATGGCGAGTACAAGAAAGGAAAGACAGTCCTTCCCGACTGGGCTACTTGGGAGTGCTATCGTACGGATGTAACCGGTGTCAGTTGTTACTCTTCCACGGATTTGCTGAATTGGAAATTCGAGGGCATTGTGCTTCCTGCCGTAAAGGATGATCCGGAGCATGACCTCCATCCCTCCAAAGTATTGGAACGTCCAAAGGTGGTTTATAATAAGAAAACCGGGAAGTTCGTGATGTGGGCACACGTCGAGAGTGCCGATTATTCCAAAGCTTGTGCCGGAGTAGCCGTTTCGGACTCACCGGCGGGCGAGTTTAAGTACTTAGGAAGTTTTCGGCCGAATGATGCGATGAGCCGCGATCAGACTGTCTTTGTCGACGATGACGGCCGTGCTTATCAGTTTTATTCTTCCGAACACAACGCCACGATGTACATCAGCCTGCTGACGGACGATTATCTGAAACCGAGCGGGCGCTTTACACGTAACTTTATCGGGGAATCGCGCGAAGCTCCTGCTGTATTCAAGCAGGATGGCAAGTATTATATGCTCAGTTCCGGCTGTACCGGCTGGAATCCCAACGTAGCGGAGATAGCTGTGGCCGATTCGATTATGGGTGAATGGAGAACCATAGGCAATCCCTGCACCGGGCCGGATGCCGATAAGACTTTTTATGCGCAGAGCACTTATGTGCAACCGGTGGCCGGAAAAAAGAACGCTTATATAGCGATGTTCGATCGTTGGAAGAAGACCGATTTGGAAGATTCGCGCTATGTGTGGTTACCCATACAGATAGAAGGTGGTGTGCTGACCATACCCTGGCGTGATAAATGGAACATGGATGTTTTTGATAAATAAGAGTAGGGCGATGAAGCGTGTTCTGTTGTTTTTCTGCCTGTGGGTAGCCTGTACTGCCGTTGGCCGGTCACAGCGTCTGGTAGCGGTGGGAAAAGGGTATAGTTGCACTTCGGTCAATACGGCTGTATTTCGTAACAACTCCTTAGTGACGCATGGTGGCGAACAATACATCAGTTATTACGATCAGGATGGTTATCTGGTCATAGGGAAACGGAAGTTGGATTCGTCCGAGTGGACATTACATCGTTCCCAATATCGGGGGAATGTAAAGGATGCACATAATATTATCAGCATGATGGTGGATGGAGAAGGGTATCTTCATGTAGCTTTCGATCATCACGGCCATTCATTGAATTATTGCCGCAGTGTAGCTCCCCGTTCTTTGGAATTGGGCGATAAAGTACCCATGACCGGAGTCGATGAAGGCAATGTCACCTATCCGGAGTTCTATCCGTTGGCCGGTGGCGATGTTTTGTTTGTCTATCGTTCCGGATCGTCGGGGCGCGGAAACTTAGTGATGAATCGCTATTCAATAAAAGAACGTGCCTGGATGCGCGTGCAGGATGTACTGATCGATGGAGAAGATGAACGGAACGCCTACTGGCAGCTTTATGTGGACGAAGCAGGGACTATTCACCTCTCGTGGGTGTGGCGCGAAACCTGGATGGTAGAGACGAATCATGACATCTGCTATGCCCGCTCTTTCGACAACGGGGTCACTTGGTATAAGACGAGCGGGGAGAAATACGTTCTTCCCATCAGAGCTGCCAATGCCGAATATGCCTGTCGCCTGCCGCAGAACTGTGAGTTAATAAACCAGACCAGTATGAGTGCCGATGCCGCCGGAAATCCGTATATCGCTACCTATTGGCGCAGTTCGGACAGCGATGTTCCCCAATACCGCCTTGTTTGGTACGACGGACAGGCATGGCATAATCGCCGGGTAACCGACCGGAAAACCCCGTTCACGCTGAAAGGGGGAGGAACGAAAATGATTCCGATTGCCCGTCCGCGCATTGTGGTGGAAGCCGGTGAGACGTATTATGTTTTCCGGGATGAAGAGCGGGGCAGCCGGGTCTCTGTGGCTCATACTAAGGATGTGGCAACAGGGGAGTGGGCGATAACCGATCTCACGGATTTTCCGGTAGATGCCTGGGAACCTTCACATGATACGGAGTTGTGGAAACAGGAGCGGAAGCTCCATCTGTTCGTACAACGCACCCGCCAAGGAGACGGAGAACACACAGCAGAAATAGAACCTCAGATGGTCTATGTGCTCGAAACAGATTTAAGCAGTAAATAAATATAAATATGAAGAAAGTATATTTAATAGCGTTTGCGCTCTTATTGGTGGCTGGCGCTGGGTGTGGCGGCCCGAAAAAGTCTGCTGCATCGGATGAAGTGATAGGGATTATCGATAAAGTAAATAACTATTGGCAAACCAATCATCCCGAACATGGCCGCGCTTTCTGGGATAACGCCGCCTACCATACGGGAAATATGGAGGTATATTCCCTCACCGGCAATCCGGAGTATCTGAAATACTCGGAAAGCTGGGCCGAGCACAACCAGTGGAAAGGGGCTAAGTCCGACAATAAGGATGAGTGGAAGTACAGTTATGGAGAGAGTGACGACTACGTTCTTTTCGGTGATTATCAGATCTGTTTTCAGACCTATGCCGACCTTTATACTATCACTCCCGATGAGCATAAGATAGCCCGTGCCCGCGAAGTGATGGAGTATCAGATGAGTACGCCGAATCATGATTACTGGTGGTGGGCCGATGGGTTGTATATGGTGATGCCCGTCATGACGAAGATGTATAATATTACCGGAAATTCTCTTTATCTGGAGAAGCTACATGAATATCTGGCTTATGCGGACAGCATCATGTACGATGAGGAAGCGGGGCTTTATTATCGTGACGGAAAATATGTCTATCCGAAACATAAGACGATGAATGGCAAGAAAGACTTCTGGGCCCGTGGAGACGGCTGGGTATTGGCCGGATTGGCAAAAGTGCTTAAAGAACTGCCACAATCCGATCCATACCGGCAGGAATACATCGACCGTTTTTGCACATTGTCCAAATCGGTGGCTGCCTGCCAGCAACCCGAAGGATACTGGACGCGCAGCATGCTCGACTCCGAACATGCTCCAGGACCGGAAACCAGCGGAACGGCTTTCTTTACCTATGGTTTGTTGTGGGGAATGAATAATGGATTTCTGGATAAAGCCACTTATCAACCGATCGTGGAAAGAGCATGGAAATACTTGACGGAAGTGGCGTTACAGCCGGACGGAAAAGTAGGATATGTGCAGCCTATCGGCGAAAAAGCCATTCCCGGACAGGTGGTCGATGCCAATTCTACTTCCAACTTTGGAGTCGGAGCATTTCTGCTGGCGGCTTGTGAGATGTATCGGTTCCTGAAATAGAAAAACAGAACTGTATTTTAGCCTGAATAATTTATGGTCAGTAGTTAAGTAGTCAAGTAGTTAAGGGAAATGCATCAGACAAGCCATTCCTACTTAACTACTTACTACTTGACTACTTGTTGTTTAACTGCTTAATACTTGACTACTTGACGCTGTATATGAATCATTCAGGTTAAATACCTTTGTTGACTAATAAGTAATAGACTAATGCCCAATCCTGATCGTTCGCATAAGTGTCGTAGAACTGAGCTTTTATTCCATTAATTTTATAAGGATACATATAAGCACAAGAGGCTTTTCCATCTTCAAAGAAGAGGCAAAGATTGTTTCTTACTATATTCTCCGCACGTTTTTGATAGGAGTCGTCACCAGTACATAAGGCATAATAGTGATATGCAGCTCCGGTTATTGTGCTCCAATAATGGGGGAAGGTATCACCAAACATTTCTTGCTTTCCAAACCAGTAGCCATCCCAGTGACGAATAGCAACTTCGTTCAAATGATAGCTCGGCTGAAAACCATTAAAAGATTCTAATACAGGCATTTGGCGTTTTACCTCATCTAAATACTTACGGATACCTGTTTCCAGATAAAGTTGTGCTAAAAATTGGATAGCAGGTGCAACAATGCTCTGCTCGTAATTCACTTCGTGTGCCGGATAATTCAGGCCATTATCAACGAATACATCGCCTGTCTTAATGAAATCTTTCAGTAGTTGCTTATATTCTTTATTCATTCCGGCGTCTTTTAAGGCATTCAATCCGGATTGTACAGGAATTCCAATCGCATAAAAGCCGTATCCAAACTGTCTGAACATGGCTTGAAGGGTTTGATAGCCATCTTTTGCAAATTGCTTGTCTTCCGTTATTTTGTACATATGGAAATAAAATTCCGCTATCCACATGTAGTTATAGCCACGATTGCGATTCTTTTGGTCTACGCTTGAGTAAGTTGTGTAATCTTCGGTTTGTAGGAGTTCCCGTATGAACTTGGCATATTGTAGCAGAGACGTTTTTAGTGTTGTATCTTTTGTCAGCAGGCATTGTTTAGCTAATAGAACTCCCATTCCGTTGCGTTCAGCACCTTCATCGCGGTCCACTGGATTACAATTCGGCGTATCGTTCAGATATACGCTGTCCCCTTCGTTGTCATACACCATATAAGCACCGTCCCGAAGATCGGTAGAATCATGCAGTTGTTGATTGGTACGGATAAAATCAATGCGTTTTCGAATTAATTCGTCCGCATTATTGATGACAAGGCAATTGGCATGAGTCTGTTTATTACCGTCGTAGTAGAAATCGAAGCGCACTTCACCTGCTTGTTGCATCGGAAGTTCCACTACATAGATATTACCTTCTTGTTTTATTGATACGGGTATCCCATTCATTTTTGCCGTACAGTTTTTTAATATTTGGGAGCTATGAAGTTCTACACGGGCAATTTCTCCTTTTTCAAGAACATATTTATTGCATGAGACGAGTACATTGCCTCGTTCCAATAATTTATTACGGAAATCTTCATTCCCGTTGTGAGAGAAAATGTTCCATTCTAACGTATAACTTTCTCCGGGTTTTAATTGGATGTCCGGCAGGTTCAGGGCAAAAATACCTCGCGTGTGTGAGTTTGCTTTTTCGAGCCCCCGCTCCCAAATTTCATAGCTTTTAACAGCACCTTGAGTCACCACTAATCCTAAATGGGGCGCAAAAGCTCCCATGCGGAGTGCATTGACATAAGCAGCATTTTCTCCCTCCCAAATGTGTACGTTGGTGCGGGAATTAATACATTGTTGTGCACTGGGATAATTGTCGTTAAAGGGGGTATAGATGCCCATATCATGGACATAAATAGTTTCTTTCCCTCTATTGGTAAAAGTATATCTTTCTACCAACCCATTGTTGTCTAATGTTCTTTTAACTCTAATTTGTACATCTCCTTCACGATAGGTCACTTCCATGCCATCGGCATTGATTTCCGAAGGGATTTCCCATTCTTTTTTTATGCTTGTTCTATCTTTGGTGATGGTGAAATAACCTAATCCCCAGCCATAATTTTCTTTTATCCAGGGATATTGCGTACCGTCAGTCCTTACCAACCAATCCATATTGTATTTATCGCCTTTAATTCTCAATTCGCTGAGAGCACCGGTAAGAGGAGATGTTTTTAATTCAATGGAAAAATCTTCAGCCAATAAAAGGCCTGAAATTCCTAACATTACTATCAGGATTCCGAAATTCTTTACTAATTGTTTTCTCATGATGTCGGTTTGTTCAAATTCCACCTTAATAAATAATAATTAAGAGGATAGGTTTATGTATTTATTTGTTTTTTTAGAGCCTGTTTAAATTTTGCTCAGTATTATTTTGAGAGTTATTT
>ERZ791903.1166-NODE-1166-length-27570-cov-9.682719_pt1 | contig 27570 bp, 15 predicted proteins | sample MGYA00510148_ERZ791903 | MGnify/ENA primary metagenome ERZ791903 (study PRJEB30046, sample SAMN00792080) | human gut metagenome | study: EMG produced TPA metagenomics assembly of the A metagenome-wide association study of gut microbiota in type 2...
AAAATGATGTATTGATATTATGTAAAAACAAAAGTGTATTATTAACAAATGTATTAGGTATAACCTCTTAGCTAATTTAGGTCTAATTTTAATCAATCTATTAAAAATGAAGAACATTTTATTCTTTCCGTTATGTCAGCATGCAATTAAACAATTATGCAGCTATATAGTGATAACGGTTTTAGCAATTGTTCCTTCGCCATTACAGGCGAACGCCTTTTTTTTAGGAGGCATTCATGAGACAGAAGTACTCAACGAGATTACTCAACAAACAGTAAAAGTAACAGGACGCGTGGTAGATAGTACTGGTGAACCATTATCTGGTGCTGCAATTCCTAATACAATTTTCGCCCAAGGGATTTCAGTTCCAGATACTCTATCTAAATACATATTGACTCCCAAAGTATCTGATACTCCCCGAATCAATGGTGCGAAAATTTTTGGAGTTCGTCCTGGTTCTGATTTTCTCTATACGATTCCAGCCACTGGTATCCGTCCCATGAGTTTCTCAGTAAAAAACTTGCCAAAAGGATTACAAGTTGATACAAAAACAGGACGAATAATCGGAAAAATCAAAAAAACAGGTGAATATATAGTAACCCTTATTGCTAAAAACTCTTTAGGGGAAACGAAACGCGATTTCAAGATTGTAGTAGGAGATAAATTGGCTCTAACTCCTCCAATGGGATGGAATAGTTGGAACTGTTGGGGAAACGCAGTCAGTCAGGAAAAAGTACTCAGTTCCGCTAAAGCAATGGTAGAAAAAGGATTAATTAACCATGGCTGGCAATATATTAATATTGATGATGGCTGGCAAGGTCTTCGAGGAGGAAAACATAGAGCTGTGATGACTAATAGTAAGTTTCCCGACATGAAAGGTCTTGCAGATGAGATTCACTCTATGGGGCTGAAAATTGGCATATACTCTGGTCCATGGGTTGGAACCTATGCGGGGCATCTCGGTTCCTATAGTGATAATGTTGATGGTACTTATGACTGGGTAGAAAAATATGCCAATGAGCATTACCGTTATGTCGACCCCAGCAAAAAGACAAAACACGGGATCAACTATCATCATGGCAAATATTCTTTCGTGAAAAATGATGTTCAGCAATGGATCGACTGGGGAATGGATTATCTCAAATATGACTGGAATCCCAATGATGTATACCATGTTAAGGAAATGATGGATGCTTTACGTTCACACAAACGTGATGTTATCTATAGCCTTTCCAATAGTGCTCCTTGGGGAGATGCTACTCAATGGGAAAAGATGGCTAACTGCTGGCGTACCACTGGTGATATAAAAGATACTTGGGAAAGTATGAGCCGTTTAGGATTTAATCAAACCAAATGGGCAGCCTATACAGGTCCTGGACATTGGCCTGATCCAGACATGTTGGTAGTAGGTATGGTCGGTTGGGGACCCCGTTTGCATTATACCAAGCTGACGGCAGATGAACAATATACGCATATTAGTTTATGGGCATTGCTTTCTGCTCCTTTATTGATAGGTTGCGACATGGCTCAATTGGATGATTTTACAATCAGCTTACTCACAAATGATGAAGTTATTGAAGTAAATCAAGATCCATTAGGTAAACAGGGAACTGTGGTTGTAGAAAAAGGTACTATTGTGATTTACGCAAAACCGATGGAAGATGGTTCTATGGCTGTAGGATTGTTCAATCGCGGTGAAACATATGAAGAGGCAACGATTACCTGGAAACATTTAGGTATGAGAGGTGAACAGAAAGTTCGTGATTTGTGGCGTCAACAAGACATTACTACTTCTGATAAAGAATTTACAACTAATATAGCGCCACATGGAGTGCGTTTAATCAAGATATATCCTGGAAATAGCCGTTTACAAGCAACGTCGGGTAAATAAGAATGTTTATAAGCTACAAATAAAAATAAACAACAATAAATCCATTGTTATTTTAAGTCTAATTAAAAAAATTGTTTCAATGAAAAAGAAAGAACGCAAATCAAAATGGCTTTCATGGCACATTTTATTGGTACTGTTGAGTTTCTCCCTTAGTACTATTGTACAAGCCCAGAATATAACAGTAACCGGAACTGTAGAGGATCAGAATGGTGAGCCACTAATTGGAGTGACAGTTGCAGAACTGTACACTACTAATGGAGGAATTACCGATATTGATGGTAACTTTTCTATTAAATGCACAAAAGGTGCAACTCTCAAGTTTAGCTATATTGGTTATAAAGAGGTAACCAAAGTTGTTACCGAAAATAATCTTAAAATTGTTTTATCCGAAGATTCACAGGCTTTGGATGAAGTCGTTGTAGTAGGTTACGGTACTCAGAAGAAAGGAAGTGTTACTGGCAGTATCACTAGTGTGGATGCGAAGACAATTGCCGATATTCCATCAGCGAACTTAGCAACATCATTAGCAGGTCGCCTCTCTGGAGTAATGATCACTTCTACCACTGGGAAGCCAGGAGCAACGAGTAGTCTGAGTATTCGTGCTAAAGGTACTACTAACGATGCCAGTCCGTTATATGTTATTGATGGGATTGTAAGAAATCAAGAAGCTTTTGAATCTTTGGATGCAAGTGAAGTAGAAAATATTTCGGTTTTAAAAGATGGTGCTTCTGCTGCCGTTTATGGTGCACGCGCTGCCAATGGTGTTGTATTGGTTACTACCCGTAAAGGTAATAGTTCTAAACCCACTATTAACTACTCTGGTACTGTTGGCTTTGACAATCCAACTAAAAATCCAGAGACTATGAGCGCTTATGATCAGGCTATTTTTCTAAATCATAATAGATACCAGAGTTGGATTGATGGTGGCTCAGATCCTAAAAAGCAACCGGAAAATCAGAAAACATGGTATACGGATGATGAATTAGAATATTTTAAAGGTGTTAATTACAGTTGGCTTGATGAGATGTGGAGAACACCGCTGACTACACGTCATGCATTAAACATCACTGGAGGTACTGAACGAGTACGTTACTTTATTGGTGGTGCTTACTACTTTGCGACTGGTGCTTTTGATAATTTGGAGTATAACAAAGCAAATTTCCGTGCCAGTATTGACGCTAATATTACGAATAACTTCAAAATAGGTTTGAATATAAGCACAGATAATAGAAAAGATATTAAGCCGCATTGGAAATCAGACGGTGGGAGAGATAATATGGACAACCTGTATGCCAGTATCTTAAAACGCTCCAAAATGAATCCATTTTATATAAACGGACTTCCTGTAAAAGCCAATGGTTTGGAACAACATCCTTTGACACAAATTAGTGAAGAAGCCGGACGTGATACTCGCAAATGGATGAATACTAATGTAAATATGTTTGCTGAATATGATGCACCTTTTTTAAAAGGCTTGAAACTGAAACTTCAATACAGTAGAAATACCTATAATCGAATATACAAAGAGGTAGCTATGCCATATACTCTTTATACATTTGAAACAAGTGGAACAAATGGGCATTATATTGATCCAAGTAAAAATCCACAAGTTACTGGGACAGATGTTCGTGGTGGTGATAATTTTATAAAAAAGACATCAGGACTTTATTCGGATTATCAATTAAACTTCTTTGTAACCTATAATCGTACATTTGGTAAACATGATATAGGTGCCTTGTTTGTATATGAACAAGCAGAAGGAGAAAATGAGTCTTTTGATGCACAACGTAATGGCTTATTAACTTGGACAATGCCTGAGTTTCATGCAGCCAGTAGCGATGCATCTCAATCTGTAGTTGGAGCAGGTTCAGTGGGAGAAAGTGGTCGTCTCTCTTACGTGGGCCGCTTAAATTATGCATATGCTGATAAGTATTTATTAGAAACAGCTTTTCGTGTGGATGGCTCTACTAAATTTGCTCCCAATAAACGCTGGGGATTCTTTCCTTCTGTTTCCGCTGGTTGGCGTGTTTCAAGCGAACCATTCTTTAATAACATAAAGTTCGTGGATTATTTAAAACTACGTGGTTCCATCGCTTCTTTAGGAAATGATGCTGTTGGAGGTTGGGATTGGATGCCCAAATATAATCTGACAACAGGAGCTGTATTTGGTTCTCAAAGTTATGGAATAGAACCGGGAACATTGGCTAATCCTGATTTAACGTGGGAAAAATCTCTGTCTTACAACATTGGTTTTGATGGCCGTCTATTCAATCATCTGGATATTAGTTTCGAATGGTTCTACAGACATACTTATGATATCTTGGATACCCGTAATGCCAGTGTACCAACAAGTTTTGGTGCTAAACTTCCTAAAGAGAACTATGCAAAGATTGATGCACGTGGTTTTGAATTTGAGATAGGTTATAATGGTAAGGTGAAAGATTTTACTTATTGGCTAAAAGGTAATTTTGGTTATGCTAAAAGCTGGTGGGTAGAAAAAGACGAGGCTTCCAACCTAGCTGCATACAAGTCTGAAATCGGTCAATCACTGGATCGCGTATGGGGATTTGATTGCGTAGGGATGTTGCGTACTCAGGAGGACGTAGACCGGGTTAATAAAGAGAATATTGAAAAGTATGGAAAAGAACTGTTGATTAAAGGTACTAAACTGACTCCCGGTATGTTACTTTACAAGGATGTACGTGGTGTTAATAGTGACGAGCCAGATGGCCAGATCACAGATGAAGATATGGTTGTCATTGTGGATAAACAATCAGCACCAATCACTTATGGGTTTACATTGGGTGGTAAATGGAAGGGATTCACATTGGATATTTTCTTCCAAGGTTTAGCTGGCCATGAACGAGTTATAGATGAGCGTTCACCTGGTGTAAAAGATTGGACGGGAACTTTTGCTTTCTGGAATGATCATTGGACAGAAGATAATCCTAATGCATCTATGCCATTCACTTTGACTAAGACAAATAATCAAAAATCTACTTTTTGGGTACGCAATGCTTCCTTCTTACGCTGCAAGAATATATCTTTATCCTACGATATACCTAAGTCTATTACCAGAACTTTAAAAATGGAGAAGATTAAAGTGTTTGTAAATGGTACGAATTTATTTTTATTGCAAGATCCATTAAAAATTGCAGATCCCGAGGTGCATAAAGATCACTTAAGTTCTTATCCGATTATGAGAAATATTTCTTTTGGTCTCAACGTAACATTATAATCTAAATAAAAGAAGAATATTATGAAATCAAAATATATACTAACTATAATCTTATTTGCAGGATTCGGTCTGACCGGGTGCAACGATGTTCTTGATAAAAAAAACCTGAATGCAGTAACTGCTGAAGATACATGGAATGATGTGACTTTGGCAACTGCTTTTCTTGATAAATGTTATAAAGATAACTTGCCTGATTGGGATGCAGATGTAGTACAAATTAATCAGTACAGTGATGAAGGTAGAGGAGGCGAGGACTTTTTTTATGAAGGCCAGTTGACATCTGAAGGTGGAGATGGACCGACTGCTGAATATTGGCCTTATGAAGGGATTTATAAACTAAATGTATTGCTTGATAATATTAATACTGGTAGTTTGACAGAAGATGTACGCAAAAAGATAGAAGCTCAGGCGCTTTTTCTTCGTGCATATCGTTATTTCGAACTGGTCAAACGATATGGTGGTGTACCTTTGATTCTATCGGTGCAAGACAGAAATCAGTCTGAGGTTCCAAGAGAAAAAACCTCAGTTTGCATCAACCAGATCGTCACTGATTTAGAAAACGCTTCTACTGCGCTACCAGCGTCATGGGGAAGTGCAGATGCTGGACGTATTACAAGAGGGGCTGCACTTGCGATGAAAGGTCGTGTTCTAATGTTCTATGCCAGCAAACAATTCAATAGAAATAATGATAAAGCCCGTTGGCAAATGGCCTATGCTGCCAACTTTGCAGCCAGAAAACAATTAGAAGAGGATGGATATGGATTAAATAATAGTTATGATGGAACTTGGAAAGATAATTCAGATGCATGCGAACTCTCCAAAGAGGTTGTTTTTTCTTCACGTTATTCTTATCCGGCTCGTTATACTGATATAAATGCTGGTATTCGTCCATTAGACTATTCGCAAGGTAAAACAGGCTGGAATCAGCCAACTCTGGATCTTGTATTAGCTTATCCGATGGCTGATGGAACAGAGCCAGGCATTGATATTAATGGTGATGGCAAAAAAGAAGCATTTAATCCGGAAGCGACTGATGAGACTGGTCTCTTTTGGTTAAATCGCGATCCACGTTTCTATAGAACCATCGTAACAAATGCAATGATATATCCGCTAATTGACAATCAATATCCGGAACAACGTCAATATACGTATAAGGGCGGTGAAGTTGAAATCGCAAACTCTACAAAAACAGGGTTCTACTCTTGTAAATTTATCAACTATAATTTACCTAAAGTGGATGTCCGTAAATATGATCTTGATTGGGTCGAAATTCGTTTTACCGAAGTTTTATTGAACCTTGCCGAATGCGCTGCAGAAGTGGGTGGTAAGGATGCAGAAGTATATGAGATATTAAAAAAAATTCGTGAACGAGCAGGCATTACTCCTAATGCAGATGAAATGTATGGTTTGAAACCAAATATGTCACAACAAGAATTAATAAATGCTGTGCTTTATGAACGTCGTATCGAATTAGCTTACGAAGGTAAACGCTTCTGGGATATGCGCCGTCGTATGATGTTTAGCGATTCTGAGTATGTAGGATATGCTCGAGAACGAATTGAAATAGAACTGACTGATGCAAAGAAAAATCTTTCATTGAGTGAATTAGTGAAAGATTTTGCAGAAGGGGGAGGAGAAGCTAAGCTGAACTCTTTGGCCTATTTTGACTACTTTAAAACCATTGTCACACGAATAGATAATAAGTTCCAATGGAATGTGGGAGAAAATCACTATTTCTTTGCATTGCCTAAGAAACATATAGAGCAGAATCCGAAGTTGGAGCAAACTAAAGGTTGGAATGATGGAACATTCGATCCACTATTATAATAATTAGCGCATAATTTAAGATATAAATAGGAGATTGGCTTTAAACTAATCTCCTATTTTTTATATGAAAAAGGTAACCCCTACGCTGATTTTGCAAGCATTTGAGACAATATATATAACGGGAATTCTTTTTTTCCCTTTTCTTTGCTATACTATTATTAATTCTATTGATAAAACAAATGAAAAACATCTATTATCTACTATGTCTTCTTTTTCCCTTGTCCGTTATGGGGCAGAAACCAACTGGTAAAAGCCAGTGGATTTATCCGGATGCATCTGGAAAGTTAGTATATAAAGCTACGAAAAAGGGTGACCGCATCATTGATTTTTCCCATGCTGGCTATAAAGGTGGTGGAGTTACATTACCTTATGTTCCGGCTAAGTTGACGGTACATCCTTTAGGAGAGAATGAAGATTGCACGGACTATATCCAAAAAGCTATTGATATGGTTTCTGCACTTCCCCAAGATGAAAATGGATTCCGGGGAGCTGTATTGTTGGCACCCGGACGTTTTGTATGCGAACGTACTATCCAAATTACAGCTGACGGTGTAGTTTTACGCGGTACCGGAAGTGACCCAAGTGGAAGTACCATTGTTATGACTGGTGGAAAACACACAGCTATAGTTGTGAATAACAATCTTCGTCAACGGGCAGGTAATCGTTTGGGAGAGACTTCTCCAGATGAGAAGAGCATAAAAGTCATTGACAAATATATTCCTGCCGGTTCCTGTCATTTCACAGTGGAAGACGCTTCGGGACTTTCAGTTGGAGATAATATCGAAATACGTAAACCTGTGACAGAGAAGTGGATTAAATATATGAAGATGCACGATCTGGTACGCGACGGAAAACCTCAGACCTGGATAAAGGCAGGAAGACTGTTGATTGCAGAACGGACGATTGCAGGTATCGAGAAAAATACAATCACTCTGACAGTTCCGTTAGTAGATTCTTATGATGCCCGGTTTACGGATGATAACACTACGGTGGTGATAGCCAATGATGTCCGGCGTATTCGTCAGTGCGGTGTGGAGAACCTCCGCATTGAATCACCGGCGCAGGCAGTTAATCATGGAAAAGCTTTATATTACGCATTAAGAATAAATGGAGAAGATTGTTGGGCAAAGGATATCAATGCAATGGAAACCATGGAAAGCGTAGGTGTAGGAGGTCGGCGTATCACCCTGCAACAAATTAATGTGGTAAGAAGGGCTCTACATCAGGGAGCCTCCAAACCAGCAGAATTTGCACCGAATGGAGGACAGATTTTACTGGACCGTTGCTCGGTTGCAGGCGACAATATTTGGTTTGTGGCACTTGGCGGTGGACAAACAGGCCCTATTGTATTCCTTAATTGCAGCTTCAGAGGGAACGGACGCATAGAAGGACATCAACGCTGGAGCACTGGTTTACTACTTGATAATTGTGTATTGCCGGACGGAGGCATCGATTTCAAGAATCGTGGTTCCATGGGTTCGGGGCATGGCTGGGGCACTGCCTGGTCCGTTGCTTGGAATTGCGTAGCAAAAAATTATGTGAATCAAATGCCACCGGGAACCTGCAACTGGGTGATAGGAAGTAAAGGGGAAAGTACACCACTACGCCGTCCTTTCAATCAATCGGGGCCGACATTGCCCGTTGGTATTTTCGATTCTCATAATACTCAGGTTGCCCCTCAAAGTCTTTATCTTGCACAACTTAAGGAGCGTTTAGGCGAATCTGCATTGCAAGCTATCGGATACGGATCTACTGCACAGTTACCTCCTCCCACTCCATCCGACTATGCCTTTCAAGGAGGTATGCAGGCTTCTTCCGAATTGATTGGAAGAGATTATGACGCGATACATGAATATATGCGCACTTTAGGATGGGACTACTCTGAACATCCTAATATATCGAAGAATGATCATTATGACGGAGTTCATTGTGAAGTAATATTCGATCCTATTTTGCAACAATACATATTTAAATTCACAAATCATGCCAATGCTGAAGCTTTGGATAGTGACCGCGGCAGGTTATTGAGTGATCGTCAGCGAAACGAAATGAAAAGCCAGACCAACCGTAATTGGCACCACCTGAATGGAAACTGGAATGAATGGCAACGATTGGAATGGAAATTCCGTATTCCTAAAGGCTTTCAACCCACTACTAAATTCTGCCACATCCATCAACTAAAGGCACAAGAGGGAAACAATGGTGCACCACTCATCACTATCAGTACACGCTGTGATGAGAACGGTGATAATAAACGCGTACAAGTAATCCATACAGGAGATACAAGAACATCGGGTAAAGGAATTCTGATAGACGATCTCCCCCTTTCTGATTTTGAGGACGAATGGATACAGGTTGAGACAGAAATGTATTACACCCATCATGGCACGTTCCGTATCAAGCTCACCCGCATCAGCGATGGCAAAGTACTTGCCAATCAATCTTTCTCTGATGTAGATTTGTGGAGAAAAGGAGCAACGAACATTCGTAATAAATTTGGTATCTATCGCAGTTTGGGACGGAAGATGCAAAGTGCATCCGATCGTCCGGACAATGGCCTTAAAGATGAAAGTCTACAATTGGCAGATTTTAAAGTATATGAAGCACATACTAATCCGAACCCACAACCTCATGATTAATTTGTCGCTTTGACATTTTGTATTTTCAATCACTGTACGTTTGTATTCTTTCGCCCTTCCTGCCATAAGTTCAAAAAGAATGCACGGAAATAGGATTAGATAAATTCAAAAAGAAAGTAGAAAAGGGTAATGCTTACGGGTTCTTCTTGTAAGTATTATCCTTTTCTGTCTTTCGGTTACAATTTGCAAGAAATGATCCTGTGTCTGTTGATAAAATGCTACTGAAAAAGTGAACGGAAAAGAAGATGAAATAGAAGATCTAAATACACTTTGGGGATTCTTGATGACGTTTATATAGGCTTTGTACATCAGGTATTAACTTCCTGTAGACAGGAAGTTAACTTCTTGCACGCAGGATATTAATGTCCTGCGTCTTGGATATTAATATTCTATCTCCAGATACTTAAGCTTTATTCTCTTTTTTATTCATTTTCTGCATATCTATTATTTTTTTATTCGACCTTCTTGCATAAGTATTCTTGGGTTGAATCACAAAAGATGCTATAATCTTTATCCTGTGAAAACCATGAGTTATAGAATAGATAAAACAGGCTTTCTTTTGAAAGTAAAACAGACAATAATATTGTAAAAAGATATGCGAATTGAATGAGAAAAGATTGAGGTCGGTGCTTCACTTAATACTTTAATATGATACAAAATTGCAAGAAAATGAGATTTCTCAATAAAGGGGGTAGCTAAAGAAAGGGTTTCTTTGTAAAACAAATAAAAAACTAATAAATATGAAGAAAGCGCACCTTATATCCTTATTTATAGGATTCTCTGGATTCGTAGGTTCTAATTTGCTCATGGCACAAGAAAGCTGGCAATCACAACTCGTAACTCAGGATAAGACCGGAAATCTGACTTATCAGAAAGATAAAGATGGTTTTGTCATACCCGATTTTAGCCAGGCAGGCTATAAAAATGGGAAAGATATTCCTGTAATCAACTTGCCGGAACGCACCATCGTTATTAGTCCACTGGAAGATAAAGAAGCTGACAATACGCAACATGTACAAAAAGCGATTAATGAGGTTGGACAATATGAGTTGAATGCTGACGGCATCCGGGGAGTCGTACTATTGAAAGCTGGGCGATATAATATTGATGGAACCTTGAATTTGACGTACGATGGAGTTATCCTGCGCGGTGAAGGTAATTGTTTTTCTGAGAATGATTCTACCGTCCTGTATGGTAGAAATGCTTCCGAGAAGGCAAAGCGACTCATTTTAATGGGAAATTCTTCTGCACACAACTGGGGCAATGGAAAAGGAAACAACCAGGTAAATATTACAACCCGGAAGGTAATGCCGGGAGATTATTCATTTCAGGTAACTGACGCAAGTGCTTATCAAGCTGGCGATTTAATCTGTATAAAGTACCCCACTACTACGGAATGGTTGGAAGCAGTCTGGTATGGTGGAAACACAAAACGGAATACAGATGAAAGTATGAAATGGAAGATTAAAGATATTGATATTTCCTATCACCGTTATGTGACCAATGTAGAAGGAAATACAATTGAAGTGGATGCACCTGTTTTCTATACACTCGATCAGCAATATGCACAAGCTTATATTTATAAGATTGAGAATCCGGGTACTGTTCGTCACAATGTAGGTATTGAAAACCTGCATATCTCTTTGGAAAGAAGCCCGGAAAATTCTACGGCCAATGTCGATCAGAACTGTATCTATATGAGTTCTTTAGAAAATTCATGGGTAAAAGGTGTTTCGATGTCAGGATTCGTTCATGCAGGTATCAAAACAACATCGACTACGCGGAGCACAATCGAAGATTGTTATGCAATTGATCCTTCAGGACTTTGCACCGGAGGTACATATTATAACTTTGAAAACTACCATCGTTCACAACTGATCTTGCTTAAGAACTGTTATGCCCGTAACGGACGCCATCACTATATCTCTAACGGTTGTGCCACTACCAGCGGTATTGTGGTGTTAAATTTCCGTTCGGAGCTTTCTCTTGCACAGGCAGAGGGACACCGTTTATGGTCACAAGGTATTCTGTTTGACAATTGGAAAGAATTGGGAACCATAAAATCAAATGCCGGTAAAATCGGCATGTACTTACGTGATAACATGGGAAGTGGTCATGGCTGGGGAGGTACTAACAGTGTCTTTTGGAATTGCGATGTACAGGGAGGTGCTATTTATCTGGACAAAGTACCTACAGGGCAGAACTATGCTATCGGTTGTACGGCGAAGACGATACGGCGATATCGTAATACGATGAGTGAATATATGGATGGATATATCGAAGGGCAGAATCGTAAGAATCTGCAACCAACATCACTTTATGAAGCTCAAAGAGAAGCTAGAGGTATATCTACGGGGTTAATGCCTGAAGTAAATAGAGAAAATACCCCGCATATCATTGTAGAGATAAACCGTGTGAGAGTAAAATCACAAAAAGATGCATTGATATCTATTTATACTACGAACGGAAGTATGGTGCAAACGCTTAAATCTTCTACTAATAACTGGGTGGAAAGTATGGCATTGAACGATGACTTTTACATAGTTCGTGTGGAAGAGGCCGGCCGGAAAGTTTACACTCAGAAAGTTCTTATCAGAACTACCGGAAAGTGATTTGATTATGCTCTTGAATATCAGAAATAAATCTACTAATTGTTATGACAAAAAAAACTTTTATCTCGCTCCTGTACGTATTGATGTGTACAGTTTGTTTCGGACAAGAATTTGTGCATCCCGGAATGTTGCATACGACCTCTGACCTCGAGTTTATGAAAACAAAAATCCTTGCAGGTGAAGAGCCTTGGAAGGAAGCATGGAATCAGCTCAAAGATTCAGAAATTGCCTCACTCCACTATAAGCCAACTCCATTTAAAGTTGTGGATAACGGCCCGTATAATCAGCCCGATAATGGCGGGAAAGAGTTTGTACGTGATGGAGCCGCCGCCTACACCATGGCGTTGCAATGGTATGTGGAAGGAGACAAAGCTTATGCGGAAAAGGCTATTGAAATTTTTAATGCTTGGGCAAATACCCTTGAATCTGTCGTCAATCACAATCGCCAACTGAAAGTGGGTACAGCAGGCATTAAGTATCTCAATGCTGCCGAGATCATCAAATATACCTACAAAGGTTGGAGTGACAAAGATCGTAAAGCATTTGAAGATATGGTAATCAATATTTGGTATCCTGTGATAACAGACTGGACACCTCGTTACAATGGCAATTGGGATGCTGCCAACGGACAAACCATAATGTGTATCGGCATCTTCCTTGATCGACGAGATATTTTTGACAAAGCATGCAAACAGTTGACAGACGGTGATAGTAACGGCTCTATAAAGAACTATTTTTATGAAAACGGACAATGTCAAGAGAGTGGACGTGATCAGCAGCATGTACAGATGGGGCTTGCTTTCCTTGCTTGTGCCGCAGAGATAGCATGGAACCAAAAAACAGACTTATATGGGGCGTTCGATAATCGTCTCTATAAAGGATTTGAATATACAGCTAAATACATGTCGGGTGAAGAAGTTCCTCATATACAGTATATCACTTGGTTTGGAAAACCAGTCTATGGACCTGAGATCTCGCCCAAACAACGCGAAAAGATATGTCCTGCCTGGGAACGCGCTTACCATCATTATCATGACCGCAAAGGAATGGATATGCCTTATACCTATAAAATGATTCAGAAAAGTCGTCCGGAAGGAACAGTTAACCAATCGTTTATGCCTTGGGCATCTCTGACCAGTGCAGATTTCCCAGTTCAATAAAACTGTGCGACCTCTTTTATTCTTAGTATACTCTTAGAGAATAGTTATAGTATTTCGATATTACACAAGTAATTTGTTACTTGTGTAATATCGTTTATTTCTTCTCATTTTATTTGCTTTACATACCGACAGACTTTCCCATCATCTGTTATACCTTCTATCACTATCGTATAAGTAGAAGGGCGATCTGCTGTATAAAAACTTAGTCCTGTTTCACCTTTCTCATTCAGACGGATATTGGGTTCCCAGTGAATGGTAGTACGTTTATCAGAGTTGATAATCTTACGGCTTTCTTCGGTAGGGTATTTGGGAGCATAAAATTCAGCATTCTTAGCATAAGATAAATAACCTATACGAGCAATGCTCGGAATAGAAGAACCGATAATTCCTTTAGAGAGATAAGTACTTATATATACTTTCTGGGGCTGAACAATCAAAGGTAGTGCATCACCAGTTCTCGGTGCATTAGCTATTGTCACAGCTTCTGTTTCTTCATAATTTTCCCAAGTATAATGATCCTCGCTGTTTGCAATATACATTGCCTTATCTCGTACAAAATTTATAGACTTCACATCTTCGGCACGCAGATTTTCCAGATCTTGTAGATTCTTTAGTTCATATCCATCAACTATTACGGGTACTCTTTTCCAGAAGCGTTCCCAGTAACCTGATATCGGACTTTGGCCATTAGAACCAGATATTTTGCTGTAAGAACTTTTTTCGTTGAAGTTTCTGTTTGGAACTAATACAAACATTTGGTTAACACTATTTCTAACTCCGGAATAAACCATAATGTTAGGAGTTCTCTTCAACAAATCCAAAGCCGTCTTTTCATTTATCTGCTCTATCTTTTCTGGTTCAACCACCTTATATGAGACCCACCCATCCGGTAATTGCAAAGCGGTGACCTCCACTTCCGGCAGTCGGTATATTTTTTCTCCATTTACAAGAGTATAATCTTCGCGCACACTTTTAATGAAAGCTCTACTTTTCAAAGGTATTTCATCTTTTTGCCAGTGCAAATGTCCGGTACCGGGATATTCCGTTTCATTCATATAAATCCCATATCGCCATTTGGGTTTTTTCCCAGCACCGTTAATCAAGAACTCTGTCAAACGATTCTTGACCTGCTGAAAATTATGGGTAAAACAAAACTCTCCTTTCTCATTGGAAATAACAATTTGTTTGAAAGCTTTTTGAGAAGTGCTCACAAGCAGTGCAAAATGAGACAATCTTTTCTTATCAAAATGACTTTCAACATATCCGCAGATTTGCTGAGTTTTCTCAACTTCATATTTATATTTCGCTTCTCTCAAGTTTGTATTCACATCATATCTACGCCAGCCGTGTGTCAGCATGAGTTGGTCCAAATGCTTTTTGATGCTCGGAGTGTGAAAAGAGAAATAGTAACCAGGAGAAAAAACATTGCCTCTTAAATCCGAGTTCAGTAATAGCTCACTGACCAGATGGTTGGCAGTAGAATCTATATTCACGGCGAAATCATCGGTTATACTCAAAGAGAAATTTCCCTGTACTGACATTTGCCGCTCATTCAACACCCGTAGCCCCATTTTTATAAGTTGGCGACTATTGGCTGGACTACCAGAAACAGCCAACTGAAATACTGTAGAAGGCTTCCTGACAAAGACAAGACGCTCACTTACCACTGTCGTATCCAGATTGAATAATGTGAAATGGGTAATTCCTTCAGGAAATAAATCGAGAGGGATACTATCGGACAATTTTTCGCAGGATATGACACGATTCATGAGAATCTTGCCACGTGTATGCACCATTAAGCCGAAATCCTCATTTAGTACTCTATCCGAAGGAGTGAGTATACGATAGTGTACGAAAGTGGTATCCTGATGTATGGCAAGAGCAACATGGGTGTTGGAAGCTTTAGGCAAAGTAAAACTCTGCTCATGTCCGAACTTATCTTTCACAAAAGCGCACAGTGTATCTGTCGCTTGGGTTTGAATCGTAAATGAACCTATGCCCGCATATTCGCTGCTGAGTGTAGCCAATGTATCTTTTCGCTGATTTAATACATATCCTTCTACATTTATTATTTCCCCAGTCGATGTTTCTGCTTTAAAGGCAACCTGCTGTTGTACTCCTACCAGTAAATGCCCTCCTTCCGGATAGAAGCCAACTGTATATTCATAATCCTGAGGCAGGAAGATGCGCTTGCGGTGTACATATTCCTTCTCGTATAGAGAAAGATAAACATAAGGTTCCACGCCTTTCTTCCGGTCGGGTAACTTAAAGCGTATTTGTCCATCGGCATTTGTTCTCACACGACGAAAGCGATTCTTATACTCTTTCGTGCGAATCATATACTCGACACGAGAACCTGCATAGGGAGTGCCCTCTTTACGCAACAAGGTGATAACGGCATATTTTCCATCGGTTTCATCCGAATCATATTCGATGTTCGCAGTAAGTAACGAAGAGGTATTGGCATATACTGGAATCTGCTTGGTAAAGAAAAACTCCTCTCCTTGATTTCTCATGAAATTGGTGTAAACGCGAATCTGATAATCGGCCTCTTCAATATCTTTTTCTAAAGGAATGAAGTTAGAAAAATGCCCGTTTTCTTCTTTTATTTTTTTACGCTGAATTACCTTATTCTTCCGGTTTATGAGTTCGATATATAAAAAACGACTTTGCGCATCTCTCTCTTTATGCGTTTGTGCATCTACAAGATAACCTTTTAGCCAAATGGTATCACCGATTAAATAGAAAGGTTTGTCGGTATGGAGGTAGACTTTCTCCTGAGTTGGAAAAGCTAGTATTTCGCCTCCATCCTTGAAAAACAAAGAAGGAAGAATAAAGATACAGATCATTGTAATAAACAACTTTTTCATCTTACCTTATTTAGGGCCGGAGTAGAACTCTCTATGTTATTTCTTACATTTTAATCGTGACTCTCCGGATTAGGGTTCGTATTTTTTTCGTAGACTTTAAAATCAGCCAGTTGTAGCGTTTCATCTTTTATTCCGTTTGTCGGGCGATCATCCACACCATCCATATTTCTGCCAAAACTCCGATAAATGCCATATTTATTACGAATACTAATAGCACCTTTTCTCCACATGTCTATATCAGAGAACGATTTATTAACTAGGATTTTTCCATCACTGATACGTGTCATCTTAATGCTAAATGAACCATTATGGGTATAATGCATTTCTGTCTCTACTTGTATCCATTCATCCTCAAAGTCTGATAGAGGTAAATTGTCTATTATTGTACCTTTATTAGTGGCACTTTTATCACCTGTATGAATAACTTGTATTCGTCGATTACTACCATTGCTATTGCAGCGGGGAGTAATCGTTATCAGTGGAGAACCATTGTTTCCTTCCTGCGCTTTTAGTTGGTGGATGTGACAGAAATTCGTAGAAGGTTTAAAATCTTTCGGAATACGGAATTTCCATTCCAAGCGTTGCCATTCGTCCCAGTTTCCATTCAATTTATACCAAGCAGCAGTTGTTTGTGTTTTCATTTCATTACGTTGACGGTCTTCCAATTTTCCGCGATCACCATCAAGTATCTCTGCATTGGCATGAATGATAAATTTAAAAACATATTGTTGTATGATTTTGTCGTATACAACCTCACAATGTATACCGTCATTGTGATCTTTGTCAGATGAATTGGGGTGTTCAGAATAATCCCAGCCGTAAGAACGCATATACTTATGAATCTCAGAATATTTTTTTCCAACTAATTGTTCCGCAGCCTGCATAGTTCCTTGCAATGTGTAATTGTTAGGTTCAGGCTCTGGAGTAGGGTCTGGCTTTGGAGCTGGAATAGACTGATCCGTATCTGGCTTATGATTCTCTTCTTTGGAACAAGCACTTATTCCGTATACGGCAATACAAAGTACGCACAACATCAGAAATAAATTAATATGTTTCATAGTTTTATCATTTATAAGATGTGACATTATCTTTTTAATAAATACTCATACCGACAAGGAACCCCCTTATCTGTTATCCCTTCAATAACTACAGTATAATAACTTGGCCGATCAGCAGTATAAAAATGAACATTGGCATTACCATTTTCATCAGTAAAAAGTTTTGGTTGCCAATAAATAGTAGTACGATTATCCGATACAGAAGATTGGCGTTCAATATCAGTTGTATATTTAGGACTATAAAAAGACTTATATCGATTGAAGCCAAGCAGGAAAGCTGTATCTCCCTGGGAAGTACTGGGAATTGCTAAATTACCGGTACGAGAGGTTAATACAATACATCCTCCGGAAATATTTTGAGATCCATCTTTCATTTTTTGAAGCTGCCTGTCAACTTCCAGTTCTTCCAATTCTTCTAAAGTAGCACCGCTTTCAAATGCCTCATTATATGCTGCCTCCAAATATTTCAGATTTTGAGTGATATTGACAGCTGCATCAATTTCCGGATCTATTTTATGTACACCAATAATATCTGCTGCATCGATAAGAGAAAGCACATTAAAGCCAACAGTCCTGTTATCTAACATAAAGCGTGCGGTACGGCCATAATCTATTTTTTCTTTCGGACGTAATGTATTTCGGTTATTTACATCATTAGACATTAAATGTTCTGGACGTTGAGAATATTTAGGATTAATATAGGGTCGATTATCGATAATTCGAAATCCTGGAACTTTCTTTACCAGATCAAGTGCTGTGCGTGCATCTTGTTGAGATAACATTTCTTCATCGTCCATTTTAAAAGAAGAAAAACGATCTTTCACCAGAGTTCTGGCATTGATTATGACTTCCGGAAGCCGTAACATTAAAACACCATCTTCTTTTACAAAGGGAGATTGCATCTCCTCAATATATTCAGTTTGGTGCTGATACTTTGTATTTATATAAGGGTGGGCATTAGTCGCTTCTGGAAAATAATCCCGGTCTATTTGAACATTGGCACGGAATATTTTTCCTTTCTCTATTACTTGTGCTTCCACTCTGGCTGTGTCTGCATAACTTAACTTATCAACAAGAAATACTCCATTACGATCTGTATATATTGAAGGATAAGGGCGCTTATTGACAAACACATTCACATGTTTTCCTGCAAGTGGCTTGTTGCGGATATCCAATACCTTACCGGAAACAAACTGTCCGACTTCCATAAAATACTGCGGATTCGTCTGCTGTTCTTTTAAAAGATCTTCCACATTAAATCGGCTCCAACCCTGTGTCAACATTAAATTATCCAGGCAAGCTTTTAGTCGCTGGGAATTATTTTTAAAATAATACCCAGGCGTTTCAATATATCCTTTTAAATCAGATGTTAACAGTAGATTAGAAAGAATGTTATCTCCTATCGAATCACATCCAATTGCATAATTATCAGTAACACTTAATGAAAAATTGCCTTTTATGGGTTGTCCTGACAGATCAGATAAATGAATGTCGAGAGAAACCGGAGAACGTGGACCATAAGATGATTTATCAGGAGTCAGTTTCCAAACAGAATTATTTTCCCGGCGAACGAAAGCAAGACGTTCACTATGCGGAAGATAGTTTCCATCCAATAGTGTAAGAGTCAGTATGCCTTCCGGAACGGATTGTAAACTGATAGCTCCTTGTTCTTTTTCGATAGGTTGTATAAATAGAAGAAATCCACGAATATGAGCTACTAAATACAAATTCTCTGAAAGCTTTTTCTGAGGAGTATGTAATATTGTATAGTGTATAACTCCATTACGTTCAGTAATAGATAAAGCAAGTCTATTCGCTTCTGGTTCCGGTAATGAGAATTCTTTTTTTATACCTTCTGTTGTACTAACAATTGCCTTATATTTTTCACCCATTGAAACTGGTAGCATAAAACTACCCATACCGGCATAGACACTCTTAAAATGAGTTATGGTATCGCCATTACTATTTAAAATGTCACCTGCTATCTCTACAGAATTCCCATTTATATCTATAGCTTTTATACCTATTTTTTGAGTACAACCTCCTATCAGGTTACCTCCTTCCGGAAAGAAATCAACTTGATAATCAAAAGCATCAGGAACGTAGAACGTATGCTTATATTTTAATTGTTTGTCTTCCAGTACAACATAGATATATTGTTCTATTTCTTCTTTTTCCGGAATGTCTATCTGTATTTCTCCATTTTTATTAGTTTGTTGCTGCCGAAATTTATTTTCATGTGTTTTAGTACGAACCATATAATGTACATAATTGCCTGCATAGACGCCATTGTCAGGCCTTTTGAATGTAATAATTGCCGTACGCCTTTTACCTTTCTGATCATATCGAATTTCGGGATACATAAAAGATGATTGCGAAGCTAATATTTTTAGATTCTTAGAAAAGTAAAAAGAAGAATCTTCATTTAGCATCCAATGAGTATATGCACGAAGATAATAATCACCCGCCTCCAATGTTTTAGGTAAGGTGAGATAATTTGCAAAGAGACCTTTATCTTGCTGAATTTTGATACGTTGCAAGACTTTATCTTTGCGATTTATAAGTTCTACATATACATAGTGGCTTCCATTTCCTGAAAAATGAGTAATGGCATTCACCAAATATGCTTTCAACCAAATAGTATCTCCTACAAAATAATATGGTTTATCTGTATGCAGATATACTTTTTCTTGCGGCAGATTGGTGATTTGCTTAAATGAACGAGCTACTTTATTCATATAAACAGTATCAATTTGCTGGGCATTGCATGTAAATATGCTAACAAAAAATATCACCCATATAGTTAGGAGATAACGTATTCGGCTGTTCCTCATAGTGGATATGTATTATGCTATTTTTTAATTGTAGTGATAACAATGACACCATTAGCTCCTTTCATGCCATAAGCTGCACCATCTTTCTGAATTTCCACTTTATCAATATCATTGATTGAGACTACTCCATCAACTTCACTGCTACTTTCATACAAAGTACCGTCTACAACAAATAAAGGTTCGTTATCCAAATCGAATGAACTTCCACCTCTGATTGTTATTTTATCTCCGTTTACAGTTACTCCCGGAATAGCTCCACCTTTGAATAAATCATAAATATTATTAGCTGATAGCTTCTGAATTTGCTCATGAGTCAGTACGTTGGAATTATAACTGGCACGAAGTATTTTGGTATATTCCCTTTTTTCGTCTTTTTGACCATCAAATAATATAAAGAATTTCTTCTCTATTTTAAGAGAAGCTTGTGACATTTTACCAATTGGAATAACAGCTTCCTCTTTTTTTGATATAGACACAACCAATGTATCTGTAGGTTTTAAACCGGAAAAGGAGAATACTCCCATTTCGTCAGTCTTCACACTCTCTGTAGTATTTTTCTTCCAAACCTTCATTCCTTTCAGAGGTCGTTGTTTAGCATTAACAATAACTCCTCTAAAATCTTGCCCTAGGGCAGTTAGTATAAACAGAGATGTACACAATGCGAGAAATAATCGTTTTTTCATAATCGTAAGAATTAAAAAAGTACCTTAGGGGTATAATGACTCCTAAGATACTTTTTGATTAATGAATATTATTTTAAAATACCAGTATTTGAAGCATAAGCATCATCAATATATAATACTGGAATTTCTTTTCCACCATTACCATTAGGAAGATAAAGTTCCCAGTTATTAATGGACATACGGCCTTCACAAGCATTTATACTACGGGCATTACTTAAAATGGTACTCTTCAAGACTTCCTGACCTGCTACATGGACAATGAGTGCCTCACTTTCGTCTACAGACATAGAAACTGTCTGATAAAGCTTAGCTGTAAATGTATTCATCGTATTCAGGTTATGATATTCGTTATACGTAGTTTTTTTACCTTCTGTAGATGTATATTGTACTATTAACTGTACGTTGTAATCGGAAGTTCCTTCCACCGTTACATCATCATTAGGTACGGCAGGATAAACCTCTCCACTTTTCAGTTTTCCCGGATACCACAATAAACGAATCTGATTAATATAAGCACCATTATTAGAAGCGTCAGAACTCAAATTCCAGCGATACTCCAACATAGGTTTGCCTGTCTTGGTTCCAACTTTAATCTCTTGCAGATTAGGAACATTAGATTCAAAACCGAGTTTCATACGAGTGCTAAACGGAGTATATAATGTATTATCACCAAAAGCACGACGCACATACCGATTCACTTCTGCTGCTGAATTAACTTTGGCCTGTAGATACTGGTTACCATCAGCTTCTTTCTTTAATGTACCGGTAGTATTACTTTGTAGAGACAAGGAATGAGGAGTTTTCTCAAACTTATCAAAGTAGTAACTGGAAACATACATTTTATGAGAACGCACTTGAGTTTCACCACCGATACTTGCACGACAAGTAATCGTATAAGTACCTGGAATACTCGGTGCCTTCCATGTCATTTCATTTAAACCTTGAGGCTGAGTCAATGTACCTGCATCACAATCCCACTCATAGTTAGTATGCCATAAGTCACTGGAGCGTACACACATCCATACTTTCACTTTCTGGTTACAATAGAACTCATCTCCATCTGCACTCAATGAGTCTATTTCGATAAAATCATCATCGCCGCAGCTTGCAAAGGAGAAAGCGCAAAGTAGGACAAGGAAAAATTGATAAATATATTTCATAATCGTAATCTTTTTAGGTTATTTCATATTCAATTGTTCTTTAGTAGGACGGTCCAACCAACTATCCAATACATGCATATATGATCCGTCAGAGTTGTACAAATTAGAAGTACGTGGTTTAATCGAAGATTTGTAATGACCATCAAAGTTGTTAAACACAATGTTAGGATTACGGTCTTTCAATAAATACATGTTTACTTTAGCTGTATCCGCAGGGGCTATTGTTTCAAACCAGGTAGGTTCTGCCGGCAGATTAGTAAAGGTATACTTACCTTGTACAATATGGTAAAGCAAAAACTCTTTTACTTGCTCTTTCGGATAAGCAGTCATACTTATGGGCGCATAAGATACCATTTCTCCAGTCTCATCATCGATATAAGTCAATTTATGAGTTTGAAAGTAACTTAAATCAGTGCTTGTTTCAGAATTAAAAGCTGTATTTGTAGGCAATAAGTAGGTAACGCCACTACGCTTAAATTCATTTTCAACTCCTGCATATAGAATAGCCTCTCCCAATAAAGAAAATATATCTGTGCGAGATTGAATAAATTCAAAAGCAGACATATCTATTTTATTACTGGGCATGCCTTCATTATAATCATAGTCATATGAATCTTGATAATCCAGTCCCAACAATTCACAGCTGATGAATAGGAAAGGAAGTACCAATAAGGCTAATGTTATTTTATAATATTTTAGTTTCATTATTCGCTTCATTTAAATAGTTCATAATTAACGTTCGGTATAGGGTGCATTTTGATCACCAACAAGTGCTTTATTGGACTCAAACTCACCATAGTAAATAGGCCAATATTTAGTACCTTCATGACCAAAACCAGTAACTGTTACATTAGCAGCTTCCTGACGTGCAGAATAGATAGGATCCATCACCTCTATTAAACGTCCTGTGCGCATCAAGTCGAACCAGCGATAACCTTCTCCAAAAAGCTCCAATTGTCTTTCATGCAAAATAAGGTTTTCCACTTCATTCGTATTATTGACACTGGAAACTTCTAACTTGGCATCTTTCAAATAGCCCACACGACTACGAATATCGTTGACAATACTTAATGCTTCATCTCCTCTATTTAATTTGTTCAAAGCCTCTGCACGAAGTAACATGATATTCGCCATACGCATCATTACCAATGCAAATTCGCTATCCGTTGTATTTTTGATTGCAAAGTATGATTTATATACTTGGTTAGCAGAATCATATTCACGTTCTGGATCAATATCACTATACTTGATGCATTTATTTACACTTTCTACACCGGCTGTATAACTGGCGTAAGTTAAAGGTACACGAGAAGCTTTATAGTATACTTTGACAGTATCAATTGTATTCCAGAAACGGGCATCAGAACCTTCGCCAGAACGTAAGCGATCAATGAATTCGTCAAAAATAGGTTGTGACATTCTATAACCATTATTGGTATTACTAGCACCCAAAAGTTGAGGCCAACCTCCAAGAGCACCATCTGTTTCATAATTCCATGCCATAGCAAAAACTACTTCTTTGGAACCTGAGGGATTGGTAAAGATGTTCTTCCATTCAACTTCTCCATTCGATAATGTCAGAGTCTTATGATCTATGAAATGATCTGAAGCTTTCAATGCCTCCTGATATTCATTGTACCACATGTATACTTCTGTCAATAAAGCATACATTGCATCTTTTCCTAAATAGAATTTGTCACTTGTATCAGAAATATTGAAATATCCAATAGCACTTTCTATATCAGACAATATTTGTTCTTTTACTTTCTCCAAAGAGGAACGGGGAACAGCTATGTTATTTAAAGAACCATCCCATGGCTCTGTTATGATAGGCATTTTACCCCAAGCACGGGTTCCCCAGAAATACAAGTAAGCGCGCATTGCATAGCATTGTCCAATATATGGGGCATATTCAGACTCCAGGATATTGGGAATAGTTGGATATTTCTGAATACCAATATTACATCTGGAGATACAAGTATAGAAAGGCTCCCAACTGGTATCTGAAATATTAGACATCAAAGCATTCATATAAATCTTTGAATCTTCATAAGTCGTACCTGTTACATTATCAGAACGAACATCACCGAAAAGTACTTGTCTTTTCGAAAGAGCACTTTGAAATGCATCATATATACCCGCATTCCAGTTTTTCATTTCAGCTTTGTCTTTGAAATAACTTGATGGAGATAAGTCTGATAAAGGTGACCGGTCCAAAAAGCTTTCACAACTTGTTAAAGCTAAAAGGCTTGCAAAAGCTAAAATAATATATTTCTTCATTTTCTTATCCTTTTAATTAAAATCCAACATTAAATCCGATACCAAATTCACGCTTGCGAGGATACTTGGAACTGTCCTTACCAGGTGTCAAAACACCGCCACTTAATTCAGGATCATAACCGGTATAATTTGTCCAAGTCAATAAGTTATTACCATAAATATATGCTTGTACAGAACGAAGCGGAGTCTTATTTAAAAATCTTTGATTTACATTATAACTTAAACGAACGGATTGTAAACGAATAAAAGTTGCATCTTCCAGGAATTGGTCACTCAAACTCATAGAATGATTATTGGTTTTACGTTGTCTGGAATTCAGTGCATACCAACCCGTAATCTCACCTGGATATTTCCATCCTTGCATAATATATTCAGGAGTCTGTTTATGAGTATTACCTCCCCATGAGCAATAGTAACGTTTCAAGTCATTCCAAACTTGACCGCCCCAACTAACATAGAAATTAAATGAAAGAGAGAAATCTTTGTAAGTAAGAGTATTTCCCCAAGAACCAAACCAATCCGGGGTAGCTTTACCTAATTCTGTCTGGTCATTAGAGTTAATTACATTATCCAATTCACCATTTTCGTTAGGCTTATTATACCATATGACATCACCACCGCCAGCTATCACACCATTCACCGTCATTTGAGCGACTTTACCAGTATATTCACTGCCATCAGAATTTAAATATTTCTCTAATGTCGGTTGACCATTCAAACCGATAATGACATTACCATCACCATCACGTTTAAAGACAGGAGTTAAACGAGTCTTATAGTCTTGAGTCCATGCATTGCTCGCATCATACTCATATACGCCCAAATTCTTGTAACCATAGAATAAACCTGCAGGTTTTCCTGCTGCAATCAACCAGGCACTGTTGATATAATCTTCACGAGCTAAATCCAGGATTTTATTATCATTTTTCCACCAGTTAACTGTTGTACTCCAACTAAAATCCCGTGTTCTGACCGGAGTGGTGGTGAGAGATAATTCAACACCTTTATTCTCAATACTTGCCAAGTTTACACGCATCTTATCATAACCGGTAGTACTTGGAAGATTATAATCAGAAAGCAGATCACTTGTTTTCTTTATATAATAATCAGCTACAAACATGATACGTCCATTTAAGAAGCTCAAATCCAAACCGATATTTGTCTGCTTGGTTTGTTCCCATTTCAAATCCGGATTACCATACTTAGATGCAGGGACTATACCTCCTACTGAATTATAATATTGAGAACCTGCGGTATAAACAGTCTGAGATTCATAACGACCAATCTTATCATTACCGGTAATACCATAACTGGCACGAACTTTTGCATCTGTAAGAACATTATTTGACCAACGCATAAATGGTTCATCCGAAATACGCCATGCAGCAGAAACTGATGGGAAAGATCCCCAACGATTATTCTTACCGAAACGTGAAGAACCGTCAAAACGAAGATTACCAGTTATGGTGTAGCGACTTTTCCAACTATATACAACACGTCCGAAAACACCAACCATAGCCTCATCCCAACCACTTGTATAGATATTTTTCACATCCTTTACTGTGGCAAGATTCATGTAATGAATATCTTCAGATAAGAAGAAAGAGCCAGCTATATTGTATTCTAATTGATTACTTACTTCAAAGCTACTACCAACCATTGCATTTAAAGAATGGTCTTTAGCAATTGTTTTATTAAAGTTCAAATACGCTTCACCTGCATATTTCCATGTCTGCTGACTTCTATCTGCACCCGTATTTTTTCCGTTATCACTTCCTTCCAGATACTTGGATGAGAATGTCAAGTTTCTATAAGATGTATAATCTGCTGAGATATCAGCATCTAATCTTAACCAAGGAGTAAATGTCCAGGTTACACCTTGATAGAAGTTTCCTCTATAAGTTGAACGCTCATCTAACTTTTGCTTTAACTCTGCAATAGGATTACGACGCCCGCCGGAAGAATAATAAGGAATTAATTCACCGTCCGGATACCAAATAATCATATCAGGGTCACGACGCATAGCATCCTGCAAGACTGATTCTTTTATATTGTTAACCTTATTATAGCTTAAACGAACACGAGTTGTAAATTTGATATTTTTCCATGGTTCATAATCAACATTAATGTTAGCTGTATATTTATCGTTTCCAGATTCCAATATAACACCTTTTTCACCAATATAATTTAAAGATGCACGGTACTTAAAACCTTTAGAACCACCACTAATCTGTACACTGGCATCATCACGCCCACCTGTGCGGAATAACAGATCTTGATAATAATAGTTTGTACTGTATTGCATACCAACGGAGTCGGTACGTGCAGAGAATTTTTCCAAAGTCTTAGATGGATTATCTAAGTCTGTGGCAGCCATACTCAAACGACTTTCAAAAGCATTAACCTGAGGAAGTTTACGTGCAACTGTATAAAAGGAATGTTGATAGCGTACATCAACACGTGGCTTACCGGATTCACCGGATTTAGTTGTAATCAATATTACACCATTGGCAGAACGGGCACCATAGATTGCGGAAGAAGCTGCATCTTTCATAACATCAATCTGTTTGATATCATTCGCAGAGATATCGTCGATGTTATCTACAACGACTCCGTCTACAACATACAATGGAGATACGCCTTCGTCACTAAAAGTGGAAGCACCACGAATAGATACAAATGACGAAGATCCGGGGGCTCCAGAATTTGAAACGATTTGCATACCAGGAGCTGCACCTTGTAATGCATCGAAGACATTCACGGAGTTTTTCTCTTCCAGAATTTTGGAATCTACTGAAGTCATTGAGCCTGTAATATGCTTTTTGTTCATTGAACCAAAGCCAACAATAACAACTTCATCTAAAGCTTGAGCATCTTCAGCCATTTCTATTCTCATTCTCTGACCACTCGCTTTATGTTCCACTGTCTTGTATCCCATAAAAGAGAAGACTAATGTGGCACCTTTATTACATTTGATGGAGAAGTTACCATCCAAATCCGTGATGCCACCAGTCGTTGCACCTTTTACTTGTACTGTTACACCAATCATCGGTTCATTATTCTGATCAACAATAACACCAGTCTGGGTTATAGATTGAGCCATCATATTAGTACTCAAAATCAATGCTGATAGAACTAATGATAATCGCCAGAATAGCGATTTGGACTTGTGTTCTTTCTTTTTCATTAAACTACTTTTTAAAATTAGACTTAAATTAACAAGGGATTTCACCTAAGATTCTTTTTGAGTTGTTCATAATAGATTGTTTTTACATAATATCAATACATCATTTTAAAGTTAAACATCATTGTTTTCCA
>ERZ791903.1172-NODE-1172-length-27479-cov-5.398410_pt1 | contig 27479 bp, 21 predicted proteins | sample MGYA00510148_ERZ791903 | MGnify/ENA primary metagenome ERZ791903 (study PRJEB30046, sample SAMN00792080) | human gut metagenome | study: EMG produced TPA metagenomics assembly of the A metagenome-wide association study of gut microbiota in type 2...
TGTGGCTGTTCAGCATGTTATAGTATTTGTGATAATGATGCAATAATTATGGTTAGTGATGAAGAGGGATTTTTCTATCCACATATTGTTGAGAAGAAATGTTTGAGATGTTATAAATGTATTAAAGTATGTCCTATAAAAAATTAAATTTTAAAAGTATTAAATAAATAAATTGATATTAGGGTGACGTTAAAGTCGAGTTTGAAATATAGCAGAGGATAAATAAAAATTATATGCAAAATAAATATAAAGAAAATGATAAAAAAAGAGATTTGATAGCAGATTATGTTAAAGCATATGCATGTTTATTGGTAGTAATTGGACATGTGATTTTGGGAGTTAGAAAAGGTGCAAATAATCAAATAAAAATTCCTATAGCTTCTTTTTGGATAGAACAATATATATGGACATTTCATGTCTCACTATTTATGTTTATTAGTGGATATATATATAACAAGTGCGGCAAATGGCATTCTAAGTCAACAAGATTAAAATTTTTAACTCATAAACTTATAAATTTGGGTATTCCCTATTTAATATTTTCATGTATATATATCGTTATTAATATTTTAATGTCTTCTAGTGTTAATACGAAGAACCAAATTTCAGATATTTTTATGTTGTGGATTAAACCTGTTGCTCAATATTGGTTTTTATATTCTTTATTATGGATTTTCTTTTTATTTGTAATTTTAGATAAAAAGTTTAAAAATTGGGAAATAATCGTTATAATTGCATTGGCTTCATATTTTTTGTCGTGCATAAATTTAAATATAGGAATTTTTGATGCAACTTTGAAGTCTTCTATTGTATTTGGAATTGGCGTTGAGACAAAAAAATTATATTCAAAGAATAAGACAATCTTAAATTTATTTGTTGAATTTATATTTGGAACAATTGTGGGATGTATGCTCCTATATTTAGGAGAAACGAAATATTGGTTTGGAAATCAAGTTGCAAGAATGGCTGGTATTTATGCAAGTATATCGTTAATTGTATTAATTACTCATTTTAATATTATAAAAAAGTTTTTTTCTTTTATATGTAAATATTCATTTCAAATATATCTTTTGCATACTTTTTTTACTGCTGGAACAAGAATTGTTTTTATGAAATTTGGAGTTACATCATATTTTTTACATTTAATATGTGGAATAATAGTCGGGGTTGTAGGACCTATTATTATTTCTGTTATATGTGATAGGATATATCCTTTAAAATTTATTTTTTCCCCCGAAAAGATATTGAAAGATAAAATTAAAATTTGAATTTTATTATATGGAGTTTGAAAATAATGATTATAAAAGATAGGAATGAACTAAGGGATATTATTAAATATGAAAGAGAATTATATATAAAAAAATTATATCCTAACTTAGGCAAAAAAAAAGTGAAAAATAAAACAGTTATATTTATGAAATCATTAAGGTGTATTGAGTTTTATGAAAACAAAAAAAAATACTTGGTAAATTATGCTTATTGGAAAACAATTTATAAAGTTATAAGCTTGATTACAAATATCTCAATACCTCAATATGTATTTGATAAAGGATTGATTATTATGCATTTGCAAAATATTGTAATTTCTTCAAAAGTTAAAGTTGGGGAAAATTGTTGCTTATTTCATAATACTACTATTGGTATTAGTATGGGGAAGGAACAACTGGGATTTTGTCCTCAAATAGCAGATAATGTGACAATATGTACAGGAGCGTGTGTTATAGGTGGAATAAAAATATCATCTGACACAGTTATAGCTGCTAATGCAGTTGTAACAAAAACATTTGAAGAAACAAATGTTATATTAGGTGGGATTCCTGCTAAAGTTATAAAATTAAGAACGTGAGTAAGAGCTACATAATCCCCCGTAGTGTAATGCTTCAATTCTTGACATAAAATTAGGACAGTTGGAGCATTATACTCTAAGTTCTGATCAGAACCGCAAAAGTTGTAGCATTTCACTTCAAACTATTATCAGACTTTTGCATCATTTTACTCCAAATAAATTTTCGGAGGATTTGATTATGAAGAAATCTGAACGAGACAGATATTGGACTGAGCTTATACAGACCTGCAGAGTAAGCGGTCTGTCGGATTATGAATGGTGCAGGATAAATCATATATCAACCAGCTCTTTTTATTATAATGTTAAGAGATTAAGGATAGCAGCGTGCACCAACACAGCGGCTACAGTACAGGTACAGGAAAAACAGGAAGTTGTACCAATTCACTACAATGAATTAAAAGATAATAAGTAAGCGCTTACGTTTGTTACAGTTGTTTAACCCGGCTGTGTTTTTTAAAAGTTATGCATGGTCATTATTAAACTTTGAAAAATCAATATTCATATTTTCCCAAGGAATTCCTTTGAAACATCCCTTGATATATTTAAACATTAAATTATAATCAGATTGGATACGGATGTTGCTATCTTTGATTGTATTAACAGTATGAGTACCATTTTGATCAATATCGATAAAGTAGAAATAATCTTGAAATTTGTTAATGTTTAAAAGCATAAGGTTATGTGTTGTTATAATCAATTGTTCTTTTATATAAGGTTCAAGATTTTCAATCAGATTAGTCATCAATATATCATGTATACCATTATCAACCTCATCAATAGCAACAATTCCAGGCTTGGTAGCTGCAACAAAGATTGGAAAAAGATGTATAAGTCGTGATGTTCCAGTTGATTCACAATCTGCTGGTATTTCAACTATTTTATTAGCTATTTTTTTGACGAGTAAAAGATTATATTCATATACATTATCAGTATTAGTAGTAGGGACTAGATTATATTTGATATCTTCTATATCTTTATACATTCCTTTTAAGAATTTCCGGAGATGATCTTTGGATTCATCAAGTTTCGGTAATTCATCTTTATTAATAGTACCATGTTGAAGATTTACAATTGGAATAACATCATATATTGAACCATGTGCACGGTATCCCTCATCAATATGATAAGAAATTGTTGAAAAATAATTAAGCACTTTTAATAAATTCTTATTAACATTGTTATCAAAATATGAATTTGCCAGTTCTTCTCTTTCATATAACAGGATTGACAAGAATGTATGTTTACCCCAGTATTTTTCTATATTTACACTTAAATCCTCAGCAAAATCTGTATTAAGAAACAGTCTTGGGTTTATCTTATATTTAGGAATGGAAGAAGTTTTCTGTATATCAAAATATAGGCCTCTATTCTTACTAACCGTGAATTCAAGATGCTCATGTATTATATTCTCATCATCAAATTCTATGTTATATATTCCAGATTTATTATCCAATTCAAATCCGATTTCTATAACAGTGTCTTCTGTAGTATTGAGTGCACGGCAGTCTTTAATTATGCGTTGAATATCTAATGAAGAACGGATTTTATTCATTGCTTCGTTGTCAAGTTTATCCGAGTTTCGTTCAAGATAATCAGCAATAATATTCTTAATCTGCATTGTTGGACCGCTCCAGTCAACTTCACAGCTTTCACCAGGACGGTGTTCAAGGTGATTTGATATATCATTTGTAGCACAGTATTTACTGTAATCATCACAAAATTTTGTTTTTCCTACAGGAATTGTGCCATAAGTGTGACATTTATCCTGATACTCTTTCCATAGAAGGGTAAGTGTAACACCAACTCTCTTTAATTCATTATGAACATACTCATAATCAGGAAGTTCATAAATATCTTCTGTTGTAAGTTTTTCAGGGAAAAACATTTTATAAAGCTCATCATCATTAATATCTTTGATGTTTTCATATGTTATGTTCTTCTTCTTTGCAATTCTCATAACTGTGCTTATGGAACTGCGTGACATATGTCTGGTTCTGGCAATGTCATTTTGAGACATGCCACTTGCGTTCAGCTCGAGAATGAGCCGAATCTTAATTCTGCTTGCCATAATTGTGGACTCATTCATAGATTATTAGGATTGAAAATCCTTAATAATTCTACTCCTAAAGGCAGTATGATTCTATGAACAAGTAGTATCAATGTGCGGACATACATATATAATTGTGTAGAGGTACTCATAAGCGGTCAGGCGGTATCTTTTTGCGGATAAACGGTACGCTAGGTGCGGAATATTCAGCATGAAGAAAAAGCTTAAAGAAAGATGTATTGATACTTGTATGTAATAAAATAGATATATAAATATATATTTGATGATTGCTAATAATTCCATTATGTGTTAATATCTAAACAAGTCGGAAAGTGAAAATAATTGTCGGATTAATACAGATATACATAGCTTAAGGAAAGGTGTTTCTATGGGTATAAATTGTATTAATACGGCTGAAAAAACTGCTTGCTGTGAGGCAGGTATATAGGATTGAGTTGTTAGAGAGGTTGATGAGGCCTCTCTTAGAGTGTTACATAGAAATTGGCATGGTTGTGTATCGAAGATAAGGGGGAAAATTATGGATAATGTTAAACAAGATAATTTGAGAAAATTAGATAGCTTGTATAAACAGCGAGAAGATTTATTAATTGTAGGGTTGACTGGAAGAACGGGAGCTGGGTGTTCAACGGTAGCCCAAATATTGCAACAGAATTCTTTCGAAAAGTTAGATCTGAAATCGTACAAGACATGTGATTTTAATAATTCTGATGAACGAAAATATAGTATTATTTATCGTTTTATGAAAGAGGGAAATAAGTGGAAGCAATTTACGATTATTGAGGCAAGCTCATGTATTTTTTCATTTTTAATTGAAAAAACATTTAAAGAATTACATGATTTTGTGAGAGAAATATGTGATATAAATAAAATAGATGATAAAGATGGAATTGTTAATTATATTGATGAGGCATTAGAAAAAGCAGGTTATTTAAAAAATGATAATGCAGATAACAAAATTATTGATGAAAATATTAAAAAAGAATTATCAAAGCTTACGGGAGATGTGAACAAAAATACAATTGAATACTTTACTACTGTTATGAAAGAGAAGAAGGAGATATTTGGAGAAGAATTAAAAAAGAAGAATATTGTTGTAACAATAACTCAAAATGGAAACGAAACTGATGATAATAAAGAATGAGAGAGAGATCTTTATAGTTTCTTTATGCAAATTCTCGGTAATAATTTGAGAAAGACTGGGGATTGTTTTGGAAGCAAAAAGAATAAGACAGAAGATATGGAGTCACATGAATTGACTGTTGTGCGGAGAATTGATTTGTTAATTTCGTGTATTGTCAATTTAGAAGATCAAAGTAGAATATGTATTGATGCATTACGTTGTCCTGCTGAAATATTATTTTTTAGAGATAAATACAGAGCTTTTTATGCCATGGCTGTGAGTACCGAAGTTGAAGAAAGACAGAATCGATTAGGAATGACATTAAAACAATTAATCAATTTTGATGATGTCGAAAATCCTAAAGGAGTGGATGGATTTTTTCACCAAAATATAGCGGCATGTATGGAAATTGCAGATATTTATTTATATAATCCCACAGTTAATAATGGTAAATATTATGAACTTACAGAACAAATAATAAAGTATATTGCATTAATGTTACATCCGGGATTGATTGCACCAACTCATATAGAGCGATGCATGCAGTTAGCTTTTAATGCAAAGTATAATTCAGGATGTTTATCACGACAAGTGGGTGCAATTTTGACTGGAGCAGATTTTTCTGTTAGATCAGTTGGGTGGAATGATGTCCCAAAGGGACAGATTCCATGTAATTTGCGATGCGTTGAGGATTTTTGCCAAAATAAGGATATGGAAACATTTAGTGAGTATGAGCTTAATGACTCTGATTTTAATGAGGCAATGAATTGTATAAATACTAAATTGTGTGGGGGAGAAAATAAAGAGGAGAAAAAATATCACGAAAGAGTCGTGGGGGTCGTTGCTATGCATATTGTTTTAAAGATGTATATAATGCCTTGAAGGGAGAAAAAAATCAAGTTTATACAAGAGCTTTACATGCAGAAGAAAATGCATTTCTTCAAATTGCTAAATATGGAGGAGCAGAAATTCAAGGAGGTAAATTGTTTTCTACAGCAAGTCCATGTGAATTATGCTCCAAAAAAGCTTATCAGTTGGGAATTACAGAAATATATTATATTGATCCATATCCAGGAATATCAAAGAAACATATTCTTTCATTTGGGAAAATATACAATCCTAAAATGATTTTGTTTAAGGGAGCCATTGGCAATGCATATATTTCGTTATATTCACCAAGATTACCATATAAGGATGAATTAGAAATAATAACAGACTTTAAAGTTAAGAATGTGGTTCATAAAGCAAGTAACATGAGATAAAATCTTATTGCATTATAATGATAATTTTGAAAATAGATAATTTTTATTTGCAAGAGGAAAAAGAGTAAGATATCAATGTTAAAGGTATATCTAGTTACTATAAAAATAATCGAAATTAAGCTGAGCTTTGCTACTTTGAATAGTACGAGAGTACATAATGTATACAAAATATGTAGATTATAAAATTGCTAGAAAAGTTTTTAATTATCAAAAAGTTTTAAAAAGGTAAAATTATGTTTGAAGAAAAGAAAAAAATTGTAGATGAGTTAAAAGAAAATGATATGATGGAAATTTTAAGTAAGATGCTTGAACTAGAAAAAGAAAGGCATAAAGTAAGCCCAGTAAAGAAAACAGTATGTTGGGTTGGTGGGATAGTAGCAGTAATGTTTGTTGGTTTACTATGCTACAGGTTAGTGAAGACCGACCTCTCTTTTGATAGTATATTATCTACTTTATTGGCGTTTTTCTCTATTTTTATTTCAATATTTTTTTATTTTAAGGCAGATGATACGAGTACAACTTATTATAAATCGTCATATGACATTATGAAAGATGTGTCAGTTACATTAGGAAAAATAGAGGAGCGATTTGGCGAAAAACTTAATAGCTTGAATGATAAAGTATCTCATTTAGATAATATTAGTTCAGAAAAATCTGAAGAGATTAAAGAACAAAAAGATGATAAGGATAAAATTATTAACGAATTAATGGATAAAGCTCACTTAGATGATGAAGAAAAGAAAAAGTATAGACAACAGCTAGAAGAAAGTGAACGTCAAATTGAAATTTTAAAAAGGGAACAGTTTCTAGCACGAAGAGAGGCTAATCGTTTACGTTCTAATATGGAATCTGGGGAGTTACAAGATAGATGGGAACCTAACGATAAAGTGCTAAAGTCGCTTTTGAATGGGGAAAAAAATGAGCTTTCATTAGCAACAATGAGAAGATTAATGAGATTAGGATATTTAGATGACGATGGAAATATAAATGGAGATAAAATTATTAATACATTAGCAATGAGAAGATAATAGTGCATCTGTATTTTATGGACTATTTATGGAAATTTTTTATAAAAGAAGCGTGTGAAATAAGTTAGTATTTTATACTATAATATTTCTTCCCAAGCTGCTGCTTCAGATTCTGTGGATAAACTTTATCTGGATTAACCCCAGCATCAACAGCCAGTTTCTTAATCAATCTCCATACATTAGATCTTTCAAGAGGGGTGCCTTTTCTAGTACAGAAAATCACCCCTGTTATTATTTCTTCATGTTCTATATATTTATATAAGCCATCTAATAAATCATCTGGAATTCTGATGTTATATTCCTTGCTGTTACGCATAACAGTAATTTTTCCCATTTCTAAAGAGTGTGTAGCAAGGTATTGTAATTCGTTTAATCTTATATCTGTATTTCCAAGGACTTGAATTAACATAGCTATTCTATAATCGTTATTGTTTATAGCGGTTTTAAGAAGTTGGTTATATTCATCAACTGTAAGTAAGTTAGAATCTGTTGATTCGGTCTTAGATTTCTTAAGATTAACGCAGTGAATATCATTTCTTCCTATAAAATTACAAAATGTGTTTATACATGATATAATTGTATTTATGCTGCTTATACTGGAATCAGCATTTTTAAGAATCTCAATATATTTATCTGCAGTATCCTGAGATATTGGGTAACAGTTATCAGAAAGAAAGATTTGAAATCTTCGTATATCCCGCATATATTTATCAAGAGTTGTTCTGCTCTTATTCTCATTTATAAGGAATTCTTCAAAACTATTAATATCGGTATTAGTGATTTTATTATTCATGGGAGATCTCCAGTTATTGTAATTTGATTTTTGCATATTCCTGTGCAGTGATTTTATCTATTATTTCTAGTCCGACACGAACACGCTTAGGTTGATGCCACAGATATACTTCTATATCAGCAATTCTCTTATGTCTGTCAATTCTCTTAACCATATCAGACCTTCCGCTAAGAGGCCCTTTATATATCATTAATTGGTTATCTACAATATATCCATATGACATAGCAATATAGTTATACTCATCCATAAGCTGACGAAGATATTGTTCTTCTTCCTTGTTAAGGGTATTGAAATCCCCACCTATGCGGACAGGAGAAACTACATTAGGTATACGCCAGAGAAGTTTTTCAAGAGTCTTGGAATCTGAATCGCTCTCTATAAATATGTATCCTGCAAATAGAATGTCATCGTCAAGATGCCAGGAACCTTCATATTTCTTGGCATGTTGCCAGATAGGAGAGAATACTTTTGCGGCTATATCTTCTGGAATGGCTTTGCGGCATTTATCAACGGCATCTAGTTCTCTGCCGGCAGTTGTGTGTGCTATGTACCACATAGGGTATATCTCGATTCTTCAATCTATATTGTATTTCATAAATGACATTATGTTGTAAAAACGCTTTGGATATGGTAGCTTATTTATATAGTTAATGCAAGAGTGTAGAGATTGATTCATAGATGAAGAAAGCTTCAAGGATTGTATAGGTACATGTTGTTTTTGAGAAAAGGAGTAGTAGCCTTATTGGTGATGCTGATAAAACATTATATTTTCATGTAAGTAAGACCATATTTGATGCTGGAATCAAGATAAAACAATTACTATGCGCACTAAACCCCATTGCATAATCCCAAAACATGTTATATAATATAATGACATATGAGATTATATTGCTACGAAGAGCCAATAGGAGGATATGATGACAAGAACATACGCTGTTAAGTATAAGAGTAAATCAAAGATGTTAACAACACCTGAGCAGGTTGCCCAGACTGAGGAAGATATCAAGGCATTAGCACTTGTTAAGGATGCAGTTATTAAGGAAGACGGACAGGTTGTTACTGTTGAGGTTGAGAATGAGGAAGATTTCGAACCGGTTATGGACAGAGTAGTCAACATTTTCAGAAGAATTGATGACAAGTCTGAGGTTTCATACAAGTTCGGTCTTAACCGTGAATAATTCGAAGACTATTGATTAGAGTAAGCCTGTGAAGCCGTATACTGCGTCACAGGCTTATATTATGTGTATGCCGGAACGGGTATGAATTGTTTATGTATTATGTTTATAAAGGAGTAAAACAGTGAGTTTAGAAAGTGAAATTAAGAAAAGAAGGACATTTGCCATTATCTCTCATCCGGATGCTGGTAAGACAACATTAACAGAGAAGTTCCTGCTTTATGGAGGAGCTATTAACCTTGCAGGTTCTGTAAAGGGGAAGAAGACTGCCAAGCATGCGGTTTCTGACTGGATGGAGATTGAGAAGGAAAGAGGTATTTCGGTAACTTCTTCAGTTCTTCAGTTTAACTACGAAGGCTACTGTATTAATATCCTTGATACTCCGGGACATGAGGATTTCTCCGAGGATACTTATAGAACTCTTATGGCAGCAGATTCTGCGGTCATGGTTATTGACGCTTCTAAGGGTGTTGAGAAACAGACTATCAAGCTTTTTAAAGTATGTGTTATGAGACACATTCCTATATTTACATTTATCAATAAGATGGATAGAGAGGCTAATGACCCATTTGAGCTTCTTGATGAGATTGAGAGCGTACTTGGAATTGCTACATGCCCAATTAACTGGCCTATCGGCTGCGGTAAGGAATTCAAGGGCGTATATGACCGTAAAGAGAAAAATGTTTCTTTATTCAAGGCAGCCATGAATGGCCAGAAGGAAGTTGATACTGAGATTGTTGACGCATCAGATGAGGCTGTTCTTAAGGACAGAATTGGTGATGCTTTCTACGACAAGCTTCAGGAAGATATCGAACTGTTAGACGGAGCAAGTGCAGAGTTTGACCAGGAAATGGTAAGTGCTGGTGACCTTACACCGGTATTCTTCGGTTCAGCGCTTACTAACTTTGGTGTACAGACTTTCCTTGAGCATTTCTTATCAATGACAACTTCTCCGCTTCCAAGAAAGTCTGACCAGGGAGTTATTGATCCATTTACCGAGGATTTCTCAGCATTTGTATTCAAAATTCAGGCTAACATGAATAAAGCACACAGAGACAGAATTGCTTTTATGAGAATATGTTCCGGTAAGTTTGAAGCCGGAATGGAAGCTAACCATGTACAGGGTGGCAAGAAGATAAGACTCAGCCAGCCTCAGCAGATGATGGCGGAGGAGAGGCATATTGTTGATGAGGCATATGCAGGAGATATTATCGGTGTATTTGATCCGGGAATATTCTCTATCGGTGATACTATCTGCAAATCTAACAAGAAATTTGCATTTGAGGGTATACCTACATTTGCACCAGAACATTTTGCAAGAGTAAGACAGATTGATACTATGAAGAGAAAACAGTTCATTAAGGGTATCAACCAGATTGCACAGGAAGGTGCGATTCAGATTTTCCAGGAGTTCAATACAGGAATGGAAGAGATTATCGTGGGCGTTGTTGGTGTCCTTCAGTTTGAAGTTCTCGAATACCGTCTTAAGAATGAATACGGTGTTGATATCAGACTTGAGCCGCTTCCATACGAGCATATCCGCTGGATTGAGAATCCTGAGGAAATTGATGTGAACAGAATTGTTGGTACATCAGATATGAAGAAGATTAAAGACCTTAAGGGCAATCCACTTTTGGTATTTGCCAATAGCTGGTCTGTTAATATGGTACTTGAGAGAAATGAGGGCTTAAAGCTTTCAGAATTTGGAAGAAACTAATACGATACATTCAGGAGTCAGGTGATTACATGAAATCAGGATACAAATGTAGTGCAAAAAGAATAGCCGCAATTGGTGTCATGTTATGTATGCTTGTACTGACATGCCTTACGGTTACTTCTGTACTTAATACTAAGGCGGAAGAGTCCATTGGTCAGGGGCATGTTAATTATGATGTTACAGGCTTAAGAATCAGAAAAGGTCCTACAACAAACAGCAGTATTATTACAACTGTAAGCGGTGGATTTAAGTTTGATATATATGAAGAGACAACTGATGATGACGGCGACACATGGTACGGCATAGGCTTTTATCTTAATGGCAGTTACGAGAGAGGCTATATATATGGCGGCTACATAACTGTTGATAAGAGAAATGATTATAAGCCGGATGCGGATTTCGAGGAGTACCTTGATTCACAGGGATTCCCGGATAGTTATAAGGATGGGTTAAGACAGCTTCATGCGCAGTATCCTAACTGGGTGTTTGTGGCAGACCATAATGGGAAAGACTGGTCGGATATACTCGATAATCAGAATATAATCGGACGAAGCCTTACATATGGATCAGCTGTATCATCATGGAAATCAGTAGCTGACGGGTGCTATGACTGGGAGACAGGAGAGTACACACAGCTTGATTCAGGAGGCTGGGTGCAGGCATCTTCTGCACTTGTTGAATATGCACTTGATCCTAGAAATTTCCTTAATGCAGATAATATATTTATGTTCGAGAATCTTTCATTTGATGGTTCATTGCAGGATGAGAGTGGTCTTGAGAGCATGGTTGATGGCACCTTTATGGAGAATTCAAGCCATAATCTATCATATGAAGGTAATGATTATACATATATAACCGGTTTGCTTCTTGCTGGGCAGAAATCAGGTGTAAGCCCATATCATCTTGCTTCAAGAATATTACAGGAGCAGGGAAACAGCGGATATGGAAGCAGTATATCAGGAACACAGTCTGGCTACTGGGGTTATTACAATTACTATAATATAGGAGCTTATGCAAGCGGTGGACTGACAGCGGTACAGAATGGTCTCAGGTATGCTTCAAGAACTGATTCAGAGACATTGAGACCATGGAATACGAGAATGAAGTCCATTGTTGGTGGGGCAATATATCTTGGAAAAAGTTACATAAACAGAGGACAGAATACTATTTATTATGAGAAGTTTGATATGACTGGAAGAGGTCACCAGTATATGACTAATGTTCTTGCACCTAGAAGTGAATCAGTTAAGAGCGCACAGGGGTATAGCGACAGTAATAAGAACAATATTGCATTTATATTCAGAATACCTGTATATGAGAATATGCCTGAAAATGTGTGCGAGATACCTACAGGCAATGGTAGCCCTAATAACAGACTTGAGAGCCTGTATGTTGAAGATTATTCTATAACGCCAACATTCAGTTACTATACGACAGAATATAGTCTGATTGTGGATTATGAGACTTCATCAGTATATGTTGGAGGTTCAACACTTGATTCTTCAGCAGATGTAAGCGGACTGGGGTATCATGATCTTTCAGTTGGAAGTAATGATATTACAATTACTGTTACGGCAGCTAATGGCGATGATCAGGACTATACTATAACTGTTGTAAGACAGGATAAAGAACCTGATCCAACACCGGAACCAGATCCAGAACCGGATGTTGCTTATCCGGGATTTTCAACAACATTATCTGTTGATGAAGATGAAAAATACATAAGTGGTTTAACTGTATCAGGTTATGCCCAAGATGTACTTGATAAGATTGATAATTATAATGGTGCTTATTCCAAGATACTTAATAAGAATGGCAATGAGAAAGATGGATTAGTTGGTACTGGAGATATCCTTATAACATATAATTCTTCTGGCGAAGAGGTCAGCAGATATGAGATTGTTTTATATGGGGATGCTAATGGTGACGGAGAAGTTGATTTGTTTGACTTTGTAGTTGTTAAAAGGTCTATATTGGGAATTTCAGAACCATCCGGAATATATTGGAAGGCTGCAGATTGTAATAAAGATGGAGAAATAGATTTATTCGATTTTGTTGTTATAAAGAGATATATTCTAGGTTTAGGAGATGTGAATCAGTAACTAACATATGAAAGGATTACTATGAAAAATATAAAAAGATTAATTGCCTTTATAGGAATATTTATAATGGGTATATCATTAGTTCCTGCATATTATGCAAAGGCTGATGAGCAGGTTTCTGTATCTATTAGTTCGGCAAGTGGTACAGTTGGAAGTGAAGTTACAGTAACAGTCACTATATCTGCTGATAAAGACATAGATGGGGCGACAATTAATGTTTCTTATGATAATTCTATAATTCGTCCGGTTGATAAAGCTAATAGTGGAGTTGTGATGTTTTCAGCTCTTGAGATGACGAGTGGATCTACAGTATCAATTTCGCAGAATTTTGAAGTTATTGCAGCAGGAACAACGACGCTTAGTGTTGCAGGTGATGCAAAGATATCTGTTAATGGTGAACGTGCAACAGTCAGTAGCGCATCATCAGGAAAGGTCACAGCAAAAGCTCCAGCCAGCTATTCCTCAGACAACACATTAAAGTCCCTGCAGATAAGTCCGGGAACGCTTTCACCAGCATTTTCACCAGACAGGACAACATACAATGCAACTGTTGATGCTGATGTTACAGAGCTTGTTGTAAGTGCTGCCGCTAATGACAGTGCTGCCAAGATAAGCATAAGCGGTAGAAGAATGGACCCGGGAAGTAATACAACAACAATTACTGTTACTGCAGAAGATGGTTCAGTTAAGAAATATATAATATATACAACAAGACTTGAGGATGGTCAGGAAGCAACAACAGAGGCTGAGTCAAAGACAGAAGCTGTTACAGAAGATGCATCACAGGCGGTTAATAATGATGGAACTGTGACGATAGATGGCAGGAAGTATTCTGTTGTAAGGGATTATTCAGGAATCACAATTCCAGATGGATATCAGGAGATTGACTACGATTATAATGGTCAGAAGATAAATGCGGTTAAAGGCATAAAGACAGGTCTTATCCTTATGTATCTTGAAAGTGAAGATGGAAAAGGTGGGTTCTACATCTATGATGAGACTGCGAAAACATTTTCACCATACAATACTGTTGCAGAACCAGAGATAACATATGTTGTTCTGCCTATAACGAACTCGTTAGAGAAGCCGGCAGGTTATGCACTTACAAGGTTTACCATGAATGGTAAAGAAGTGCAGGTACTTATGGACGCTAACAGACAGTACTGCCTGTTCTATGGAGTAAGTTCTCTTGGAGAGAAGGGATGGTTCAGATACAGGATAAGTGATGGCTCGATTCAGGCGTATTCTGTTGTGAAATCTGACACTGCTAATGCTGATGTTAAGGCTGATAATGGAAAAACATCAGGAAACAGCAGATTCTGGCTGATGATAGTATTAATACTTGGACTGATAATAGCGGTATTTATAGTGATTACTATTGTTCTTTGCTCTAAGCTTGCGAAAGTGAAGAAGGTGTTTAACATGGCGTCAAAGGATGGTGTTGACCTTGATGAATATACAGAGAAGGTAATTGATGGATATGCCGAGGATGAGGATGACAGTTATGAAGAACTTGATACATCATCTGATAAGATATCCTATGGAGACGATAAGTCAGGTAAGAGTGATGTTGAAGAGTTGAAGCTCTTTGATGTTGAGGATGATAAATAATAAAAAAGCCTTAGTGAAATCATTGACGGTTTCACTAAGGTTTTTTTATTCTTCTGGAAGCGACCAGTTATCAGCCTGATTGTAATAATCGTCAGACATTTCCTTGTACTGTGCACACAGGTATGCGTCATCTGAAGTCTTTGCAAGTTCTTCATAGCATCTGCCAAGCAAAGATAAAGGCTTATTTCCGCTGCTTGCCACATCAAGTATGCTTTCTGTCTCAAATGCAGCATTATACAGCCACAGCACAGCTTCTTCATAGTCTGTCTGGTTCATGTAAAATGTTCCTAGAATCAGACACATTTCAGCAGGAGGATTGTCGGCAACTGCTTTTAAAGTGGTCTTAAAGAATGCGTCAATGTCACCGTCTGCCATATATATCTTAGCAAGAATACAGTTGATTTCTTTCATTAAATCATTGCTTCTGCCTTCTTTGGAAAGAACATTTTCAAATATATTCCTGAAAGCAATAAAGTCGGAATCTTCACCGGATATAAGAAGTTCTTTACACAGCATGGTAACTACATAATCTTCAATGTGGATACCTTTTTCAAATGCTTTGAAATATGTTGAAAAGTCTCTTTTACTATGGTCGCCCGCCTGCATGTGAAGAATTTCAATGTCACTGTCATATACGATTGGCGTGAGCCGTATTGTTTCATGTATTGGTGAAATCCATGTGAATGGACGGAGCCTTTTGAAAAGCTTCGGGCGGAGTTCTTTGTGTGCATTGTATACAGAATTATATTCTGATGCATTGACATAATACATCTGAACAATGTCTATCTCTGGAAGAAGCATATGTTTCAATTCTCTTAATGCGTAGTTGTTGGTATCATCAAGCACTTCGTCTGCGTCAGCACTGAATATGTAGTCACATCCAGCTTTGGAAAATGCAAAATTTCTTGCGGCTGAAAAATCATTTATCCATTCAAAGTCATATATTTTATCGGTGTAGTGAGCGGCAATTTCTTTAGTATTGTCAGTTGAGCCTGTGTCTACAATAATCAATTCATCATAAGTTCCTGCGTATGAATCAAGACACCTTGCAAGAATGTCCTGCTCATTTTTTACAATCATGCACATGCTTATTGATATCATGTTTTTCTCCTGTTCTTAATTGGATTTATATAGGTTATATCGGTAAATGCCTTGATTTTTTTAGGTATTCGTAAGATACTTGTTATCAATGATAACATATATCTGATACGAGGTACACAATGTCAAAAAAGAAATCTGCAGCAGAACCAGTTGAATATATAGACAGTCAGGCTTTTGACGCGGCGAAAGAGAAGATAATCGGAAAGAGCCATAATGACAAGGGGATAGGTACTTTGTCGGAAAAGACGCTGCATGCAGTATTAAAAATGTATTATGAACCCGATGAGGATAATCATGAGGTTGCAATAGATGGTTATTTTGCAGATATATATAACGAGCATGGGATAATTGAGATTCAGACGAGGCAGCTTAACAAGTTAAGGGATAAGCTGTCAGTATTCCTGAATGAATATCAGGTGAGGGTTGTATATCCAATGCCATATGAGAAGTATTTAAGCTGGATTGAGCCGGAAACAGGGGACATTACTTCTAGAAGAAAGTCTCCGAAGCGATGTTCTGTGTATGATGCGATGTTTGAACTATATAAGATTAAAGCATTTTTAAAGAATCAGAATCTTAAGGTTACATTGCTGCTGATCGATATGGAAGAATATAAGCTTCTTAATGGCTGGAGTTACGATAAGAAGCGCGGAAGTGTGCGTTATGACCGCATTCCTATTGGAATAAGAAAGATAGTTGAACTGGACTGTCCACAGGATTATATGCAGTTTGTACCAGAGGGACTTGAGAAGAACTTTACTTCAGCGGATTTTGCAAATGCAGCGCATATTGACAGGCAGACTGCTGCCAGTGTACTTGCAATGCTTAATTACATGGAACAGGTTAAAAGAGTCGGAAAGACAGGCAATGCCTATATATACGATATTGAAGAACATTATTGAATGGAGATAGTATGTACTCTGTAAATGGAAACTGCTTTCGAATATCTGTAAGAAATCTTGTGGAATTCATGTGTGCAGAAGGTGATATTGACAACAGGAATACAGGCAGCAATGATGTGAAAATCATGCAGGATGGGGCAAGGATTCACAGGAAAATCCAGCACAGCATGGGAACTATGTATCATGCAGAAGTGCCTTTAAAGATTGAGATACCGCTTGTATCTGACTTAGGGATTGAGTATGTATTACAGGTTGAAGGCAGGGCTGACGGTATTATTGCAGATATTAATTATGACGAGGATGGTAATAAAGAGCCGGAGAGCGATGCAATAATTGATGAGATAAAGACTATGCAGACAGATGTTTCTCTGCTGAAAGAACCGGTTTATGTGCATAAAGCCCAGGCACTGGTATATGGCTATATATATGCAAGCCAGAAGAAGCTGTCAAAGATTGGAATCCAGATGACTTACGTTACTCCTGAGCCTGAGACAATCAACAAGTTTCTGGAAGAATATACATTTGAAAGAATTGAAGAGTGGTTTAATAAGCTGATTACAGGCTTTAAGAGATGGACTGATTATACATTTGATGAGAGGCATAAAAGGACGGAATCAATCAGAGAACTTAAGTTCCCTTATGAATACAGGGAGGGGCAGAAGAATCTGTGCGTGAGTGTATACAGGGCTATTGAAGATAATACCAATCTATATATTCAGGCACCTACAGGTGTCGGAAAGACGTTGTCTACTGTGTTCCCGGCTGTGCAGGCATTAGGACAGCAGATGTCAGACAAGATATTTTACCTGACGTCAAAGACAATAACGAGAACTGTTGCGGAGGATACTTATGCTATATTAAGAGATAACGGGCTTCATATGAGAACTGTTACTCTTACAGCGAAGGACAAAATATGTCCACTTGATGAGCGAAACTGCAACCCCGTGGCATGTCCTTATGCCAAGGGGCATTTTGACAGGATTAATGATGCTGTGTACGACATTATAACGAGCCAGATGGTTATCGGAAGAGATAATGTCATGGAATATGCCAACAGACATAATGTCTGCCCGTTTGAGATGTCGCTTGATGTTTCGTACTGGTGTGATGGAATTATATGTGATTATAATTATGTATTTGACCCGGATGCGTCGCTTAAGAGGTATTTTGGCAATGGTGCGAAGGGTGATTATGTGTTTCTTGTGGATGAAGCACATAACCTTGTGGACAGAGCAAGAGAAATGTACAGCGCAGTGTTGAAAAAAGAAGATTTTCTTGCGGCTAAGAAGCTTGTCAAAGAGATGGACAAACGGCTTGCAGGTGCACTTGACAGATGTAACAAGCAGTTGCTCGAATATAAAAGACAGTGCGATACATTCATGGTTGTGAGTGGTCTTGGAACATTTCCAGCCAGCCTTGAGCGTGTCATGGGACTTATGCAGAAGTTTATGGAAAGGCATAAGGGTGAGCCTGTGACTAACGAGCTGCTCGAGTTTTTCTTTGCAGTGAGACATTTTCTTAATATGTATGACTGTGCTGATGAAAAATATGTCTATTATAATGAGCATGATAATGATGGAAACTTTCTTGTACATCTGTACTGTGTTGACCCGTCTGGCAACATAAGTGAGAGACTTTCACAGGGCAGAAGCACGGTGTTCTTCTCGGCAACGCTGCTTCCGGTCAATTATTTTAAGGAAATGCTTTCAGGTGATGTATCAGAAAGAGCTGTGTATGCACACTCTTCTTTTGAACCTGATAATAAGAGAATTGTCGTGGCTACTGATGTGACAAGCCGTTATACAAGAAGAAATGCAAGGGAATATGCCAAGGTACATGATTATATTATGCATATGATTTCTGGCAGAAGCGGCAGATATATGGTGTTCTTTCCGTCATATTCTTACATGGAGAGTGTTCTTGAGTGCTTCAGGTGGGAAAATGGTGTTAATGTGACCGAATGTGGTGGAGAAGATACATTTTTACCAGAAAGCTGTGTAAATGTGCTTGTGCAGGGAAGGTTTATGAAGGAGGCTGACAAGGAAAAATTCTTATCAGCATTTTACGAGGAACTTCCAGAAGGGGCTTCGCTTGCAGGCTTCTGTGTGCTTGGAGGAATATTTTCCGAAGGCATTGACTTAAAGGATGAGAGTCTTATTGGAGCTGTCATTGTTGGAACGGGGATTCCGATGGTGTGCAGGGAGCGCAACATTTTAAGGGATTATTTTGATGAATTTGGCAAAAATGGATATTCGTATGCTTATGTTATTCCGGGAATGAATAAGGTGCTTCAGGCAGCAGGAAGGGTTATAAGGACGGATACGGATAAGGGAGTTATTGCACTTCTGGATGACAGATTTATGACTGATGAATATGAGCGTATGTATCCTAGGGAGTGGAACAGGATATTTCCAGTCAGTCTGGGTAATGCTTATAAATGTATTAAGGATTTCTGGACGGAACAGGATATGTAGAGCATTGATAAAAAATGTACAATGTTAGAACTTGTAGTCGGACTGTATGTGTGATAAAATTTAGACAGATATTATTAAGGTCCGGATATATGATGATTTGGTTTGATTATGGGAGATGGGCTTATGCAGAACGTGGAAGAGATTAATAAGAATATAGAAAACAAAACTGTAGACAAGCAGGCCTGGCAGTCTCTGGGATTTGATGAATTACAGACTATTGAGATTATCAGAGGAATTGAGAATGGCGTTGATGTGAGTGTGTATTGCAAAGAGGAATTTAACGCTGCCCAGATGAAAGCATTAAGACTTGGTCTGGAAGAAAAACTTGATGTAAGCAGATTTGCAGATGCACAGTATGATTATATGCAGATGGAAGAACTGAAGCAGGCTGTGCGTAGCGGAATGAATATGGATGATATATGTAATCCTAAGTTCAGTCATTCTGTTATGAGAGAGATAAGGCTTGCATCAGAGCTTAATTATGATCTGACCAGGTATGCAAAGCTTGGTTATTCAGGAGAGGTATTAAGACAGATAAGACTTGCAAAAAAAGAAGAGATTGACCTTACATTTTTTGTTGAGGATAATTATGATGAATATCAGCTCAATGAGATAAGGCTGGGAATACACAGTTGTGTCGATATAACTAAGTATCTGCTTCATGAATACAATGGAAAACAGATGGAACAGATTAGACTTGGACTTGAGGAAGGGATTGATGTTACTCCATATAACATGGTTGGATTTTCATCAGGACAGATGAAGCAGATAAGACTTGGGCTTGAAGAAGGAATAGATGTTTCTGAATATGCAGATCCGTTTATTGATGCGGTTAGCATGAAAGAGGCAAGACACAGAATTTCTGATAAATGGAATGACGAGAAGCCTGCACTTAATGAATTGCAGTCACAGGAAATTCTTATGGGACTTACAAGCGGTGTAGATGTTTCTTTATATGCTGATTCAAGATATACCTTTAAAGAGATGGAGAAGATAAGACTTGCACTTGAGAGGGGAAGTAATTTGGATGGGCTGCTTAAGTATGGATGTTAAGATGCAGCTATTACAGTACAGTGTTTTGATAATGAATGGATAAGACCTTCGGAAAGGGGGAACAGCATGAGCAATACAGAAATAGTTAATGAAACAGCTGATATAGATGATATCGAGTTACATGAGGTTTATGTATATATTGCAGATGATAATATGAGCGCATCAGTCAGGCTTGGCAAATGTGATGAAGGATATACATATGATGAAGTCATGAATAAGCTATCGCTTAATGGAATTAAGACGGGAATAGATGAAGAAAAAATTCGATGGATGATTTTACAAAAAATATATGACCAGCCTGTTGAAGTTGCTTTTGGTAAACCGGTAGAGGCAGGAAAAGATGGATATTATGAGTTTTTCTTTGATACAGATGCAATTAATAATAACAGACCTACAGTAAGAGAAGATGGTTCTATTGATTACTTTAATCAGAAGAGATTTGAAAAGGTTAATGAGGGTGATTTGCTGGCAAGATATCATGAGCCGACTAAAGGGGAATTTGGCTTTGATGTATGTGGGAAGCTGCTTGTGCCTAAACCAGGAAAACCCAAGCCAAGACTGCATGGTAAGGGCTTTAAGACATCTGAGGATGGTAAAGAAACTTATGCTGCAATATCTGGAAAGATTGAATACTGCAACTATGATTTAAGTGTTGTTAATGTGTATGAGGTTAATGGTAATCTTGACATGAGTATGGGTAATATTGACTTTAACGGGGATGTTAATATTACAGGCAGTGTGAGAAGTGGTGTAACAGTTCATGCCATGGGAAGTATATATGTTGGAGGCTTCGTTGAGGGAGCAACACTTATTGCTGGGAAGGATATTGTATTAAAGGATGGCGTTAATACTAAGAATTCAGGAAAGATCGAGGCAGGGGGAAATATATCTGGCAGATTTTTTGAGAATACAGAGGTTATTGCCAAAGGAGACTTACAGTGTAATTATATTCTTAACTGCAGGGTGCTTACATATGGCAGGGTATTTGTTGAGGGACCCATAGGTTCTATTATAGGTGGTGATGTAACTGGTGTTATGGGAATCAGTACTACATCATGTGGACATGAAAGCAATGTAAAGACTTTGTTGAGGGTTGGTTCGACCAAAGAAATTAGAAAAGAATATGCAGAACTTATTATGGAGCTTAAGGAGGTGGACGAACAGATTGAAGCCTTTGAAATGGCTAATAAGAAGTTTGAGATGATTAAACAGAACATGCCTGAAAAGTATGATAGTAAAATGGCATTGAGAGTTACCCAGTCAAAGATTGTAAAGATGGCTCAGAAAGCCAAGCTTGAAGAAAAGAGCAAGGCATTATACAATCTTATAAGAGATTCAGAGAGAGCAGTTGTTAAAGTAAAGAATCATATATATCCGGGAAGCAGGGTATATATGGATGATAAGACTTACATGCCAAGTTCTGTATTTTCACATATTATTGTTAAGAAGACGCCAAGCACGATTATTCTTAGGGATTATGATGAATAAGTATATTATAGGGAGAGTATTATTATAGGGAGAGTATTATGATAGAAGAAGTTGTTTCGGTGGAATTGCCGGTGCATGAAAGGCTGGTAGTAAGAAAGAACAGACTTACGAATGAAGAAAATGGTATTGATATGCCAAGGATTTCTATAGTTACAGGCACTCATGGGGATGAACTTGACGGACAGTATATCTGCTATGAGGTTATCAGAAGGATTGAAAGAGAGAAGAATAAGCTTAAAGGAATTGTAGATATTTATCCAGATATTAATCCTCTTGGACTTGATACAGGTTCAAGAGGAATTCCTATGTTTGACCTTGATATGAACAGGGTTTTCCCTGGTGATAATAATGGAGCGATGGCTGAATATGTGGCAGCAGGTATTATTGAAGATATTATTGGAAGCGATCTGTGTATTGATATCCATTCAAGCAATATATTTGTAAATGAGATGCCACAGGTAAGAATTAATGATGATACGCAGGAAAAGCTTCTTCCTTATGCGAAGATGATGAATGCACAATTTGTGTGGATATATTCGTCTATTACTGTGCTTGATGCAACTCTTGCTTATAGTCTTAACCATCTTGGTGTGCCTACTCTTGTTACGGAGATGGGTGTTGGAAACAGAATTACGCCAAAGTATTGCAGGGATATTGTTGATGGTATATTTAACCTTATGTCTCATATGGGGATATGGGATGATGAGCCGAAAGAAGTGAATGAACCTATTATCTCTACAGAGGGTGAGGTTACATTTCTTACTGCTAAGGAAAGCGGAATATTCGTATCAGCAGTTGATTCTATGGGAAGGATTGGAATTGGAACGCATATAGGAGATATTATCGAACCTATTGAGGGAAGAATAATCCAGAGAATTGAATCGCCTACAGATGGAATTATATTTACATTAAGAGAGAATCCGGTAGTACATAAGGGGGCTCTTATAGCAAGAGTTTATGGTGGCAGATAATGAAGAAAGAGATTATTTATTCGTTAAAGGGTATATATAGAGAAGATTATCAGATAGAAGGCTACAGATTCGGCGGTGGTGAGAAGTCGGCATGTATTGTTGGTGCATTAAGAGGTAATGAGATACAGCAGCTGTATATATGTTCGCAGCTTGTTAAGGCACTTAAAGAGCTTGAGGCTCATGGTGCAATATCGCACAATCATGAGATTCTTGTTATCCCATCTGTTAACAGATTTTCCATGAATGTTGGAAAGAGATTCTGGCCTACAGATAATTCTGATATTAACAGAGCTTTTCCTGGGGATGTTAATGGAGATACAACCAAGCAGATAGCAGGAACACTTTTTGACAGAATTAAGGGTTACAGTTATGGCATACATTTTGCAAGCTTTTATATGCCGGGTGATTTTATTCCTCATGTAAAGATGATGGATACAGGATTTCAGAGTGCAAGTCTTGCCAATCTGTTTGGACTTCAGTACGTTGTTATTAGAAAGCCGAAGCCAATGGATACAGTGACACTTAATTATAACTGGCAGATGAATGGTACCAATGCGTTTTCAATATATACTAACAGCACAGATATGATTGATGAGAAATCTGCAAGACAGGCTGTGTCATCTGTTCTTAGGTTTTTAACCAGAATGGGTATTCTTAAGTACAACAATCACAGTGGATATATTGCAAGTGTTATCAACGAATTTGACCTTATGGCAGTCAAGACTTATGATGCAGGATTTTACAAGAGACTTAAAGAGCCGGGTGATCCTGTATATCATGGTGAGCTTATAGCACAGATTCTTGACCCATGCGAGGGTACTGTTAAGAGTGAGATAATATCACAGACAGACGGTATAGTTTTCTTCGCACATACAGGTCCTACCGTAATGGGTAATCAGGTTGTTTACAAGATAATAAGAAGAATGCATGAATAGTTGTTTGAAAATATGTTTTATTGTGATACAATGGTTAAATATTAATAATTAATATAACTAATCTCAGGAGGAAGATATGAGCGGCGTAAAGAGAGTTTTTGTCGAGAAAAAGAAACCATTTGCAGTTAATGCGAAAGAATTACTTGAGGAGATAGGAGGATATCTTGGAATAAAGACTATTACAGATGTAAGAGTTCTTATCCGTTATGATATTGAGAATCTTTCAGAAGAAACATATAAGAAAGCACTTACTACTGTTTTTTCTGAGCCACCGGTAGATGATGTTTATGAGGGAACATTTCCAGCAGGAAAGGACGATTTCGTGTTCTCTGTAGAGTATCTTCCAGGACAGTTCGACCAGAGAGCTGATTCTGCAGAACAGTGTGTTAAGTTCTTTAATGAGAATGAGACACCAGTTATCAAGACTGCTGTAACTTATGTATTGACAGGAACTGTTACTGATGAGGAGAAGAACAGGATTAAGGAACACTGCATTAACCCTGTTGATTCAAGACAGGCAGCAGAGGATATTCCAGAAACTTTAGTTACTGAGTTCAAGACTCCTGCTGATGTTATTTATTTTGACGGATTCAAGGATATGCCAGAGGATAAGTTAAAGGAATTATATGATTCTTTAGGACTTGCCATGACATTTAAGGATTTTAAGTTCATTCAGGAGCATTTTGCTAGTGTTGAGAAGCGTGATCCTTCTATGACTGAAATCAGAGTACTTGATACATACTGGTCAGATCATTGCCGTCACACAACATTTGCAACAGAGCTTACAGATGTTAAGTTTAAGGACGGATTCTATAAAGCCCCTATGGAAGCTACATATAACAAGTATCTTTCAGACAGAGCAGAAATATATAAGGACCGTAAGGACAAGTTCGTATGCCTTATGGACCTTGCACTTATGGGTGCTAAGAAGTTAAAGGCTGAGGGTAAGTTAGCTGATCAGGAAGAATCTGATGAGATTAATGCCTGCTCAATTGTTGTTCCGGTTGAGATTGATGGAAAGACAGAGGAATGGCTTGTTAACTTTAAGAACGAGACACATAACCATCCAACAGAGATTGAGCCATTTGGTGGCGCAGCAACTTGTCTTGGTGGTGCTATAAGAGATCCATTGTCAGGACGTACATATGTATATCAGGCAATGAGAATTACAGGTGCAGCAGATCCTACTGTTCCGGTATCAGAGACAATTCATGGAAAGCTTCCGCAGAGAAAGCTTGTTACAGGTGCTGCTCACGGATACAGCTCATATGGTAACCAGATCGGACTTGCTACAGGATATGTTAAGGAAATCTACCATCCTGATTATGTTGCCAAGAGAATGGAGATTGGTGCAGTTATAGCTGCTGCTCCAAGAAGTGCAGTTAAGAGAGAGAATTCTGACCCGGGAGATATCATTATTCTTCTTGGTGGAAGAACAGGACGAGATGGATGTGGCGGAGCTACAGGTTCATCTAAGGTTCATACAGAGAAGTCTATTGAGGATTGTGGTGCTGAGGTTCAGAAGGGTAATGCTCCTACAGAGCGTAAGATGCAGAGACTCTTCAGAAGACCAGAGGTTACTAAGCTTATTAAGAAATGTAATGACTTTGGTGCAGGCGGTGTATCCGTTGCAATTGGTGAGCTTGCAGCAGGTCTTAAGGTAGATCTTGATAAAGTTCCTAAGAAGTATGAAGGTCTTGATGGAACAGAGCTTGCTATATCAGAGTCTCAGGAGAGAATGGCTGTTGTAGTTGATCCTAAGGATGTTAAGGAATTCCTTCAGTATGCTGCTGAGGAGAACTTAGAGGCAGTTGAGGTAGCTGTTGTAACAGAAGAACCAAGACTTGTTCTTAACTGGAGAGGCAAGGATATCGTTAATATTTCAAGAGCATTCCTTGATACTAATGGTGCTCATCAGGAGACTAAGGTTGTAGTTGATATTCCTTCACAGGAAGACGATTACCTTAAGCCAGTTAAGGTTACAGATGTACGCGGTAAGTGGTTAAAGACTTTAGCAGACCTTAACGAATGCTCACAGAAGGGACTTGTTGAGAGATTTGATGGTTCTATCGGAGCCGGTTCAGTATATATGCCATATGGTGGTAAGTATCAGCTTACAGAGACACAGAGCATGGTTGCAAAGCTTCCAGTGCTTAAGGGTTCATGCGATACAGTAACTATGATGTCTTATGGATTTGATCCATATCTTTCATCATGGAGCCCATATCATGGAGCAATCTATGCTGTTACAGATTCTGTAGCTAAGATTGTTGCTGCCGGTGGTGATTTCAGTAAGATCAGATTCACATATCAGGAATACTTCAGAAGAATGACAGAAGATCCAGAAAGATGGAGCCAGCCATTTGCTGCACTTCTTGGTGCATATGAAGCACAGATGGGATTCGGACTTCCATCAATCGGTGGTAAGGACAGTATGTCAGGAACATTTGAACATATTGATGTTCCACCAACACTCTGCTCATTTGCTATTGATGTAGCTAAGGAAGGAGATATTATTACTCCTGAACTTAAGAATGATGGTGATGTATTAGTCAGATTTGATATTAAGAAGAATCAGTATGATCTTCCAGATTTCGAACAGGTTAAGGCACTCTACAGTGCAATACATGAGCTTATCCAGAAGAAGGCAATAGTATCTGCATATGTTCTTGATGCTAACGGACTTGTGCCAGCACTCAGCAAGATGGCATTTGGTAATAAGTTAGGTTTTGAGATCAGCGCAGACGTTAAGGAAGATGACCTCTTTGCGCCAGCTTATGGCTGTATCGTTGCAGAAGTTCCAGCGGACAAGCTTAGTGAGATTACTACAGCTTATACTAAGGTTGGTACTGTTAAGGATAATGGTAAGTTCACATACAAGGAAGTTTCAATTAATGTAGAAGAAGCATTAAGCGTATGGGCTGATACCCTTGAGGGTGTATTCCCAACTAAGGCTTCTAAGGAAACTACACCGGTTGAAAGCAAGTTATATGAAGCACCAAGCGTACATGTATGCAAGAATAAGGTTGCCAAGCCAACAGTATTTATTCCGGTATTCCCAGGAACTAACTGTGAGTACGATAGTGCCAAGGCATTTGAAAGAGCCGGTGCTGATACAATCGTTAAGGTATTCAAGAACCTTGATGCTGAGAGTATCAGAGAGTCTGTAGATGAATTTGAGAAGGCTATTAACCAGGCACAGATTATTATGTTCCCTGGTGGATTCTCAGCAGGTGATGAACCAGATGGTTCTGCCAAGTTCTTTGCGACAGCATTCCGTAATGCCAAGATGAAGGAAGCAGTTGAGAAGCTACTTAATGAGAGAGATGGTCTTGCACTTGGTATCTGTAATGGATTCCAGGCACTTATCAAGCTTGGTCTTGTACCTAATGGTAAGATTACAGGACAGGATGCACAGTCACCTACACTTACATTTAATACAATTAACCGTCATATATCTAAGATGGTATATACTAAGGTTGTCAGCAATTTAAGCCCATGGCTTGCTAATGCTGAACTTGGCGGAGTATACTGCAACCCAGCTTCACATGGTGAAGGAAGATTTGTTGCTCCTAAGGAATGGCTTGATAAGCTCTTTGCTAACGGACAGGTTGCTACACAGTACTGTGACCTTGACGGTAATGTATCTATGGATGAAGAGTGGAATATCAATGGTTCATACATGGCTATTGAAGGTATCACAAGCCCAGACGGAAGATGCTTCGGTAAGATGGCACATTCTGAGAGACGCGGTGACAGTGTTGCTATTAATATATATGGTGAGCAGGATATTAAGATATTCGAATCTGGTGTTAAGTACTTCAAGTAATAGT
>ERZ791903.1191-NODE-1191-length-27052-cov-3.429677_pt1 | contig 27052 bp, 16 predicted proteins | sample MGYA00510148_ERZ791903 | MGnify/ENA primary metagenome ERZ791903 (study PRJEB30046, sample SAMN00792080) | human gut metagenome | study: EMG produced TPA metagenomics assembly of the A metagenome-wide association study of gut microbiota in type 2...
TAACTTGGCGAAGATCGTGGTGCTATTCAGACGCCTGGGACATTATCGTTTTCTAAAACCAGTTATGTTGATATTGTGACCGAGTGGTTCTTTAGTGCTAAGAGAAGTCGTCAGCCCAGAAGTTCATCATGTAATTTGTCACTTACTAAATCCAACCGTCCGATGTTTAGTTCTCCTAGAGGGTGCCACTTAAAATTTTGAACACATAATTATGCAAAAATCAAATTAAATAGCATATTAAATTTATATTGGACATAAATAAAACCAATTTTTAAGATTCTTTATGAATCAACTCGTTGAGAGATAACAAATGAACCTCAAATCACTCACCTATTTTGCCGCATCGCTATTTGTTATTTTGCCGCCGCTTTCATCAGCGCAGACTGCGGACATTGAAGTCGTAGGAAATCTTGATGCCTCAGTCGTTGTCGGAAAGGTTAGCGGTCAAGACGCAACTGTTCGTTTCATGTCAGGTTTTCGTCACGGCTCCTCCATTGGGTTAATTGGTAAAGAAGATCTGGGAAAGGGATTACAAGTTGGATTCTTTCTTGATCAAGGTTTCAGCTTGATGAACGGCTCTGTGACAGACGGAGACACCAGCAATGATACATTCTCTCGGGAGGCTATGCTGTATTTACGCGGCAACCTTGGTACCTTGGGCTTTGGGCGATTTGGAACACTTTCGTCCGGGACAGGTTCTTTTACAATGCTGACCGGATGGGTATTTGGTACGACCTATACCACCGCCGCCTGGTCCGAGTTTGGCAAGACGATTCCTCAATACCGTTTGAATAACGCGGTAAGTTATCTTTCTCCGAACTTAAACGGATTGACTATTGGTCTTACATATTCGAACGGAACTCCGTCAGACGATAATCGCTGGAGTTTGAACAGCCGTTATTACGGTGCTGCTTTTAAATATCAAAACGCTTCTCTTCTTTCCAGTCTTGTACTGGAAACTGCCGACCACAAACATCCTGACTACGTCGGCAACAGGGGCCGTCAATACAACATCAATTATGGTTTGGAAGTTACGATGGAATCGGTTACGGCTATGCTGGCTTACCAATTCAATGCTCAAGAAAATGGCATCCATGACCACATCCTAGGTGTCAGCGCAAGAACGAGGCTGAAATCCGGAGATTTGCTTTTTGGGGTCCGCGGGCTAAGCGGACATGATGAGGAAGTGAAATCCGGAACAGACAAACGAGAAGCCTGGAGCGTGAATGCTGCCTATGAATATCCTTTGTCAAAGCGCACGACATTATGGGCATATGGCGGTTATGCGGATGGAAACAAACTTCTTTCCACTCGTTACGAAGCAGGCAGAACACCTAATTTCAATGGCTGGCAAACAGCAGCCGGTCTAACACACAAATTCTGAGTTCCACTTTCATAGGAGACTATTATGCAGAAGCTTCTTTCTTTTCTTCTTTCCTCGATTTTTGTCATGGGTGCAGCGGCTGCGGCCGATGAACAGATTCCTGTGGGAGACCAGCTTGTCAAACGTTCCGAGGCTCTTCAAACTATCAAAGGCAGCGATAAAGTATTCACGGGGGATGTGAACATCGTGCCTCTTTCCGAGTCTGTTCCGGGTATGCCGGTCTCCAGCGCCTATGTCATTTTCGAGCCGGGTGCAAGATCTTTTTGGCACACTCATCCGACGGGCCAAGTTCTTATTATCGTTGAAGGTGAGGGCCGTTCCGGTGTTCATGGCAAACCTGTCAGCGTTCTGAAGAAAGGCGATGTGGTAGTTTGTCCGAAAGGCATCAAACATTTCCATGGCGCAGCTCCGGATAAGAGGATGGTTCAAATGACTGTAACCGGATACGATCCTCAAGGTAAGAACGTTACCTGGATGGAACCGGTCACTGATCAGCAGTACAAGAACATCGAGAAGTAATAACTTTTACTTTTGGGAGTTGATTAGGCCGAAGACCTACATGGGTTTGCGGCCTGATCTTCTTATTAGAAGTCCGGCGATTTTTCTTTCTTCATTGTTAAAAAGAATATTTCTCATTTCCGTTCAAAAAGTCTTACAAATTAGACATGGTTTTGTCGAGTTTTAGAAGCGGATTGAACCTTGTCTTAAGACAAGCGGATTATCCTTAGCAAACAATTTGTTAAAACAGATAAATCGTATTTATGAAAATTGCGAAAAAACTTGCTGTTGCGGCCTGTGTCGCTTCAGCCTTTACGATGATGAATACACAAGCAGAAGAAACGAAAGCACCGGTCAGCGTCTCTCAAGCCGGTACTGCACTTCCGGCCGGTGTGACTCAAGGGCCGAGTATAGAAGGCGTGACGGAATATCGCCTGGCCAATGGATTACGTGTGGTTCTCTTTCCAGATGCCTCTAAAGATACTGCCACCGTCAACATGACCTATTTAGTCGGCTCTCGCATGGAAAATTACGGCGAAACCGGCATGGCTCATTTGCTTGAGCACCTGATTTTTAAAGGAAGTAAAAATTTTCCGAATCCGACTAAGGAATTTACGAACCGCGGTTTCCGTATGAACGGTTCTACTTGGCTGGATCGTACAAATTACTATGTGTCTTTTACCGCTACTGAGGACAACCTCAAGTTCGCTTTAGCTTGGAGTGCTGATGCCATGCGCAACTCCTTTATCGCTAAAAAAGACTTAGACAGCGAAATGAGCGTTGTGCGCAATGAATACGAGATGGGCGAGAACCGTCCGTCTAGTGTGTTGATGAAGCGTATGCAGTCCATGATGTACGACTGGCATAACTACGGTAAGAGCACGATCGGTAACAGAAGCGACATCGAGCACGTTCGTATCGAAAACCTTCAGGCTTTCTATCATCGCTATTACCGCCCGGACAACGCTGTTTTAACCGTTAGCGGTAAGTTCGACGTGCAGAAGACGCTGGAATGGATCGTTAAGGATTTCTCTTTAATCCAGAATCCGAAAGAAGCGCTTCCTGCTGAATGGACCGTTGAGCCGACTGCGGACGGTGAACGTGTTTTTGAGATCCGCCGCAAGGGAGAAACTCAGATGGTGGCTGTCGGTTACCGCATCCCGAGCGCCCTGCATCCAGATGCTTTAGGCGTAGAAGTTGCTACCGAAGTATTAGCTGATTCTCCTAACGGCCGTCTTTATGACGCCTTAGTTAAAACCGGTCTGGCCGCCAATGTTTTCGGCTATGCCGTCGGCGCTAAGGAACCGGGCTTCGTGATCTTCGGAGCTTCCGTTAAGAAGGGCGAATCGCTAGAAAAAGTTAAAGATAAGCTCATCGAGACGATTGAAGGTTCTTTGAAGCAGAAGCCTGTTACTTCTAAAGAATTGACCAGAACCAAGGCCCAGATGGAAACGATGTACGAACGCGCCTTTGCCGATCCGGAAGGATTCGGTGTCGGCTTGTCCGAGTACATTGCACTTGGCGACTGGAGACTTTTCTTCTACGGACGCGATAAGACCAAAGACGTCACTGCTCAGCAGGCTGATAGCGCGGCTGATAAGTATTTCGTGCGCGACAACCGCGTCGTCGGACTTTTCATTCCTGATGACAATCCTCAGCGTGCAGAGATCACAAAGGCTCCGAGCGCTGAAGAACTGCTGGCGAACTACAAGCCGCAGGGAGCCGCTCAGAATATTGAAGCTTTTGACTCTTCTTTCGATAACCTCGACAAGAGAACTCAGCGCATTGATATCGGTGATCTGAATATTGCACTGCTGCCGAAACAGACACGCGGCGAGACTGTGACGGTCTGCATGAAGTTCAAATCCGGTGACGAGAAGAACCTTTTCGGTAAGTCTAGCCTTCAGCCGGTTGCCGCAGCGATGCTGACCCGCGGAACAAAGACCATGACTCGCTCCGAAATTGAAGATCGTATGACCGAGCTGAAGATGGCCGGTTCCATTACGAACTTCACGACGACGAGAAAGAATCTCCCGGCCGCTCTTGAGTTGGTGTTCGATGTTATGCACAACTCGATCATGCCGCAGGATGAATTTGATCAGTTCAAGAAGCAGATGCAGGTCATGATTGAAAGCATGCGTGATAAGCCGGATGCGCTGGCACAGAATGCGATTACGCAGCATTTCAATACTTATCCGAAAGGCGACCCTCGTCATGAATATTCTTTAGATGAGTCGCTGGAACAGTTAAATAAATTGACTGTTGATCAAGTGAGAGCTTTCTATAAAGAATTCGGCGGCACATCTCGCGGTGAGATTTCTATCGTCGGTGATTTTGATCCGAAGACCGTGGAAAAGATCATTCGCGATGACTACGCCAAGTACGTTTCTAAAGCTCATTACGCTCCGATCGTAACGGAATACCGTCCTGTTAAGGCCACCCGCGTCGTAATTGATACGCCTGACAAGGAAAACGCAACCATCGTTGCGCGTTCTGTGTTCCCGATCAATGATACGGCTCCGGATGCTCCGGCACTTACCGTTGCCAACTGGATTCTTGGCGGCGGCACAGGACTTTCTAATCGTTTGATTGAAAGACTGCGTCAGAAAGAAGGCTTGTCTTACGGCGCCGGGTCCCATATTCGCATTCCTGCGAAGGGCAATAACGGAATCTTTGTTTTCCGTGCGATTGTGGCTCCTCAGAACATGCTTCAGGCAGAAGCCAGTGCCCGCGACGTGATTGCTAAAGCGATTAAAGACGGCTTTACAGACCAAGAGGTAGAGGAAGCCAAGAAAGGTCTGCTGCAGGCAATGCAGGTCTCTCGTTCTCAGGACGATGTGGTTGCCCGCTCTTGGAACGACAAGATGGAAAATCAACGTACATGGGCATTCAGTAAGAAACAGGCAGAAGCCATTTCTAAGCTGACGACAGCTGATGTCAGCGCTGCACTGAGTAAATACATCAAACCTGATGAAATTACTTTTGTGTTGGCCGGAGACCAGAAGAAAGCGGCACAGAAAAAACAAGACTAATTTCAGCGGTCATCAGGGAAATTTGACTGCTGTTTATTGAGATTTTGAGAGCTGAGCCTAAAAACTCGGCTCTTTTTTCTTTTCCTCAAGCATTGAGAATTTAACTTTTAAGTAACTTATTGATTTTGGATGGTTGAGGTACTGCCTTTCTCTTTGATGGAAAATGAAACCGTCTTCTGAGAGATTAGAAGACGGTTTACAGTGGTTTGAGGTGCCGACCTAAAAGGTCGGCTTAAAAACTTTCTACTTGGCTAACGTCTTGACGTAGTCAGCGATCTGACGACCGATAACGGAAGCAGAAGTCAGCTGAGCGCCGCCGACATAGTTGTCATAGAACAAACCGCCGGCTGCGTTACCAACAGCGAAGAGACCCGGAACCGGACGTCCTTCTGTGTCAAGAACCTGACCGTTCGTATTGATGAGCGGGCCGCCGAAGGTGGCTGTCATACCGCCCTGGAACGGAACGGCATAGAACGGAGCCTTAAGGATCGGGCGCGGATTCTTGTGAGTGTTGGGAGGTGTAAGTTCGGCGAGCTTGCCGGCCTTAAGCGCAGCATTGTATTCGTCGACAACCTTCTTCAGCTCAACAGGATTCAGACCGGCTTCTTTTGCCAAACCTTCGATTGTGTCTGCTTTGTAGACAGGTGCCTTATGAGAAGAATAAGAGAACCAGTCGTTCTTCAGCATCGGAAGATTGTGTGTATCTTCGTCAACAATCATGTAGCCCCAGTTGTCGCGAGTCAGAGCGGCTGTGTCGCGGGACATCTGAACATAAGTCTTGCCTTCGTCGGTATAGCGTTTTGTTTCCTTGGAAACGGCGATACCGGTGTTGACGATGTTCAGCGGGTTAGCGCCTGTAGGTCCGTGGATCGGGCCGCAGTGGTACTGGTCAACGTTAACAACTTTCGGGAAGTACGGACCGGTTAAGAGAATGCTTTCGCCGGTGACGGTATGAGAACCGCGAACAGGCATGTTGGCGGCAGGAACGCCGGCCATCATTGTCAGCATCATCTTGTTGGCAGAGAAGCCGCCGGTAGCCATGACGACGCCGTATTTACCGAAGTATTCTGCGAAGCCTTCTTTTGTCTTAACTTTCACGCCGATGACTTTACCGTTCTGAGGATTGTCGAGCAGTTCGACAGCTTTGGCGTTGTAGACAATAGGAACATTCAGTTCTTTGGCTTTGGCCAGTAAATAGAGCATCAGCTGTGTGCCGCCGGGTTTCTTTTCACCGATGGTGAGGTGAGCACGCTGGAGCATCGGCCAAACAAGCTTCATGCCGACAGCATATTTAACGCCGACGTAGTCATGCAGCCAGTTCAGTGTTTCATCTGCTTTTTCAGCGACCAGGCGTGTGAGCTTGGGATCGCCGCGGCCTTGAGAAACCTTCATCATGTCTTCGTAGAATTTATCTACGGTGTCGCCGGTTTCAAGCTTCTTTTCCTGCTGCATCTTGGTGTTGACGCCAAGCATGAAGCCTGCTGAGTAAATGGTGTTACCCGAAGCAGAACTCATCTTTTCGAGAATAACCGGTTTCAAGCCGTCCTCGGCGGCGCGGATTGCGGTGACGATACCGCCGATACCCAAACCGCAGATGACAAGGTCATATTCCTTCTTAGGAAGAGCAGCCTGTTTTTCAGCAGCAGAAGCGCTCATAGCAGTAGCGCCCATGGTGCCGGCCAAAGAAGCGAGGATGCCGCCTTTAAGAATAGAACGACGAGATGTTTGCATAAAATTATTTCTCCTTGGAAATGAAGCGAAGATTCGTTTCAGTCCAAAGATTAAATACCCCAAGAAGGGAAAGCGTCGGCGAATTGTCTCTTGACAATTAGAAAAAATCGTCAGAGTTTTTGACTGCCAAGCAAGGGAAAAGGAATTGGGATTTCGAAGTCCTAATTTTCTTCAATCCATTTAGCTGCGTTTTTCCCTGCGATTCGTCCGAAAGTAAAGGCGTCCGTGAGACCGTTTCCGCCGAGGCGGTTTTCACCGTGCACACTGCCGGTAATTTGTCCGGCAGCGTAAAGTCCGGGAATAGGAATGCCGAATCTGTTGAGACATTCTGCTTGCTCATTTATAGAGATGCCGCCTAAGGTGTAGTGAACCCATGGGTACATGCGAACCGCCCAATAGGGTGCGACGCTCGGGCGGTGTGTCGGATCAACTTGATCAAAAGAAGCTTTGACCGTATCGAAAGGGACGTTGATGTCTTTGCATAAAGCTTCCAACGTATCGTTTTTCCAAACCTGTCCGGCGAAATAAGCTCGATAGAGATTTTTTTGCTGACTTTTGTCCAGTCTTTTAACGCTTCTGGTGTCTACTATCGTCCAGCAGCGTTTTGCACCTTGTTTGATTAGGGCTTCTGTAATCGTCTTTCGGGTGGCGGCTTCATCTACGAAGCGCTCGCCGTCTTCATTAATAAAGACCGTGCCGGGTGCCATGGCATAGAGACGTGCGGAATATTTGCTGAGAATAGAGCCTTCCGGAATACACTCCACGGCATCCATGTTCTCAACCTGTACACCGGCTTCTATTGCCTTTTGCAGGACTTCTCCGGTTCCGCGGGAGTCGGAATATTTGAAATTTAAATTCGGAACATAGCGGCGAATTAACTCACGATTGTTGGCAAATCCGCCGGCACATAAAATCAAGGCGCGAGAAGTGATGACTGAGTTGACTCCGTTAGAAGAAACAGAGACACGAAAACCTCTCTGGTTTGGAAGGACTTCAAAAGATTCCAGCTTTGTGGAAGTACGAATCGAGACTCCGTTTTTAAGACACGCAGCCGCTAAATTCTGAACATAGGAGGAGCCCAAGGCAGTAACGGGTTTATGACTTCGCCGATATCCAGATCCATAGATTTGGTAAATCTCATCGCCAAAGGTGACGCCGTTTTTTCTGAGCCAATTTAAAGTATTCCCGGCTTCTTTTGCCAATCTCGCCTGGACCTTCGGATTTCCCCGGCCGTTGGCAGATTTAGTTATTTGCTGAAGATAGAATTCCTCACTGTCTTTAATTCCTTTGCGGTTTTGGAACTCTGTATCGGGAGCATTAAAGAAACCTCCTGAATAAAGCGTGTCTCCCCCGATGAAGGATTCTTTTTCGATTAAGACGACTGAATCCGAATAAGCGGAAGCCTCTAGGGCTGCGGCTAATCCTGCACCGCCCGCTCCAACAACGAGAATGCCGCAGTGCAGGTTCTGAGCCTTGGCTATCGGCACAAAACCAAGTAAGGGAAGGGCGAGGATTTCACGTCTTTTAATCATGCTTCTTCCATCTCGTGAAGGAAATCATTGAGTTCGACTGGGTTCTCAATGTCGAGCTTGCCGTAGACTCTGGCTCTATGAGTTTGGACAGTACGTTCCGAAATGCCTAAAAGTTTGGCTATTTGAGGATTGCTTAAACCTTTTGCCAGCTGATAAGAGATGTTCTTCTCGGCTGTCGTCAGCGTGTCAAAAAGCCTCTTGAGATTTAAAGCGTGGGCTTTTTGTCGGCGCTCCATACGGTTCTTTTCAACAGCTTTAGTGACGAGAGACTGAAGTTTTTCCGGTTCCGGCGGTTTTACTAAAAAGTTGAAGGCGCCGGCCTCAACGCAGCTCATTGCCATTTCAATATCACCGTGAGCAGATAAAAAGATAATCGGGAGGTCAGAGCCGCGGCGGTTCAACTCCTGCTGAAGTTCAATTCCTGTCATTCCGCCCATACGTACATCCAAAATGATGCACCCGGGCGCCTGAGGATCGTCGTCTCTCAAAAAGGCTTCGGCGCTTGAAAATGATCGGGTTCTGAACCCTGCCAACTGCAAAAAGAATGATTGAGATTCACACACGGAGGCGTCATCATCGACAATTCGAACGACGGGACTGAGCATTTGATTAGTCATTATTTTTCTTCCTTTTTCTTGACGAACAAGTCGACAGCGATTCCATTGGGTTCAATCCTACGGAATGCGAGATGACCGCCGTTATTTTCGATGATACTTAATACGATAGAAAGACCGACGCCAAGTCCGTCCTTTTTACTTGTAGAGGTCGGGCGCCCAAGAGCAGAGAAAATTTCTTCGGAAATTTTCGGTCCGTTATCTGTTACTGTGACCTTCCACATATGTTCATGAGGTGTAAGAGAAACAGATGTTTGAGGATTTGGGCTGTTCTTTGCGGCCTTAAGGGCGTTTTTGAGAATATTAAGAACCGCGAGTTCAATTTCGAAAGAGTCACCGACAGCCATCGCTTCTTTCGGTAAGTCAGCTGTTGTGTTAACGCCTTCAATTTCTTCCTTATTAATACTGTTGATCGCGCGCTGGATAACTTCAACTAAATTGAAGACCTCAGAACGATTGGCTTTGTGTTTAGCGTACGAACGAACGTGTTCTACGATGTCACTTGTCCTCTTGGCTTGGCTGTTCATCTGTTTTAATGCGTACTCCACGCGGCTGTCTTTGACGCCAAGCTGTTGGAGAAGAAGCGATAGCGCGCTGGCGTAGTAAATAAGATTTGTAATCGGCTGCTTAACCTCATGGGCAAAGATCGAGCTCATTTGTGAGATCACTCGGCTCTTCTCGAGAAGATCGAGTTTTTGACGGTTTTCTCTGGCCTTGCGTTCGGTTGCTCTTTGAACGGCTAAAGCGAACTTTAATTCTTCTGTCCGGCGATTCACCAGCCAATTGACTCGAACGATGTGAACCAAGATCGCGCAAAGCAACAGGGCAGCTAATAAGAATTCTTTTTGATGGGACAGAATGAAGTCTTTTACGGTGGTTTCTCTCAAATGCTCATAGGGGCCGAGTTTTAAAGACTTCATTAAGTCATAGACTTTAAGGAAGCCGCTGGCCGGTACCCATTCAAAATTGAATTCTCCTTTCGGCATAGAGAGCAGGGAAAGGGAGACCGCTTTCACTTCTTCAATCGGAGCGGTATCCAATGCGTAGAACACGGTGTCCGGGTAGCGTTCCGTGGAACGAAGACAGGCCTCCGAATTACTCCTTGCTTCTAATACTCGAAATTCTCCCGGCTGAATCTGTCCGGTTGTGAGGAGTTTTTCGTATTGGCAGGTTCCGAGAATACCGACATCCGCTGCGCCGACCTTTACATATGTGGCAACGTCCGGATATTGGTAATGAGAGAAGAGCGTTTTAGAGAAAAACGTGTCCGGGTCAAAACCTTTTGCGGCTATTTCTCCCATTCCGACAAGCATGCCGTCAAAGTCATGAGGTTCAGTGGCTGAAAGAACTTTTCCCTTTAGATCTGAGATCTTTTGGAGATCCTTACGGTCATTTCTAACGATAAACACCGAAGAAACCGCTTCTTTGGGACTATAGGCGTGGTTTCTGCTCACTGTAGCGATTTGCTGAGCGCCGAGCTTTGAAATCAAGGTGACAAAGTTTCCGGCAGAAGAGACGAGGAAGTCAGGTCTTTCTTTAACTACGTTTGCGAGGAGATTGTTTTGCTGAAGCTCAACGACGGTGAGTTTGTAGTCCTTGAGCGTTTTTTGCATATGTTCGATCGTCGGGACGAATGTCTCAAGATAAAAGTCCTGATCGAACGTATCGATCAAACCGATACGTATCTCACGTTCGGCAGCTGAACTGAGGAACGGGAGGAAGAATAAACATAGAAAGACCCATTTGCGCATAGGAAGAAGTTTGGCACAAAAGGAATAAATCCTCGTGAGGACTTTTACCAACAAGCGTTTAAATATTGATATTGGAGCAGATGAAATAGTTAATCAGTTCGATTTGAAGAATATAAAGAGATCTGGGGTAATGAAAATTATTATCAATAATTAGACTGTTTCATCTTTTGCAATTTGCACCAACTAAATTTAATAAATCTTAATAAAAGTTAATACTGCTAAACGAATTTCGTAATATGAGATTTTTTTAATGTCTTATAGAGTTTTTACACATTCTTACATTTTTAAGACAATTAACCTCAAAAAACAATAAGGGTAATCCTGTAAAAACGGTGTAACCTACGTTGACACCCCCCCCTACGTGCATCTTAGGATACGCGCAAGCCAATTACCCATGCGAATCTTTGGTTATGCTTCTTGTAGGTAACCAAATTTTGAAAGGAGGTAACGGCAATCAATTGTATTTGCAAGAGGGAAAAATGAAATTTTCTAAGACACTTTTAGTAGTTTCTTTGGCAATGACCTTTCAAGAGGTCTATGCACAAGGATCCATCATCAATGAAAGTAAAGAATTTGATAAAGACGCTGAAATCCAACTAACGGAAAGTTCTAGTGAGGCGAATGGACGCTTTGTAGGGATTGAGGCCAATGATAATGATTATCAAATAAAAATTTCTCAGGGTTCCTCCTTGCTCATTAAAGGTGGACAATCTTCTTCTGACGTTAGTAGGGTTTATGGTATATCAGCTCAAAATAAATTTTCTTTGACCTTGGAAGGAAATAGCTCTTTCGAATTGGGTTCAAACAACGTAGATTTGAGAGCAATCCGGGCTATGGGCGATATAACCGTAAAAGGTTCAACATCTTTAAGTCTTAGCAGTGATTCAGGATTAATAGTGGGCTTAGATGTTTGGAATAGTGCGAATGTAAATATTAGCGGGAGCGATTTTGTAATTAATGCAACCTCAGAGTCCGGAAGAATAATGGGGATTCAGAACTGGAACAGTGAGGGTGGGGTAGTAAATCTAGATTCTGAAAATATCAGAATTGTTACAGATAATTCGAATAGCAACTCTTTGAATCAAGGGCTTTTGAGCTACCAATCAACCACGAACTTTAATGGTAATACTTATATCGAAGTCCTGGGTGGTTCAGAGGACGCCTATGGTATTGACGTTCAATGTGATCCAGGTCTTCCGCACGATACCGTCGTAAACCTTAGAGGGACCCAGACGAAGATAGTAGTGCATGGAAAGGCAGACTCAGTAGCGGTTCGTCCCTCTGGGGCAACAGGTTTCGTGAACATTACGAGTGATATCGTTGACTTATCAGCTAGCTCTACAAATGGACCAGCCTTTGGTATCCGTGTCCAATACGGGGCTTCCTTAGCGATGACTAATACGAATGCAAGTGTAAACATTTCTGCAAAAGCTGATAATAAACACGCCATAGCTGTATTTAATACGACTTATGGAGGAGGTGGAACAATTCAATTTGGTTTAACCAACATTGAGGCCAATTCGATAACTTTACAAGCTGCAGGAAAAGATGCTTTTGGTGTTGTCAGTGCCGTTAGAAATGATAAAGAAGACGGTACATTGGTTAATTTGACGAATGAAAACGAAGGTGTTTCTCTAAAAGGCCAAACCACAGTCAATACAACCTCAAGTAGTGGTTTTTCAATTGGAATTGTTGTTTCGAATGCAAATGAAAAAAATCTAGAACTGAAGAATAAAGTAACTGCAGCTGACATTACAGTCAATTCTCTGGCTCAAAATGGAGGAGCAGCTTATGCGGTTTATTTAAATGACAACGGCAGGCTTGAATTAGGAAGGGCCAGGCTTTCTGCTGTTAGCGACAGCGGGAAGGCTGTAGGTATTTACAACAATGGGTCCGTCGTTAAATTTTCTGGTGATTCAGTCGTCCAAGCTGAAACAGCTCTCCAGGGCAACGGAACAGTGAATGTTGAAACTGGAGCTATCCTTACACTTGACGGAAAAATCGTCAAGGATGAATGGACTGGCATCATCAACGCCAACGGCAAAGTTGCTTACGGTGTAGCTGAATCGATTGCAGCCTCCGATCTTGCAAACGCAAATGACGGAACCCTTTTAGTCATCGCCGGTACAGAAATCGCAGGTAATGTTAATGTCGGAACCGTGATGACAAGAGACGCAACGGCCGCAAGCCATTCTCTTAAGGTCGGTTCTGACGGTACCATTCTTGTTAGAGCGACAGATTCTTATGACGGCACTTCTCCGTTGATCAAAGTCGACAGTGTCAGAGCAGAAAAAGGCAGTACGGTCCATCTCCTGAATGCAGCTGCAGTTGCTGAAGGAACAAAGGTTTTCGAATCGAACGATGCTGATGAAGATTCTCTTGAGGACTATTTATTCACAACAGACAACTTCTTGAAGAAAGTTGAAAACAACAGAATCGTTGGTGAGAAATCTACCAATGTATTCGGTTCTGATCTCCTCATCCCGAATGTTGTCGATGCAGCAGTTAATGCAGCAAATAATGAAGGAGCTGATCGTATCCTCGGCTTAACCAACAAGGCGTTGACTCAGGCTCAGTCTCTGAAGGCAATTCATCAATTCGCCCTGATGGTTCCGGCTTCCGGAGCTCAGTCGACAGCAATTAATGTTGCCAACCTCCAGTTGGATGTGATCGATACTCACGCTTCCAAACTGGCTCTCCACGCAGAAGATAAAGTTGGTGCCGATTTGTGGATCGACCTGAACGGATTCCTGAGCAAAACAAATGACTACTCCGCAGGTTCGGCTAAGTTCGGTTACAAGAGCGATCTGGCCGGCGTGACCATCGGCAGCGACTATTCCTTTGGAAATGGTTATGCCGCTGGTGTTTCGGTTGCTTTCGGTAAAGGTTCTGTCAGAGGGCAGGGCGAAGGTTCCGGTGTCAAAAATGATGTCGACTACTACGGCGTAAATCTTTACGGCGTTTGGTCAAACGATTATTTCAACACAATCGGTTCCGTCGGCTACCTGCAGACTAAGAACGAAATCAAGACCCAGGGCTTCAAAGGTAAACCTGATGCCAAGACGGTTTCTGTCGGCGTTCGTTTCGAAAAACCGCTTGCCTTGAACGAGGCCATCACGGTTACTCCTCACTTGGGCGTTCGTTACAAACACGTCAAGCTGGATAGCTTCAATGCCGGCGGTTTCAAGTACACGACTGAGAAGGCTGACATCGTTGAAATGCCTTTCGGTGTCGCGTTTAACGCCAATCTGAAAGCTCCGTGTGGAGCGGATGTTAAGCCGTTTGTTGATCTGACCATCGCTCCGAATTTTGGAGATAGAAAGGTCAGCAACAAGATTGCTTTGGCTGGAACGACAGCTTCTGACTCCTTCGACGCCAGAATTGCCAATAACGCCATGTATAACGCCAAGGTTGGTGTCAATGCTGTTAAGGGCAGCCATACCTTTGGTTTGAATTATGGCATTGGCGGCGGCAATAGAGGCCGTGTAGACCAAACCCTTCAGGCTAGATACACCTATCGTTTCTAAGATCTGATTAACGAGAGACTGTCTAGTCTCTCGTCTAAAAGTTTCCTAGCAAGAGCTTTTTGACGTCCCGGGTAATTGCACACAATGCAGTTACTCGGGATGTTCTATTAATACCTCTTGCTACCTTCGTAGTTTCTGATTTAGGCTTACTCTGAAAGGCCTTGGAAAAAGGTTTCACTAGAAAACTTTAGAATCTCTCTGCAAGATTTCTTTTTAGCGCTTAACTCTATTTCTATTTAATAATCTTGCAGGAAGGCAACAATAAACAAACGCTTCCTGTGAGCCGCTTGGGATAACTGATTAAGCCCCTAGAAAACTTTCTTTAGCGAACTTTTTATATTCAAAGTAGAGAGATTGCACAACAAGAAAATCTCATTCTTCTAAATGAACAGATGGTTTGGGATCCGTTGTAAAACGTCAATTTTCTTGTTTAAATATTAGGAGGTTATTCGTGCGATCTCCTCATCTCCCTTCTCATTGAAAAGTTCTCCTAACGACAAGGACAAACAGCAAGCGCTAGAGTCTTGGAAACTAGTACTGAGAACAACTGATCTCTTTAATTTGCTTGGTGCCCACTGACTGACCCGAACAGAAGACCTACCCATCCTTACCTCTCTTCTGAGGGCTCAGAAGACTTGAGCGAAATTCCGGTTATCTGAATTCCAAATGCAAAAAATCCTCGGTCATTTCTGACCGAGGATTCAAGCTCTAGATTCAGCGCCCGAAACCGGGCGCTAATTTTGGTTGATTATTTCTCCCAACCTTCGGAGGCGGTATCACCGCGTTTCTTTTCGCCGTCTTTAACTTCTACGACATTCTTACCGATGGCCAGTTCATTGTTGGCCCAGTAGCCCCAGTGATAGGCAGCGTCGGCTTCTTTGATCTTGCCGTTGCCGAACATCAGGTTCAGTGTGCCGTGATACGGTTCGAAGATGCCGGCACCGAGGTAGATGTGGCCCAGACCGAAGACGATGATCACGATAAAGGAGATGTCGTGGACGATCTTAGCGGTAAGAAGTGTGGACTGAGAGAAGTGGTATGCCCATTCTCCGCCCGGCAGAAGACCGGTGTTGAGCCACAGGATCATGCCGGAGATCGCAGCAAAGACGCCTGCAAAGAGCAGGGTGCCGTCGGCAACGCGCTGCAGAGACTTAACTTCACGCTGCGGAGGCATGTGAACTTTGCCGGGCGCGAAAAGGTAAGGAATGAAGCGCATGGCAAATGTGCGGTCGTCAGCATCCCATTTACCGAAGATGTTGTTCTTGAAGAGATGAACAAAACCTTTCGGAGAAATGATGATCGCTAAAAGCGGGATCAGGATGAACGGGATGGCAAGCAGTCTGTGTGTCCAGCGCATGGCGATGGTGAACTCGCTGCCCACGCCGTTATTCCAGGCGGTGATCAGAACGAACAGGCCGGAAATCGCAAGCAGGATGCAGGAAATCGCTACAACACCGTGCGTGATTCGTGCCAGTACGGAATGGCGCTTGATGTATTTAGTAATCATGGTGGTCCTCTTTACTCTGCATTTTCTCTGCGTTCTTGCTCGGCAGCTTCTTTCTTAGCTTCGCGGAGATATTCTTCACCGCGTTTACGCTGAGCAGGTGTCCAATGTTCCTTGGCCTCTTCGATCGTCATCTTCTTACGACGGTAGCCCAAGGCGGCAACGAAGGACACGGCCAAACCGGCTACGGTAGCAGCAGCTGCCAATCCGGCGCCCGGCTGAGCGAGTTTGCTCAGTGTGGCGAGCGGGCTCGGCTGTGCACCCTTGACGAGACCCTGAGCTTCGGCACCGAATTTGCAGACCTGGAGAATATGCAGGCCGCCGCATTCGTTTTCGCCGTAAAGCTCAGCTTTATCGTAGCCGCGGGCTTTCAGGAATTCGACGCGTTCTTTGCCGAGTTTGATCATCTCGTCACGCGGACCGAAGTGCAGGGCACCCGGCTGGCATGTCTTGACGCAGGCAGGAAGCATGCCGTTTTCCAAACGATCCCAGCACATCGTGCACTTGTCGATCTTGGGTTCGTCGCCGTAGTAGCGGGGAACATCGAACGGGCAGGCCATTTCGCAGTAGCGGCAGCCGATGCATTTTTCCGGAGAAACGGAAACCACTCCGTTTTCTTCGTACTTTAAGCAGCCGGTCGGACAGACCGTAACGCAGCCGGCGTTGGTGCAGTGGAAGCAGGAACGACGGCCGAAGGCCCATTCAACGGGACGCAGCTCATTGTCAGACTTCTTTTCTTTGAAAGTCATGACCAGACGGTTGCTGCCGTTGAGGTCTTCAGGGTTCTGATAGCTTCCGGAGAACGGAAAGGCGTTCATTCCGAGATTGGAATACAGAACGTTCCATTGTTTACAGGCGACTTGGCATCCTTTGCATCCTGTGCATTTGGAGGCATCGTAAAGCATCGCCATTTCTTTTCTTGTGTAGATAGACATTACAGATCCTCCGAATTATTTGGCTTTTTCAACGTTGACCAGGAAGGCCTTGTATTCAGGAATGTAGGAGTTCGGATCGCCTACGTTCGGAGAAAGGTCGTTCATGGTATCGCCGGTGGCATAGGCAGATGCCCAGCTCCAGTGGTGAATCAAACCGATGGTGTGTGTCTTCTTGCCGTTAATTTCAAGCGGCTGGTAGCGGACGGTAACCATCGCAAAGGCCTTGATGGAGCCGCGATTGTTCCAAACACGGATTTCATCGCCGTTCTTAATGCCTTTTTCTTTAGCCAGTTCTTCGGAAATTTCAACGAAAGGTCTCGGCATGATTTCGACGAGCCACGGAATGTTGCGGGTCTGTGTACCGGACTGCCAGTGTTCGCAGACGGAGTAAGACGTTGCAACGATCGGGTACTCTTCGCTGTTGCCGCGTTTGATGGACTCTTTCCACTTTGTGAACTGAACCATCGGGCTGTCCTGACGGCCGTTCATCACGTTCTTCGTCGGAGATTCGTACGGTTCATAGTGTTCGGGCAGAGGACCGTCTTTCATCGGGTAGCTGAACAAGCGGGCGTCCTGTTCCCAGGTCATGAAGAAGGCCTTGTTGTTCGGCGGTACCGGAACAACCTTGCCGTCTTCAACGCGGGTTTCCACAAAGTCGCCGACGTCGTTGTTAATCCAGCGGGAGCCGTTCCATTCAACCAGCATCTTCTTGGGGTTCCAAGGTTTGCCGTTCATGTCGGCAGACGCGCGGTTGTAAAGGATTCGACGGTTGGCAGGCCAAGAGAAGGAGAATTCGCTGTAAAGGCCCAATCCGGAAGGATCGGACAGAGAGCGGCGGGTGCAGGGCTGAGCCATGGCATCCCATTTCTCGTTCTCGTTGTTGAAGTAGCCGCCGTAAATCCACATACCGCAGGCGGTGTCGCCGTCGGCTGTGAGTTCGCCGTAGCCCTTCAGCAGTTTGCCGGTCTTGGTGTTGTAGCCGTTAATGGCGTGAGCAACTGCCTTGATATCGAGCTGCCCCTGCGGATTGCGGTAATCCCAGTTGACTTTGGTAACCTGATCCGGATTGACGCCGCCTTCCTGACGATACAGCTGAGCGATACGGTTGAAGAGGCGAGTCATGATTTCGAAGTCGCTCTTAGCCTGTCCTGCCGGTTCAACGGCTTTCTGACGCCACTGCAGCCAGCGGCCGGAGTTGGCAATAGAGCCTTCTTTTTCATAAATCAAAGCGGCCGGAAGCATGTAGACGGTCGTCTGAATTTCTTCAGGCTTCATGCCCGGAGCTTTCCAGAAGGTAGCGGTTTCTGTAGCAAACCAGTCAGCCACGATCATCCAGTCAAGTTTGCCGAGAACTTCGCGGCAGTACTTGGTGTTCGGTTCGGAATGAGCCGGGTTCATACCCCAAACCAAGTAACCCTTGATCTGATTTTCCGCCATGTAGTGGAAAGTCGGAATCGTGGAGTCATTGTGCTTCAGAGAACGTTTCGGCAGAAGATCATAGCAGTAGTTATTTTCTGCTGTGGCGTTGTCGCCGTACCATTCTTTCAGCATGGAAACCATGAACTTCGGCTTGTTCATGTAGTAGCCGTCAGCATAGGTTTCTTTAGAAAGGTAAGCATCCAGTGTCGGATGGTTTTGCTGGACCGGCCAAGCTAGATAGCCGGGAGCGTAGTCCATTGTAGCGCCGACATCGGTAGAACCTTGAACGTTCGGTTCGCCTCGGAGCGCGTTAATACCGCCGCCTGCAACACCGACGTTGCCTAAGAGCAGCTGGATCATGCACATAGCGCGGCAGTTCTGGCTGCCGTAGGAGTGCTGAGTCTGGCCAAGCGCGTAAAGAATCGTGCCGCTCTTTTCCGGGGCGCCGGAAGAGGCGTATGTCTTATATACTTCTTCAAGCAGCTCGGGCTTGATGCCGGTGATTTCGCTGACTTTCTGCAGAGAGTAGCGATCATAGTGTTTGGCCAGCAGATTCAGAACGCAGTTCGGATCCTGAAGGGTGGCATCTTTCTTAGGTACCTTGAGTGCCGGATGGTTGAACTTAGGCACACCGGGATTGTCAACCCATGCGCCGGGTGCACCGGGCTCAGAGTTCCAAGGAATAACTTTTTCTGTCTGGTACATCCAGGTCTTGTTGCTGTAAGCCTTTTCTTTTTCATCCCAGCCGGAGAAGAGACCGTCGGCAACGTCGAACTTATAAGACGGATCGATCAGGAAGGTCGCATTCGTGTAATTCATCACGTACTCTTTCTGATAGAGCTTCTTATCAAGGATGTAGCGGATCATGCCGCCGAAGAAGGCGATGTCGGTACCCGGACGAATCGGGGCATACATATCGGCCTGAGCAGCAGTACGGGTAAAGCGCGGGTCAACAACGATCCACTTGGCGCCGCGGTCAACGGCGCGGTGGCACCAGCGGGAAGACAGCGGATGGTTTTCAACGTTGTTGGAACCGATGGTCATGATGACGTCAGCGTTCTGGAAATCGCACCAGTGGCTGGTCATGGAGCCGCGTCCGAAGGACGGAGCTAAACCGGAAACGGTAGAGGAGTGGCAGACACGTGTCTGGTTGTCGATCTGAACAACACCGAGAGAACGGGCGAATTTCTGAACAAGCCAGGCTTCTTCGCAGTTGAGCTGAGCAGCACCGTAGCTTGCGATGCCTTCGCAGCGGTTGACGGTAACACCGTCTTCTTCTTTGGTATAGCTCTCGTCACGAGTCTTCTTAATTTTGCGCGCCATCTCGTCGATAGCCTGGGACCAGGAAATAGGTTCCCATTCGCTGGAGCCGGGGCGGCGAACCAGAGGCTGTGTGAGGCGGTGCGGATGCATCACTAAGCGGCGGTCCTTATCAACGATCTTTCTCAGACCGGTCAGACCTGCGCCTTTCGGGCAAAGGCCGCCCAGGTTCACGGGGTTGTCAGGGTCGCCTTCAATATTAATAAGCTGACCGTCGCGGACGGAACAAATGGTTCCGCAGCCGCCGGAGCAGTAGCAGCAGATGTTTAAGTATTCTTTGGTATCTGCCAGTTTCCATTTACCGATTTGGCCGGGAAGGAAGCGGGAAGCCGCAGATGCATGGAATGCGGTGGCCGCGCCGGTCAAACCGACAGCAGATTTTAAAAATATACGACGAGATGTGCGCATAAATTGTGTCCTTTAGCATACGAGTGCAACTTTTGCACAAGTCCTGGGGTGGATTCGGCGGTCGCGCCGATTGCGGTCACTTTAGGCGCCCGCTGTATAAAGTGTCAATAAGATTTCGAGATTAATGCGACGGTTGATAAGCTTTGCAAACAACGGAAAAATAAGGAAAAGTTTACGATTAGTTACATGGGGATATAATACATCATTAACAGATGGGTTAAGGCATTACGGGGTAAATTGAGAGAACTCAACGAAAGATAGGAAAGATGTAGTAAAAACCCCAAAATCAAATAGATCCGTTCTTTTTTGGTATGAAAATTTGCTCTTTCACAGAAAATTCACGGAGCGTGCTAAATACGAAGATTTGTTCAAAATAAGGCCAAAAATCTTCAAAAAATTGGCCAAATAACCGTATTAATACGGATGGTTTTTTACATTTTATGTAATATTTAGAAACATTAGAATTGCACGTTTTGAGCTTTTTGGAATTTGAAAGTGATAGGAAAAGTCACTTTTTTAGGTAATAACCACAGTGCGGTACGCTGAGAGAGAGCAGAAAATTTCCTCAAATTGAATTGCCTCTCTCGGCTTATTGCCAATCCCTCGAAAAACCGCTCCGACCCTTTGATTTTGCGATATTAATTTTGGACGCATTGGATTAGGCAAAGAGAACGTACGGCTTAAAAAGGGCCCCGCTGATGGATTTCGGATGAGGTAAACCGATGTCCTTGTCGATAACGAAAGCAAATGTGGATAACACAGAAACGCTTTTTTGACTGTTTCTATCTTTAGTTACCGGCCTAAAAAATTGAAAGTAAAAATTGCTAAGGGTTTGTACCTATTAACATCACATTAATAAGTTAAACTGCTCAAAATATTAATCTAAGTTTTAAATAATGAGAATCGTTACTATTATTATTTGATTTATTCGAAATATAAAACAGGAGCTTTCATGGAAAAGACAAATGACGCTGAGATCAGCCTTCTTGACGCACCCGTCGGCTCGGTGGTTGATCTGGTGAGCTGGGGGAACCTCAGCCAGGAAGATATTCGCAAACTGACCGATGTCGGTGTTTATTTAGATCTTCCTCTGACGGTTTCCAGTGTGACGATTTCCGGCCCTGTCGTCGTTGCTGTCAGCAACGTCCACGTCGCAATCGGACGTCCTGTGGCAAAAGAGCTCAAAGTTCTTTGGAACAAAGAGGTAGAAAAATAAATGCTGCTTAGAGATATGAAGCCCGGTGAGAAGGGCGTAATCAAATCCTTCAGACCCGGCTTAATCGAATACCGCAAAAGACTTTTGGCATTAGGCGCTCTTCCCGGAACGCCTTTTGTGGTTGAGCGAGTCGCTCCCCTCGGCGATCCGGTCGAAATCAAATTAAGAGGTTCTTCAATCAGCGTCCGTAAAGGCGAGATTGAAATTCTCGACGTTGAACCGATCAAATAAATAAAACCATGCGTAAAAATATCATTGCAGTTGTGGGCAACCCGAACTGCGGCAAAACCACTCTTTTTAACGGCTTGACCGGCTCCCATCAAACGGTCGGCAACTGGCCCGGCGTGACCGTCGAACGCATTGTCGGCGAGTTCACTTATAAAGACAGAGAGATCACAATTGTTGACTTGCCGGGTATTTATTCCCTTCAGCCGAGCTCTGCCTCCAGTGAAGACGAGCGCGTTGCCCGCGATTACATCCTGCAGGAAGAAGCCGAACTGATCGTCAACATCGTTGACGCCAGCAATCTCGAACGCAACCTTTATCTGACCACGCAGCTTCTCGAAATGCAGGTTCCGATGATCGTGGTGCTCAATATGCTGGATATGGCTGCCGCCCACCAAATCGAAATCGATCCGCACAAACTCAGCGAAGCCTTGGGCTGCCCTGTAATCGGCATCGTTGCCTCTAAGGAGCAGGGCCTAAAAGAACTGTGCGCTGCGATCGACGCTCAGCTCGATGACCTTCGTATCCCGAAGAATCCGATCGTCTTTGCCGATGACGTAGAAGCTGCCAGAGCCGAAATTGCTAAGCTTCTTACTGCTCAGAAAGTGGAACGCGCCGAATGGACGGCTGAGCAGCTGCTCGAAGGCGACGCCGGTATGGGAGACTACCTTAAAGGAGTTGATCTCACGGAAGTCGACAAGGTCATTTCCGAAATCAACCAAAAATACAACGGCGATCTCGACATTGCGATGGCCGACGTTCGCTACAGCTTCGTGTCTCAGGCTACTGCCGCTTCTATGGTCCGCAAGGGCGAAATCGATCAGAGCACGACCGACAAGATTGACAAGATCGTTCTGAACCGCTGGCTCGGTATTCCGATCTTCCTGTTCATCATGTATCTGATGTTCATCTTCTCGATCAACATCGGATCGGCCTTTATCGATTTCTTCGATATTCTTTTCGGAGCCATCTTCGTTCAGGGATTCGGTAATCTTCTGACAAGCATCGGCAGTCCTGAGTGGCTCAAGACGATTCTCGCTGACGGCATCGGCGGCGGTATTCAGACGGTCTCGACCTTTATTCCCGTGATCGCCTGTCTGTTCCTCGCGCTCTCCTTCCTGGAAGACTCCGGCTACATGGCCCGTGCCGCTTTCGTGATGGACCGCATGATGCGTTTCTTGGGACTTCCCGGCAAATCCTTCGTTCCGCTGATCGTAGGTTTCGGCTGCGGCGTTCCGGCGATTATGGCAGCCCGCACGATGGAGAAAAAATCCGACCGTATTACGACCGTGATGATGGCTCCGTTTATGAGCTGCGGCGCGCGTCTTCCGGTTTACGTGCTGTTTGCGACGACTTTCTGGCCGCTCGGAGGACAGAACCTCGTCTTCTCTCTATACCTGATCGGTATTTTGGTTGCGATTCTTACCGGCTTTATCCTGAAGAGAACCGCGCTGAGAGACGAGGCGGGTGCTTTCGTGATGGAAATTCCTCCGTATCATCTGCCGACCCTTAAAAATCTCGGTCTCCGTACGTGGGACCGCTTAAAGAGCTTTATCGTGAAAGCCGGTCAGCTGATTGTCATCATCGTTGCTGTCTTGGCCTTCCTGAACTCTTTAGGTACAGACGGCAGCTTCGGCAACGAAGACACCGATAAGTCCGTTCTGTCTCAGATCGGCAAGACCATTGTCCCGGCTTTCCAGCCGATGGGCATCAGCAATGAAAACTGGCCTGCTGCTGTGGGCGTCTTCACCGGCATCCTGGCGAAAGAAGCCGTTGTCGGTACGTTGGACAGTCTTTATTCCGGCATGGGCGACCGCATGGGTGCGGCAGACCAGGAAAAGAACGGTGAAGCCAAGCCTGAAGAAGAGGAAGAACCGTTCAGCCTCTCCGGCGAAGCCATTCGCGCTGTGAAATCGATCGGTGAAAATCTATCCGAACTCGGTGACTTCTTTGTCGATCCGCTCGGCGTCAATGTTGAAAAAGACCTGACCGACGTCGATGAACAAGCAGCAGAGCAAGAAGTGGGCACCGGTACGTTCCGTGCGATGAAACACCTCTTTGACGGTGACTTAGGCGCCTTCTCTTATCTGCTGATGGTTCTCCTGTACATCCCGTGCTGCGCTTCGATCGGTGCTATGTATCGTGAGGTCGGCGCCCGCTGGACGGCATTTGCAGCCCTCTGGACCATTGCTATGGGCTATGGAGCAGCAACGATTGTTTATCAGATCGGCCGTTTCAATCAGCATCCGGTGTATTCCTCGGTATGCATCGGCGTGTGCCTGGCGGTAATTCTTGCAATCATTATCGGCCTTCGTGTTAAAGGTAAGGATGCGGCTCAGTGACATTAACCGAATTAAAAGAATACGTTCAAGCTCGGCGCATTGTCTCGGAACTGGAAATCGCCATGCATTTCCGGGTAGAGCCCTCGGTGATCGAACCGATGGCGCGTCGCTGGATTGACAAAGGACTGATGGCCAAAGTCGATATGGACGGAACCAAATGCGGAGGCTGCACCGCCTGCGCGGACGGAATCAAACGTCACTACGAATGGCTCGGTCCTCAATCGGTGACTTTCGTAAAGAAGTCGTAAGACGCTAAGGCTTTTGGAACTCCTCGTGCTTAACGGTTCGAGGAGTTTTTTTGCCTCTGAAGTGCCAAGGTCCGCCGCAACTGCCGTATAGTTGAAAAACCTTTCCTATCTGAGACCAAAATGTTAGTCCATGACCCGCTCAGCAAGTATCCTCGACTCGGTAAGTACGCTCTGATTTTTTCCCTTATTCCGGGGTATTTTCATGAATACGCGGCTGGAGAGGTGATTCAGCAGGCGCTTAACAGCCAGTCGGTTCATGGGTTTCTTAAGCTTTTGCAGGATAAAAATGTTGCAATTGCTTTTCCTAGTTACTACACAGGCAAATACGCAATCAAACCCGAAGTGATTCTTGACTACGCTCAGGTCTATACGCCTTCCTTCATCAAAGAAGCTAAGAGGACGCTTGGAAGGGTGGTCGAAAGAGGAGACCAGGTTCAAGACTTTTACATTGATTTTCTTTTGCAGCTTTCTTCTTTTAAGCTTAGAGGCAAGGCTGATTTGAACGAGGTTCTCATCCGTTGTAAAGGGGATGCTCACCATCCGAGTTCCTTGTTCACAAATACCGTGAAAGGCCTGATCCTAGCCATGGTCTGCAGGAAAGAGTGGCATCCGCTGTTCGCAAGATTATCCAAAGAAAACAAAGTGTTGGTTTGGAACCTTTTCATGGATGCGGCCGCCGATAAGTCTGAAGACTTTAATTTGGAGGGCACTAAAGAACTCTTTCTCTCTCTCGGAGACACTATTCGCGAAGACGTGATTACGTGGTTTGCAAGTGAATATGATTTATACAGGACGGGATTCAGTGCTTTTACTTTTGATCAATTGTCTGATGATTATTGGACGAAGGATTTACTAAAAGGGATTTTTCAGGCTTCTCATGGAAACTTTAAAGAAGGCCAAAAGGGCGTACTTTCTGCTTTAAAAGATGATGTTAAGTATCACCGAGACCATTTTGTTTACTACAAGAAACCTCTTTTCTCCCGACCTATTTGAAATGTCTTTCTGACAGCAGTTTTATTTTTGGATAGAGGTTCGGCGTCAACAGCTAGAAAAATATCCTCCTTTTTAAAGAAAACTGAGGAGTGTTCAAAAGATATTGCCTCAGATATGGCCGTGCTCGTGTTTACCTTTGTCGATAATCCCGAAAAGATAACACCCTTCGATCACGAAGCAATGGCTTCAAGATTAAAAGAGAGATTAAAAGAGAACGATTCGAGCCTTGCGATTTTTGTGTTGGCTGTGCTATGCAAGATATTCTCTTATGCGGACTACAGATCTATTCTTGAGTCTCATTTGGCAAAACGTAAAAAGGAAAACAATCCGCCTTTGAAGTACATACTTCAGCAAGCTCTTGATGCGCTCAACCCAAACGATCCTGAAGTCACGAAATTGACGGCAGAACTCAAATGTCCTCCGCTGCTGTCGCATTACGCCACGCTTTCGGAATGGCAGTTCGGATTGGACAAGCTTTTAAATTACAGCAAGATCCTTAAAAAACCGACGTCCAAAATTAGTCGTGCTCGCATCGTTTATTTGGTTGATATTGATACGTTCGATATTCAGCCCTACAGACAGAAGTCCAAAGACGGTATTACCTGGTCGAAAGGTACCGCGGTCTCCATGTCTTCTTTTGCTGAGATGCTTCCGGAAATGGATGAAGCCGCCCAAATCGCTGCCGCCAAGGTTGTCCGAGTCAACTCTCGAGTCGCTCGACTCAGAGGCGTCGAGGTTCTTTATGAACTTGCCGATACAGGCAGGACTTTTTTGATGCTTGAACCGGAAGTTCCTTTTGAAATTCATCGAGATCGTCTTCGTATCGAAGTCAAAAAGGACAGTGGCGGAAGTTATGAAACAACGACGAATATTGACTTCGCAAAAAATTTACGAACGGATCCGCACTACGCTTTTAAATTAGACGGAAGTATTCTGACTATTCATAAGATAACCGACAAAGAACACAAAGTTCTAGAACTGCTGAATAACATCCGAAAACTCCCCGGTGAAGCTAAGAGCAAGCTCGCAGAGATTCTGGAGAACATCAGCGGTGAAATTCCGGTTTCCTCAGAACTGCTGAAATCTTCTTCCGGTCTTGAAGCGCTTAAAGCTTCAAGCAAAATTATCTTCCAGATTATTCCGGATTCCTCGGCGACCGAATTTAACGCCAGAGCGTTTGTGCGTCCGGCCGAGGGCTGTGAATTGACGGTAGCCCCGGGAGAAGGACTGGACACTTTGGCCGCTTTGGTTAAACGCAAACCGATGAGAATTTTGCGTGATCTCAAGGCAGAAAAGGCTAACTGGGAGCAGATGAGCGAGAAGTTAAAAGAGTTTTCAGCGTGGCAGGGCGGAGATCGCCTTTGGACGCTGGACACGATGAAGTGTCTGGAATTCATGGAGACACTGCGAGAAGCCTCAAAGATCGCGGACATCGAGTGGCCGGAAGGGGCCAAGCTGACGGTTAAGCGCGCTCCGATCAGCTTCCCGGATGTGAGGCTTAAAGTGAACAGTGTTGACCGCTGGTTCTCTTTGGACGGAACGGTTTCCATTGACGGCAAAACCCAGCTCAAGATTAATCAAATCCTAGATAAGCTTAAAGACCGCGTCGGCAACTTTATTCATTTGGAAGGATCGGAATACGTTCTTATTACGAACAAGCTGCTGAAACAGTTAGAGATTCTTGAGGATGTTTCTTCTAAGAAGAAAGATGAACTGCTGATTTCTAAATTCAGCGGGGGCGCCCTGGAAGCACTCAAAGAAAACGGCTCCGAAGTCTCGGGCGACAAGAGCTACGAGAACCTGCAGGAGCGGATCTTGAAAGCACAGGAAATGGAGTTCTTTATTCCTTCAGGCCTTGAGGCTCAGCTTCGTCAATACCAAAGAGAAGGCTTTGAGTGGCTCATGCGGCTTTGCACTTGGGGCGCCGGCGGCATATTGGCCGATGATATGGGTTTAGGCAAGACGGTGCAGACGATTGCCGTTCTGCTCGGAAGGAAAATTCTCGGCCCGTCTTTGCTCGTGGTCCCGACCGCCGTGCTCTACAACTGGAAGTCGGAGATGGTGCGGTTTGCACCGGGTCTGAGATTTGCCGACTTTAACAGCGGCAATCGAGAAGAGATTCTCAAAAACCTCCAAGACTACGATGTCATTTTGTGTACGTACGGTGTGCTCAATACCGAGATCGAAGCGCTAAGTAAGGTTGAATGGAATCTGGCGGTTTTAGACGAAGCACATGCAATTAAGAATAAAGCCACACAGACTTCTCATTCGGTGATGAAGATCAACGCTCAAGGCCGAATCCTCTTGTCCGGTACGCCGATTCAAAATGATCTCTCGGAAATTTGGAATTTGTTTGAGTTTGCTAATCCGGGT
>ERZ791903.1200-NODE-1200-length-26876-cov-9.979456_pt1 | contig 26876 bp, 18 predicted proteins | sample MGYA00510148_ERZ791903 | MGnify/ENA primary metagenome ERZ791903 (study PRJEB30046, sample SAMN00792080) | human gut metagenome | study: EMG produced TPA metagenomics assembly of the A metagenome-wide association study of gut microbiota in type 2...
TGCCCCTTTCCAGCGGCGTTTTCCGGCTCTCCCTTGCGGGGTCTTCGCCGGGTATCCCATGCAGGCGGTCATTCGGTTTTCAAGGTTCAATTGGTGTCTTGCTGGTAGCTTATCACACTTTCAAAAGAATTTTTAGGACCTGACAGGTCCGGTTTTGCGTGGATTTTATCCTGAATTCTCTTGAAAATCGGACATCGTGCCGGGTGCGTAAGATAAGTATACCGTATCCTTTTGCTGCTGAACAGGAACTATTAGTTCCGGTTTTGATGTCTTTTTTCGGCTTTTATGAGCAAAAACCGGAAGCTTTAGTTCCGGCTAACCACTGGATCGCTTTTATCATAGCAGAAATCTCGTTGAATTTTTAGGAGGTCGCACCTCCGGTTTAGACATAAAAAACCGGAAGTATCGCCTCCGCTTTTGCATACAACTTGCTTTAGCTGCGTGCATTTCGTTTTACACAAAAATAACCGTCCGCTTCAAGTTAAACTTGAAAACGGACGGTCTGGCTTGCAAAATAATTTTCAAAATTGGAGGGCGCATTGAGAGGCTTCATAGCGCCCGCAAGCAGTGCAGATATATATACATCTGCTTATTTTGCGTTGCAAAATACTTGTTGGGAACACCCAAACCCGTGAACTGCATCCGCTGGATGCAGGCTACGCAAGCTGCTTATATAAAACACCCAGCAGAAGATTAGAGGAATGCATAACGATAATCTATTATAGACAAATGCCCTGATTCTTTAAATACGTCACCAATGCAGGTAGCATTGCTATGAGAAAGTCCAAGCCCTTGTCAATAATGAGATTCTTTATAGGACTTGTTTCATCAAGTTGTGTTTGCATGATACGCATGATAGCTTTTGCAACCATTGCTTGGTCTTCATTTGATGCAAAAAGGTTATGAAGGATGTCCAGCTGCGCGCTCTGTTTTGCATTGGCACTTTCAAGATGTTCGATAATCTTTTTCTGCAATTCAATTTGCTGGCTTAAACTTTTTACAAGTATATCTGTATTCAAAGCAATATTGTGTGTGTCCTTGAATTGTTGCTGGCTTTTCTTATAATGTTCTGCAACCGTTTGAGCAACGACTTGGGCGGCCACGTTGTTTTTTTCCTGAAGGGATTTCAGTGGTGAAGTTGGAATTGTAAGTGAAATTGGTAATAGTGGGTCGTTTATCTCCGTATAGCGTTCGTTTATATCAGGATTTTCCATAATGTATCAATCACCTTCATTTGATTGTTTTGATTCCATATAATTCTCGGTGCAGTCTTTAGAATCGCGCAACTCTTGAGCCTTTCCGGGTAATCGGTTGTCAATGGCACAAAGCAGATTGTTGAGTTTTTCCTCTATACGCCTGCCCAACGTATATGCGTGTGGATAGGACAATACATGTAGTCGAACTAGGAAAATTACAGACGATGCTAAAACGACATATCCTGAATAGATTGTGTACCAAAAAACTCAGTAATTGCAAAAATCAAATTTACCTCCTGGAGAGCTCTGAAAGAAGCCTGATTATTTCCTCAGGCTGGCAATCCTTGTGATGAGCCAACTTATTTCGGCATGCGCACAGGAAGCAAATCCACTCTCGCGACTCATCATCGGGGATATAGAGTAGCCATTGGCTATGGTCATCACTTTTTCTCAGGCTCATCATGTGCACCAGGGTACCTAGCTCAACATTTGCAGCACACTCTATATCTTCACCGAACTGTCTGACAAAGTAGGACTCATTCTTCTTCGGATCCCAGGCTTTTGTTTGCAGGGCTACGGTAATCACAGCTTCCCACCGAGTGGTAATCTTCAGCCGTTCCATTTCAATGTCGGCAAATATAGTCTGGAGCTGAGCCTGCCAAATTAGCTGCTTCAGCTCTGACTGTGACTTATGGGGAACTATATACTCCGTTTCCATTGCAGTCCAAGTTACGGCTGGATCCTCGTCTACTTTCAGGGCTTGAAGGATTGGCAAAACAAGCTCTCCGTTTCTTCCTGCCATGATAGAGGAAAGCTGTGCAGCATAGTTTCTGAAATACGCAGGAAACTCTCGGACGCTGTCAACTAATATGCCGGCGAAGAGATGAACATCATCCGGACGAATAGCCTCACTGCCATTCAACACGGCAACAGCCTTTGATAATGTGGGAGTGCTTTGGTTTGCAGAAACTTCTAGCACAAAGCAGCCGCTTTCGGACAAGCTCTTTCCGCGGAAATCGGACAGGAATTGCATAATGGGATACGGGTCACAATTTTCTTCTAATTCAAGCCAAATCACGCACTCTCGGAAAGCCTGTTGATCTTTTACATAGTTGAGCTGCAACTTATAATCCTGCGGGCAGTGCCCAACATTGATTCGACTCAATTGCTTCAACAGCTGCGGAATGATTTCTTGCTTTTCGCAATTTTTCAATGTTGCCTGTCTGATCTGAACATAGCTGAGCTGGTGTGCCAGAAAATCCCGCATTGAACTCTGCCATGGAAGATTCCCATCCAGACGCAATACAACGTTTTTTCCATCCGAAAGACTTTTGGACATCTCCTCAATCAGCATTCTGGGACCGGCCATATTTTCCCACCAGAGGGCGATTTCATCTATCATTCTGCATCCTCCCAGTTGTTATACAGCAAGTATTTCAGCAGCTTATCACTGTCACCGATATATCCAAGAAAATCCTGCTGACGGAAACGGAATTTCTGCGTATTATGGTCTTTCCAGAGAATACCCATGTTCTCCATTTCATTCATCAGCACATTCAGGTCTTTTTCCTTCATTTCCTGAATCAAAGGAATCCCGTAGTCTTTTTCGTTGCATTCCTTCAAATCTTGGGCATCATAGCATCGAAGCGAACTGCCGCCCCTATTCCGGTCTTCATAGATCATCTCAGCCAGCAGATACGAGACCACTTTATATTTCCGATTCAGCAGAATGGTTGCCATGACCCTCGTGCCGAGTTCCTTTCGGATATCCTGTTCCTGGAATACTGTCTGCATCTGAGCTTCCGAAATGCGGTAGGGCGGGCAGGAATTATTGTCGTCGGTTTGGTAATCACGGCATACCGAATGAATCAGAGCACTACAGAACATATGAATCAAACCTGGATAACTGTTGGTATTAGACAGAATCAGCTCGATCTGTGGTTCGCCAATTTCAAAGCCCAGATACGACATTGGAATGCGGATTAGATCCATTGCATCACCAACGGACAGGGGTTTGATGCACAACGGCTTGCCCATGTGAATCAAATTATTATTTTCCTCTTCTGCAATGTCCATAGCCGCCACATTGTGAGTTCCGGCAAAAACGAATTTCACATTGTTCTTGGTTGCGTCTCGAAGCTCGATAAAGGGGCGAAGGCTTCTGTAATCGTCCTTCTGGAATTCCTCAAAGAGGCAGTCTACTTCATCCACGAAGATCCGCAACATGGAAATCTTTTGCTCATCATAGATATCCTGAAGAGTCTCACACAGTTCCTGCAACGAACTGCACTTGTCCTGAATCAGTCCAAGACGCTGCAACTGCTTATTAACACGTTCCAGCAAGAGCTTGCTTCCGGAGTCTTTTACCTCTACGCAGAACGAATACTCCCTCTTTTCTGGAATGTTCAGAGTTTTGCTGGCACGATTCAGCAAAGCTGTCTTTCCCAGTTGACGACCGCCGTAAACCAGATTGGACCCCTGCTTGTTGCGCAGATCATGCAGTTCCATCATACGTCCGATGAACATTTCTTCCGGTACAGTACCGGTTCCATTACCATAGAGCACTTCAAAGGTATAGGGCAGGGTGCAGCGCAGCATGGCATTCTGCCGGTCACCTTTGTCTACCGAAGCCAGATACATCGCAAGCACACGATCGATGAGCAGGAACGGGCTCTGACGACTGGTATCGGCCTTGAAATTTTCTGCCATCTGCCGACGATCCGAAGAGGTCAGAGAACCGTCCATAAACACGATTGTAGAGCCACTCAAATGCAGATCTTTAGTCATAACTTTAATGAGGGTATTAACACCCTGACAGCCATACAGACACACCACGTTCAGCGGGTCACTGATTTCCGTGCCGAATTTATAGACAGGGTGCGGATAATCCGTAAGATTAGTAGAACTCGGCTTGACCGCTACTTCATAGCATTCGATTTGCTTATGGTTGATGCTGCTCTTTTTGATGTGCACTACATCAAACCCAAGACCCAGCAGAAGACCTTTCACACAGTCTAGATTGACACTTGCATCCTTGCTCGGAATCCAGTTTTTCACCCAGTTCTTGCCAGCTGCCAGCTCGTTAGGTGAGCTCCAGTGCTGGTATGCCTTGTCCATCTGTTCCAAAGCCCGACCGGCCCACTTATACAAAGCATCACTGCGGTGATTCTGACAGATACCACAATAGAAGTCCTCACCACTCTGGAATTCGGCCAAAAAATTCTTCTTTTCAGCCCGATTCCGGATGCTGGTAGGCAATTCCGTTTCGCCGTTCTGCATGCAGTTGATGTAGGTATCCACATTGATGAGATTTCCACTGGACAGTGCCTTGTGAATCAGTTCCAACATGGCGTTTCCGGCGTAATATTCCTGCTGTTCCAGGCTTTTTACACGAGCGCGGTACAAATCCAGCTGCCTCTCAATTGCTTTGTCCAGCACCTGCCGGAGCAGACCGAGGAAGATATGAAAGCTGGCAAAATTGCAGGTTTTTTGATAAACATTTTTTACAGCATTCATAGTCAGAGATGCCGTTTCCATCATGGAACCCTGCAGCTTGCCGCATGCGTGTTCCATACGAATAAATCCCTCAAATTCCTCCACTTCTCGTTTCATGGTTTCCTCTGCACGGGAAATATCGGCATGATCCATAAACGATTGCCCTGAAACACGGTGAATCAGATCTTCGATTCCGTAATTCCGGTACCAGCGTTCACTTCTAAAGTCCCCGATTTGTCGGAGGATGTCTGTTTCTTCCTCGGCAGGCGTAGCCATTCCTCGGAGCAGAATTACCCAAGGCTCCAAACCGGAAACATCATAAAGTTCGGGAACAATCAGGTTTTCACCAGACATTCCGATAATCAGTTCCGGCATTGTCCATAGATTACGATAAAACTGTAGTTCCTCCTCCGCAGAGTATCCTTCCAACTTCTGTTCCATATTGTCAGAAGTGAGCTTCAAAATATTCTGGCAGGCTGCAAGATATCTGTTCTGCGCCGGAGCTTTAGACAGAACCTTATTCAGAGCAATCAAGGATTTTTTCAGCTGGTTCCAGAGTCTTGCATATTGATCCCGGAACTTTAAAAATTCGGAATTCTGGTTGTTTTCAACGATGTTCAGCCAATCTGCGATAAGGTGCAGACGTTCCGTCAATGCCTTTTTGCACACCTTCTGGGCAGCTGAGTCATTGTCCAAATGTTTAACCTTGATTGTCCGGTCCTCATTTCTCAATGCAGTCCAACAAGAATCAATGTAATTTTCTAGCCAAGCATCTGTGACTTCCAAGTTCTTCAAACCGAGATTTTTTTCCAGACGGCTCCGAATCTCAGCGGCCTTTTCACAATGTCCCTCTGCGATGAGCTGCAATGCTTGCCCAATTTCACTTTTCGGACCCACAATTCGTTTCAGACAGTCTTCAAGTCCGGTGATTTGAACTGTGCTAGTAGGCGTTTTTTGCATTGTTTTCGCATTGCTGCGCAGTGCAGCCCGCATTTTTTCAAGTTCACCATTATTGACTAGATTTCGGATGACAACAGGAGAAAAGCCCAGTCCATCATACTGGAAGGACAAATCCTTTAGGTCGGTTTGCAACAGTTTCATCAGATGCTCGATTTCTGCGGTCTCATCGGGCAGCGCATCGCGCAACTCTCCTGTAAGTACTGTGTCTGCACCGTTGTACAAGTTGTGATCATATGCTTCGGAAGGAAATGCCATTGCCCACAAAGTATTTGCCAGAATTATGGTCTGACGCAGGGTCTGCAATGCCTGCCCATTGTCATCGTTTGCTTCGGAAATGAGCTGCTCCTGCTGATTATTGATTACAGCACTGCTGTATTTGTAATTTTGACCCGGTTGCCGGACACTCTGCCGGAACGCATGGTAGAAACCCTTTGTCTTTGCACTGAATGTGGGTGACTCTGCGAGGCTTTCGGCCAGAGACACGGCCTCTGCGATACGGTTTTCGGAGATCAGCTGCACAGTCATTTCCATCAACTGCCCCAGGCCAATCTTCTCCGGCTGTTTCAGAAGAAGTTCTGCATTTTCCCGGACTGTCTGCCCCTGAATATCAATCCGTACCGCGTTTTCCACAGGAGCCGCCGGTTCTTCCTGAATGTTCTCGCTTGGGGCATCTTTCTCCGGTGCCTCCATGTTCAGCTCATCCTCTACAATCGTATCTTTTGAGGGAAGAACTTCTTCAGGAACGTTTTCCATACGGTTTTCATCCTCCGGAGTGGATTGTTCCATCGTCTCCTCTACAGGAACTTTCAGAATTTCATTATTTTCCGGTTCTTCTGTAGCAGATTCATCCGATACATTGTCGAGCGTTTCCTCATTGTTCACCTGCTGCACAGGCTCCAGAACGTTTTCAGTCTGCTTGTCCTTACCCGCCTGCTCAGCAACGGGCAGTTCATCTTCACCATCATCATCTGCTATAAGTTCTGCCAGACTCACGACAGCGTCATCCGCATAACGATAGCAGGTTTTTGTTTCGTAGTCATAGTAGCAGAGCATGGTCCCGCTCATGACATCGTGGATGTTTTTGTCAAAAAATTCAGCCATCCGGTGTGCATGCTCTTTGTTCATTCCCAAAACGATGAACGCAACATCATCCTCAAATGCCTCAGGGCTATCATCCCAAAACAAATCTTTTCTTACAAATTCAAAAGATTCTATCGTTTTGCCAATGATTCCTGCAAAGGAGCAACCGATGTCATTTTCAGGATATCGGAGGTGAAGATAGAACGAGTCCGTAGACACATTCTCTCTAGAATCAAAGTTTATATCTCCAATTAAAATTCCCAATTCAAAAGCCTGAACATAAAGCACTCTTGTCAAAGCACTAGATACGGTATCCTCGATTTTATCGCCCTGAACTCTCGTAGCTTTCTTTTGTCCTAGAAGTTCTGCGGACTTCTGCGTTGTAAAAATCTGATTCCCGCGGTCTGTAAGAGTGTAAAAGCAAGGGTAACCTTTTACTATGTATTTCTGTAAATAGCCAAGGTTCAGAAGCTGTTCACAGGGCGCAATAAAATTTGAAGATTTTCCACTTATCTTCAGGAGCATCTCCGGATTTACGCAGTTCATTTTCCACGCCAAAATCAGGATGTTCTTATTATCTCGAAAATCGCCATGGCGATGGATGTCACTATCGAATTTTTTGGTCGAAAATGCCAGTTCTGCCTTTTTGCTCCGTTCAACATTCAGAAGGTCGTCTGATGCAGGGTACAGGTATGCCTGCGGGTCATCAATCCCCAGCTTGCGCCACCGTTCTGCCTCGGAATTATCTGTGTCATTTCCAAAAGGAGCAGAGACTGTTTCTGGTATAGCAGTCTCTGCGACTGCTTCAGGAGCGGACACGTCAGAAGCCGCAGTTGTCATCGCTTCCTCGGTTTCGACAGCGTTTGCAACAGGCACAGCTACAGGGGCAGGCTCTTTCGGCGCAGGGATGGCTTCTGCCGGCTTGGGCAGGAAATACTGATGTCCGGAAAGTCCATATGAAATATTTTGCGTATAGTAATTTTCTGCAATATCTTTAAGGAGTGCCATTCCTTTGTCGGTATAAAGATTTGTGCACTCCAGTGCGCTTAAAAATGCGGCAGGCCCGGCAGTCTTTTCCTTAAAGGACGTAACAGTCTCTTCTTGAACAGGAGAAAGCGTATCGATGCTCTGCATCAACTCCTGAGCTTTCTTCTGATAAGAGGCCAAGGCATCTGCAAATATTTGGACGCGAGACTGTACCGACACAAATTTCTCCAACGTTCTGCGCATTTCATCCAGTTGCTTGCGGTATTCGAGAAATTTGCTGTTCTTTACAGCCTCCACATAGGCATCAGCCGAGCTGCCTTCCTGCGGCATTTCCTCTGCTGGAATGCTATGCGCCGCAGCCTGGCAGACATCCGTGTACTGCTCCCGGAGCTTATTCACCGTTGCATTGATCTGGCTCATTGCAGGAGCATCGGGCACTCTTCCCTCTGAAATCAAAGCAAGGATACTTTGAAGCTGTTGTTTCGAGTCATCCGCTGTTTCGTGAAAGCCGCGGATAAGATCGTCAATTTTTGCATCCATAGTAGGCATCTTCTCCTTTTTTGATTTTGAAGATTGATTGGTTTGATATTCTTTTATTTTTTCAAGGCCTGCCACAACTTGCTTACAGTCTGCTGCTGATAGCGGCTCTTGCTTGTTCAGCTGATCCAGCATATCCGAAATTTGCTTTTCTAAATCCGAAAATGGTTCATGAATTTCCATCTGCGTTCTCCAAAACGTAAAAACTTAATTTTTCATTTTTCGGGCAAAGTTTTTCCCACTGCATCTGCTCATCGGATGAAACAGTCAGAATTTTCAATTCTGCAATTCCTACATTTTCACAGAGGAAGTCCAGAAGTTTTTTATAAGATACCGCATCCTCTGTGTTCCAAACACCAGAAATAGTATAACAGGCATGGGATGCGTTGTTGACTGCACATCCAAAGAGGAGACTGCTGCATTCAGGAAATGAAAACGTAATATAATCCGATGGCTCCCTTGACCGCGAATAATAGCCACGGATTCGTTCCTCGCTTTCGATTGCCTGCATATACAGATTCAAGTCATGCGATACCCGATCAATTTCTTCCGAAGATGGCAGCTGCTTTGCTCGAAGCTGCTGCCGAATGTGTTCAAGCTCCGGGTGAAGAAGCTGAGAAATCTTCAGGCGGGGCGAACGGAGATTTAATGTGCTGAAATCATACGGCATAGTAGTACAGCACCTCCGTTGCACGCGTACAGGAAACAACTTTCTGGTTCGTTGTCATTCTCTCAAGATATACACAAACAGTCGAAAATTCCAAACCTTTTGCCGCAAACACGGAATAGCAGGCTGGCTTTTCTCCCGTTGCTTTTTCAGCAGTTGTATCCAGATATTCAAAGTAAGTCTCGGACTTTCCGGATAGATTGCAGAATTTTCGGAAAGCCTCATAGTCACGGACGATAAAAACGGTTTTCCTATTTTGGAATACCTGTGGAAGCTGCGACAATCCAGAAATCAACATTGGATAACGTTCTGGCCGGGGTTTGCCAAGATATTTCATTTTGGACTTAAACTCCTTATTGCAGAAATCTGCAATAGCTGCCGGATTCCGGTAATTGCAATCAAGATGATAAATTTTCTTGATGCCGGTATCATTTATCCAATTCTTTACTCCACATGCCGTATGCAGCACCTGCTGTGTATCGCCAAAGATATTAAACCGGGCTTTTGGATATAGTTGATGTAAGAAATCATAATCAGCTTTATGAAGATCTTGTCCCTCATCGATGCAGAACAGATTGTATTCAGGCAGTTTTGCCTCCACATGAAGTGTCGTGTAGATTTTTAAGTAGAATAGCAGGTCAGATTTATAAAGAATACGGGTTTCTCTCTGATGCTTCTCATCCAGCTTTTCTACATCGAGCGTATGCACATGATATTGCTCTTTCAAGGGAAGCAATGCGTTCCAAATCTCCTGCTCAAAAACCGTGCTTTCCAAACGGCCAAGCACATATTTAGAACGCTCCATTTCAGATTTAATAAAGCTCTGACGGGAATGCTCGCCCTCAAGTTCCTGCGCCCGCTGACGCAACCGTTCGGCTGCAATGTCGATTTTTCCGCTCAGATCATGGATGTCGTCTATGATTTTTGCTTTTCGGGTTGCAATTGTTTCCCGGCGCTTCTGATACCGTGTAAGCGTCTGCTCCGTGGTTTTATCACCGGTGAATTTTACAAGCTCCTGTGTAGCATCCTCAACTTTTTTCTGCAAAAACGCGAGATATTCCTCATCGGCACGGTAGGCTTCACCAGAGGTAATGCTCTCGATAAAATACAGTTGCTGCGCATAAAGAAACGGCACATCCGGGTCAAATTGACCGGATTCGATCCACTCACGCAATGCTTGAAGATCTTCTTTGGCGTTCCGGACTTTCTCTTCACGCTGCTTTTTCCATTCAGTCAGTTCATGCTGAGCCTGTTCTGTCTTTTCTGCATTGGTCAGAAGCGTGTGCTCGTTGGCATCCATGCTTTCAGCTTCAGAGTTTTGTCTATCCAACGACTTCTGCAGACTGTCCATTTGTTTCTGAAGAGTTTCATAGTCCGCTCTCTTTTGTGCATACTCAGGATCCTGCAACAACGAGGTATCTTTAGAGTTCGCAACAGAGATTCCCTCGTCAAGTTTTTCGAGAAGAGATTGAACTGTTTTTGCTGTGACAGTTTCGGGAACAGGAATGTCAAGTGTCTGGCAGGCTGTTGCGATGTAGCCCTGAATGGACTGACTCATTTTTGCTTCGATTGTTTTAATCGTTTCTTCTGAATAGACCTTTTGCAGATATTCGTCCGGGAGATATTCTTCAGAAAGCTCAAAATGATACTGTCTATTGCGAAAACGGGCGTCATACCGAAGTAACAGAGCTTGGTACAACTCCGAAATCGAACAATTAGCGACATTTGAAATCTGATACCGTTGCATCAGATCTGACGAAAACAGCCGGAACAACTTCGTTGGAGTAATCAGAAGGACGTGTCCCCAGCCGCCATCTGAAAGCTCTCCCCGCAAATAAAATAGGCGATGCAGCAAGCACTGTGACTTGCCAGAGCCTGCACAGCCCTGAACGACAAAACTGTCGGCCGAATCCGATGCGATAATTTCAAACTGCTCCTGTTGGAGTGTTGCAATGATGTTTTGCAATTTCGGGTCAGAACGGTTCTCTTGCAATTTCTGCTCCAGAAGTTCATCCGCCTCAATCAATGTTCGGAATTCAACAGATGGTACAGGAAATAGTTGCGTAGCACTTACAAGTTTCCGACTTTTAATTTCATCGTCACAAATTTTGGCAGGAAAAAATACAACCTGTTTTCCGTCTCCTTGTTCAAAAGACTGCCTTTGTCCATTTTTGGCATGATAGCACCTAAATAGCTGCTCCCACATCGGCTGTTTGGTACTCTTTCGGAATGGAACTAAGACCTCATTTTCATTAATTGAAAGTGCTTCATCCAAAGAAGAACCCGAAAGGAAGTAATGTTCAGATTTCGTATTATCAGATAATTTCAACTCGAGATGCGCAAAATATGGCTTCTCATAGATATTTTGCACCAAACTCTCCACAGCGCGTTGATTTTTGTATGCACCACCGAGCTCACGATTCGGGATAAAGGAATCCTGCGCTTCATATGCTCCACGTTGAACCTCATCGCTTTTGAGCGCAACGGATTCCTGTGCTTCTTGAAGCATTGCATCCAAAGCGCGGTAAACATCATCTTTGTATCGAGTTTCTTCTTGGAGAAGGGAATTCTGAAAGCTGGAGCGCATGACATACCTCCGGGAACAATAAAATTACATTTATTATACAACATATATGCCGAAAACAAAAGAGAAAACATGAAAAGTGTCTAAAATCGGAAAAATCATGAGCAAGAAAGCGAATTTGCTCCTTTCTTTCGATACCTTTTACCACACAGCAGCAAAGATGCCCACCAGCTTATGAAAACCATAGGCCAGTGGGCATCGTGTTCTTTATAGAGGCTTAATCTTCCAGTCTGCCATGGTCGCAGCCAAGGGAGAGGTAGTGTTCGATTTCTCCGACCAATACGAGCTGTGCGTATTCTAGCGGTTTATTGTACAGCAGCCAGTCCAGCTCTGCCCGCTGTGCCGGGGTGTTGCCGTATTCGTCCTCCACAGCGATGCAGTCAATGGAAAGGATGGTGCCATCCTTGAACCGGGCTTCCACCCGGTTGGTATCCATGTTATAGTGGCAGGAAAGCAATTTGTTCATAAGAAAGCCTCCATGTTTTTTACATTTACTTCTTCTGCGGTGGAAAGTTCCGGCTGTCCGTTTGCAGATTCATGAACCCACTTTTTGATGTAGCCCTTTGCAGGTCTACACCCGCCTACTACACAGCCGTTTCTACTGCCAAACTGGAACAACGCTCTTTTTGCTCTGCACAAAATCCTGCATCGTTTGGCGTAAAATTGGCGTATGGCGTAGTTTTCGCTGGGAATCTATCAAAAGAAAAAGCCTAAAACTTCTCGGTACATCAAGAAATTTCAGGCTTTGTTTTGCTTAAATTGGAAATTTACTGTTCAATCGGCTTCATCGTGGGGAACAGCAGCACATCGCGGATGGAGGCGCTGTCGGTGAGCAGCATGACCAGACGGTCCACGCCGAAGCCCAGACCGCCCGTGGGGGGCAGGCCGTACTCCAGTGCGTTCACGTAGTCGTAGTCCACCTGTGCCTTGCAGTCGGGCTCGATGGCCTTGCGCTCGGCTACCTGACGCTCAAAGCGGCCCTTCTGGTCGATGGGGTCGTTCAGCTCGCTGAAGGCGTTGCCGTACTCGGTGCAGTCGATGAAATACTCAAAGCGCTCGGTGAAGGCGGGGTCGTCCGGCTTGCGCTTTGCCAGCGGGCTGATTTCCACGGGGTAGTCGTAGATGAAGGTGGGCTGGATCAGCTTGTCCTCCACGAAGGCATCGAAGAACTCAGCCAGAATGGCACCCTTGGTGGGAACCTCGGGCAGCTCCACGTGGTGCTCCTTGGCGGCGGCGATGGCATCCTCGTCGGACTTCCAGTCGTTGAAGTCCACGCCGGAATACTTCTTGACGGCCTCGATCATGGTCAGGCGCTCCCAGTGGCCCATGTCGATCTGCTTGCCCTGATAGGGGATGACCATGCTGCCGCAGATCTTCTGGGCAAGGCGCTTGTACAGCTCTTCCACCAGATCCATCATGCCATGGAAGTCGGTGAAGGCCTGATACAGCTCGATGCTGGTGAACTCCGGGTTGTGCTTGGGGTCCATGCCCTCGTTGCGGAAGATGCGGCCCACCTCATACACGCGATCCATACCGCCCACGATCAGGCGCTTGAGGTACAGCTCGGTCTCAATGCGCAGCACCATATCCATGTTCAGGCTGTTGTGATGGGTGTAGAAGGGGCGGGCAGAGGCACCGATCTCGAAGGGGGTCAGGATGGGGGTGTCCACCTCCAGAAAGCCTTTCTCGTCCAGATAGGCGCGGATCTCCTTCAGGATCTGGCTGCGCTTCACGAAGGTGTCCTTCACCTCGGGGTTGGCGATCAGGTCCACGTAGCGCTGACGGTAACGCATCTCGGTATCGGTCAGGCCGTGGAACTTCTCAGGCAGGGGACGCAGGCTCTTGGCCAGCAGGGTCAGCTCGGTGGCGCGCACGCTCAGTTCGCCGGTCTTGGTGCGGAACACCTCGCCCTTCACGCCGATGATATCGCCCACGTCCAGCTTTTTGAAGGCGGCGTAAGGCTCTTCGCCCAGCTCATCGCGGCGGACGTACAGCTGAATGTCGCCCTTATCGTCCCGCAGGTGGGCAAAGCTTGCCTTGCCCATTACGCGCTTGGACATCATACGGCCAGCCAGCGCCACGGTCTTGCCGCTGTCGGTCTCGTTGGGCAGGTCGGCGAACTCGACCTTCAGGTCGGCAGAGTAGGCATCCTGCGGGTACTTGGTCAGGGTGAAGGGGTCGTGGCCTGCAGCCTGCAGGTCGGCCAGCTTCTGGCGGCGCACCTGCACCTGCTCGCTCTCGGACAGGCCCTGCGCCGGGTTCTTCTTTTGTTCTTCCATGGTTTCTCCTATTCGTTTAGCCTGCTCAGCCTGCAGCGTGGGTGATATTCAGCACGGTGTACTCCACGGTGTGGCCGGTGGGCAGCAGCACTTCAGCCTTGTCGCCCACAGCCTTGCCCAGCAGGGCGTGGCCCACGGGGCTTTCGTCGCTGATCTTGCCGTTCAGTGGGTCGGCTTCGGTACGGCCCACAATGTCGTACTCCTCGTTCTCGTCCTCGCCGGTCATGAGGATGGTGACGTGGGTGCCCACAGAGACATTGTCCACGCTCAGCTCGCTCTCATCAATGATGACGGCGTTCTTGATCATCTGCTCCAGTTCGGTGATGCGGTTCTCCACCAGACCCTGCGTATTCTTGGCCTCGTCGTACTCGCTGTTCTCGGAAAGGTCGCCGTGGCTGCGTGCTTCCTTGATCTCTTCGGCCAGCTCCTTGCGGCGCACCGTTTTGAGGTATTCCAGTTCCTCCTGCATTGCCTTCAGACCGGCAGCGGACATCTTGATCTCTTGTGCCATTTGAGAATCTCTCCTTGTCTATTTGTTTTGCACAGCCGCAAAGCCGCACAATAATGCCATTTTGACTACATTATTATAATAGCAGGCGGCTGCTTTGTCAACAAAAAAGGCGGTGCTGGGGAGGAAATCCTGCCGGAATGCGCGCCGTCGGCGCGCAGATGATGTGCCTGCGCAATGATGTGCCGCTGGCGCGGCAAAGGCTGACCCGCCCGAGAAGTGATACTTTTGACGATTCACGCGCTTTTTAGGGTGATTCACGCAGGGTTGCTTCCAAAATCCGGTAAAGTGTGAGATAATCAAGGTACAGTAATACATACCCCCCCGTAAAAATACGAGGGGAAAAGGAGGAATTCTATATGAAACTGCGCAAACTTGCAAGACAGCTGGCCGCAGCGGCGGTGGCAGGGGCCATGACCCTGAGCCTGTGCATGCCCGCGCTGGCCGAAACGTGGGATATGTCCAACACGGAGAAATACCCCAACGGCAAAGGCTCGTGGATCTCCGTGTACCGCTATGCGGACATCGACGACCACCCCGAGCTCAACGGCCAGTTTTTGGAGATCTGGAATAGCAGCGACAAGCCAGACCCAATCAAGGAAAAAGACGAAGCCCCTGTTCTTTCGGGCAGCTTCGAAACGCTTGATTTGAACGGTTATGACGGCACCACGGTCTATGCCACGCTGCAGGATGCCCATATAGAATACAACGCCGATTCAAGTCCCACCCTTACTACGTCTGGCAATGTCGAGCTCACCCTGAGCGGCAGCAATACGGTCACGCACAACAATACCGACAAGCTGGCCATCGACATTGGCGACGACGGTTGGCCAGACTACACCCCGGGGCGGCTCACCATCAAGGGCAGCGGCAGCCTGACGGCCGAGGCACCGTCCAGCGGCATCCGGATTCAGAACGGCACGCTGGATGTGACAGACGGCACCGTGAACGCGACCGCTGCGGATAACGGCATCTATGCCCTAGGCAACACCGTACAGGTAAGCGGCGGCACCCTGTGCGCAACTGCCACCGGCGAACACAGTGCCGGCATCGAAGCCAGCCATAATGGCCAAGTAACGGTGAGCAGCGGCAAGCTGACGGCCAGCGGCGGCAGCTATGGCATCGTTGCGGGCCAGCTGGAAATGAGCGGCGGTACCCTGAATGCCAGTGCCAATGGAACCGCCGCCATTACAGGTTCAAGCATTACGGTAAACGGCGGTGTGCTGAATCTGGAAGACAATACGGCACCCGATGGAATCATTTCCAAAGATCTTAACGTAACGAATGGTTGGCTGACGGCAAAGGGCCAGACCGTGTCCGCGAACAACATAACGGTCTCCGGCGGCGTTATGGAAGCAGACACGCTCAACTGTAGCCAGCTCAACGTCAGCGGCGGCTGGGTGGAAGCCGACACGCTGGAGCCGAGGGAGAATGATGGCACGATCAAGCTCAGCGGCGGCAACGTAAAGCTGAAAGAAGTGCCCAACAGCAGCTTCATTGTCCACTTCTCCAAACGGGCGCGGCTGACCATTACGGAGCCCGTCTCTGAAAGCGATGTCAGCGCACTGGTCGAGGCTTTCGAGAACGCGCAGGGCGTTCTGTACACCACCGCCTACCTGCGCTACAAGCCCACTGACTACTACGCCATCCCGGATGATGTCGGCTGGGACGGCAGCTACGTGGTGTATCAGGGCACCCAGAGGGACCCTGACCCGAACCTTGCCACAGACGACAACAAGCCCCTGCTGCCCAGCGACATTGTCGAGATCGGCGCGGCACCTGAAGGCGACGCAGGCGGTGCCATTGCCGCCGTAGTCCTTGGCAGCGCAGCCGTGTGGGGCGGCTACGAGGTGGTGACGCGGGTGATCCTGAATGAACTGCTGCCCGAGGGTGCAGCCATCCCCGCAAACCGCGGCCAGCTGGCATTGCTGGTGTGGAACAATGCAGGCAGGCCCGAACCCGCCGCACAGCCCGCGTTTGCGGATGTGGCCGACGCTGACATGGCAAAGGCTGCACAGTGGTGCGTGGAGCAGGGCATCATGGAAGCCAAGAGCGCAGACACCTTCAAGCCCGAAGGCTGGACACCGAAGTTCAACGTGATCGAGACTTGGAATAAGGCATTCCCCAAGCACTAAACACGAAGCCCCCGGTATTCGCAGTACCGGGGGCTTTTTGTTGTATTGGGTCAAAGCTTGTGTTATACTGGCACTGCGGCCCTTCTGGCATCCTGTACGGGTTGCGGCTCCCTGCATCTGCTTCGTGCCTTGGGCGGCACTCGCATCTTGCAGGCCGCGGCCCCAACAGCTCCTCCCTGTTTCCGCCGCTGGCGGCGGTCGTCGCCGTTGCATAGCACAGGTAGTAGCCTATTATCTGTGCAAGTGGCTTGACAGCCTGATGTGCAAGGGCAGTAAGCACTAACAAAAAGACCCCATCTGGAGCGGCAACTCCGGATGGGGTTCTTTTTTGCGTGGAAATCCATGATGAACGGCATATCATCACATAGCCTACCTCTAGTATATGCAATCCCGCGCAAAAGTCAAGCGGGCAGATAAAAATTAACAATTTGTCGTTGGAATGGCCCGCAAAAACCCCCGCTGACAGAGGGAAAAGTGTCAACGGGGGCCGGGGTGATGTCGTATTTCGGTGGGAACTCCTTCAGTCAGAACCTGACGGTTCTGCCAGCTCCCTCGGTGAGGGGGCTGTCTGCGCAGCAGACTGGGGAAGTTGACGTTTGCCGTTTAATCGTCTGCGCTCTCGTCCAGATTGCCCAGCTTCTTGGCCTGCTCCACAACGGCAGGCACCAGCATCTCGGGCAGAACCTCGTAGCGGGCAAACTCGGTGGTGAACCAGCCGCGGCCCTGCGTGGTCTGCCGGATGAAGGTGGTAAAGTTTGCAAGCTCTGCCAGCGGCACTTCAGCGATGATGGTCTGCAGGCCGTCCTCGTCCGGCTCCATGCCCAGCACGCGGCCGCGGCGCTTGGTCACATCGCCCATGATATCGCCGGTGTTGTCGTTCGGCACATGAGCCTTCAGGGTGTGGATGGGTTCCAGAATGACCGGGCCGGCCTCCGGCATAGCGGCCTTGTAAGCCAGCTTTGCGGCCATAATAAAGGCCATCTCGGAGCTGTCCACGGGGTGGTAGCTGCCGTCCAGCAGGGTGGCTTTCAGGCCCACCACGGGGTAGCCTGCAAGCACGCCCTTTTCGGCGGCAAGGCGCACGCCCTTTTCAACAGCCGGGAAGAAGTTCTTGGGCACGCTGCCGCCGAACACCTTCTCCTCAAACACGACCTGCTCGCTGTCGCAGGGCTCGAAGTTGATGATAACATCACCGAACTGGCCGTGGCCGCCGGTCTGCTTCTTATGGCGGCCCTGCTTCTGGCAGGCCTTGCGGATGGACTCGCGGTAGGCGATGCGGGGTGCTTCCAGCCCGATCTCCACGCCGAACTTGTTCTTGAGCTTGGCCTTCACCACGTCCAGATGCTGCTCGCCCAGACCGCCGATCACCTGCTGATGGGTCTCGGCGTTGTTCTCGTAGCTCAGGGTGGGGTCTTCTTCCATCAGGCGGGCCAGCGCGCTGCTGATCTTGCCCTCGTCGCCCTTCTTGGCCACAGTGACGGCCATGAACAGGCTGGGCTTGGGGAACACGGGGGCGGGCAGCTTGACCACGCGCTCAGCGTCGCACAGGGTGTCGCCGGTCTTGGCGCTCACCAGCTTTGCCACTGCGCCGATGTCACCGGCAATGATGCCGTCGGAGTCCACCTGCTTTTTGCCAATGACGGTGAGGGGCTTGGAGATCTTCTCCACATCGCCGGTGCGGGCGTTGGTGAGGGGTTCGCCTGCAGTCACCTTGCCGCTGACCACGCGCAGGTAGCTCAGCTTGCCCACGAACGGGTCGGCCACGGTCTTGAACACGTAGGCGGCGGTAGGCTCTGCTTCGGTGCAGTGCAGCTCCACCGGCTCACCGGCGGCATCCTCGGCCAGCACAGCAGCGTCATGCTCCGGGCTGGGCAGGAGCTTGTGCATGTTGAACAGCAGCATATCCAGTGCCTGCTGGTTCACGGCGCTGCCGCAGAACACGGGGGTGATCAGGCCGTCCTTGACGCCCTTGCGCATGCCTTCCACGATCTCCTCGGTGGTGAAGGCTTCGCCGCCGAAGAACTTTTCCATCAGCTCATCGTCGGTCTCGGCAATGGCTTCGCTCATGGCCTCGATCAGGCCCTGAAAACGGTGGCCGATGTCCGGCAGGTCCACCTGGATCTGCTTGCCGCCCTCGTACTTGAAAGCCTTCTGGCTGAACAGGTTGATGTACACGGGGGTGCCGTCGTCCAGCTTGGCGGGCACCACGCAGGGGCAGACGGTGGAGCCGAACTTGATCTTCATATCCTCAAGGATCTTGAAGTAGTTGGCATTCTCCAGATCGCACTTGGAGACGAACACCATGGTAGCCTTGCCATTCTTGCGGGCCAGCTGGAACGCCTTTTCCGCACCCACAGTCACACCGCTGCGGCCGGACACCACCACCAGCACGCTCTCGGCGGCACGGATGCCCTCGTACTCACCGGCCTCGAAGTCGAACAGGCCCGGCGCATCGATCAGGTTGTACTTGATGCCCTCGTACTCCACCGGCACTACAGATGCCGACAGGCTGGCCTTGCGCTTTGCTTCCTCGGGGTCAAAGTCCGAAACAGTAGTGCCGTCCTCGACACGGCCCATACGCTCGGCAGCGCCCGAAAAATAGACCAGCGCCTCGGTGAGCGTGGTCTTGCCGCTGCCGGCATGACCGGCAATCAGGATATTGCGGATGTTGTTGCTTGCGTATTTCATATCGGTTTTTCCCTCATTTCCGCCGCACGGAGCATTCTCTCCGCTTTTGTGGCATATTTTACAAAGATAATACCACACTCAAAATGATTTTTAAATATTTCGTTTGAAAATTCTGACGAATCAAGCGCCAAACTTCGGGGCAAGGTTTTGTGCAAGTTGCACGGCAGTGCCAAAGTTTATTGTAAAACCCACAGCGATACGCTATAATAAAAGGCAGAATACAGGCACAAGGAGCATACCAAAATGAAACGTACCGATTACATCAACTGGGATGAATATTTCATGGGCATTGCGCTGCTCACGGCCATGCGCTCCAAGGACCCCAACAGTCAGGTGGGCGCGTGCATCGTCAGCTCGGAAAACAAAATTCTGTCCTTGGGCTACAACGGTATGCCCATTGGCTGCAGCGACGACGAGATGCCCTGGGAGCGGGAGGGCGCACCGCTGGACACCAAGTATATGTACGTGTGCCACGCCGAGCTGAACGCCATCCTCAACAGCGCCCACAATAACCTGAAAGGTGCGCGGGTGTACGTGACGCTGTTCCCCTGCAACGAGTGCACCAAGGCCATCATCCAGTCGGGCATTGCCGAGGTGGTGTACTACGGCGACAAGTACCACGACAGCGATTCCAGCGTGGCGGCGCGGTTCATGTTCCAGAAGGCGGGCGTGAAGCTGACCCCCTACACCCCCAGCGGCCGCAAAGCCGAGCTGGAACTGTAACGCCCTTTCCCTCTTGACCTTGCCGGGGCAACGTACTATAATAGGATCATAGTTCGCATAAATATTCATAAATATTTGCATAGAGAGGGAAATATACAATGAGTTTGAAGAACCGCAGCTTTTTGAAGCTATTGGACTACACCCCTGCCGAGATCGAAGAACTGCTGGACCTTGCCGCAGACCTGAAGGCAAAAAAGAAGGCCGGCATCCGCCACAATGACCAGCTGGCAGGCAAGAACATCGCCCTGATCTTTGAAAAGACCTCCACCCGCACCCGTTGCAGCTTCGAGGTCGCTGCCCACGATCTGGGCATGGAAGTGACCTACCTTGACCCGTCCGGCAGCCAGATCGGCAAAAAGGAGTCCATTGCCGACACTGCCCGTGTGCTGGGCCGCATGTTCGACGGCATCGAGTACCGCGGCTATGGCCAGCAGATCGTGGAAGACCTTGCCCACTACGCCGGTGTGCCGGTGTGGAACGGCCTGACCAACGAGTTCCATCCCACCCAGATCCTGGCCGACTTCCTCACCATCCGGGAGCACTTTGGCCATCTGAAGGGCATCAACTTCGTTTACTTCGGCGATGCCCGCTACAACATGGGCAACAGCCTGATGGTGGGCTGCGCCAAGATGGGCCTGAACTTCACCGCCTGTGCACCCAAGAAGTACCAGCCGGACGCTGCCCTCGTGGCCGAGTGCCAGAAGATCGCTGCCGAGACCGGTGCCACCCTCACCTTTGAGGAGGACCCCGCCAAGGCCGCCAAGGGTGCCGACGTGCTGTACACCGATGTGTGGGTGTCCATGGGTGAGCCGGTGGAGGTGTGGGCTGAGCGCATCAACGACCTTGCCGCCTACCAGATCAACCAGCAGCTGATGGACATTGCAGGCCCGCACGCTGTGTTCATGCACTGCCTGCCCGCCTTCCACGACCACAAGACCACCGTGGGCAAGGAGATGGGCGAGCGCTTTGGCCGCGATGCCATGGAAGTGACCGATGAAGTGTTTGAAGGCCCCCAGAGCATCGTGTTTGACGAAGCCGAGAACCGGATGCACACCATCAAGGCCGTGATGGCTGCGACCCTTGGCTATGTAAAATAACGGATCACAAATAAAAAAGGGAGGCTGCGTTTGCAGTCTCCCTTTTGCTTTGCCTGTTAGGCTTCCTTCAGCTTCAGCACGCCAGCCTGTACCAGACGCTTGCGCAGCAGTGCACCCACGATGCAGCTCACCACGATCTTGGCGAGGTCCAGCGCAATGAACGGGTACACGCACACCGAAAGCGCATAGCCCAGCTCGCACTGCATCTGGAACACGAACCATGCGGTGCCCAGCACGTAGCAGGCGGCATCGCCCAGCACAAGGCCGATGCCGGAAATCACCGGCTGGCCCTTGCTCTTTTCGATGAACAGACCGCCGATGAAGGCCAGCAGCAGGTAGCCCACCAGATAGCCGCCGGTGGGGCCTGCCAGCTTGGCAATGCCCGCGCCGTAGCCGGAGAACACCGGCACGCCCACAAGGCCGATGAGCAGGTACACCGCCACGCTCAGGGTGCCGAACTTGGGCCCCAGCAGCCATGCGGTCAGGCAGATGACAAAGTTTGACAGCGAAATGGGAATGGCCCCGATGGGCACGCTCAGCGGGCCAAGCACGCACAGCGCGGCGGCCATCAGCGCAGTGACAGCCATCTGATAGGTGGTCAGTTTTTTGTTTTTCATAGAATAGAATTCCCCTCTGTTAAAAATTTACAAGGCATCTGTGGCCGAGTATAACGCGGCAGAGGGAAGAAGGTCAACAATGAAGTTGCAGCAGGGTTTACAATAGGGCGTGTTGTAATGCGTCGTAGAATATGGTAAGATGATAACAAAAAAAGATTGACCGCCCTGCTTCCAAACTGTGCGGTCAATCTTTTTGATAAACGGGATGGAAAACTGACCCTTGCAGTCAGTGCCACTTCTATGTTTAGAATACCGCATCAGCGTTATTTATCAAGGAGGTTCCCCATGGGTGGAGGACATGTTTCGCGGCCGGACTTCGGGATGCCGCAGCCGGACCCGGCCTACCCACTGACCGAGTTCTACCTGCTTTTGCAGCACGCACTGGACAAAGCGGGCCGCTTTGCGCTGCCTGCGCTGTATGCCCGCGTGCAGGCACCGGCCCGGCACATCTATCTGGACGAGGCGCGGGAATATTTGAGCCTTTCGCCTGCCGGGCGGGAGGGGGATATCCGCCTGCTGGCCGAGGGCAGTCTGCAGCTGCTGTACAGCACCCTGCACGTCCAGCCGGACGGCACGCCTGCAGCCCTGCTGCTCACCGAGGAGTGCACCCGAGCCACGGTGGCGGTGCAGCTGCTGCCGCCCTTTGTGTGGGAGGACCCGCTGCCGCCGCTTCCGGACACTCCTGCGGCGTTGACGCTGCAGCTGACCATGCAGGATGTGATGCAGGCCGATACCGATCCGGCAGCGCTGGGCAGAAAGCTGGCTGGCACAGCGGCGAACAAGCGCTGGCTGCACCATCCGAAGGCCGAGACCTTCCTTGCAGAGCGGGTGGCCCTGCTGCAGAGAGTATATAAAAGGTGATTTTCATAAATTTTTCCAGCAATGCAATCTTCGGGGGCGTTCAGCCGTGTATAGGGTGAATGTCCCCCGTGGAACACGAATTCCACCAGCCCTGTACAGGCGGTAAAGGAGAGCTTGAAACTATGGGACAGCTGACCAGAAACGAAGTATTTACGCTGGCAGTGCAGAAATACAGCGATGCTGTTTACCGCGCTGCCATACACAACAGCCGATGCACAGCCGATGCCGAGGACGTGGTGCAGGATGTCTACGAGAAGCTCCTGCATTATAATGGTGCGTTTGAGAGTGAGGAGCACCTCAAGGCGTGGCTGCTGCGGGTGGCCATCAACCGCTGCCGGGACCTGACCCGCGCAGCCCATCAGAAGGACACCGAGCTGGACGAGAACCTGCCCGCGCCCGATGCGTTTGAGGACGGCAGTGTGCTGGACGCAGTGCGCGCCCTGCCGGAAAACTACCGCAATGCCATCTATCTGCATTACTACGAGGGGTACACGGCGGCGGAGATCGGCCGGATGATGGGCGCACCATCCAACACGGTGCTGAGCTGGCTGCGGCGTGCCCGGGCGCAGTTACATACGATGCTGAAGGAGGAGATCGAAGATGAGGTGGTATGAGTATAAGATGGAGACGGATGACCTCTACGCCCCGGACGATCTGAAGGCAAAGCTGCTGGCCATGACCGACCAGTTGACCGAAGAAGAAAAGGCCCAGCCCATGATGAAGACCGCCGCACCGGTACTGGCCCAGTCCGCCCCGGTGCAGCCGAAGAAGAAACTGATCCGCTTCCCCGCAAAGCGGGTGGGCGCACTGGCGGCCTGCCTTGCTGTGTGCGTGGTAGGCTATGGTGCTTTTGCCACCGGACAAATCGGCCTTGGCGCAAAGAGCAGCAGCCCGGCGGTCTATTATTCTGCGGACAGCACTGCGGCGGTGATGGCGGCAGGCGGCGCGGACCGCGCCGCTGTGGACAGCCCCATGGCAGCCGATTACAGTCTGAACACCCTGTCGCTGGAAAGCGGCGCAGACAATGGCACCGCTGTTTATTCGGAGAACGACGCGGCAGCAGCGGCCCGCAGCACCGACCACGCAAAGATCATCTACACCGCGAACCTCAGCTTGGAAAGCAAGGACTACGACGCAGCCCGCGCTGCGCTGGATGCTGCCCTTGCTGAAGCGGGCGGCTATCTGGAATCCAGCAGTGAATACTCGGATGCCGGTGACAGCCGCAGCGTCAGCCTGACCTACCGGGTGCCGCAGCAGAACTACGAGAACTTTCTTGCCGCCGTGGCCGAAGCAGGCAACGTGACCTACAAAAACCAGCAGGCCGACGACGTGACCGCCCAGTACATGGACGTGGAGACCCGGCTTGAGAATCTCAAGAACCAGCGAACCCGCCTGCAGCAGCTGCAGCAGCAGGCCGACAACCTCTCCGACCTGCTTGAGATCGAGTCCAGCCTGACGGATGTGCAGAGCCAGATCGAGAGCTGGCAGAGCCAGATGGACTGGTACAACGATCAGGTGGAAGAGTGCACCGTGTGCGTGAGCCTGAGCGAGGTGAGCGCCTACTCGCCGCCCAGCGAGGGCTTCGGCAGCCGCTTTGTCAGCGCCCTTTCCGCTGGCTGGCAGAACTTTGTGGATGGCCTGCAGCAGGTCATCGTTGCCCTTGCCGGTGCATGGCCGGTGGTGGTGATCGCAGCCGCCGCCTGCGCAGGGTTCGTGGTTTGGAAAAAGAAGAAAAAATAAATCAAAAAAATACTTGACATCCGCCCGCCCTTGTGGTATTATACTTGAGCAGTCAGCGAGAACCGCTGAGAGCACAAAGTAAATATCGCGGGGTGGAGCAGTCTGGTAGCTCGTCGGGCTCATAACCCGAAGGTCGTTGGTTCAAATCCGGCCCCCGCAACCACCAAGCGTTCTGAGATTTCTCAGAACGTTTTTTTGTTGTCTGTATCCGATACGAAGAAGGGACTGCTGCACATCGTTTTAGCCGAAAGTGCAGCAGCCCCTCTTACTGTATCAAAAATTTACACCCACTTGCCGCTGAAATGGTAGCTGCCCACAAGGCCCGCCAGATGGAAGGCCTTGCTGGGGGCTGCGCTCGTTCAATGATGGCGGCAAAATCGTACTGCGCAGCGGTGCTTCTTCTATATTTACCGTTTACAACCTGCCGTCCTCCACGGCACGGGCGTGCTCGGCGAGAGCAAGGGCCTTTAGTGTCTGGATCTCGGGCCGGGTGTCGCCCCGGCGGGTGAACAGGCAGGTGGGCATGGGCGGGAAGGGGAACATGAGGGCATGGAACCACTCTCTCGGGGAGCCATGCCCCCGCACCGGACTGAAGAACAGGCACTTGCCTGCCAGCATCCGAACATACTCCTTCTCGAAGCTGGGCACCATCAGCCAGCGCATAGGCACTTCCTCCATGCAGCGGCGAACGATGGAGACAAAAACGGCATCGCAGCTCTCAAAGCAGACGGTCTGCCCGGTGAGCTGCGGCGGTGTGAGGAAGCTTTCGGCACTGAGGGGGTTGTTGGGGCTTGCCAGCAGGTAGCACCGGGTATCGAACAGGCTCATCACGTCCACGGCACTGCCCACCGGCTCAGCAAGCAGCTGCACCAGCGCATCCACGCCGCTTTGCAGTACTTCCTCCGGCGGGCGGAAGGTGGAGTCGGTGACGACTTCCAGATCGCAGTCCGGCAGCTCCCGGCTCAGAGCCAGCAGCAGGTCGTGATAGAGCGGGTCGCGTGCGGCCATGGTGGCGGGTACCTGCAGCACCAGCTTTTCCCGCTGGCGCTGCCCGGCCGCAAGAGCAGCCTGAAAAGCCTCGTAGCCTTTGCGGGTGCTCTGGGCAAACTCGGCAAACAGCTGGCCGGCCTGCGTTGGCTCCACCCGGCAGGTGGTGCGCACGAACAGCGGGGTGCCAAGCTCCTCCTCCAACGTGCGGATCTGGTAGCTCAGCGTGGGCTGGGTGAGGAACAGCTGCCGTGCGGCGACAGAAAAGTTCAGTGTTTCGTACAGCGCCAGAAAGCAGCGCAGCTGGCGGTCGGTCACAGCAGAAGCCTCCCTTCGGGCAAAAGTGATACGCCAATTGTAACAGCGGGCCGGGAAAAGGTCAAGATAACTGATAGAAAAACTGAATAACTGCAAACGGGAAAATTGAATTTCTCTTTTGGTAAAGATTTAATTATAATGAATATCGTCAAAAAAACATCAAACTGTGTCCTGTGCAGCAAAATGTTTTGAGAAAAGAAGACAAGAAGAGAAAAGAAAGGGTTCCGCACTATGAACAAGATCTCGCGCAGAAACTTCATCCGCGCATCGGCTCTCAGCGCTCTGGGCGCTGCCGCTGCAGGCGCACTGTCCGGCTGCTCCAACAGCGCAAGCAGTGCTGTTGCTTCCTCTGCAGCAGGCAGTGCCGCTGCTTCCGAAGCACCGGCTGCTGCCGCTTCCACCATTACCTGGGACGACATCTTTGCCACCAGCTACTGCCAGTCCAACCGCGGCTCCAACCCGGATGCCAAGGCTCCCGAAACTCCTGAGGAGTACATCGAGCAGAAGGGCAACGGCGACATCATGGGTTCCATGATGGTGGGCATGGTCGATCCTCTGAACATTCCGGAAGAGCAGTTCATGAACAACAAGCCCGCATGGCTGGGCGACGAGCCGCAGCTGGCCGATAAGGTGGAGTACACCAAGGACTGCGAGGTCCTGGTCATCGGTGCTGGTCAGGCTGGTACTGCCGCTGCCCTGCGCTGTGCAGAAGAGGGTCTGGACACCATCTGCTGCGAGGTGCAGACCTGGGAAGAGTACGACAACTACGCCTGCGACCTGACCACCTACAACTCCAAGTTCTTCCTGGACAAGGGTGCCGAGAAGTACGACCCCATGGACATCTTCACCGAGTACATGGTCAAGGCTCTGGGCCACGCAAACCAGAAGATCGTCAAGGATTACGCCACCCGTTCCGGCGAAGCTCTGGACTGGATGCTGGCTGAGCTGGATCCCGACTATGTTGCAAAGTACGCTCACGCTGTGAACTACAAGGGCAACAAGCACTTTCAGAACCCCTGCAGCCACAGCTACTACTACGTTGGCATGACCCAGTGGCGTGATACCGGCACCGAGACCAACACCAACAACAACATGTGGCCGTATACCGTGCGACTGCTGCAGCAGAAGGCTGTGGAGAAGGGCTGTGAGTACATCTACGGCGCTCAGGGCCTGACCCTCGTACACGACAATGGCAAGGTCACCGGTGCCATCTTCACCGATATCGACGGCAAGTACTTCCAGGTCAACGCCGACGCTGTCATCGTGGCAGCAGGCGACTTTGGAGGCAACCCGGACATGCGTCTGGACCTGTGCGATACCCTGCGCAATCTGGCATGGTCTTACGGCAAGGACCGCACCGATGTGAACAACATTTCTTCCATGGGCCGTGACGGTTCCGGCATCCGCATGATGCTGT
>ERZ791903.1233-NODE-1233-length-26315-cov-3.660777_pt1 | contig 26315 bp, 20 predicted proteins | sample MGYA00510148_ERZ791903 | MGnify/ENA primary metagenome ERZ791903 (study PRJEB30046, sample SAMN00792080) | human gut metagenome | study: EMG produced TPA metagenomics assembly of the A metagenome-wide association study of gut microbiota in type 2...
CTGAAGGAGAGAGACAGAGTTCCCCGCGCAAGCGGGGATGAACCGGAAGTGGCCCCGGGATTGTCGGTTGTTTCGTTGAGTTCCCCGCGCAAGCGGGGATGAACCGTGGCCCGAAACATTCAGGCGATTATCAATATGGAGTTCCCCGCGCAAGCGGGGATGAACCGGCGTCATGTCTAGCGGTATGTGGGCTGATGAAGAGTTCCCCGCGCAAGCGGGGATGAACCGACTGTGCACGGACAGCCGTTGGCCCTGCAAGAGAGTTCCCCGCGCAGGAGAGGATGAACCTTAATGATGGATTTTCAACGGTTTAATTTCAGGTGCCCGATGAACCGTAGTTACATACTGTTTTAGGTATTGTTGTTAGAAATCTTTGGGAGAAAAGGGTCGGAATTGATAGAAACTATCTTTCTATTCGTATTAATTCACTATCATCTACAAAGTCTTTTAGGCTTCTCTTTCTAATGCGAAAGAGAAGGTTTTGCCTTATAACTTAGCACACTAAAAATATTAATAAAATCACAATATCGATTAAAGAACATCCCATCTATCAGTCAGATGGCTTCGAAGGATGAAAGCTCTTCATCCATTGTGCCTATTCATGGTCGAGCACAATAAGCGCAAGCTCTAGAGTTGTAGAATGTCCCTTTTAGGATTTTTTTGAAAAAATAGTTAAATGGCAGAGTGTCAAGATTTTGAACAGTTTGGATTAGCCCCTAATTTGCTTTCCGCAATTAAACGAATGGGATATACAAAGCCGACCGCGATCCAATGTAAGGCAATCCCAGTCGTTCTTCAAGGACGCGACGTTATGGGAGCGGCCCAGACCGGAACCGGCAAAACCGCTAGTTTTGGACTTCCTGTTCTTCAAAAACTTTTGCCATTAGCAAATACAAGCACATCTCCGGCACGTCATCCTGTACGAGTTTTGATTCTATCCCCGACAAGAGAGTTGGCAGATCAAACAGCAGGGGCACTTTCAAATTACGCAGCTGATACGCCTATCCGAATTGGCGTTGTTTATGGCGGCGTGGATATCAAACCTCAAGCTGAGGCATTAAGGAGGGGCGTGGAGATTTTGATTGCGACACCAGGACGCTTATTGGATCATCTAGAGCAGAGAAATACCAATCTGAATCAGTGCGGTATCGTCATTTTGGATGAAGCCGACCGCATGCTGGATATGGGCTTCCTGCCCGATATTTCCAGGATTCTGAATGCGCTTCCTAAAAAGCGCCAGAATCTGATGTTCTCGGCCACTTTCTCTCTGGAAATTAAGAAGTTAGCCGGAAATTTCTTAACGGATCCTGTGGTCATCGAGGTGGCTCGTCAAAACGCCACAGCTGCCACTATCAAACAAGAGGTCTTCTCGGTTAATGAACTCCAAAAAACCGATGCTCTGGTAGAACTTTTGAAAACTCGTGGAGAGGATTCTGACGGCAAACCGCTCCAGACAATCGTATTCGTTAATGCTAAGTTGACGGCTCGTCGACTTGCGCGTGAATTAGAAAAATGCGGATTTAACGCCGATGCGATTCATGGCGACAAGACTCAGGAAGAGCGTCTGAAGTTGTTGAAGGACTTCAAAGACGGAGCCTTAAATATCATGGTGGCAACCGATGTCGCAGCCCGCGGACTAGACATTGCTGAGCTGCCGCTCGTGATTAATTACGACGTTCCATTTGTTCCTGAGGACTATGTTCATCGAATCGGCAGAACCGGTCGCGCTGGAAGCTCAGGTCTGGCATTAATGCTCGTTACAGATAAGGATAGAAAGAGTTTTGACGCAATTCGCAAATTGACGAAAATCAATTTGGTGCCGCAGGAACTTGATCCTGAACCTCGCAAGGGAGCAAGATTTCCACGAAAGTTTTCCTCAAGTACAGATACTTGGAAAGCTCCTCGCAAGCCGGAGGATCCGTTTTTCTCACAGCCCTACGTTCCGGGTCGCACATCTGGGAAGAAGGCTGTTCAGCAAAATTTCTCAAGACCGGTCTCCGGAGAGAAGAGAGAAGTCGCTGTTCTGTTGGGTGGAAGTGGCCGCAGAAATTAGACGTTGATTTGGAATCTCGTTCTCCAACGCTTAACTGCCTCTGGATAAAACTCGTCAAGAGTATCGAAAACAAAAGGTTTGAATCCGAGGTGGATCCACGCACGCGCTGCTTCTTCTTCTGGTTTGTTTCGATCAATAGCTGGAGCCAACGTTTGCTTGGACAATTTATTCCCCTCTTTGTCTAATACGAGCGGAATGTGCATGTAAGCTGGGGTAGGCAGGCCTAATGCTTTTTGCAGCAAGATCTGACGCGGTGTGTTGTCTATCAAATCAGCCCCGCGAACAACGTGCGTCACGCCTTGGAACCCGTCATCGACGACAACGGCGAGCTGGTAGGCCCACAGACCATCGGCTCGCCGAATAACAAAATCGCCGACTTCTGTCGAAACGTTTTGTTTAAACGTCCCCTGCCATCTGTCAGTGAAAGAGACAACACCGTCGTCTACAAGAAAACGCCATGCACGAATCGGAGCTCCGCCCGTTCCGTGGCGACATGTTCCGGGGTATACGCCCTGTGGCAAACCTGCAGCTGCGGAGGCAACTTCGATGCTCTTACGAGTACAAGCACACCCATATGCCAGACCTTTACCGATTAAAAGGTCGAGGGCCTCTTGATCCGCGTCATTTCGAGTTGACTGTCTGAGTATCGGACGATCTGAATGAAGTTTGAATGCCTCGATTGTTTCTAGTTGGTCTTCTGCAGCCCATGCAGGTTCACGCGGAGGATCAATATCCTCCACTCGAATAATCCACGTTCCTCGATGAGCTTTAGCATCAAGATAACTGGCCAAGAGGCAAGCCAAACTTCCGGCGTGTAAATGACCGGTTGGGGATGGCGCAAAACGTCCGACGTAATGACTCAAAAAAATCTCCTCAAACGAATAATGAAATTTTAGTCTGAGGAGAAATTGTGAGAATTAACTACTCTTCTTTTTCTTTCTTAGGCGGAGGATTCTCGGTCATAGACTGCGGGACTCCGATGATGGCTGCAGCCTGTGCCGGAGGAACTTGCTGAGTTGGCGGAACTTGTCCGATGGCTTTCGCACTCACAGGAGGGTCAGCTGTCCCTACATGACCGGTAGGCGCAGGCGCCTGTAGATTAGAAGGTACAGAAGAGGTGGTTCCGGAAACCTGAGCGTTGAATGCGATCGGCGCCGGATTTGGAGAGACGGTAACACCGTAGGACGGTCCCGGCATCACGATGCCATTGGCAACGCAGGCATCATTGATGGCATTCAAAAAGGACGCTTCGAGGCGATACGGTTCCATCAATTCAATCGGGTCAACCCAAACGACAAGTTCCACGTTAATGCCGAAATTGCCGAAGCCCGTAATCCCGCATTCAACCTCATGAAGCGGGTCAGGTTTAATACAGTAGGGAACTGAGACGGCCGCCTTTTCAATAATTTCTTTGACCTTGCGGAAATCAATGCCGTAGGGGATGGAGAACGGATAAATTTTGCGGACGCCGCGGCGGTCCATCGTGAAATTGGTAAACGATCCGTTAATCAGAGAGGCGTTCGGAATGATGATCGCCTGGCCCGTCGGCGTCACAATACGCGTAGCGCGAATGGTGATCATGGTCACTCGGCCGACATGGCCGCTCGGCGTGGCGATAATGTCGCCTAAGCTCACGGCACGTTCCGAAATCAGAATCAAACCGGCAACCGAGTTATTAACGATGGTCTGCAATCCGAAGCCGATGCCCACAGATAAGGCGGAAACTAAGATTGCCAAATGTGTGATCGGGAGACCGATCATCGACAGGCCCATCAGAATACCGATCGCCAATATGCCCCAATGAATGAAGCGGGCGAACATCGAAAGGGATTCAGGACGTACGGAATTGTGGCGAGAGCCGAATTTCTTAATGCTTTCTTCGCTCAGCTTGCCGAGCCAGTAGGCAACAAGAAAAACGAGGCAGAATTCGAGAATATCGAACGTATCGATTTGACTGCCGCCAGCTGTAAATAACGGCACATGTAGGGGTTGGAGTATCGCTTCAGAGCCGTTCAGTATTTTGTCCCAAAAAGAATCCATGATTTTATTTTCGGTGTTCTAGTAGAACTTCAGCATAAAAAAGAGCGCCGTAAAAAAGCGCTCTTTTGTCTCAAATCGGATACAAAACTTTAGCGAGATGCTTCTAAAGATTTTTCGATAAAGTCCGACAAATCGGTGACTTCCTCAATGCATAAGTCGTGTCCGACGCCGTCATATCCCTTGGACCAGAGATCCGTTGCCCCGAGTTTTCTGAGTTCCTTGACGCTGATTTCGGGATACACGGGAGGTACATCATTGTCTTCTTTTCCGTACGCAAGGAAGATAGGAGAGACAATACCTTCGCCGACATGTTCAATATCGTCAGCCGACTCAATGGGCAGATAGCCGCTCAGGCAGAAGATGCCGCCGATCGGACGATCGAGTTTCAGAGCCGTGTAAAGCGCAACGCAGCCGCCCTGTGAGAAACCTCCTAAGAAGATTCGATTCCGTCTAATGCCTTTCGTCTCTTCTAAGGCAATTAAACGCTCTGCAATACGGGCGCTTTCAACAAGTGCCAGCTCGTCGCTGGCGCCGATTCCGTCGGTATCGAGAAGATCGAACCAGCCGCGCATCAAAAAGCCTTTATTGGCTGTGATCGCACGTCCAGGCGCAGTCGGCAGAATCAAGCGAGCCTGTTCGACAGGTGCGCCGCATGAGGCAAGTTCTTCTCGGAAGTGTTCGAAGTCTGATCCGTCGCTGCCCAAGCCGTGCAGCATGATGATGGCGGAATCTGCCTTGCCTTCTTTCGGCTCAATGACTTTTGTATCAATGACATGAGGCTGAGGTGCAGATTTTGGGCGGAAAGCCTTAACGACATTGGGACGGGTTTCAATGGCCGGACCGCCGATTAAATCAATACAGAAGGGCACTGCAGCAAAAATGCCGTGAATGTCTTTGGAAGGAATGCCTTCCAACGTTTCTGCGATGGCTTTAGGCTGTCCCGGAAGGTTAATGATCAAGGCTGCATGGTCTTCGATCTCGCGGAGCACACCGACCTGCCGAGACAAAATTGCGGTCGGTACAAAGGCAAGCGAGACCGCACGCATTTGTTCTCCGAATCCCGGAAGAGTGCGGGTAGCTACTGCCAATGTGGCTTCCGGTGTCACATCGCGACGGGACGGACCGGTACCTCCTGTCGTTAAAATCAAATCGCAGTTGTCCTGATCACACAGTTCCTTGAGCGTTGCTTCGATGAGCGGCTGTTCATCAGGAATGAGTTTTTCGACGACTTCATAATCAGAGAGCAGGGCTTTTGCCAGCCATTCTTTCAGAGAGGGAATGCCTTTGTCCTGATAAGTGCCGGAAGAGGCACGGTCGGAAATGGAAACCAGACCGATTTTTGCTTTGCTATTCTTCATCGTCTTCCTCCTCGGTGACTTCCAACACGATCGGAGGAAGAACCATTGCGTAGATCAGCTTGTAGAGTGCTCGGGCGGATTTCGGAGGCTTGTTGCCTTCGGCTTCTTTACGAGCATTGCGGATAAGCTGGCGAACTTCCTGAACATTGACGTCAGGGAATTGAGCAATAAATTTTGTCAGAGCGGCATCATCTGCAATCAACGCATCTCTCAGACGTTCACTCTTGTGAAGCGCGGCGACGGCCGCTTTATCGTTGCCGGTGGCTCGGTCGATGGCGTGACGAACAGCATCTCCGTCTAAAGCTCTCATGTATTTGCCGATAAGCTGGAGCTGACGGCGTTTGGCGCCGAAGGAGGGAACACGGTGATACTCCTCAATGGCTTTAAGAATGACTTCGGGAAGCTCAATTTTTGCCAGCGTTTCGGCACCCAGGGTGGTCAGTTCTTTACCGAGATCCTGCAGATGCTCAGCCCTTCTTTTCAGTTCACTTTTGCTCGGACCGCTGTACTCTTCTTCAAGGTTTTCATTTGTATTCTTCATATTAGCGTGATCTTCTTTAGTAATATTTGCATCAAGCGCTATCATAGTCTCCAATCTTTAGTTTCCGCTTCAAAATATGAGTCAAACTCCCACAATAAGTAGCTCAGAAGAGCTCGGTTCCTTGGTTTCCTATGCTTTGGATACAGCCCTCTCTCTAGGTGCAACTGCCGCTGCGGTAGAAGTCAGTGAAGAGAAGGGGACATGTGTCACGGTAAGAAACCAGGAAACAGAATCCATTGAACACACCCATGACCGAGATTTTGGAATTACCGTCTATCTCGGTAAATCTAAGGCTGTGGCTTCCAGCGGAGACTTTCGCAAGGACTCTATCCTGAGAACGGTCAAAGCAGCGCTCGATATGGCGCGCTATACCACACCGGATGAATGCAACGGCCTGCCGGATAAAGACCGACTCTGCACGAATCCTCGTCAGCTCGACCTCTTCCATCCATGGAACATTACGATTGAAGAACAAGTTCAAAAGGCGGTCGAAGCAGAAAAAGCGGCATTGGATGTCGATAAGCGCGTGGTGAATTCCGACGGCGCGATGGTCACGACAACGATCGGGTCTTTTATCTTGGGAAATACCGAAGGCTTTTTGCATGGCTATCCGTTTAGCGACCACTCGATTGACACATCCGTGATCGCCGAAGACGAAAACGGGATGCAGGTCGGTTCCTGGCACACTTCCGGGGTTTCGTCGTTGGATTTACTGTCACCTCAGCAAGTGGGTACGATCGCTGGCCAAAGGGCTGTAGATCATCTTTCCGCACGTGGTTTATCGACCCGCAAATGCCCGGTGGTTTTTGAAGCACCGATTGCTAAGAGCTTCTTCAGAACGTTTGTTCATGCGGCAAGCGGTTCAGCGTTGTACCGCAAGATCTCCTTCCTCGAAGGAATGCTCAATAAACCGGTCTTTCCGGATCATCTTTCCATATTGGAAAATCCGTTCATTCCGCGCTATTGGGGCTCGGCGCCTTTTGATGATGAAGGCGTCCGTCCTTCTGAACGCTTAGTCGTCGATCATGGTGTGCTGAGCGGACTCTTCCTGAGCAGCTATTCGGCTCGGAAGTTAGGAATGACGACAACCGGAAATGCCGGCGGACCCTATAACCTCATCTTCTCCGAAGCGCCGGAAGCCTCCGAGAAAACGCTTTCCGCCTTGCTCTCACGCATGGGAACCGGTCTTTTAGTGACTGAGCTGATCGGGCAGGGCGTCAACTACACGACGGGAGATTTCTCTAAGGGCGCATCCGGCTTCTGGGTGGAGAACGGCAGGATTGCTTATCCGGTGGAAGGCATTACGGTTGCCGGAAATCTCAGAGACATTTTCATGTCCATCGAAGCGATGTCGGACGACGTGGATTTGAACGGCTGCTACCTCAACGGATCGGTGTTCATTAAAGAAATGACCGTTGCCGGAAATTCTTAAGTCTGAAAAAAGCCGCTCCTGCTAATTTCTCCTCAGAAGTCCGAATAATTTATTTCAAATTATTACAATCAAGGACCGATAACAAAACAAATCTTTTAGGAGAAAAAATGCAGAAAAAAGATATTGACTGGAGCAAATTAGGCTTCGGCTACACACCGACGGATTACCGCTTCGAAGCTCATTGGAAAGACGGCAAGTGGGATGAAGGTAAGATGATTACCGATCCCAACATCGAACTGTCTGAAGCGGCCTGCGTGTTTCATTATGCTCAGTGCTGTTTTGAGGGCTTAAAGGCTTATACAACGGTCGAAGGCGACATCGTTACCTTCCGTCCGGATCTGAACGCAGAACGTATGATGGGCAGTGCCGAACGTCTGGAAATGCCGGCTTTCCCGAAAGAAAAATTCATTCAGGCCGTCAAAGACGTTGTCGCAGCCAACGCGGCTTGGGTTCCTCCTTACGGCACCGGCGCAACACTTTACATCCGCCCGGTTATGATCGGTTCTGGTCCTCAGATCGGTGTGGCGCCGGCTCATGAGTTTATCTTCAGAATTTTCGTGATGCCGGTCGGCGCATATTTCAAAGGCGCTATCAAGCCGCTTAAGCTGACAGTTCCTGAATTTGACCGTGCTGCCCCCCGCGGAACAGGCCATATCAAAGCCGGTCTGAACTATGCAATGAGCCTGCATCCCACAATGGAAGCCCATCGTCACGGCTATGCCGAAAACATTTACCTTGATCCGGCTACTCGTACCTACATTGAAGAAACCGGGGGCGCCAACCTAATCTTCGTCGACAAGGAAGGCACGATCATTGTTCCGAAGTCCGATTCCATCCTTCCTTCCGTCACACGCCGTTCTTTAATCGAAGTGGCTAAGAGATTGGGCTACAAAGTGGTTGAACGCCCTGTTAAATTAGCCGAACTCAAAGACATGGCTGAAGGCGCACTTTGCGGCACGGCTGCTGTTTTAGCTCCGATCGGCATGGTCAACACTCCTGACGGCGATATCTACTTCCCGTCCGGCATGGAAAAAATGGGCCCTGTCTGCACCAAGCTCAGAGAAACACTGACCGGTATCCAGATGGGCGAAATCGAAGGCCCCGAAGGCTGGGTCGTTAAGATTGACGCTGAATAATTTTTGCTGAACCGCAAAAGCAAACGCCCGGAGAATCCGGGCGTTTTGCGTTGAAGCTTGGGAACTTTCGGGTTCCCGTGCATTCAGGAATTATTTATGAGCGCGGTTTTTAAGACGCTCTTTCCAAATGCCGACCTGCTTTGCAACCTGAGAAGGTGCTGTGCCGCCGGTATGGTTGCGGGAAGCAATAGAGCCTTCGAGGGTCAGGCTGTCATAAACATCTTCACCGACTTTATCGCTGAATTCTCTTAATTCCTCAAGCGTGAGGTCGTGCAGACCGCAGCCTTTCTCGGAAGCGAGGCGTACAGCGCAGCCGACGGCTTCGTGAGCGTCACGGAAGGGCAGGCCTTTGCGAACGAGGTAGTCTGCAAAGTCCGTGGCAGTCGGATAGCCGAGCATGACAGCTTCACGCATACGGGCTTTGTTGACCTGGATGCCGGGGATCATTTCGATGAAAGCGCGCAGAGTGTCTTTGACGGTATCAATCGTGTCAAAGAGCGGTTCTTTGTCTTCCTGGTTGTCCTTGTTGTAGGCAAGCGGCTGTCCCTTCATCAGCATCAGAAGCCCCATCAGGTGACCGACTACGCGTCCGGATTTGCCGCGGGCAGCTTCCGGAACGTCCGGATTCTTTTTCTGCGGCATGATGGAGGAACCCGTCGTGAATCTGTCGGGCAGCATGATGTATGCGAAGTTAGTGTTCATCCAGTAGATGAGCTCTTCGGACATACGGGAAATGTGGATCATGATGAGCGAAGCGCAGGAACAGAACTCAATGGCGAAATCGCGATCGCTGACGGAGTCCAAGGAGTTCTGAGTCACGCCTTCAAATCCGAGCAGCTCTGCCGTGTATTCGCGGTCGATCGGATAAGTGGTTCCGGCAAGCGCGGCAGCGCCGAGCGGAGAACGGTTCACGCGCTTGCGGCAGTCAGCCAGGCGTTCGCGGTCGCGCTCGAACATTTCGGCATAAGCCAGGCAGTGATGACCGAGCGTAACCGGCTGAGCAACCTGCATGTGGGTGTAACCCGGCATGATGGTGTCGATGTTTTTCTCGGCAACCGTCAGCAGGGATTCCTGCAGATGAGACAGAAGATCCATAATCTGGTCGATCTCATTGCGCAGGTACAAACGAATATCTAAGGCAACTTGGTCATTACGGCTGCGGCCGGTATGAAGGCGCTTGCCGGCGTCTCCGACAAGTTCCGTTAGGCGGGCTTCAATGTTGAGGTGCACGTCTTCGAGTTCAAGCTTCCACTCGAAGCGGTTATCTTTGATTTCCTGAAGGATCTGACGCATACCGCGTTCGATGTCGTTCAAATCGTCTTTGGAAATAATGCCGCATTTGGCAAGCATCTTGGCATGGGCCACGGAGCCTGCGATATCGGCTTCGGCCATACGCTTGTCAAAGTTCACGCTGGCGGTGTAACGAAGGACAAATTCGGCCATAGGCTCAGAAAAGCGTCCGCTCCAAGCTTCTTTTTTGGAGGCAAGCGGATCGGCATGAACTGAGAGAGGATTGTGTTGGGCCATAACTTTTGCAGTCAGTAATGAAAAAAGGTCAATTATAGCTAGTAATGACCCAATTGTCGGGTAACGGTTTGTCTACAAAAGAATTTCTTTGTTTTTCGACCTGTTTTTTAAACGCGATTGTTAAGGCCTGTATAACGCGGTTCTTGCCCGAATTGTTAAACTCCTACTCATTCTTTGTATTTCTCTAAAAAGTTAAAAAATGACTCAGCAAGATCATCTGGTTATTGCCACTCGCGAAAGCCCGCTGGCGCTTTGGCAGGCAAAGTACGTTCAGAGCTGCCTTAAAGAAAAATTTCCCGAGCTTGATGTTCAGCTTTTAGGTTTAACGACCAAAGGTGACAAAATTTTGGACGTCACGCTGTCCAAGATCGGCGGAAAAGGTTTGTTCGTCAAAGAACTTGAAGCCGCGATGCTCGAAGGCAAAGCTCAAATCGCTGTCCATAGTCTGAAAGATGTTCCGATGGATCTGCTTGAGCCGTTTACCCTGGCAGCAGTGATGGTCCGCGAAGACCCGCGCGACGCAGTCGTTTCTCATAAATATGCCTCTTTAGAAGAGATGCCGGCCGGAAGCGTTGTCGGCACCTCCAGCCTTCGTCGTGAACTGATGGTTCGCTCCCGTTTCCCGCACCTCAAAGTCGAGATGATTCGCGGCAACGTCGGCACCCGCCTTTCTAAGCTCGACAACGGCCAGTACGACACCCTCGTGATGGCAGCCGCCGGTCTGAAGCGCCTCGGCTTATCCGATCGCATTCGTTCGATCATTCCGCCTGAAGTTTCTCTTCCGGCACCGGGGCAGGGCGCCATCGGTATCGAAGCTGTTGAAAACGACGAAATGACGCAAAAATACGTTGAAGCGCTTAACGATGAAGATACTCGTCTCTGCACCCAGGCCGAAAGAGCGGTTTCCAGAGCGCTGGGAGGTTCCTGCCAGGTTCCTCTGGCTGCCTACGCCACTATTGATGACGGTCAGATGTTCCTCCGTGCACTTGTCGGCAACCATATGACCGGAGAGTTTGTGACGGCTGAATATACGGGTTCGGCTAACGAACCTGAAGAAAATGCCCGCAAAGTGCTGGACCAGCTGATCGAAAAAGGCGCTAAACGTCTTCTGAAAGAAGTGCTCGGAAAGTAATGCGCACGATCCTCAACATGAAGCCGGGGCCCGGCGGGCGTCGGCTTCAGAAAGAACTGGAAGCAAAAACCGCCGGTTCCGTTTACTGGCCGGCTTTTACCTTTGATCGTTCCGAAGATTACGAAGAAAGCGTCAAAGAAATTCTCGAAGGAGCTGAAAGAGGCGCGCTGCTTATTCTTGTGAGTCCGACGACGGTCAGCTTCATGAGGGACATTTTTCCGCGGCTTCCTCAATCCTCTCGCTTCGCTTGTGTCGGCGAACCGACGGCCAAAGCCTTAGCTGCGGTTTTTCCTGCTGCGGGCGAAATTCTGTTTCCGCACGGCAGCTCCTTAGAAAGCGGTTCCGAACTGCTTTTTGATCTTCTCCTGGAAGAGGGTCTTCCTTCGGAAGTTGTCCTCATTCGAGGCGACACGGGCCGTCAGTTCCTGATTGATGCGCTTCGTGAAAAAGGTGTTCCCGTGACGGTCGCGCCGATCTACAAGAGAATCCCGCTGAAGGCCCAAAAGGATCAAAAGCAATGGATCGGCTGCGGAGAAGCACCGGTCGTTTATCTGACGAGTACGGACGCCATACGTATCCTCGAAGCAAACGTCGGGGAAGAGAATCTTGCCTGGCTAAAGCCTGCCTCGGTGCTGACAATTCATCCTCGCATTCAAGAGCATCTCTTCGCGGCGGGTTTCAAGAACGTGGAGTTAGTGGAATCCCACTGCAGCGGACTTGCCGATAAATTGATCTCCTTGGCAGAGAAAGCCACTAACGATTAAAATTAATAGATTATTTCCTAATTAATGAAGGTTGGAAAAATATTATGGATATGAGCAAAATCAGCGCAGGAAAAGACCTGCCGCACGATTTCAATGTTGTGATTGAAATCCCCGCACAGAGCGACCCCGTTAAGTACGAAGTAGACAAAGAAAGCGGCGCTCTTCTGGTCGACCGTTTCATCGGCACTTCCATGCGTTATCCTGCAAACTACGGCTTCATCCCTCAGACCCTCGGTGACGACGGTGACCCCGTTGACGTTTGCGTGATTACTCCGTTCCCTCTGCTGGCCGGTTCCGTAATCCGCTGCCGCCCCCTCGGCATGCTCCTGATGGAAGACGAAAGCGGCGGCGACATGAAGATGCTTGCCGTTCCGGTTCAGAAGCTGACTCCGCGCTACAACAAGATTCAGACCATCGATGATGTTCCTGAAGATTATCTTGCTCAGATCCGCCACTTCTTCGAACACTACAAAGATCTGGAAAAAGGCAAATGGGCTAAGGTTTCCGGCTGGACCGGTCCTGAAGAAGCCTGCAAGGTGATTATGAAAGGCGTTGAAGCTTACAACAACGCTAAATAATCTCTTGATCCCTGCTTTTTAGGATGAGACCCGGGCAACTCGCTCGGGTTTTCTGTTTTTGGTCCTCTCTAAGCACTCGCAGGGCAGTTTGTTTTGTATGATCTAAATCATTGGGTTTGATGTTCGTAAATGATGAGGAGGTTTCCGGATGAATGAAAAAGTAGTGGTCACAATGGCGCAGCTGAATCAGACTGCCGGTGACTTAGAAGGGAACTTTAGACGAATCGCCGAAGCCGCCGAAAAGGCAAAACATTCGGATATCCTGGTGACGCCCGAGCTCTCCTTATGCGGATATCCGCCCGAAGACTTATTGTTCCTGAACAGTTTTTTAGAAGACTGTGCAAGAAAGCTCAATGAGCTCGTTGAGTATTCAACTCGTTTTCCGAAACTGCATATTCTTGCGGGCTATCCGTTAAAAGAGTCCGATCGTTTATATAACGTCGTCTCCGTCATTCTCAACGGTCAAATCCTTCTTACCTATCGAAAGAAAAATCTTCCTAACTACGGCGTCTTTGATGAGGAGCGCTATTTCACGCCCGGAGAGGAGGATGTGTGCATCTTTGATGTCGGAGATACGCGCTTCGGCGTCAATATTTGTGAAGACATTTGGTTCCCTGAAGCCCCTTCTCAGGCTAAAGAGCAGGGCGCGCAGGTGCTCTTAATTGCCAATGCTTCCCCATTTGAAGAAGGAAAAGAACAACAACGGCTGGATATGGTTCGCCGCCATGTGAATGCCATCGGAATGGATGCATGCTACGTTAATATGTGCGGAGCGCAGGACGAAATCGTTTTTGACGGAGAAACGTTTGCCTGCTCGGCCGATGAGGTCCTGGCTCGGGCGCCGCACATGAAAGAGTCTTTGCTCACGGTAGAGGTCAAAAAAGGCAAAATTTGCCGCGGCGAGGTTTCTCAGCCGCTGTCTGATCTTGCCGTGCTGTACGAAGCCTTAGTTGTGAGCATGCGGGACTACATCAATAAGAACGGATTTAAGGGCGTAGTGCTCGGCCTCTCAGGAGGCGTGGATTCTGCGCTGGTTCTTAAGATCGCGGTGGACGCCGTCGGCAAGGATAAAGTGCTCGCCGTGATGATGCCGTCCGTCTATACCTCTTCATTAAGTCGCGGTGACGCGGCCAAATTGGCTTCTCGTTTGGGCGTACGCCTTGAGACGATTTCAATTCAGGACGGCTACACGGCATTTGAATTTATGCTGGCTAAGCAGTTCAACGGAATGCCGCACGATGTTACTGAAGAAAACCTGCAGGCACGTATCCGCGGTGTCATTCTGATGGCCATTTCCAATAAATTCGGCTCGATGGTGGCTACGACCGGGAATAAGAGCGAAATGGCGGTCGGTTATTCGACTCTATACGGCGATCTGGCCGGCGGTTTTGCCGTAATTAAAGATGTCTACAAGACTCAGGTCTACGCTTTGTGCCGCTGGATTAACGGGTGCAATAAAGAAAATCCGGTTTTTCCGGAGACCATTCTGACCCGTGCCCCGAGTGCTGAGCTGAGAGAAAACCAAAAGGATCAGGACTCCCTGCCGGATTATGCCGTGCTCGATGAGATTCTTCGCCGCTTTATCGAAGATCGAGAGGGACCGGAAGAGATTGCCGCCGCCGGCTTTGATCGAGCCGTAGTAGATAAGGTTTTACGAATGGTCAGCCGTGCGGAATATAAGCGCCGTCAGTCTCCGATTGGCCCCAAGGTGACAAAAGTCGCTTTCGGACGGGATTGGCGGTTCCCGGTCACCAATAAATACAGACTTTAAGAGTAAAATTTCTGAAAAAAATTTCGGGAGAAAAAATGAAACAAGTCGTCGCTATTATCAAGCCCTTCAAACTTGACGAAGTGAGAGAGGCACTCGCAGAAATCGGTGTTCAGGGGATGACTGTGACCGAAGTCAAAGGATTCGGCCGTCAGAAAGGACATACCGAGCTTTATCGTGGTGCGGAATACGTGGTGGACTTTCTGCCCAAGATGAAGATTGAGTGCGTGGTCGACGACTCTCTGGTCAACATGGCGGTTGAAGCGATTATGAAAACCGCCAGGACCAACAAAATCGGTGACGGAAAGATTTTCGTGATGCCGGTTGAAGAGGTGATCCGAATCAGAACCGGTGAAACCGGAAACGCTGCTGTCTAATAAAACAAAAGACCGATGCCGTAAAAGCATCGGTCAAATTGTTTTTGCTGCCGGTTAAGGCGCTAAAAGAACATAAACGGCACCCGCTCCTCCGTCGTAAGGCGGAGCCTGCACAAAGGCAAGGACCTCTTTTCGCTGAGCCAGCCAAACCGGAACCTTTTCCTTTAAAACAGGCTTTCGTCCCGCAGAGCCGAATCCTTGTCCGTGGATGATTCGCACGGCCCGGTGTCCGGCTTTTCTTTCCTCGTTTAAGAATTCCACCAGAAGCAGTCTGGCTTCCTCCGACGTGTAGCCGTGAAGATCCAAGGTGCCTTTAATGGACCATGCGCCCTGATGCAGTTTCTTGGGAACATCGGGCGCCATAGAAGGTGCCCGATAAGACAGCCGTTCATCCGAATCCAGCAGGTGATCGATACTGATGCTGTCGGACAAAGAGTCTTCGAGCACCGCTTTTTCGTCGGCGTAACGCTGACGAGGAATGGGCGCCGGCTTCGGCAAGGCGTGGAAGACTTTATCTTCCCTGCCTATTTTTTTTTTGACTCCGAGTTCTTTCATTGCATTTTCGAACTCGTGAGCTTTAGCCTCAGCTTCTTTACGCTTTTGTTCCTTTTCGGCAGCGATTCTTGCTTCTTCTTCCCGTTTGACTTTCAGTTGTTCCTTCAAGCCCATCAGAGAAGCAAAAAACTCTTTATCGACATTCATTTCCGTTAATCAACCAAACCGTTTGTTTCTAAATAGTTTAAGGCGTCCAGAGCAGCCATACAGCCGGAAGCAGCGCTGGTAATGGCCTGACGGTAAATCTGGTCCTGACAGTCGCCGGCGGCAAAGACACCCGGGATGTTGGTGGCTTGAGCAGCGCCGGAGGCAATACCCTTAGTCACGATGTAACCGTGGTTCATCTCCAGCTGGCCTTCGAACATCTTGGTGTTGGGGGAGTGGCCGATGGCGATGAAAACGCCCATAACCGGAATGTCTTCTTTTTCACCGGTCTTGAGGTTGTTCAAACGAACGCCGGTCACGCCCATCTTATCGCCCAAGATTTCGTCAAGCGTGCAGAACTCGTGGAGGACGATCTTGCCTTCGGCAGCGACGGCTTTAAGACGGTCAACCATGATCTTTTCGGCACGGTACTGATCGCGGCGATGGATCATATGAACCTTCGAGGCGATGCCGGCAAGATAGATGGCCTCTTTAATTGCGGAGTCACCGCCGCCCACGATGGCAACTTCCTGATTGCGGTAGAAGAAACCGTCGCAGGTTGCGCAGGCGGAAACGCCTTTGCCTTTGAATTCTTCTTCACTGGGCAGGCCGAGATACTTAGCGCTGGCGCCGGTAGCAATAATTAAGGCGTCGCAAGTGTAGTTGCCGTTGTTGCCGACTAAGCGGATTGGTTTTTCGTTCAGATGAGCTTCGGTGATTTCATCGAAAACGATTCTAGTTTCAAAGCGTTCGGCATGTTCGAGCATGCGCTGCATGAGCTCCGGACCCATCACGCCTTTGGGATCGCCGGGCCAGTTGTCGACTTCAGTGGTGGTTGTCAGCTGGCCGCCTTGCTCCATGCCTGTAATGAGAGTAGGTTTTAAGTTAGCGCGGGCGGCATAAACGGCGGCGGTGTAACCGGCAGGGCCCGAGCCGATAATCAAAACTTTACTGTGTTCGGTATTGGTAGTCATGTTCTACTTCCTTTAATATTCACAAATTGTCCAACGATTATAGAGCGTTGGTTTACAACTAGAATTACGGAAACACCATTTAACACATAATGAGCAACTCAATAGAAACCTCTTTCTTATATAGAAATTCCCCTCGGTTTCGAAGCAATTCGGAAGACGAGGTCGGAGCCGGCGGAAAACTCTGGGGCCTGGTTCTCTTCTGCGGTTGTGCGGCAGCTTGTATTGCTCTTTCCCTTGTTCTGGGAAGTTATGACTACTCGGATCCGGGATTTTCACGTTTCAATACCAAGCTCCAAGTCAGCAACCTCTTCGGAGTGCAGGGTGCTTGGACGGCCGACCTGTTCTATCTTTTATTCGGTTGGGGCGCCTGGGTCTTTGTTATCGGACTCTTTTATTTTCTGGTTCGCGGCTTAAAGCGCTTGCGCGGAAAGAAAGTTTCTGTTTCACCGGTTCCGATGGGTTTCCGGATTTTGGCTTTCTGTGTGTTGGTCCTCAGCTGCTGTGCGCTGTTCTTCCTTCGGTTTCATACTCATTCTGAAGGGCTTCCCGGCACGACGGGCGGAGCGCTCGGAAGCGCGATCGGATCCGAGCTCCTCTATTGGATGAGTCTTGAAGCCGCTACGGCTTTCGTTCTCGTGTTGGTTCTTTTTTGCTCTTCGGTGTTTTTCGGTTTTTCCTGGCTTTCTGTCGCAGAGCAAATAGGAAGAACCTTTGAACGCTTATTCCGTCGGGTCGCTTCCATCAAGCAAAGTAAAGAAGATGATGCCTTTGCGAAAGCCTCTATGGAAGAGAGAGAGAAGTCACTGCAGGACAGGCAAGGGCCTTCTCCTGAACTGCCTGCACTTCCTGCTGCTTCCGCACCGATTGTTCAGCCGCCTGTTGAAGAGATTAAAACAGAGGAAGTGTTATTTGCTGACGAAAAAGAAGATGAGGTTAAAGGTCCGGATCAATTTAAACCGATTGATTATGAACGCGATCCTGAAGAGTTAGCACCGGTTTCACTGCGCCCGACACCGGAAAATACCGTTGCGCCGATGGAAGAAGAACCCTTCGATATTGAAGATATCCGCGCTGAAGAGGAAAGTGTCAAAGATCTGCCGATCGAGGATCATGTCATCGAACAGCCCGCTCAGCCGATCGAAGAGGTTGCGGAAGAGCCGAAAGAATTTGTTCTTCCGCCGGTTTCCCTGCTGAATGATCCTCCGTTTGAAGCGGTTACGGTCAGCAGAGAGGAGCTTAACCTGACTTCTCAGCGCATCGAACACATTCTTCAAAACTACAAAATCAACGCTAAGGTGCTTTCTGCGCTGCCGGGCCCGATTATTACTCGGTTCAAGCTGCAGCCGGCTCCTGGGGTTCGCTCTCGTAAATTCGTCGAAGTGGCCAAGGATTTGGCCCGTGGTTTAGGCCAGCCCAATGTCCGTATTGTGGAGAATATGCAGGAAGCGGACTGTATCGGTCTTGAAGTTCCCAACTCTTCCCAGTCCGTACAGACGATTTACCTAAAAGAAATCATCAACAGCCATCCTTTCCAATCCAGTACTTCTCCGCTGACCTTGGCTCTGGGTAAGGGTGTTGCCGGAGACCCGGTCGTTATCGATTTGGCCAAAGCTCCGCATCTGTTGGTCGCGGGTACCACTGGCTCCGGTAAGTCCGTTGGTATCAACGCCATGATTCTTTCGATGCTATACAAGAATCCGCCGGATAAGCTCAAGCTGATTCTGGTGGATCCGAAGGAAGTGGAATTCAGTCCTTACGAAGATATTCCGCACCTTCTGACGCCGGTGATTACAGATATGGCCAAGGCCGCACACTGCCTGGCATGGGCGGTTCGAGAAATGGATCGACGCTACAAACTGCTGAAGATGGCCGGTCAGAAAAACTTCGACGGTTACAACCAACGCATTCGCGAAGCGAAGGAAGCCGGTACTCCGATCATGAATCCGCATGCTCAGCCGCCGATTCCTTTGGAAGAGATCCCGTACATCATTATCATCATCGACGAGTTGGCTGACTTGCTGATGGTTTACGGCAAGGAAGTTGAGACTCAGATCATGCGCCTGACCCAAAAAGCTCGAGCTGCCGGCATGCACATGATTATCGCCACACAGCGTCCGAGTGCGGACATTGTTACACCGGTGATTAAGGCCAACTGTCCTTCACGTATCAGCTTCCAGGTCTCTAACCGTTATGACTCCACGACGATTCTGAATACACCTGGGGCGGAAGAGCTGCTCGGCCGCGGCGATATGTTCTATATGAAGCCGAGTGCTCAGCTGCAGCGAATCCACGGCGCATTCGTTCCGGACGAGGAAATTTACCGCGTCACCGAGTTCCTCAAAGAACAAGGTAAGCCGGAATACGTGGACGGGGTGACGGACGCGCCTGAGGAAGAGGAGGAAGAAGTTGAAGAGACAGCGTCCGCCCGCAATGAAGGCAATGAGCTTTACGACAAAGCAGTACAGCTGGTGACGACGGAAAATCGTCCGTCCATTTCCTATCTGCAGCGCCGCCTCAACATCGGCTACAACCGTGCGGCCAACCTCATCGAAAAAATGGAACAGGAGGGCGTGGTTTCTAAACCGAACAGCATGGGCAAACGCCGAGTTCTGGTAGGCTCGGGCCCGTCAATGGATTAAGAGCAAAAAAACGGAAGGTTTTGAGGCCTTCCGTTTTTCTTAGTGATAATCGATTAGTTTTCCGAAGCCTGAGCAAACAAACCGCGCTCTGCTGCCCATGTCCAAGGCGTATCGAGCCAAGCATCGATTTGTTCTTTCTCGTTTGCGTCGATAAGGCCTAATTTTTCGGCTTTTTCAACAATGAACGCAAAAGGAAGAAGCTGATAAGCGGTGATGTGATGCTTTTCAAAGTTTCTCATCGTCTCCGGCATATCAAAGTTAGTGATTGCAAAGCAGGCTTCTACGATGGCGCCGGCTTCACGAAGTACTTTGGCTGCATCCAATAAAGAAAGACCGGTAGAAAGATGGTCCTCAATGATGAGAACTTTTTTGCCCTTGACGTCGATACCGTCGATTCGGCTGAGGTTGCCGTAACTCTTGGTAGCGCGGCGCACCGTGACGAACGGAATGCCGAGGCGATAAGCCAGGGCGGCGCCGTGAGAAGTTCCGGCGCCTTCAACGCCGGCGATGACGTCAAAGTCTAGCTTCAGTTCAACGATGCGGGATGCCATCGTTTCAACAATATCTCTCCAGGCTTCGGGATAAGAAGGAAGGATACGGTTATCAACGTAAATCGGAGTGACCAGACCAGAGCGAAGACGCATAGGCTTGTCTTTGAGAAATACGATAGCGTTATGGCTGAGGAGGTGTTCAGCCATGATATCTTGAGCGATAAAAGAAGTAGGCATTGCTGGCACTCCTAGATTTGGATAGAGAAGTCGGTGTTTTCCAGCGGTGGCAGACCGAGGACTCGGCGTCCGTTGACCGTTGCAATCTTTGCCAGGGCTTCCATTTCGTCATAACGGCAGCCGGTCGCAAGCGTCATAAGTTCGTGCCACATATCGCCGCCGTTCCAAGGCACCATGGCGTCGCAGACGTTATCCGTACCTAAGGCAACCGTGATGCCGGCAGGATCGAGCTCATCGACAGGAGTCATCGAGTTATGGACAGGGCCGATACTTTCCGAACGCGGTGTGTCAATCCAAGCAGTAGGGCAGGCGATCATCATGACGTCGGCTTTTTTCATCAGATCGTACAAGCGGCGGCGATACATTCTGGAGTGAGCAGCGATGGAAATACCGTGAATGGCCACAACTTTGCCCTGCATACCGTGTTCAATGGTTTTAGCGCACAGTTCTTCGGTTTCATATTCAAGCGATTCATTGAATTGGTCGACGTGAACGTGAACCATCTTATTGAGGCGTTTTGCAGTGCTCAAAATAATGTCAAAAGCTTCGGAGCCTTTTCCGTAGTCCTTTTCATCCCGTTTCGGAAGGGCACCGATGATGTCGACCATTTCGGAGCCGATATCAAACCATTGTCTGGCCTCAGGATCGATAACACCCTTGAGTGTCTGATTAGCGAATTTAACAGTCAGCTGATCTGCGTAATGCTCTCTTGCTCGAACGCCCGCTTTGATGGCGCGGTCTCTGCTCTGCGGGTCGATGTCCACGAAGGTACCGACGGCAGTGACGCCTTGAGAAATCATGAGCTCGAAGAATTGACAAAATCTTCTGTAGAAGTCCTCTTCAGTGGATTCTGACTTTAGCTTATCCAGTGCATCCCATTTCTGCTGCAGCGTGCAAGTCTTTCTCATGTGCAGCACATCCGGACTCAGCGTAAAGGAACGGTCTGCATGAGCATGGGTATTCACCCATCCGCCGTTCCTTTTGATGACCGGTTCAATCATCGAGCGAATAGTAAGAGGAGTTTCCAAGTTCATTTCAATTCCTGTAAAAAAACGGCCTCCCGAAATTGGGAAGGCCGTTGAAGAAAACAGTTATTTTGGGCTTGCGCAAAGCCCTCCAAAAAGACAGAAGTTTTTCTTCTTGAATTTGGATTGTTCGTGTTTTCATGAGCAAGGAGCATAGCAAAAATAAGTTTGGATTTTTTGATTGAAAGCTTAGGAGAACGGACAAATCGCAAACAATATTTGCAGAAAAACACTAGTCTTAGTAAAACTACTAATCATCATTTATGATTGGTCAGACCTAACTTTCTTTTTGTTAGAACGAGGAAGAAACGTTTCATGAAAAAAGCAGCAATTTTAGCCATTACCGGTTTATTTCCGTTCGTTGTTTTTTCTCAGCCGTCGGATCTCTTAAATAATTTTTTGAATGAGACAAAACAGGCATCAGGTGCTTTTGAGCAGCAAACATTTCAAAAGGACGGAAAACCCGCAGAAGAATTACAGAAAGGAACGTTCTCATTTTCTCGGCCTGGAAAATTTGTTTGGACTTATACCAGCCCGTATCCTCAGAAGATGCTTTGCGACGGAAGCCGAATCTATATTTGGGATGAAGATTTAAACCAAGTGACCGTTCGGTCGGCTAAAGGAGCCATTCCTAAGAGTCCTGCCTCTATCTTATTCGGAACTCAGTCCTACAAAAAAGATTGGAATGCGACACAACCCAAGCAAGAAGACGGATATATCTGGATCACGCTAACGCCTAAAGTCAAGGACGCGTCGGTGAGCTCAGTTTCTTTCGGATTTAAGTCTGAAAAACTGGAAAAACTCATTTTTGTCGGATCGATGGGCGAGAAGACAAACCTCACGATTTCCGATCTTAAGACTGATGTTCAGTTAAGCCCCGAGACTTTTAAATTCACGGCTCCTAAAGGTGCGGACGTGATCGAAGTCAAGTGAAAGATCTTTGTTCGGTCTTGACGCCGGAATCCGAATTTTTAGTCAGGTATCCCGAGGCTGATAACGCGCAGTGCTTCTCTTTTTAGAAAAATTGTGCGATTTGTGTTTCTTTTGTCAGTTTTTATGCCCAAATTTGTGGGGAGAGTCGGTTTAATTTTTAGACGGCGCTAAATAGTGTTATTCTCCGAGTAACAGAACAGACGGGGAGCCAGGTCTTCTAACCCAGTCCCTTATAAGTAAAAAGAAGGCCGGCTTGTATTGATGGACACAAAGAACGAAGTTTTTCGTCCGGCGAGAAGTCGGGCGAACTCTGCCTTCGTTACCAACGGAGGCATGAATGAGTAAGGTTTTTCTATGCGGTGATCCGCACGGAGAGTTTGACCACATCCTAAGCGCCATAGACCAGTGGCATCCGGATGCGGTCCTGATTCTCGGCGATCTGACGCCGTCTCATTCCTTGGATGAGATTTTTAAAGGTGTTAAGGGAACCAAGATTTACTGGATTCCGGGCAATCACGACACTGACTCAGACCTTATTTATGACCGTCTTTGGAGGTCTTCTTTCGCTAAACATAATCTCCACGGCAGAGTTCAGGACGTTTGCGGCGTAAAGGTAGCCGGTTTGGGCGGCGTATTCCGAGGTCAAATTTGGATGCCTCCTGCAATGCCGCTTTATGCTTCTCCAAGTCTTTTCATCCGAAAGATCGGTAAGAGCGGAATGTGGCGCGGAGGTCTTCCCCGCAGACACCGTTCGACGATTTTCCAAAGCGTTTATGAAAAACTCAAGGAATGCAAGGCTGATATCCTGATTACGCATGAAGCCCCCTCGATGCATCCGAAAGGCTTCAAAGCATTGGACGATCTTGCTATGAAAATGGGCTGCAAAATTATCTTTCACGCCCATCAGCACGAAAGCAAGCGCTATTGCCCGTGTAACGGACTCTGCGCACGCGGAATCGGACTTCGCGGAATCATTGATTTGGAAGGAAACGTTATTGTTCCTGCACAGGTTGATCCGCGCGAGCTCGAAGCAAAAGTGCAGTCTGTACCCTCTCCGGTGAGAGCTCAGATAAGAAGAACGCCGGCTTCTAAGTTCCGGCGTCTCAATCGATTCAATCGGTTTTCAAGAAAGGGATGGTCTAACAAGCCCCCCAAAAAGGAACGACAGGGATAAGTTCTCCGTCTTCGGGCGCAGCCTGATCATCGGCCAGATAAATAAAGCAGTTGGCTTTTACCATGGACTTTAAGGCGCCCGTCTTTTGTGAGCCCGCCGGCGTTACCGTCACTTGGCCGTCTTGCATTGTCAGCAGACCTCTTTGGAAATCCGTATAACCCAAACTTTTCTTAAACTTGCCTTTTGCCGTAGCTAAAGCGTAGATCAGCTTAGGATTCTTCTGACCAGAGAGCAACGCCAGGGCAATGGAGACAATGGCATAGAAAGTGACTTGAGCGGCGGTGGGATTTCCCGGGAGTCCGAAGAAATATGCTTTTCCGATTTTTCCGACGGCCAATGGCTTACCCGGTTTAATCAGGCAATGCCAAGATATCAATTCTCCGATCTCTAAGACGACTTTTCTTGTGAAATCGGCTTCTCCAACGGAGACTCCGCCTGAGGTAATCACAGCATCGCACTCTTGAGAAGCTCTTAAAAGACATTCTTTCAAGGCTTCAGGATTATCTTTGATAACACCGTAATCGATGATCTCAAAGCCTTTTTCTCTTAATATCGCTCCGATGCAGTAACGGTTCGAATCGTAAATTTTTCCCCGAGCAAGCGGCTGATCGATGCTTTGAAGTTCGTCGCCGGTGGAGAAAAAACCCACCTTAACCTTTTTGAAAATCGTTACTTTGTGGATACCGAGCGCAGCAAGGAAATTTATTTCCGGCGCATGGAGCAGCGTTCCCTTCGTCATGCAAACGTCACCGCTCCTGATCTCTTCTCCTTTTCGGCGGACATTGTCACCAGCCCTTACTTCCGACGGGAAAGTAATTTCTTTATCGTCGGCCTTCACAATCTCCTGTTTGACGACGGTGTCCGCTCCTTCCGGTACTTCTCCGCCGGTCATAATACGGACGCATTCACCTGACTGCAGCTTTTTCGGGTAAGGATGACCGGCAAAAGAGGATCCGACCTCTTTTAACGTAAAACCTTCAGGCTTGATGTCTTCCGAACCAAAAGCCCAGCCGTCCATCGCTGAGTTATTAAAAAGCGGAAGGTCGATGGGTGAGTGAAGATCTTCAGCTAATACAAACCCAAGCGCTTCGGAAATCGTCTTTTCTGCTGTTGAAGCCACAGGCTCGATATAAGAACGCAGAAATTCGAGTGTCTGCGTGTAGGTTTTAACTTCCATCGGAAAGCTCCTGTTCTAACGTTTTGTTTAATAGTTCCAGCTCTTCGAGCGTGTTGAGATTCATGAAATCGCCTTCATCGATTTCACATTCCAATTCGAGTGCACCAAGATGCTCTAGGAATCCCAGAACGCTCCGTTTATTTGAATCTAAGAATGAGGTTAGCGAAGGCAGGACATCTTTATGAAGCAGGCAGTGCAGAGGTTCCTTTTTACTTTTGTGAGTCGGAAAAACACAGAGTGCCTGTTTCTCTTTCGCTGTCTTATGCAGAAGTCCGGCCAGATTTCTCGGTAGAAACGGGGTATCCGTCGGTGAGACGAAATACCAAGGACCGCCTAAGTCCTGTTTTAAGATAGTTTCGATTCCGGCTAAGGGGCCCGGATAATCCTGACGAACATCCTTGAACACAGGGTAACCGTAAGAATCAAATTCGGCCGCAAAGTCATTGGAGCTAATGAATATGGAATTAACTTGGGGCTGCATCCGTTCAATGACCAAGTCTGCAAGCGTTCGACCTCCAAGAAGCTGGGCTCCTTTGTTTACGCCTCCCATCCTGCTGGCCTTTCCGCCTGCCAAGAGAATCCCGCTGATTTCGTTTTTTGTTTCGTAACTCATTCGCATCAATTCAAAAAGTGTGCTCAGCCAATGCCGAACATCTGAATTATCACTTGATTGTATTACTCCTGGATTTTGAATCGAACAAAAGAACAGTGCACCGCGAACATGTCGTTTGACTGAAGCCTACAAAAGTCTGATTTGTTATTTGCTGTTTTAGGACGTAAGACATCATCTGACGTACTTAGGAGGACGATGAAATCAATAAACTATTGTCGGTGTTTCATCATGAGCGAACTGAAATACTTAGCCTCTAAGAACGGCTTGAAGTACAAAATCGTGCGTTTCGAAGCTGGTCCCGAGGGCAAGCGAGCGAAAATCAATCAAAAGGCAGCTACTGTAGATTTCACAGTCTATCCGGCTAGGTTTGAGCCTATCCTGGAATTGACAAAGGAAGAACTTGAAGAGATCAGTGTGTTCACTAGGACAATGGAGACCGAGCTTGAAGCAGCAGAAGTCAAAGAATTTATTCTTCGGTACAGGGAAGGGTTGAGGGTTGAAATCGTTAGCAAAGCTACGGGGGGCTGTCCCGAAATCATCGCGGACCTAGTTGAGTCATTGAAGCGCGCCCTGGGTCCTAAAGAAACATTGGAAGTTGCGCCCGATCACCTTTGTTTCTTGGTCGAAGGCGAGACGGAAGGAAACTACATTTCTGCCTATGCGAGAAGACTTGGTGTGCTGAATAAGATCTCCATTATCAAGCCATCAGGCAATTCACCGGCTGAAATGGTAAAGGAAGCAGCTAGAATTCTGGCGCTGGATGAATTAAAAGGAAGGACATTAAGAGAAGTCTGGTGTGTATTCGATCGGGATAGACATCCTTCCTACCGGGAAGCTTTCGAACTAGCTTCACGCAACAGAAGAATTCGTCTTTGCTGGTCCAATCCTTGCATAGAGCTTTGGTTCTTGATGCACTTTTTAAAACTTCCATGCGGATTAACTGCATCAGTCCGTTTTCCTGGCCCGACACAAACTCAACTGATCAAAGTTTCTGAAAGCATGGAAAAGGAAATTATTGAGCAGGTTTACTACAAATTATTCGATCCTGAAGAGAGCTTGGAGGCCCTTATGAAACAGTGGCCTAGCTACAAGAAGAATGGATTGGGTTATGTAGAAGAACTCCACTCGAAATTGCCATTTGCAATGGTGCAGTACCAGAATTCCGATAAAGACCCCAATCAAATAGGATCGTGTTTTCCTGAGTTGCTGAAAGCTCTTGCGGATATAGCCGGCAAAACTTTAGAGGACGCTTCAGAAGTATCGGCAGTTCTAAGCATCGAAAATACTGAGCTTTTGGCAATCGAAGAAAAAATAGCCGCGGCTCAGAATAAAGTAGAACAAGCGAGGGCAGGCTATTTGCTGGCTAAGAGCAAGCGTGCTTCACAAAATAACAACAAGAACAGAGTGTACGAAGAAAATCAAGCCAAATTTTTAAAGAATGCGGAAGGCCGGTTGAGTTACCTACTGGAACTCAAGGGAAAGATCTCCTTAAAGACAACGCCAGAAGAGCCCGCTGGCAAGGAACAAAAATGACTAATATGTGTGCATGACATTGAAATCTTTATCGAGATAGGAAAAGCTGTTGAAAGAAAGTTGAATTCTTACCGACTTGACAAGCCCAAAATAAGCATTCATAATTCGCCTCCG